>Ga0315338_1000119_pt1 | contig 352033 bp, 338 predicted proteins | sample ASW8metaG_FD_204518 | JGI IMG/M metagenome (GOLD analysis project Ga0315338, IMG submission 204518) | Ammonia-oxidizing marine archaeal communities from Monterey Bay, California, United States - ASW #8 | ecosystem: Environmental > Aquatic > Marine > Coastal | place: USA: California | collected... | reverse complement strand
GCCCGGCCGAGGTGACCAGGTAGTCGTCACCCACTACCTGGACGCGGTCACCGCACGCCTCGGTGAAACCGGTGAGACCAGCTTCGTCGTCTTCTCCGAGCGGATCTTCGATCGACACGATCGGGTAGCGATCGACCCAGTCGAGAAGCAGCGCTACCAACTCGTTGCTGTCGAGGCGCCGTCCCTCGCTGGCGAGGTGATAGCCGTCGCCGTCTCGAAACTCTGAGGCTGCGACGTCGAGCGAGATCGCCACCTCATCGCCCGGCCGCAGGCCGGCCCGCTCGATCGCCTCGACCAGGGCTTCCAGCACCTCCTCGTTCGAGTCGAACGCCGGCCAGTAGCCGCCCTCGTCCGCGACACCCTGGAGGCGTCCACCCTCGGCCATCAGCGCACCGGCCGCCCAATAGACCTCCGCCACCCACTCAAGCGCCTGGACGTAACTCGCTGCACCGACCGGGATCACCATGAAGTCCTGGATATCGACCCGGCGTGCCGCGTGCGCCCCGCCGCCGAAGATCTGGACCTCGGGGAGTGGGAGGCGGACCGACTCGCTCCCGGCGAGGTAACGCCACAGCGGCAGCTCCGCCGCTGCAGCGGCGGCGTGCGCGACGGCCATCGAGGTCGCGACGATCGCGTTCGCGCCCAGCCGGTGCCTGTCCTCGGTCCCATCGAGGGCGATCAGCGTCTCGTCGATCGGCCGCTGATCTGACGAATCGAGGCCACGCAGCGCTGCCGCGATCGCTCCATCGACGTTCGCCACCGCCTGCGTGACGTCGAGGCCACCGTGCGCGGCGGTCTGGTCGCGCAGCTCGTGCGCCTCGCCACTCCCGGTAGACGCACCCGCCGGCGCGATCGCGCGTCCGGCCGCGCCGGAATCGAGGACGACCTCGACCTCGACGGTTGGCCGTCCACGGGAGTCCCATACGCGGCGCCCGTGCACCCGATCGATGGCGTGGCTCATACGGCTCCTACTTCGCCCGCCCATGCCGATCGGAGGTCGTCAAGGCGGGCGACCGGATCGGCGAGAAACCGCCGTGCCATGCCTCGAACGGTGTCGCGCTGCCGCTCGGTGGTCAGGTACTCGACGGGCGACTTGCCATCGACCCGCGCCAGCAGCAGCCCGGGTAGCAGCCGTGCGGTCCGTCGTTCCACCTCGGCCACAGGCTCCCAGGCCACCTGGCCGAGGTACGCCGTCGCGAGCCCGTCGAACGCCTCGAGGAATCGCGGCGCTGAGTCCGGCACCCACAGACACTTGAGCAGCAGGTGGTTCAGGCAGAAGGCGAGATCGAATGCCGGATCGCCGTACCACGCACATTCCGCATCGAGGAACACTGGTCCTCGGAGGCCGACCAGGATGTTCTTCGGGCTGACGTCTCCGTGCACGAGCACGCGCCTCGTACGGGCGGTCACCGCGACCAGGTCGTGTAGCGCGCCGGCCCGATCCGGGTGCGCCTCCGCCGTCGCCTCGAGGTACGGCTCCAGGCGAATCGAGTGGAAGATCTCATCCGTCCGAAACCGGTCGGCGACCTCGGGCTGACCGGCCGTCGCCGCGTGGATCCGACCGAGCATGTCGCCGACCGTGGCGGCGAACGCAGGGTCGACCCTTCCCGCGGCCAACTCTGCCTTCCACAGCGGATGAGCGACGGGATCGAGGTACGCCATGACGAAGCAGCCTGCCGCGGCGTCATGTCCCAGCAAGCGCGGAACGACCTCCGGCTCGATCCCCGTCACGACCTCGAACCAGGCGACTTCGTAGGCGTTGCGCTCGATCGGCGCCCGCCAGTCCGCGGCGACCTTCAATTTCGCGAGGGCACGCTTGTAGCAGACCGGTCCATCCGCGAGCTCCACACGCCAGATGTCCGAAGAGACGCCGCCGGCGAGTTGCTCCAGGTGGGGCGTCTCCTCGGCGGCGACGATGCCCATCCGGCGCAGATCTGCCAACACGGGCTCGGGCCCGGCCCGCGAGGAGGTGCGAGCTGACACGTCCACTACCCCACCTTCTTAGACCGCATCTAGCGCGGCCAACGCCGGCGATTGTAGGCCCGTGGCCGAGGCCACCCGCCGACCAGCGGCGGCGTGACCGCTGAGCATCGAAGCAACGTGCAATCACTCGTCGACGTGCCCGAGCGTGCCTACCACCGACGATGCGCGGGGCGAATCTCCGCGCGGAACGACCACGCCGAGCGCGGTTGGTGCACCAGCCGCCAGCACTCCTCGGCGACGACGGCCGGCTGCATGAAGAAGTCCTCGGCCTCGTTCGGGTAGTACCCCCGCATCGAGGCCGTATCGATCACCCCGTCGATCACGAGGTAGGCGACGTGCACCCCCTGCGGAGCCACCGTCTTGGCAATCGATTCAGCCAACGTCCGTTGGGCCGCACGGCTGGGCGCGTACCCGGTCATCGCCACGCTGCCCTCGTAGGCGCCCGTGCTCCCAGTGCAGAGCAGTACACCTGCGCCCGCCTCAACCATCGGCGGTACCAGTTGCTGCGCGAGGTGCAGCAGGCTCATCGCGTTCGTCAAGAGCGACTCGGCGAGGATCGCCGGATCGAGCTGGTCATAGCTGCCGCGAGCGCCAACAACCGGATTGTGGATCGCCACCGAGGGCGACCCCAGCTCATCACCGATCCGTTGAAGCGTCGCGATAAACGCCTCGCCGTCCCCGACGTCGCACGGGTACGAAAACGCCCCATCTACCTCGACAGCAAGCGCCTCGAGCCGGTCTGCCGAGCGAGCGATCATCGCCACGCGATACTCCGAGGCGAATCGGTGCACCAGGGCCGCGCCCGTCCCTGGCCCGACGCCGACAATCACGCAGACCGGTCGGTCGCCCGCGGTCATCCGGCGCCTCCGCGGCGCGAATGATCAGACATAGGCCTCGGGACGGCCGGGATCGCGCGCGAGACGTTCGTCGCGGCGGGAACCGCCGTCCTGCTCGCGGTCGTAGACGAGGCGACCGCCGATGACCGTCGCGTCGACCTCGATGTCGTCGATCGCGCCCGCGTCCACCGCTAGGGGGTCGTCGGACAGCAGGACGAGGTCGCCGAGCTTGCCCGGCGTGATTGTCCCCTTCTCGTCCTCCTCGAACGCCAGCCGCGCACCGTCGATCGTCATCATCCGCAGTGCGGTCTCGGCATCGATCCGCTGCTCCGGACCCAGCACATCGCCCTCGCGCGTCCTGCGGTTCACGGCGATGTCCACGTTGAACAGCGGATCGACCGGCGTCACGTGCCAGTCTGAGTGCCCGACGAACGTGATCCCGCGATCCAGCGCCGAGCGCAACGGCGAGATCCGCGCGCCGCGCTCAGGCCCGAGGAACCGGTCCCGATGCCTGGTGCCCCAGTAGAAGACGTGCAGGTTGAAGAACGAGACGTGCACCCCCAGCTCCGCGATGCGGTCGAGCTGGTCCTCCCGCACCACCTGGCAGTGCTCGATCCGGAGCCGGTGATCGTCGACGGGGTGCTCCTGTAGCGCCCGCTCGTACGCATCGAGGACCGAGTCGATCGCCCGGTCCCCGTTCGCGTGGATCCCCACCTGGATCCCCGCGCGCAGCGCCTGGGTGATGACCACGTCCAGCACGTCCTGCGGGATCAGCGTCATCCCCTTCTCGTCCGGTCGGTCGTAGTACCCCTCCGTGATCGCGCCGGAGTAGCCCTGCAGCGACCCGTCCTGCGTGATCTTCATCATCCCCACGCCGAGCCGCTGATTCCCGAACCCAGTCCGCCACCCCGCCGCCTCGAGGTACGGCACCGCCTCGAACTGCCCGTGCCGCCCGCTGAGCGACGTGTACGGCATCGCCACCCGCATCCGCGGCGCAAACTCGTCGCGACGAATCGCCTCGCCGTAGATGTCGAGGGAGTTCGCCAGATTCACGGAGCTCGACACGTCATGCACCGAGGTCACGCCTGACTTCACTAGCTCGCGTCCGGCGAAGATCGCCCCCGCGACCTGCTTCTCGCGGTCCGGTCGCCGCGCCACAGGCGCGGTCAACCGCAGCGCCGTCTCGTAGAGCACCCCGGTCAGTCGCCCGTTCTCGTCCCGCGCCAGGTGCCCGCCCTCCGGGTCTTCCGTCGCCTCGGAGATCTCCGCCGCCGCCAGCGCCGCCGAGTTCGCGTAGGCCAGATGCCCGGATACGTGCGTCACCACGATCGGCGTCTCTGTCGACACCCGATCGAGGTCGTCCCGCGTCAGGTGCCGGTTGTCCTCGATCAGCGAGTCGTCGTAGGTGCTCCCGCGGATCGGCACCGTCCCTTCACTCTCGGCGACCGCTGTCGCGAGGCGGTCGAGCACATCCTCGATCGTTCGATTCGGCGGCGTCCCGCAGCGCACCGTCGTCAGCCGATTCACGCCCGAGGACAGCGGGTGGGTATGCGTCTCAACGAAGCCGGGGATCAGCGCCCGCTGACGCGCATCAAGCGTCGGCGTTCCGGGAGGCGCGAGATTGGCGACCTCGGTACCGTCGCCGACGGCTACGATCCGTTCGTTGAGGACGAGCACGGAATCGACGCGAGGCCGCTCCGGATCCAGCGTGATGGCGCGAGCGTTCGTGACGAGGAGATTCATCCGCGCAGCGTAGCCGAGTCCCGCCCGGCGGCGAACTATGCGGCGAGGCGGTAGCTTCGAGGCAGCCAACCACCACCTCGCGCCGATCGCCGGAGCCGCCAATGACCACCCCCGACTACCTCATCCCGATGGAGGCGCTCCACAACCTGCGCGCCGTCGAGGGCTACACGACCGCTTCCGGTGCGCGCATGCGCGACGGCCGGCTCTACCGCGCCGGCGCCTGGGAACGCACGACCGAGGCGGACCGCGTTTGGCTCGACGCCAACGTCACCACGATCCTCGACCTGCGCCACCCCGATGAGGTCAATGGGGCCGTCGAGTACCGGCTGGACGAGCCGCCCTCGTCGGTCGTCTTCCACTCGATCTTTCGTACTGAGGTCCCGCTAGCCGAGTTCACCGCCGAACTGAACGGACTGCACGGCTCGGCAATCAGCGCCGACCGATACCTCCACTACCTCAAGGTCGGCGCAGCGGACCGCTTCGCCCGCGGCATCGAACTACTCGCCGAGGACGAACGCTATCCGGTGCTGATCAACTGCACCGCCGGGAAGGACCGCACCGGCATCCTCGTCGCGATGGCGATGGAACTGATCGGAATCGACGACGAGACGATCGCCCACGAATACGAGCGCAGCAACGCCGACATCGACGGCCTAATCGGCTACCTCGAGGCGGTCGGCCGCACCCCGCAGGGCACCCGCGAGGAGATGCGCGCGCGGATGGAGACGCCGGCCGACAAGATGCTCGGGTTCCTCGAAGGCGTTCGTGCCGAACATGGATCCGTCAGCGATCTACTCGCGTCGAACGGTGTCGCGGACGACACATTCGATGCCCTGCGGAAACGACTGCTCGAGGACTAGCGCGCCCCGTCAGGCGAGGCGCTTCAGCATCCGGTGATAGCCGCTCACGCCGGTGACGGCCTCGTACTCCGCGTCGGTACGCGTCTCGACAACCTTGAATCCGAACCGTTCGTAGAGGTGAATCGCCGGATTCTCGGTGAGCGTCTGAAGTGTCATCGCGTCGTGCCCACCGGCGCGGGCCTGCCCTTCCGCCTCAACGAGCAACGCCGCACCGATGCCGCCACCTCGAGCGGACGGCGCAACATGCAGCTCGCTGACACTGAACGCGCCCTCGGGCCCCTTGGTGTTCACGGCGCTCTGGAGGCCCATCCGCTTCGGAAGTCGCAGCAGCCACAGCGGGCCGAACAGCAACAACGCGCGAAACAACAACGACGGACCAATCGACACATCGAGCGACTCGGTCATCAGGATGCCGACCGTCTCGTTGTGGGACTTGGCGAGCGTCACGTGGCGCCAGGCCTCAGCGGTGCCATTGATGACCCGCCAGAGTCGCTGCGCCTTGCCGTGGTCGCTGATCCCGAACAGCCGCAGGCCGACGTCGGTCGTGAGCTGTCCCGGCGCACCGAGCATGATGTCCGACAGCCGGTCGCTGTCCGCCTCCGTCGCCGCGACGAACTCTAGCTCTGCGGTCATGTGTCGAGAGCGTCCGCAAGCTCGGTGAAGTCGGTGACGGTCACGTCCGGTAGGTAGCGCGCCTCGGTGTCTTCGTACGGCAGGTCGTAGCGATTGATGTAGGCGCCGCGCAGGCCACACATCCGCGCGCCCATGACGTCGAACGAGTTCGCAGAGACCATCAGCAACTCGCTCGGTTCGAGGTCCAACTCGCGCGCAGCGCGACGGTAGACCGCCGGCGAGGGCTTGAAGATTCCGACCAGCTCCACCGAGAGCACGTCGTCGAAGTCGTACTGAATCCGGTTCTTGACGAGGTGATCGAGGAACCACGGGTTCCCGTTCGAGAGCGCCACGAGCTTGAATCGCGTCCGCAACCGATCGAGCCCCGCCACCACCTCCGGGAAGGCGTTGAGCTGCTGCCAGCTTTCCATCCAGGACTTGATCTCGTTGCGGGTCGGGTCCAGCCCGTTCAGCCGTGAGACGTACGAGAACGCCTTCTCGACCGTCTCGAGGTAGCCCGAGTGCCCCAGCTCCACCAGCGAGTCCTGGTACTGCTCGATCCTCTGCCGATAGCGAAGCTGCTGCCAGAACGCGGCCGGATCGGCCTCGCTCCCTTGCTCCTGCAGGAAGGTCGCGATGTACGGCGTCAGGCTCCCGCCGAGATCGAGCACCGTCCCGAACAAGTCGAACGTCAGCGCCTTGGTCTGTTCGAGCTCGGTCTTCACCCGCGTCCCCCCGCTTGCATCCACCCTCGCGATGCGGCGGTCACGGTACCGCGAGGACGGTCCACGGCAACCGCCGCATCATGCCCCGGCGGGGCCCCCATCACGTACGTTACGCTACGCCGCAACCAGGAGCGCCAGCCCGGGGAGCCTCGCATGACCGACCCTCGACTCGAAACGATAGAGGCCTTTCCGGGGCCGTTGGCGGGCGTCCGCGTCCTCGAGTTTTCGCAGATCGTGGCCGCACCCGTCTGCGGTGTGAACCTGTCCGACCTCGGTGCCGATGTCATCAAGGTCGAACCGCCGGGCGGCGAGTCAACGCGCAACACCGGCGCCGTCATCCCCAAGGAGGGAAAAGGCTTCCAGGCACTCAACCGCGGGAAACGCAGTCTGATCGTCGATCTTCAAGACGAACGCGGGCGCGAGCTGATCCAGCGGGTGATCCAGGACATCGACGTCGTGTTGATCAACTACCGGCTGGGTGTCGCCGAACGGATCGGCATCGACTACGACTCGCTACGGGCGATCAAGCCGGACCTCATCTACTGGCAGAACACCGGGTTCGGCGAGGAGGGACCTGAGGCTTATCGAGCTGGCTCCGACATCGTCGCCCAGGCCTATTCAGGACTGATGGCGCTCGACGGGAAGCTCCGCGACGATGGCGCACCCGACCTGATCTCCAGCCCGGTCGCCGACCTCGTCACCGGATTCGCCTCGGCGATGGGGATCTGCGCGGCCCTCTACCACCGGGCGCAGACTGGCGAAGGGCAACGACTCTCGACCTCGCTACTGCGGAGCTCGCTGTTCATGATGGGCAGCGCGGTGATGCGCGAGCCCGTGCACGACGCCGTGCTGCGGGAACCCATGCTTGAACGCATCGCCGAAGTCAGGGCGGGTGGCGGCTCCCATGCGGAGATCGTCGAGGCGCGAAACTCACTTCAGGTGTTGCGGGGTGCGTTCCGCCTCTATTACGGCGGTTACCGAGCGAAGGACGGCGGTGTGGTCCTCGGCGCGCTCACCAAGTCGAACCGCGACGGCATGCGCGGCGTGCTCGGCATCCTCGGTCAGGAGGACTCAGACCGTGAGGGCTACGACGCCTACGACCCCGAGAATCAGAGAGTCGCCCTGGAGTGGCGCGAGAAGATCCGTGAGATCTTTCTCCAGAAGACCGTCAGCGAATGGATCCAGTTGTTCGACGACGCCGGCGTGCCGGTTGGTCCTGTCCAGCTCCCGGAACAGATGTCCGATGACCCACAGGTCGAGGCTGATCAAATGTTGTGGGAACACGAACACGCCGCGACTGGCCCGCAGCGACTCATGGGTCCCGCCGTCGTGATGCAGGGCACGCCGACCCGTGTCTACCGCTCGGCACCGGCCTACGGCGAGCACTCGAGCGAAGTGCTGATCGAGGCCGGACTCAGCCTCGAAGAGATCGCGACGCTCTGCTCGGCCGGCGTGGTCCACGAACGTGTGGCGGAGGCGACTGCCGCGACGTAACGCCTGCTCCCGACGGTCGCACGCTGGATTGGCGATCATCGGGTGATGAGCGGTGCGCGAACACCATCCCGAGCTGTGCTGTTCGGGATCTTGGCGATGATCGCGATCGTCGCCTGCGGCACGAACCGCGACCTGATCGTCGCCGATCAGGTCGCGCCATCTGTGTCGGCGACCCCCGTCGCACGGATCGCGATCCCCAGCACCACGCCACTTCCGGCCACGGCTCCTCGCCGGCCGACCGCGGCACCGACGGCGATCCCACCGCCATTCACGCCGATCGCCGGGCTCTTCCTCGACGCCAGGCCCGCGCAACCGGTGACCCCGGTGGTTCTGCCTGCGCTCCCGGCGGCCACCATCGCGCTCGATGTCTCAGGCCGTGCCAACGAAACGTTGGTCTTCGACACCGAGACGCAGTCCGTGACCAATCTCCAGCGCGGATTTCGAGGTTCGTTCAGCCCGGATGGCACTCGGATGTCCTGGATCCGCATCACCCCGCAGCCGTGGGGCGAACTGATGCTGCTCGATCTCGTCACGGGCGAGCGACGGCTCCTCGGCGTCGGGCTCGACAGTGCGCCATGGATCGACGAGGACACCCTGCTCTCGGTCGATGCGACCGCCCGTGCGCGGACTGCCGTCGACGTGGCCACTGGGCGCGCGACGGCTGCGCCGACTTTCGATCCGGCCAGCCAGCCATTCGCCTCAGAAGTTCGAGCGGGATTGCGACTCGTGCCGATCTCGGACGGCCCGCCAGCTGCCTATGAGCTCCGGCGCATCGAAGATGACGTGGTGCTGCTGAGGTTCGAGGCGGAAGCGGCGAGCTTCGCCGCGGATCGCGAGCTCGTGGTCGCCACGCCGGCCGGGGGCACGGATCTCAGCGCGAACATCTTCCTCGTCGACGTCGATGGTGCGTCGGCGACGTTCGTCGCTTCGACGCGCCTCGCGCACCGCCCACTGATCGCCCTCAGCGCCAATGACGAGTTCGTCGTCTGGAGCGATCGATTCTGCTCGGCCGACGGCACGACCCACGTCTACGAGCGCGCGACGTCCGAAGTCCGCGCGTACAACGGAGCTGGCTGGTCGGTCATTACGCCCGCCGGGCTGCTCGCGATCGGCGAGTTCGGCGCGCACGCACTCTTCGACCTCGGAACCGGGAGCTACACGACGGTCCTGCCGAGCCTCCAGCAGGACGTGAGCTGGTCACCCGACTTCCGATATGCCAGCGTCGGCGCTGAGCTGGAACACAGCAGCCGCTGTCCGTCGTAGCCCGACCACAGCGAATCGCGGGCGGCGTCAGTCAGCCTCGACGACCTCAACTGCCCTCGGATCCCCGTCTTGGACGACGACCATCCGGTACCAGCTACAACGCGGAAACTCGCGCGTGCTCAGTGTGACCTCGCCGTACTCAGCTAGTTCCGGCTCCAGGTACGGCACGTGCACCGGGTACTCGCCACAGCGACCAGGCCGCTCCTGATCGTGGTGACCACAGAGCCCGCGCCCGTCCTCCTGCGGGAGAAACGCCGCGCAACGGAACGACGTGGGGAACAGCTCGCTCTCGTCTTCGGCTCGGGCGGTACGGTCCTGCCAATCACCACCCTCGACCTGCTCGAGTGGGATGATCAATGGAGCCCCGCCATTGAGCGAAGCGAACTGATCGAGCGGAAGCGCGCCCCAGGTCCAATAGCCATCGGTTCGCCGCGAGTCACAGCAGTCGCCACAACCATTGCACTCGATCGCGCGCGCCGCCTCGAGCGTGACGTAGATCGGGTCGGTCGAGGGCGCGTCGGTCACCGGGTCATCCGTTCGATCCTGTCGAGGAGGTCGAGCATCTCATGCCCGAGCCGGGCCGAGCCGAGCCGCGCTTCGTCCTCGGGATCGGGCGGTAGCACTGCCAGCAGTCGCCACGGTCAACGGGCCAGCTCGACGAATACCGGCACCGGGGACAGCTGCGCAGTCAGCGAGCCATCGGCGCTCAGCTCGCCAACCGTCGTGACCGGCTCTGTCTGGCCGGCTTCAGTGATCGCCGCCGTCACGAGGTACGTGCTGAAGTGATCGGGCGGCAGAATCTCGAACTCGATCATCGGTGCCGGCTCCCCGGGCATCACGAGACCGGCCTCGTGCCAGAGCACCCAGATCGGCACCCCGCCCCGCTCGAACCGGTACCCGCGGGGACCGGTCAGACCGCCGACCGGTTCGACCTCGTCATAGCCGAAGGCGCCGATTTTCTCGATCAGCAGCGCGAGCGTGTGATAGGCCGGTCGCGGCGCGCCGGGCGTTCGAGGATCGTCGACCTGGTAGCCGCTCCGATGGGTGACATCGATCATCCCCATCATCGTCGCTGCACCGATCACGTTGACCTGGGCTTCGCGCAGGCCGGCCCCTTGATCCAACATCCAATCTTCGAGGTTGCCGAGCTGAATGCCGGCATAGCCTTCGCCGTAGGCAGTCACCGCCTTCCGCACCAGGCCGATCGCCGCCTGCTCGCGCACCCACGCGATTGCCTCCTCCGAATCAGCTCGATCCTCGCGCGCCGCCGACACCAGCAGCGAGAGGACATCCTCCCTCGATTGCTGATCGACCGGGTACACGGAGGGCCAGCCGGTCCCCGGCAGCAGCTCGAAGTTCGCCAGGCCCGACATCGGGAATGCGTCGTCGATCAACACCGGGCGGTCGTAGCCGCGTTCGGCCATCCGCGCGCGGAACCAGTCGATCAGCGGGCGCAGCTCGGTGTAGTCGCCGAGGCTGTGCACACTGACCTCGTCGAACAGCTCTGGGCGATCGAGGATCGCGAGAATCCCCGCCGTGGCGTTCCGGCAGCATCGAGGAGGATCAACGAGTCGTGTCGCGATCTCGTCGCCGCTCGGTTCGTTGCCGTGGAACACATCGATCAGCATGAACGGAATGGTGCCAATGACCACGGTCTCAGAGGCCGCTCGAGCCGCATCGGCGGCGACCTCCAGCAGCCGGATGTAGTCCTCGACATCCTCGCTGCCCCAGAACCCCGTCCACTCGCCGCCGATCACCCAGCGATCGACCGGCGCGATGAGGCCCGGCATGTCGTCCCGGCCATCACCGTCATAGCGCTCGATCAACGCGGCGACCCAGTCGCCAAAGTCCCCGAGGAACTCGTCCTTCGGCATCACGTCACCGTGCACGGCACCGCGTACGTTCTCCGAGCCCCAGCTCGAGGCGGGGTTCAAGTACGACTGGATCTGTGTGATGCCGGCGCGCTGGTACTCGCCGATCAGTGCGTCGGTCAGCGACCAGTCGTAGTCATGCACTCCGCCTGCCGGCGGCGCCGGTTCGTTCACGCCCCAGGCGAAGGCCTCCAGGCGCGTCTTCGCCCACTGCACACCGGTCGCCGCGTAGACCTCGGCGAGGCCGAGTTCCATGTACTCGACGCCCAGGGCGAAGTCGGTGGCGATGACCGCGTCCGAAGGATCGGCAGCCGACGACGAGGCGGCGACGGGGGCAGCAGTCGTCGACGGCTCGTCGACCTCGACCGGATCGCAGGCCAGGAGCAGCAGCCCCGCAAAGAGGAGGAATGCGACGACCGGTCGCGGAGGTCGGTCCATGCCGCGAGGATACGTGCGGCGGGCTCAGCCGATGCCGCACCACACAGCGAACTGGTGCGCCGCACCGGTGGCCGCCGAGGCAGACCCGATGAGCGCGACGGCCACCGCCACCGCGTTCGCCGCCAAGAACCAGCCGAGCATCCGCACCGGGCGCGACCCCGGTGCCATCACCGCCGGGCCAGAACGTCCGCCCGGCTCAGGCAGCGGCACGACGTTCCTCATAGTGAGCCTGGTCCGCCGAGAACGAGGTCTCCCACTGGTCGACGACCGCCGTGAAAGCCTCGACACACTTCGGATCGAAGTGCGAGCCGGCGTCCTCGGTGATCTGAGCGACCGCGCGATCGCGGTCCCAGGCGACGCGGTAGGCGCGCGCAGAGCGCAGCGCGTCGTAGACATCGGCGACCGCGACGACTCGCGCCTCGAGCGGGATCCCGTCACCCGCCAGGCCGTCCGGGTAGCCGCTGCCGTCCCACTTCTCGTGGTGGTGGCGGACGATGCCCTGCTCGATGTCGGTCCCGAAGCTCGAGCCGAGGATCGCGTGCCCGCGACTCGGATGCTCCTTGATCACCTCGAACTCGTCGTTCGTGAGAGAACCGGGCTTGTGCAGGATCGCGTCGGGAATCCCGATCTTTCCAACGTCATGCAGGAGCGCCCCTTGCGACAGCGCGCGCAGTCGGGCGTCCGAGAAGCCGAGCTGCTTGCCGATCAACACCGCGAGCGCACCGACGCGACGTCCGTGCCCGAGCGTGTACCCATCTCGTGCCTCGAGCGCTGCCGCGAGCCCAACGATCGACTCGCTATGCCCGGACTCAATCTGTGCGATCAGGTCGCGCTCCCCAAGGCGGGCGATCGCGTCAAGCCAGCCATCGCCGCGCGAGTACTCAGTCAGGATCCCCCAGAAGATCGCCGTGAAGCCAAGCAGCAGCTGCACGTGGTAGAGCCAGAACGTGCCGCCCCAAACAGCGCCGTAGTGCATCGACACCTGGGCTTCGACCAGGAGCAGGGACCCCAGCGCGACCGCGCCGAACAGCGGTCGCGCGGTACGTCGATAGCCCTGGAAGTATCGAGCCGCGGCCGCCAGGCTGAGGCTGATCACAATCACGCTCGCCGCGGTCTGGAAGCCGTCGCTCGTGACCACGGTCGGCGGGAGCGCCTCCGGGTCGAGAAGCGCGACCGCGGTGAAGGCGCCGAGCATCACCATCCAACCGCCAATGACGAGCATTCGCCGCTCGACGAGCTCCGACTCGATGCGCGCGGGCCACGGCACCGCGCTCAACCCGAGGAAGACCGCAGCGACCAGCAGCGCGAGGCGCGACGAGAACCCAGTCACGCCGAAGGCGCGTGCGTCGAGGATGAATCCAGGCGTGGCGAGGCCGTGCACGGCGAAGATCGTCGCCATGCTCAGGAACGCCAGCGCTAGCAGCAGCACGCGGAGATTCGCGGTCCGGTGGGCGGCGACCACGGCGCCGATCCCGATCAGCACGCTGATCAGGGCGACCGGGCTGACGACGTAGAAATGCCCGCTCGGCGTCGCAAGCCGCAGCCGAGCGTCCAGCTCACCGTCGCTCAGCAGCATCAGACCAGCGACGGTCGATGCCGTGAGGGCGACGAACCACGGCAACACCTCGGGCAATGCTCGACGCATGTCCACCTCTGCGCCTCATGGCGCGACGCTTCCTCGATTAAGGTTCGGCGCGTTTGTCAGGCGGACGAGAGACAACGGATCGGGGTGAACCCGGACTAGGCGAGGCGGCGGAACCGTGGCACGAGCGCGAGGTAGATCACCGTCGCGGCGATCAGCACAGCGCCTAATGAACCGATCGCGAACTCCGGTCCCACCTGTTGCATGTACAGGCTGACAAAGAACGTTCCGACCGACATCAGGCTGAACTGCATCATGAACAGCGCCATCACCCGCCCGCGGTACTCGTCCTCCACGTACTCCTGGACGAGCACCTGGCTCAGCGCCTGCCGGCCAGCCGAGCCGATGCCGATCACCAGCAGGCCGAACCAGCCGACGATGAACACGCCGGTCGACGAGAAGCCGAGCATCGCGACGCCCATCACGACCGAACTTCCGGCCAGCAGGAGCCCGCGGTGTTGATCCATGCGCAGCGTCGCGAGCACAAGTGCGCCCCCGAGCGCGCCGATCCCCATACCCATCTGCAACAGCCCCAGCGTGGAGCCGCTGTCCCCGAAGACCTCAGCCACGTAGCCGGGCAGCAGCATCCGGATTGGCATCCCCAGCAACGAACCGAGGAACGCGAACGAGAGGATTCCGAGGACCGTGCGGTCCCTGAAGATGTAGGCGAAGCCGCCCTTCAGCTCTGCGAGGGTCCCGGGACGGCGTCCATCCGATGCCCCCGGTCGACCACGCCCGCGGCCGCCCTTGCCTGCCCGGCCTACGGCGCCCGCCCGCGCGGCCTCCTGCTCTTCCGGGGTCATCGACTCCACTTTGAACAGCATGATGACCGACATCGCGTACATGACGGCCATCACGGAATAGACGGAACCGCCGCCGATCCAATCGATCATGAATCCGCCGAGCGTCGGCGCCATGATCTGCATGAGGTTCATGCCCGCGGTCTGCAGCGGGATCGCGTTCATCAGACGCCCGAGCCCGACGACCTCCGGAAGGAACGCCTGCCTCGAGGGCATCACCAGCGCCATCATCAAGCCTTGTGCGACCGAGGCGGCGAACAGGTGCCAGAACTCAAGAACCCCGGCGAAGAGCAGGGCCGCCATCACGACCGCGATCAGGATGCTGAACGACTGTCCGAGTTGGAGCACGAGCCGTTTCGAGGTGCGATCCGCGATCACGCCACCGAACGGCGACAGGATCAGCATCGGAATCGCGGAGCCCAGGCCAACGATACCGAGCGATCGGAAGTCGTCAGTGAGGTTGAATGCGAGGTAACCGCGGACGAGCATCTGCATGCTCATCGCCGCGTTCCACCAGATCATCGCCCCCATGTACCAGCGGAAGGGCTCGAAATCGAAGGCGGCGAACGTGCGGGGGTTGTACCAGGGGCGCTTGGCCTCGGGCTCTTCGGCGGGCGGCGGGACGGGTACTGCCGGCGGCGGAGTGCGGAGAGCGGGCGGGGCCAACGGCTGCCTCCGGATGGCGCGGCACGGCGCGATCGGCTCGGAATCTGAACTCTTACGTTAACGTCATACCGCCTCAGACCCGATCGGCGCAAACCCGGCTTCGCTGCCCGCCGGGCTCCGAACACCAGCCGATCGCGCATGGTTCGCGCACGTGACGAGCTTGACCCGGTAGTCTCGCTCCGTTCACCGAGGCGCGGCGAGGGGACCGAGATGGCCGTCGAAATCAGCGAGATCGAGGCAAACGGACTGACGTTTCGTGTGCGATCGGCCGGAAGTAGCGGCGAGCCCGTGATCCTGCTGCACGGGTTCCCGGAGACCTCGCACATGTGGGTCCCGCTGCTCGAACGCCTCGAGGCCGACGGCTACCAGGCGATCGCGCCGGACCAGCGTGGCTACAGTCCGGGTGCGCGACCGGCGGCGATGGAGGATTACGAGTACCTCAACCTGATCGCGGACGTCATCGCGCTCGCCGACGCGAAGGGCTGGGACCGCTTCCACCTCGTCGGACACGATCACGGGGCCGGGGTGAGCTGGTCCACAGCCCACGCGCGCCCCGACCGCTTGCTGTCACACACGGCGCTTTCCGTCCCACACCCGAACGCCTTCGGTCAGGCGATTCGCAATGACGAGGACCAGCGGAATCGCAGCCAGTACATCGGTCGGTTTCAGATCGTCGGCGCTGCCGAGGACGCGATCGCCGGCCGCCTCGACGCGATGTGGACCGAGAGTTCGGACGAGGAGAAGGCTGACTACCGGTCCGTCTTCACCCAGGAGGGCGCGCTCACCGGAGCACTGAACTGGTACCGCTCATCGCTGCACCTCGACGGCCCCGATGCGACGCAGCGTGTCGGCGACATCGAGGTACCGACCCTGCTGATCTGGGGCAACGAGGATGGCGCGATCGGTCGTGCCGGCGTGGACGGCACGCCGCCCTACATGAAGGCCGAGTATCGCCTGGTCGAGATGGACGCCGGACACTGGCTGATTCAGCAAGACACCGAACGCGTCGTCACCGAAGTGATGGCCCAGATCACCGCGTATCCCGCCGGCTAAACCGCACCGATTCTGAGGAGCACCGATGAAGTTCGGCGTCCACATCTTCGCCACCGACTACACGATCCGCCCGGGCGAGATCGCCCGAGAAGCCGAGGATCGCGGCTTCGAGTCGATCTGGTTTCCCGAGCACAGCCACATGCCGAACGATCATTCGCCCGCTCCCAGCGGAGGCGAGGTCGAGAAGCGCTATTACGACACGCTCGATCTCTTCGTCACCATGGCCGCCGCCCTGGCAGCAACGACGACGATCAACGTTGGGTCAGGTGTCTGCCTGATCCCGCAGCGTGACCCGATCAACACGGCCAAGGCGATCTCAAGTCTCGACCAGCTCTCCGGCGGTCGCGTGCTGTTCGGCGTGGGCGCCGGGTGGAACCGACCTGAGATGCAGAACCACGGCTCCGACCCCGTCACGCGCTGGAAGCTGATGCGCGAGCGGATCGAGGCGATGAAGGTGATCTGGACGAACTCCACCGCCGAGTATCACGGCGACCTTGTCGACTTCGACCCGATGATGCAGTGGCCGAAACCGGTCCAGAAACCGCACCCGCCGATCTTCCTCGGGAACGCCGGCGCACGCGCCCTCGAGCGCACCGTCCGCTATGCGGATGAGTGGATGCCGATCGCGAGGCGGATCGACGACCTGAGCGCGAGGCTGGATGAGCTGAAGGACCTCGCCGACGCGGCAGGCCGCGATCCGATCCCCTTCACGGGCTACGGGATCGAACCGAACGAAGAAGCCGTCGAGCAGATGCTCAACCTCGGTGCCACGCGCTGCATCCTCAACCTGCCAGCCGCCGGCGCCGACGAGGTGATGCCGCTGCTGGACAAGCAGGCCGGCCTCGTGGAGCAATTCGCTCACGACTGAAGCACGATGCGAGCCGTGTTTCGAGGACGGCGACGACTCAGACGAAGCCCACAACCCGGAGGAGCACCGATGAAGTTCGGCACACACATGTTCCCGACCGACTACTCGATGAGTCCCGGTGCACTGGCGCAGGCCGCCGAAGACCGCGGGTTCGAGTCGGTCTGGTTCCCCGAGCACAGTCACATGCCGGTCGACCATTCGCCCTCACCGAGCGGAGGCGACGTCGCGAAGCAGTACTACGACACGCTCGACCTGTTCGTCGCGATGGGCGCAGCGGTTGCGACCACTTCGACGATCAAGGTTGGCTCTGGGGTTTGCCTGATCCCGCAGCGACATCCGATCAACGCCGCCAAGGCGGTGGCGAGCCTCGATCAGCTGTCGGACGGACGGATCCTGTTCGGCATCGGCGCGGGATGGAACAAGCCGGAGATGGCGCACCACGGCGCGGATCCGGTCACGCGCTGGAAGCTGATGCGCGAACGTATCGAGGCGATGCAGGCGATCTGGACGAACTCGACCGCCGAGTATCACGGCGACCTCGTCGACTTCGCGCCGCTGATGCAGTGGCCGAAGCCGGTCCAGACGCCGCACCCGCCGATTCTCCTGGGCAACGCAGGAGCGCGAGCGCTGGAGCGCACCGTCCGCTACGCCGACGAATGGATGCCGATCGCGGAGCGGGTCCCTGATCTCGAGGGCAGCCTCGAGCGGCTCGGCCAGCTTGCGGAGGAGGCTGGGCGCGATCCGATCCCGTTCTCCGCGTTCGCGACCGCGCCGAACGAAGAGGCCGTCGAGCGGATGGCCAGCCTCGGGGCGACGCGCTGCATCTTCATGTTGCCCGCCCTCCCTGAGGCAGCAGCGCTTCCGCTGCTGGATAAGCAAACCGAACTCGTCGAGCAGTTCGCCGACGCCTAGCTGGAGGACAGCGCACATGAAACTCGGACTCTTCGTCGGCGCGACCGCGACCGGCCGGACTGTGAACGAGCAGGTCGAGGACATCATCGACGCCGAGCGTCGAGGATTCAACAGCTACTGGTTCGCCCAGACCGGCGAGACCGACGTGCTGACCACGATCGCGCTGGCCGGTCGCGAGACGGATCGGATCGAATTGGGAACCGGCGTGATCCCGACGTACACCCGGCACCCGAACGTGTTGGCGCAGCAAGCAGCAACAGTGAATCAGGCGACGAACGGCCGACTCGTCCTCGGGATCGGCCCGTCTCACCAGCCAGGCGTCGAACGGCTCGGCCTCAGCTACGACCGGCCGGCACGCCACATCCGTGAGTACGTCGAAGTCCTGCGTGCGATGAGCACCGAGGGCCAGGTCGATTACGAGGGCGAGTACTTCAAGATGGCCGCCGGCTTCCGCCTGGCCGGCGCGGCGCCCTATCCGATCATGATCTCCGCGCTGGCGCCGTTGATGCTCAAGGTGGCCGGCGAGGTGAGCGATGGCACGATCACCTGGATGGCCGGTGTTACCGCCCTCCGCCAACACGTCGTGCCCCGATTGACCGAGGCCGCCTCGGGGGTCGGGCGGCCAGCGCCGCGCGTCGTCGTCGGGGTGCCCGTCTCAGTCAGCGACGATCAGGACTCGGCCCGCGTGGTGGCGGGCGAGACGTTCCAGGGCTACGGCAATCTCGTCAATTACCGCCGGGTCCTCGATCGCGGTGAACTCGGCGGCCCAGGTGACGTGGCCGCCGTGGGCCCCGAGAGTGAGGTCGCCGACCAACTCGCCGCGTACGCCGCGGCCGGCGCGACGGATTTGATGGCTGTCGTCTTCCCGACTGGCGACAACGCCGAGACCTCGAAGCAACGAACGATCGAGCTGCTGCAAGGGCTGGTCGGGAAGTACTAACCCGGCGAGCCAGGGGGAGACATGTCAGCCTCAACCCCGCCCGGGTTCCGCTCGGTCACGCCTCGGATCGTTCTGGCCGACTCCGAGCAGGTCGCGGAGCTGGCGGACTTCATGCGCCGCGTGTTCGACGCCTCCGGCGAGGTGCCATCTGGCCGTCCGGCGGAGCTCCGGATCGGCGACTCGCTCGTGATGGTCAGTGGCACTGATGAGCGCGAGCCCGCCTCGGCGTTCCTCTACGTCTACGTCGGGGACATCGACGCGACCTACAGCCGCGCGATTGCCTCCGGAGCCGTGGTGATCGAGGAGCCACGCGATCTCCCATATGGTGACCGGCGCGCCACGGTCGAGGACCGCTGGGGCAATGTCTGGCAGATTGCTTCGCGGCTCAGCTGACGCCGCTTCCGGCTAGACCGGCTCGGCGAGGAAGACCGGAATCTTGCGCTCGGTCCGACCCTGGTACTCCGCGTAGGGCGGGAAGGCCTCGACGCTGAGTTCCCAGAGCCGGGAGCGCTCATCGCCGTCCTCGAGCTCTCGGACGCGATATGACTTCACCTCGGCCTCGTCGCGGATCTCCACGTCGGGATTCGCGCGGAGATTGTGTACCCAGACCGGGTGCTGAGGCGCCCCGCCCTTGGAGCCGACGAGCACGTAGGTCTTGCCGTCGGCGACACGCATCAGCGGCGTCTTGCGAATGGCGCCGGTCTTGTTGCCCGTGTTGGTCACGATGATGACCGGCATCCCGGTCTCACGCAGCGTGTGGCCCTCGGCGCCGTTCGTGCGCTCGTAGAGTTCGACCTGCTCGCGGACCCAATCGCTCGTGCTCGGGATGTAGTCGGCCATGCTGCTCCTCGCCTCTCGGTGCTCGCGGGACCGATAGTATCCACGGCCAGCACCGAGCCCGCACTCTCGGCCGAGCATCCGGTCGCTCGGCGGCCCGCTGAGCTAACCGCGCGGCTCGAGTTCGGCGAGCAGCCGCTTCCCCGCCACGAGACGGAACGCGTCCTCGAGGACCTCGGCGACGTCATCCCAGTCGACATCGTCGTCATCGAGGCGCATCCCGACCCAGCCGCGAACGCCCTGATAGGGAGGGATGAAGTAGCGATCGGCGTCGGCGGCGACCAGCTCGTCCTGCGCCTCGAACCCGAGCGGCATCCAGACGGCGACGTGGCCCGACTCGTGGTGATTGTTGTCGACCTGCGCAAACATCTTGCCCTTGCCCGCGCGAAAGGTTGGCTCACCCCAGGCGAGCTTCTCGAGGGCACCGGGGAGACCGAGACAGATCACGCGCAGCCGATCAATGATCGCCTCCGCCTTGTCGGTAGTGGGCTTGAGAGGGTGTGCCATGGTCTTCCCGGCCGTCGCGGACTCAGCCTACGACGACGTGGCCAGGCTCTGCCCACGCTCCCACGCCGCGCTGAACCCGGTCCCGAGCAGTTCCTCAAGCTGATCGCGGAGCGGCCGGTCGTGATCACGACGCCACGGTGACAGCGCGGCGCCGCGCACCTCGCGGAGCGCGGTCGCGGTCCCGAGGAGCTCAGCCGCCCGTTCGCTGTCCCCTCCCGCGCGCGACGCATCCGCCGCGATCTCCAGCGCCCATGAGGCGTTGCGACCGTCGCCGACCTCGGTCGAGAGCTCGGCCGCCGCGAGCGCGCGTTCGCGGGCATCCTCGAACGCTTCGCGCGCATGCGAGACCTGCGCGCAGGCCGTGAGCGCCCAACCAACGCCGCGCCGATCACCGATCTGCTCGAACGCAGCCAGCGACGCGTGCGCACTCACTTCCGCGCGGTCGAGGTCGCCGAGCTCAAGCGCGATGATGCTGTCGTGGTTGTCCGCCCACGCGATCCACCAGGTCTCACCGACCAGGCTGCCCGCCGATCGCATCTCCACGGCGTACCTCGAGGCCGTTTCGAGGTCACCCGATAGCCTCGCTGTGTACGACAACATCGAGAGCGCGCAGCCCGCGTCGAACGGATCTTCGTTCGCGATGGCGATCCGCTGACTCTCCGCCGCAAGCGCTCGCGCCTCCTCGAGTTCGCCGAGTTCGGTCGCGAAGTAGGCCGCCCAGCCGACGGCCGTCCCGAGCGGCGGATCGATCGTGCGTCCGTCTGCCGCGACGAGTACGCGGCCGAGCCACTCATTGGCCTCTGCCAGGGAGCCACTCCAGTCCCAGAACTGACCGGTCGATGCGGCGATCCGGACGGCGTGCTGCAGCTGGTCACATTCGATGCTCCACGCCATCGCCGCACGTAGGTTGTCCGATTCCACGGCATAGCGAGCGATCGCCTCGGACTGGGCCGTGCCATGGAGCTTGAGCGTCAGCTCTTCGGTGAACGCGGCGTAGTACTCCGCATGACGCTGTCGCGCCGGCGCGGCCTCCGCGCGCTCTTCCAAGCGCTCGGCCGCGGACACCCTCAAGGTCTCCAGCAGGCCAAACCGACGACGGTCACCAACCGCAGCTGACCAGAGCAACGATTTGTCGAGCAAACTGCCGAGCTGTCGCAGCGCGACACGCGGGTCACCATCACCCGCTACCGATGCTGCAGCGTCGAGGTCGAAGCCCCCGGCGAAGACGCCAAGCTGATCGAAAAACGCTCGATCATCCTCGCTCAGCAGCGAGTAGCTCCACTCGACCGCGCCGCGCAGCGTCCGCTGCCGTTCTGGCGCGGTCCGACTCCCGCCATCGAGCAGCTCGAAGCGGTCAGCAAGGCGCGCCGCGATCTCCGAGGGCGACAGCAAGCGCGTCCGGGCAGCGGCGAGCTCGATCGCGAGCGGGATCCCGTCGAGTGCCTGGACGATGTTCGCGATCGCCGCCAGCGAGTCCGGGTCAGATTCGACGTCGGGCACCGCTGACCGCGCGCGGTCCAGGAAGAGCTGTACTGCCGGCACTGCTTCGAGCGCTTCGAACGGCGAGCCCGTCTCGCCGGGCAGCCCCAGCGGCAGGACCGGGACGATCTGCTCCCCGCCGATGTTCAGGGCTTCCTGGCTCGTTGCCAGCACAACCGTCGAGGCGCATCGCTCCGCGATTGACTCCGCCAGTGGCGCGACCGCATCGATCAGGTGCTCACAGTTATCGAGGATCACCAGCGCGCGGCGTGGCTCTAGAAACGTCAACAACGTTTCCTCAGCCCCGAGTCCCGGGTTCTCCGGCATCCCGACCGCCACGGCCACGGCGCTCACCAGGAGCGCCGGATCACGTAGCCCATCAAGTCTCACCAGGTGGGCAGAGTCGAACCGGGATCCAACGCTGTGACCGGCTTCGATGGCAAGCCGGGTCTTGCCGGAACCACCCGGTCCAGTCAGCGTGACAATTCGCTCCCGGCTGAGCAGCTCGCCCACGAGCTCGAGCTCGGCATCGCGCCCGACGAACGTGGTGGGTGGACTTGGCAGGTTGCCGGCAACGATCGGCCGGGCGTCCGGTGGCGCCTCGGTCACAAGCGAGGCGGTCACCACCGCCTCGGCGAGCGCTTCATCCTGGTTGAGGATCTGCGCTTCGAGCTCCCGCAGCCGCGGAGAGGGGTCGATGCCGAGTTCTTCGTTGAGGTGGGCGCGCGCACGCTGAAACGCTTCCAGCGCGTCGCCCTGACGACCGCTGCGGTAGAGCGCGGTCATCAGCCGAGCCCAGGCGCCCTCGCGGCCCGGGTACTCGGCAACGAGCGCCTCCAGGTCAGCGACGACGGCGGCAGCGCCATCGCGCGCGGCCACGGCATCGGTCAACAGCTCACGTGTCTCGAGGCGTGCTTCCTCCAGCCGCTCGATCTCGGGCCGCGCAAAGTCGCCGTAGGCGACATCCGCGTACGCGGAGCCGCGCCAGCACTCCATCGCATCGCTCAGCGAGTCATAGGCAGCCCCGTCGCCGGCGCCGAGCTGCGTTCGTCCCTCAGCCAGCTCAACCGAAAAGCGGTCGGCGTCGAGATGATGCCCGCGGAGGTCGAGCCGGTAGCCGGTCCCTTCGCGAACCAGCACCTGGGCCGGTGCTCGGCGCTCCCGGTCGGGCTCGAGCGCACGTCGCAACTGGGCCACGGCCTGCTGCAAGGTGTTCGCCGGATCTGCGGGGAGATCATCGCCCCAGATTGACTCGATCAGTCGTTCGACCGGCACGGTTTCGCCGCCGGCGACGAGCAGCCGCGCCAGCAGGGTGCGCTGGCGCCCGCCGGCCACGGCCAGCGGACGTCCGGCGTCATCGAACACTTCGAGGGGCCCCAGCACGCGGAACTGCATCGCATCAGGGTAACGAGCGGTACGCACCTGCCGAGGGACGAGAAGCGGCCTCCACAGCCAACACACAGTGCACCGACAGTCAGACGCCCAGCAGCTCAGCAACACCGCAGAGAACCAACAGCGCGGCCCAGCACCCTTCGCCCATCAACGAAGCGAGCCGCCCCGCGGCGCCACCGGAGCCGCACACGCGAGGACACCAGTGAGCCACGTCGAACGGGTGATTGACATCGATGCCAGCCCGACCGAGGTCTGGGCGACCGTCGCCGACCTCGACTTCGTCGGCGACTGGAACCCGAACGTCATCTCGGCGACCACCAGCGATGGTCCGTTCGGCCTCGGAACGACGCGCAGCTGCGAGTTCACCCCGAGCGGACGCATTGACGAGGTCGTCTCAGCGTGGGAGCCCGAGCGGTTGCTCGAGTTCGAGGTCGGCCGGCACGGCGGCATCCGGGGTGCCCGGATGGGAATCAAGCTGAAGCCGGCCGACAGCGTCACGCAGGTCACCGCGATCGCGGACTACGAGCTGGCGTTCGGGCCCCTCGGCCCGGTGATGGATCGCTTGATGGTCCAACGCCAGCTGGGGCGGATGCTGCAGCGCTCGCTGGATGGATTGAAACAACACGTCGAGAGCGCCCGGAGCAACGCCATGCCCGCGCGAATCAGAGGAGCAACGGAATGACCAAACTGAGCTACGAAACGCGTATCGAGGCTCCCGTCGATCGGGTCTGGGACGTGCTCGCCGACTTCGGCGGCACCTGGCGCTGGAATCCGAACGTGACGGAATCCCACTCGACGAGCGAAGCCAACTCCGGCCTCGGTGCGGAGCGCCACTGCGACCTCGCCTTCGCCGGCGCCAAGGTCGAAGAACGGATCGTCGACTGGCATGACGGCCGGTCGTACGACGTCGAAATCGTTGACGGCAGTCGGACGCCGCCGATGAACAAGCCAATCGCCCATTTTGAGGTCGAAGCCGACGGTGACACCACCATCGTCCGAGCGTCGATGCAGTACGAGATGAAGTACGGGCCGCTCGGCTGGGCGATGGATCGGATCATGGTGCGACGGAAGTTCGGGCCGCTGTTCGGACAGATTCTTGCCGGACTGAAGCACCACGTCGAAACCGGAGAGCTCGTCACGAGCGATGAAGGGCTCGACCGAGCGGCCGTACGCCTCGTCGCCGCCTAGCCCGCGACCACTCATTCAGACAATACGTCCAGGAGGACACCGACCATGACTACGACCAGCACGCCGCGCACGATCCTCGTCACCGGCACCAGCAGCGGGTTCGGCAAGCTGACCGCGCAGACGCTCGCCCGAGCCGGCAACCGCGTCTACGCCTCGATGCGCGGCATCGAGGGCAAGAACCAGGCCTACGCCGACGAGCTCACGTCGTGGGGCCTCGCCGAAGACGTCAGCCTCGAGGTGATCGAACTCGACGTGACCGACGCCGCTTCCATCGACACCGCGGTGAGCCACATCCTCGAAGCAACCGGCCAGATCGACGTCGTCGTGAACAATGCCGGCACCGGCAACGTCGGAGTCCTCGAGGGCTACACGATCGACCAGGTCCGCGACATCTTCGAGACGAACGCGTTTGGCGCGCTCCAGGTCGACAAAGCCGTGCTGCCCTCGATGCGTGAGCAAGGCTCGGGCCTGCTCGTCCACGTTTCCAGTTCGACCGGCCGCGTGATCGTCCCCTTCGTCGCGCCGTACTCCGCCGCGAAGATGGCGCTCGAAGGTTTCGCCGAGGAGCTGAGCTTCGAACTCGCGGGGTTCGGAGTGGAGTCGGTCATCGTCGAGCCGGGCGGCTACCCCACGGATGCCTTCGCGAAGCTGGTCGGCCCTGGCGACACCGCCGTCGTCGAGGCCTACGGAGAGTTCGGCAAGCAGCCGGAGCAGATGTTCGCCGCGATGGGCGAGCAGATGTCCCAGCCCGGCGGACCAAACCCGCAAGAAATCGCGGATGCGATCTGCCACCTCGTGGAGCTGCCCACCGGCGAGCGTCCGCTGCGGACGGTCGTCGGTGACATGTTCACCGCCGGCGTCGAGGCCTTGAACGAGCAGTACGTGAAGTCGAAGCAGGAACTGCTGACCTCACTCGGCGCCGCGTAACGCGTCGCCTCGGATGAGCGGTACGGCCTCGGTCGCGCCGCGTTCGAAAATTCCAGGGCGGTCAGCCGCGCGAGTGTCGCGCGGCCGGCCGCTTTGTTCTCGTTCCGGGCGCTCGCTACTCCTCGAGTGGCTGCATCAGTCCGAAGACCGCACCCTGCGGATCGATCACCACCGCGAAGCGCAGGCCCGGACCATCCATCGCCGGCATCGGCAGCTCGGCGCCGAGCGCCTTGGCCTTCGACATCGCCGCTTCGAGGTCAGCGACCTGGAAGTAGGTCATCCAGCTCGGCGGCATTTCGCCCATCTCCGGGGTGATCTGCAGCAGACCGGCCACCGGCTGATCACCCATCTGCAGCATCGTGTACATCGCGCCCTCGGTGCCGGGCATCTTCACAACGTCGAGGCCGAACAGCTCCGCGAAGAAAGCCCCCGCCCGGTCGACGTCCGTCGTCGACAGCTCCGACCAGGCGATCGCGCCCGCCTCGTTGCGGACCCCGGCCCCCGGGTGCTCCTTCGCTTGCCAGAGGTTGACGGCAGCGCCGGTCGGATCGGCAATCGGCGCCATCCGCCCCGCGTCCATCACATCGAACGGCTCAGCGAACACCTGGCCGCCCGCCCCGGCCACCTTCGCCACGGTCGCCTCGAGGTCATCGACGGTGATGTAGGTGTTCCAGTGCGGCGGGATGCCCTGCTCGGCCTCGTGCGGCTGCTGCGCTGAGATCGCCGCGACGTAATCACCGCCGAGCTTCTGCATGTGATAGGTGAAGCCTTCACCGGCCGGGTTCGGCTCGTCCTCCCAGCCAAACAGCCCCGAATAGAACGCGAGGGCGCCCGCCTCGTCGCTGGTAGCTAGGTCAGTCCAGGACGGCATCCCTGCCTGATAGGTCTCAATCTTCATCGAAGTCCCTCGTTCAGCCTGCGGTGAGAAAGCGCGGAGAGTGTACCGCCACCGGTCAATCGTTCGTTGCGGTCGCGCCGGACCCTCCGCGCAGTCAGACCGGCGGCCTCGATTCCCGTGCATTCCGCGGTCGGATACCGGTGAAGTGCAGGCTGCTGAACCAAGCATCCGCCGGCGGCCGCAGCGTTTCGAGGGCGCGCAACTCGACGCTGCGTCGGCCAACGCCGGGGTGATGCCCTCGGACGCGGGAGGCACCGCCGTCGTCAGCCCGCCGGTTCCTCCGCAAGCAGCTGCTTCGAGAGCGTCTTCGGCGCCACTGCGACGTAGCTCTCGACGATCAAATCCTCCAGCAGATCGAGTGGGACGTCCTCCGGCCGCTCGAACCTCAGATCGAGCCAGCCGTGCTTGCCGAGGCCGTGCGAGCTGGGCGTCGCCCAAGCCTCCTCGAGCAGGACATCACCCGTCTCAGGCAGCTTCACCCCGAGGCGGAAGCAGTCGGCGTCGTGTCTGCCGAAGAAGGCGAAGATCTTCTTCCGCACTTTCACGACGGGCTCGTCCCACGGGAAGTCTTCCCACGCCTCGGGGAACGTGAGTGCGACCTTGATCAGCCCGTCGCGCATCGCGTCGCAGTCAGAGTCCGGCATTGGTCCCCCGCCGGCGATTCTACGAGGTCGTCTGCGCCGTTCGCCTAGCTCTCTCCCGAGTCCCACCACGGGTAGAAGTCCGGCATGTCGGTGCTGACCTTGCTGGTGAACTCCGGGGGCCGCTGTTCGAGGAACGAGAGAACCCCCTCGCGACCGTCGTCCGAGCCGCGGGTCGCGCGCGTCATCTGCGATTCGAGCTGCTGTGCTTCCGACGGATGCGTCGCTCCGAGGCCCTTCCAGAGCGACTGCCGGATGAACGCGATCGATACTGGTGATGTCAGGGACGCGATCTCATCGGCGATTTCGTGCGCCCGCTCCAGCAGGTCCTCCGCGTCGACGACCTCGCTCACGAGGCCGCCAGCGAGTGCCTCATCGGCACCGAAGACCTTGCCGGAGTACATCCATGACAACGCCTGTTCGATACCGACGACTCGCGGCAAGAACCAGCTCGATGCCGACTCCGGCGCGATGCCACGCTGGGAATAGACGAAGCCGAACCGCCCGGCAGCCGAGCAGATGCGGATGTCCATCGCCAGTGTCGAAGAGACCCCGAAGCCCACGGCGGCACCGTTGATGGCGGCGATCACTGGCTTCGGAAAGTCGTAGAGACGCATCGTGATCGAGGCGGTGCCATCGCCTGACGGCGGGGCGTCGCCAGGAAGCGGCTCTCGAGGACCAGCCGACATGTCCGAGCCCGCGCAGAAGGCCCGCCCGGCACCGGTCACGATCACAGCGCGCACGTCGTCATCCACCTCGGCGGCGGCGAATGCCTGATGTAGCTCGGCCGTCATCTGACCGGTCTGGGCGTTGAGCTTCTCGGGCCGATGGAGCGTGATCGTCGCGACGTGGTCCTCGACGTCGTACAGAATCTCCTCGAAGTCCATGGCCCCTCCCGCGGTCGATCTGCCGGATCGACCGAGGGCGCATCATGCGACGATGCGCCCTCAGGGTCACGAGCCACTTGGCCCGGACTAGTTGGCGGTCACCGCCTCGGCGGCCTCGACGGCGGCACTGGCCTCACGCAGCGAGAGCGTCCGCCGGCCGACCATCTGCGAGGAGACCGGCGCACTCGGCGGGTGGTAGGCCGACGCGCGGATGTCACGCGTGAGGCGTTCCAGGATTGACTTCCGGAAGAAGGACTTCCCGCCGACGATCTGATTCGCCAGCTCGACGGTCTCGACCGCCGCGTCGATCGCGGCGTCCTTCAGCGTGATGCCAGCCACCATCGCGTCGACCGGATTGTCCGCTCGGAGGATGCGGGCGACCCCCTGCTCATGTGCCGCGTCAGCACGGAAGTGGGCGCCCTCGAGCTGCCCGACCAGCATCTCGGTCAGCGCCTCGTCGCGGAACGAGCTGTTACGCCCGGTGCCTACCGCGGCCAGTGCCTCATCGCGTGCACGGTCTGCGATCCCGACGTAGACACCGGTCATGAGTGGCAGGAACCACTTGATCGCGTTGGCGAACTTCGGGTCCCACGCCGGGGCGCTCGCGGGGAGGCGTGCTGCGACAGCCGTCGCCGGCACCCGGACGTTCTCGAGGACGATGTCGTGACTCCCGGTCGCCCGCATCCCCAGCGTGTCCCACGTCTCAACAATCTCGACCCCGGGAGCAGACATCGGCACGCCCACCACGAGGATCTCGCCCGTTTCGCTGTCGGCCGCGTTCACACGCAGCATGTCGGTGGCGGGCGCCTGCGAGGCAAAATACTTGCGCCCGCTGATCACGTACTCATCGCCGTCCAGGGTCGCGGTAGTGGGCGTCGACCATTCACCGGCAACGATTGCTTCAGCGCCGGTGGAGCCCATCACCATGCCCTCTGCCGCGATCTTGCGAAGCGGTGGCTCGTTCGCGCCAGAACCGCGCCAGCCGTCGGCGGCGGCGCCGACCTGGAATAGGTGCATGTTCACGGCTAGCGCTGTGCTGGCGTCCCCGTACCCCAGAGCGCGCTGGGCACGGGCGGTCTCGACGAGATCGGCACCGCCGCCACCAAGTTCCTCGGGAACGGGCCCACGCAGGTAGCCGGCTTCACGGAGCTGGTCGTAGTTCTCGTGGGGGAAGCTGCCGTCACGGTCGTGCTCAGCCGCTCGCGAGTCGAAGTCGGTTCGGAGTGCCTCGGCGATTTCGATCATGTTCGTCATCTCGTTGCTCCGTTCGCCGCGCGTCATCGCGGTCGTCTGTATTTGATGAGGCCACGCTATGAGCGGGTGACTGCTATGCCCAGTGCAAAATCTGGACTAGAGGAGTACAGATTCTGTACCGAGAACCCGTGCGTCAGGATTGAGAGCTAGCGATGAAGACTTACGGCCAATACTGCCCGATCGCAAAGGCGAGCGAGGTGCTCGGCGAGCGCTGGTCGGTGCTCGTGATGCGTGAACTGCTGATTGGCAGCCACAAGTTCAACGACATCGCACGTGGCCTCCCGGAGATGTCGCGCACGCTCCTCACGAAACGGCTCCGCCAGTTCGAGGAAGTCGAGCTCCTCGAGCGGGTCAAAGGTGAGTACTACCTGACTCCGGCCGGCGAGGATCTTCGACCGATCGTGTTCGGCCTCGGAGACTGGACCGCGCGCTGGATGCTGACCGACCCCGAGCCCGAGGAGCTAGATTCCGAGAAAGCGATGTGGTGGGGCCACAGCCGGATTGACACGGCGCCGTTGCCCGATCGCCGAATCGTGATCGAGTTCCGATTTTCGGACGACCAGCGCCTGTACTGGCTGGTCGTCGAACCAGAGCTGGGCGCGTCCATCTGTCTCCACGATCCCGGTTTCGAGGTCGACGTCACGGTCCAGACGAACGTCGCCACGCTCTGTGCACTCTGGCAGGGACGAGGCACGGTCGCCGCCGCTCAGCGTGACGGCCGAATGACGTTCGAGGGCGCCCGCGCGCTGACGCGCGTCATGCCACAGGTACTCGCGATCGCGCACCCGTCGGTCATGGGCACGTCGAACGACGCGCCCCACCCGCGTGTCTACGCGGGATGAGGACAGCGGAGCCTGCGGGATCTCCGCGGACTGGCACCGCCTCGAACACGCGGGGCAGCATCACGGCGGTGATATGCTTCCGGCTCGGAATCGAACGGCGTTTGGGGGACGAGTGGTCCAGCATCGTGAGGTCGCGGTCGAGTGGCCCGACCTATCGAACGAAGACGACGAGCCGATGCTCTGGTTCGGCGCCTGGCTCGTCGGCAACGAGGGCGTCGAAGGCAGCTGGTTCCACAGCGGCCGCGGGGCCGCGCGGACGGTCCATCCCATCCCCGAGGACGCGACGGGCATCCGCCTCCGGCGTTGGCCCAACGAAGGTCTCGCGCCGGAATACGCCGATCTGATCCCGCCCCCAGCCGGCACCGTGAGCGCTGCGGACATGCTGTTCGAGCGCGAACAGCCGTTCAGCCTGCTCCCCTCGAACTCGAGCAACCCGAACTCAGACGAGTACGCGAGCTAGCACTCGCCGACCGGAGGTCGACATGGTCATCGCTGACAAGCCGAACGCGCAGACGCCGCTGGAATCGAATCCAAACGCCTGGCGCGCGGCGACGCCGGGTCACGAGGGCTGGACGCGGACCGCTCAACCCGATGACCCGAACAAGTACTACATCGTCTCGGCGGACTGCCACGGGCAGGAGCCGGCCGACCTCTGGGCGAAACGCATCGAGCCGGAGTACCGCCACCGCATTCCGCGCCAGGAAGTCGATGAGGGCGGGACCAAGTGGTCCGTCACCGAAGGCCACCGTCCGATCAAGATCCGCGACCTCAAGCTCGAGGGCGAAGACGAGGAGCGCAACGGCGCCGGTTACGTGGTCGACGAGCGGCTGCGCGACATGGACCGCGACGGCATCGACGTTGAGCTGATCTTCCCGAACAAAGGCCTCTCGATGTGGGCGACACCGGACGCCGTCTTCTCGCAGGCGATGTGCCGTGTCTGGAACGACTGGTCGATCGAGCAGTACGGCCAAAACCGCGACCGCATGGTCCCGGTGGCCGCGATCGCCCCGAACGACCTCAAGGGCGCGATCGCCGAGGTGAAGCGAGCCGCCAACATGGGCCACCGCGCCCTGTCGCTACCGAACCGCCCGGTCTGGGGTCCCGGCGACGGCAGCGAACTCAACTACAACATGCCGCACTTCGACGACCTCTGGGCGGCGATCCAGGACGCCGACCTGCCGATCACACTGCACATCTCGACTGGCAAGGACCCCCGCGGCGCGCGTGGCAACGGCGGCGCGATCATCAACTACGCCGTCCACTCCCTGAGCCAATCGCTGGAGCCGGTCGCCAACTTCTGCAGCTCGGGTGTCCTGGAGAAGTTTCCGAAGCTCCGCGTCGCGACGATCGAGGCCGGCATCGGTTGGGTCCCCTGGGCGCTGACCGCGATGGACGAGGCGTATCACAAGCACCACATGTGGTCGTTCCCGAAGCTGCAGATGCTCCCCAGCGAGCACTACCGGAACAGCTTCTTCGCCAGCTTCGGCGAGGACCCGCCCGGCCTCGCGCTGGCGCAGGAGTTCGACCTGATGGGCAACTACATGTGGGCGAACGACTACCCACACCAGGAGGGCACCTGGCCGCACTCCGCCGCGGCCATCGAGCGCACCATGGGCGACCTCACCGACGAGGACCGCGCCAAGCTACTCGGCCTCAACGCCGCCCGGTTCCTCAACATCGAGGTGCCACCCGCCAAGCGCTAGTGCGGCATCGAGAAGTACCGGCAGGCAGTAGCGGGCCTCCGCGCACAAACAGAACGGCCGCCTAACGGCGGCCGTTTTCGTGAGCGGCGCGAACCGGAGTGACTAGTCGCCGAGCCTCTGGTCCTCGATGCCCGGCATCAGCCAGGTCTCAATCGCGGGCGGCTCTGCCGGCGGATCCACCCAGCGCACGCCGGCCGGGCCGCTGACGGTGACGTCGGTCTCGCCGAAGTAGGTAATCTCGCCGTCCTTGATCCGGAACGGGAGATCGTGCCCCGGGTAGATCAGCGCTCCGGAGTCGACGACCCGCTTGATCGAGGCGTTCGCCTGCTGCTCGTTCCAGAAAACGAGGGGTGATCGCCCGGCCTGCGCCACCCGCGCGTTGTGCAGCGCGTCGCCTACGAGGATCGCGATCCCGTCGTCCGTCTCCACCTCGAGCCCGATGCTGCCCGGCGAGTGGCCGGGCAGCTCGATCACCTTCACCCCCGGCATCACCTCGTGGCCTTCGCCAACCTCGGTCAGCCCGGGGATCGTGTCGAGGATCGCGCCCGTCCACTGCGGCGTCGCCCAGTCGTTACGGTGCGGCTTGTGCGCGTAGCGGATCTCGTCGCGGTGCAGCAGCAGCGGCGCGTGATCGAAGACGTCGATGTTCTGCACGTGGTCCCAGTGCGCGTGGCTGACCACGTGGAAGTCGATGTCCGCCGGCGCCAACCCGCGGTCCTCGAGGCGTTGCCACAGCAGCGTCCGCCGCCCGACGTGCGCCGAGTCAAAGACGATCCGGTGCTCGCCTTCGATCAGCAGGATGCTCGAAAAGGCGATCACGCCATCGGGCGAGCTCGGCCCAACGCCGTGCATGAGCGGGGTGATCTTCGGCATCGCTGGTCCCTATCTGCGTGAGCTCCGAGCTGTCCTCGAATCAGTCGAGGCGACCACATCATGCGTCGGCCGGTTCCCGGCCGACTAGCCGCCAGCGCACGCCGCCTAGTCCGAGGAGTAGAACGCCTCGAAGACCGCTCGCGCCGGGTGCATCGCCTGCTCCAGCACCGCGATCGCGGCGATCGCGACGCCGATGATCGTCAGCGTCACCACGGGCTGCTGGTCGGCCGCCAGCACGAGTGCGACGACCAGCGCCGCCAGCACTGCGATCCGCGGCAGGAGGACCTGATGCCCCGCCCGTGCCCAGGCCGCCGCTCCGCTGCCGACGAACAGCACGAGGCCCAGCACCAACGCCACGAGTCCAGCCGTCTCGAGATGATCGCCGGGGTGCAGCACCATCTCCTCAAATCCAACAGCGATGCCAATCACGCCGCCGACGAGGGGGAAATGCATGATGCTGAACGCATCACGGGCGAGGATGCCCTCGGTCGCACCGGGCTCCCGTTCGAGCTGGACCTCCAGCGCGTCTTTCAACCAGCCGAAGTAGGTCCACCACAACAGACAGGTCACGGCGACCGCACCGACGGCGACGCGGAGTACCTCGGCGCTGCGATCAGCGGCGGCGACGGTCACGCCGACCACAACCAGCGACTCGCCGAGCGCAATGATCACGAACAGCGCGTGGCGCTCGACGAAGTGATCGACCCGCAGGTGCCAGTCCTCGTAGCCAGCCGCGACGACGGTCGCACCAACGTCCAGCAGCACCGCCACCAACCAGAGCCAGGCTCGTGCATCGCCGTCGACCGCGCCGCCGACGATCACCACAACCATCCCCGGGACCGAAGCGAGCGTGAAGCGTTTAACCCCCTCGAACTGCCCAGCGTCAGCCGCTGCAACGACCAGGTAGAGGCCCATCGCGATCACCCGCACCGCGACGTAGGGAACCGCGAACCACAGCCCACCGTCGCCGAAGGCCTGCCCGACCGAGGCCGCCATGATGAACGCCACCCCGACCGCGCCGAGGGTCGCCAGGCGGATCAGCCCGTGGTCGGTGTCGGTGGGATTCAGCGCCCACGTCCACTGTGTCCACGCCCACCAGATCATCCAGAGGATGAGCACCGACCGCGCGGCGCCTTCCCAATCGAGGTCGTGCAATGTCAGCGCGGTCACCTCGGTCAGCGCGAACACAAACACGAGGTCGAAGAACAGCTCGACGAACGTCGCACCCTGGCCATGGGGAGCACTAAACGGCGGCCCCAACCGCCGCTGGGCCGGTGCTAGCACCTCGGACATCGCGCCTCGCCTCCCTCGGTCGCTCGCGCCGGGCGACCTCGGGCGATGCTATCGCGCGTCAGGACGAGCGGGACCTAGGCGGATGGGTGGGCCGCCACCGGTCCCAACACCCGCTCCGTGTACTCGTTCGCGAAGGTGCCGCGCGGATCGAGGCGAGCTCGGGCCGCCTGGAAGGCGTCCCACAGCGGGTAGAGCGGCGCGAGGGTGCGGGCGGTCTGGAAGTGGAGCTTGCCCCAGTGGGGGCGGCCTTCGTACTCGTTCATGATGGTCTCGACGGCCTCGAAGTAGGGCTGGAACTCCTGGTGCTTCAGCATGTGGATCGCGATCGATGTCGTCGGCCGCCCCTCCGCGGTGCTAAGCGGAATGTCGTCCGGTGCCACCCAGCGCATCTCGATCGGCATCACGACACCGAAGCCGCTGCGATCGATCAGCGCACCGATGCGCTCAAACGCCTCGCGCGCGTGCTCGCTCGGGATGAAGTACTCCATCTCGTAGAACGGGATCTTCCGTTCCGAGGCGAAGACCTTGTACGACCGCTCCACGTACTCGCCGCGGGCGCCTTCGAGGAGACTGCGTAGCTTCATCCGCACGCCCGGCACGCGGAGCAGCTTCGTCGCGTGGGCCATGTAGCGGTGGCCGACGATCTCGTCAGTGACGAACTCGCGCCATCGTGGCAGCGGCGTTGCGTCGTCGGTGGTGCGGTTGTTGCGTTTCGTCAGCGCATTGTCCGAGCCCGGGAACCAGAAGAACTCGAAGTGCTCGTTGTCCTCGAGGTAGCCGTCCATCTGGGCGAACAGCTCCTCGGTGGTGAGCAGGATCTCCTGCGCGCGCAGGTTGAACCGCGGCTCGACCTCGAGTGTGACGGAGGAGATCAGACCGGCGGCGCCGACGCCGACGCGTGCGGCCTGGAACAGCTCTGGTTCGCGGTCCATCGAGCACTCGATCACCTCGCCGTCTCCGGTGATCACACGCATGCCTCGAACCTGGGTCGCGATGCTGCCGACGTCTTTGCCGGTGCCGTGTGTGCCCGTCGACATCGCGCCGGAAATCGACTGGTAGGCGACATCGCCGAGGTTGGTCATCGAGTAGCCGAGGTCCCAGAGCTGCGGGTTCAGCTCCTTGAGTCGGATCCCCGACTGCACAGTGACGAGGTGCCGCGGCGGCTCGGTCCCTTCCGGATCGCGGTTCGTCGTGCTCTCGATCACGCGGTTGTACTCGCGCAGATCGAGGAGGTGCCCGTCGGTCAGCGCGATCGAGGTGAACGAGTGACCCGAGCCGACCGCCTTGACGCGCTCGCCCTGCTCGGCGGCTCGGCGCACGACGGCGACCAGTTCGTCCTCGGTACGCGGCTGATGGATCTGGAGCGGCGCCGCCGACTGATTGCCGGCCCAGTTCGTCCAGCGCGTGCGCGTCACCTCGGCCATGGTCGTCCCCCACTCTCGCGGACGCGAGGATGCCATACGACTCCATGGAGCACGGAGGATGGCATGCGACTCCGCGGACCCGAGAGCATCGCACGGGCAGCGGGCGGCCGCGAACCGTCCATCCGTCCAGAAGCACACCAAACCCAGCCCACCTGGCACCAGACGACGACCGCTGCCCGGAACGGTCAGTGAGCCCCGAAGGGGCCTACTCGAGGACGATGATGTCCGTCACATCGATCACCCGGACGCCGTCCTCTGGATTGGTGATGGTCACGGTCGCACTCGGGTCGCCGTCGCTGCTCCAGTACAGGAGGTACTGGTCCGGATCCGCGTCGTGGACCTCGCGATCGACCTCGGTCCCCTCGCCGAACGCACCGACGATACGCACCCGGCTCCAAACCCCGCCCAGCGTCTGTTCGAGGATCTCCTCGAGGATGACGCCGCTCCGCTCGCGACCGCCCTCGGCGTCGAGGGTCAACGTCTTCTGCTCGAAGCCGTTGCCGTCGAGCAGGTCCTGCACCGAGACGACCTCCACGGAACCGGCGGGATCGAGGATGACAATCTCCGACCCGCGATCAGAGCTCGTGAACGGGTTGCCGCTCCCACTGCCCCCGCTGCTGCTACCGCTATTGCCAGAGAGCGCGTCCTGGATCGCGTCGCTGAGCGCATCCTCGAGCGAGTCGCTCTCCAAGTCGGAGAGGTCGCTGACCGCGGCGCCCTCGAACTGACCGAACCCGCCGAACTCATCGTCGTCCGCAAAGATTCCGAATAGGAGCGCGACGATCATCACGACGCCGGACCCGAGCCAGAGCCACGGCGACCGTCCGCTCAATACTTCGGCCATCAGCAAGACTCCTTCGCGTCAGAAGCGCCCGACAGGCAAAGCATAGCCCTCGGGCGAGGAGCGGTGGCTCAGCGTCGGGGTGACTCGAGAGCCGACGCAGAGAATCCAGGCTGCGCTTGAGTGGCAGCGGTCCCACTCGATAATCACCGTATGAGCGAGCGAGCGTCCCAGGTCCAGGACTCAACGCACCAACCGGCGCGGTGGGGGTCGCGGGTGCGCAGCCAACTCACCGGCGGTCGCTACCCCACACGGCGCTTCATTCTCCTGGCGGTAGGGGCCGTCGCCCTGGACATGCCGTTCTTGATCTCGGGCACCGGCGGCGTGCCCCTGCTGCTGGTCGGCTTTCCCATGCTCTGGTTGGACTGGCGGTACCCCTGGGCCGGCCTCGGCCTCGACTTCGCGTTCGCGTCGCTCGCCGAGGTCCACGACGGTGAGAGCGTCCGTCTCAGAGCATTTCAGCTCGTCGGCAAACGCGGCTCGATCGAGATCGTCGCTACCGACGAGAGAATGGTTTGGGGGCTGCGGGCGCTACAAGACGGACATGGATCCCTCGGGCTCACCGGTCGCACCGGGATCGAGTTCCATGAGATCTCACGGATCGAAAAGACCGGTCACGAGATCCGCATTTGGACGCGAACTCATGCTTACTCAATCCGCTTCGTTCCGCTACACGGCCGCGGAGGCTACGCGGCTGGCGACTGGTTCTCTTACCTCGAAGAGGTCTGCCTCGAGGCCGACCTCTCGATCCGCGAGCCGGAGCTCGTCCGTAACTCACGACTGCTGAGGCCAGCAATCGTCGCGGCGATCGTGCTGATCGCCGGAGTGCCCTACACGGTGTTCGTGTGGGCGGCCTTCCACGACGCGGGCTGGCTCTAAGCCAGCCCGACCGGACCGCAGATTCGGCTATTCGACGAAGATGTCCACGCTCGGGCGGACCTCGGCGCACGCCGCGATCGCGTCGTGCACCTTGTGCGACTTGAACTCCTCGATCAGGTCGGCGTCGACGTCCTCGCGGTCGTCGACGGAGACGTAGGCCTCCTGGCGGAGTTGGTAGTCGAAGCGCGGCGCCCACTTGCGGGACCCGAGGCGTGCCGTTCGCGAGCAGTTGTCGACCATGTACGAGACGCCGCGCGCGTGCATGTACGGGTTGAGGGAGTCGACGGCCTCGATGACGGACTCGTTCGCGATCTCTGAGTACGGGTGGTCGTGGTCCATCAGCACGTCGATCTGGGCCATCATCGTCGCGACATAGACGCCGGCCGTGAACGGGTCGAGCGGAATGTCCTCCTCGACGCGGTCGGAGCGGACGCCCTGGCCGGTCTTCCACATCTCGGTCTGGTCGATGTTGCCCATCGGCTGTCGCTTCAAGCGGTCGCCCGCGAGGTTGACGCTGCGGATCTCGTTACCCGAGGACACCTCGTCGTAGATCTCCTCGAGGATCGTGCGCGACGAGGGGTACGAGGCGGCATAGGCGCGCTCGAAGACGGGGCGCTCGTCGGCGCCGAGCTGGTCGTAGACGGCCTTGATGCCCTGCTTCGAGATCGTCTTCGAAATCGGTCCGGTGATCGCCTCGGTCGAGTGGGCGAAGGCCTCGTCGTGCGACATGCCGTCCTCGACGTAGCGGCGATAGAGGCTCTCGGCGATGCCGTGCACGGCGCCGAGGAGAATGCCACGCTCACCGAAGATGTCGGACTTGAACTCCGACTCGAGCGTGGTCTGGAAGCTGTAGGGCGAGCCGAGTGCGACGGACCAGCCGAGCGCCTGGTCGGTCGCCTTGCCGTCGATGTCCTGCTCGACGGCGAACGAGGCGTTGATGCCGGCGCCGTTGACCTGTTCGCCCTGGACGTAGAGGCGGCGCACCGAAGGGCCCATCCCCTTGGGGCAGACCCCGACGACGTTGATGTTGTCGGGGAACGATGCGCCAACGTTGGTCAGGTGTCCCAGCAGGTAGCCATGGGAAAGGCCGAGGGTCGCTCCGGGGCGAATCGCCTCGAAGACTTCGGAGTAGAGCTCCGACTGGGCGGCGTCGGAGATCAGCAGCAGCACCATGTCCGACTCGCGGATCACCTCGAACATCTCGCCGAGGGTGCCGCTGTCCTTGGTGAAGCCTTCGGCCTCGGCGAGGGCGATCGAGGAGGAACCGTCGCGCAGCCCGATCTTGACGGTGATGTCCGTGCCGGCGAGCGAGTCGCGCAGGTTCATCGCCTGGGCCGGGCCCTGGGAGCCCCAGCCAATCACACCGATCTGCGAGATGCCCTCGAACGCCTGCGGCAACAGCTCGAAGAGGTTGCGACCGCCGCGAACGATCTGCTCGCTGACGCCACCGCCGAGGTCGAGCGTTTCGACCGGGAAGACCTTGGACTCGAAACTCAGGGACAGTGGCATGTTCGTACTCCTCGGACGGATGTATCAGTGCGGGCGCGCGGAGCCTGGGGTGCGCGCGGGTCACATGAGTATCCCGGGAGCAGCGATTGGGTCCAACCGGCCCGCGCCAGCAAGCGCTCGCTACGAAGCGGCTTCGGAATCAGCGGCGTCCTCGCCGCCCGCGGTGCGACCGCTCGAGAAAGCAGTGCGGAAGAGAATCGCGGCAAGCAGTAACACCACCGCCGCGGCGCCGTAGAGTCCTCGAAGCGTGGCGAGGCTGGCGAACGAGAGGCCGATCAACGGACCGATCGCGCTGCCCAGATCGAGGAACGTCGCATAGCTACTCATCACGGCGGAGCGTCGCTCCGGCGGCGCGAGGTCGCCCGCCGTCGCCGAGAGACCAACGGTCAGCGCGGTCGCCGCCACGAAGGCGACGAAGACGCCGAGCAGCAGCATCGGGAACGTGGACGCGGTCGCCAGGAGCAGCAGCCCGACCGCCCCGAGCGCGAAGCCGCCACTGGTCACCCGGATCCGTCCGAACCGATCGCTCAGATGTCCGAGCAACGGCGCGAGCGGCAGCCCAAGGCTCCACTGCCCACCCAGCAGCCATCCGGTCGCGGTGGTCACTCCGAGCGTCAGCCCGAGGAACGCGATCTTCTCGTCGAACAACTCGCCCAGGAAGAAGCCGAGCGATGCGGTCACCAGGCCAGAGAAGACGAGGCCGGTAATCAGACCCCCGGTGCCGGTCACCAGCAGCCGGCGGTCGGCGAGCACGGCGACGAGCCCCGCTCGCGTCTGCGTGCTGCCCTCGCTTGCCGTCGTTTGCGCCTGCCGCTGACCGCGGCTCGTCGCCCACCAGAGCGCACCGGCGGCCGCCATCGTCCCCGCGAAGATCGTCAGCGTGGAGCGGTGCCCGATCGCGTCGGTGAGCGTGGCCCCGATCAGCGCGCCACCGACGCTGCCCATCCGCACGATCGCGGAGTAGGCGCCCATCAGCAGGCCGCGGTTGTCGTCCGTCGCCTCGTCGAGGACGGCCCAGAACCCGCCGAGGCGGAGCAGCGACCAGGACGTGCCCCACGCGAGCCGCGCCACGAGGAGTACGACGAAGGCCGTTGCCCAGCCATACGTCAGAGTCACAAAGACCGACAGCACCAACGCGAACGTGAACGGCGCACGCGGACCGAACCGATCGAAGGCGAATGCCGCAACGGAGTTGGTGAACAAGCGGACGAGCCGGTTTGCCGAGAGCAGCACCCCCACGGCGGGCACGGACAACGCCCACGCCTCCGGTTGCGAGGGCATCACGGCGTAGAGCATCGAGTCGCCGAGCAGTGTCGCCGCGACCGCGAGCGCCACCGCGATCACCGGGAGTGGCACCTGGCCGATCGAAGGCGAGCGGCGGTCGGCCGTGGCGGTCGTCTCCATCGAGCGACCCTAGCAAGTACCCCACGCCCGGCCCGGTGACCGGGGAGCGCTCTCGCCGCCCGCGTAGTCACAGTCGGAAGGAGTCGTTCGGCCGTTGCCCTCGGCGCGGCGGCCTCTAGCTTGAACCGATGGGCTTGATGAAACGGGTCGTGAACCCGCTGACGGGGCTGCTCCTCCGTTCTCCGCTGTACCGGCTAATGCCCGGCGTCATGTTGGTCACGGTGGTTGGTCGCAAGAGCGGCCGTCGCTACACCACCCCGGTCCAGTTCGCTCGCGGCGTCGATACGGTCTACGCGCTCACGCGCGCCGATCGCACGTGGTGGCGCAACGCGCGTGACGGCGCACCGGTCACGCTCCGGATCGGCGGCGAGACCCGTACCGGTGTAGCCGACGCGTTCCCGGCCGGCGCCGAAATCGCGGCCCCGGCACTGGCCGCCTTCCGAGGCAGTTCGCTTGAACGTGCGACGGGGCGGGCCGGCGCGCAGGCCGTGATCGTGGCCATCGAGCTCGACGTGCGCTGAGGCCGTGAAGCCGTGTTTCTGTTAGAAATCGGGGCCGACCGCGTTCGCCCCGGAGGACACAGATGCCCGACGCCGACCCCAACTCCCCGAGCCCGTTACTCGTCACCACCGACTGGCTCGCGGAGCGCCTCGAGAATCCGGACTTCGTCCTGATCGACGCTGGCGAGGCCGTCGCCTACCGCCGCGTGCACATCCCCGGCGCCGTCGGTCTACCGCACCCTTACCTCAAGGGCCGCGCGAACCGTGCGCTGGTGATGCCGCCCGAAGAGTTCGAACCGCTCGCCCAGAAGTGGGGGCTCTCGAACGACCAGGAAGTGGTCATCTACGACGACAACGCCTCGCTCCACGCGGCGCGCGCATGGTGGGTGCTCCGCTACCACGGCCATCGCAACGTCCGCGTCGTCGATGGCGGCTTCAACGCCTGGCTCGACGAAGGCCGCCCGCTCACCTCCCGCGCTCCACGCCCCGAGGCAGGCAACTTTACCTCGAACATCGACGCCTCGCAGGTCTGCCTCATGGACGAGCTGAAGGACCTCGCCGCCAGCGGTAACGCGCCGCAGATCTGGGACACCCGCAGCAACGGCGAGTGGGACGGTTCCGAGGACCGCGGCAACAAGCGCACCGGCCGCGTCCCCGGCGCAACCCACTTCGAGTGGCGCCACCTCATGCAAGGGCCACCGGCCCGCCGCTTCAAGCCGCTCGACGAAATCCGCGCCGCGCTCGAAGGCGCCGGCATCGACACCACCGCGCCGGCGATCACCTACTGCCAGGCCGGGATCCGAGGCGCGTTCGCGCCGTTCATCTTCGCGCTCCTCGGCAACGAACAGGCGCGCAACTACGACGGTTCGATGGGTGAGTGGGCGAACCAGGAAGACACGCCGCTCGTCCTCGAGTGAACGCACCGCCGTTGACGGGCGACTCGGGTGGGCTCTTCGTCGAGCGCGCGCACCTGCCGTTCGTCATCAGCGCCTTCGTCATCGCGTTGTTGGGCGGGTTTTCGCTCGCCCTGGCGCTACCGATCGACGCACTGATCCAGGGCGTCAGCCTGAGCTGGCTCGAACACGCGCAGGTGCACGGACATCTTCAGGCCGTCGGCTTTGCCGGGTTCTTCATCGTCGGCCTCAGCTATCGGATCGCGCCTCGATTCACCGCACAGCCGCTCGGCCCTCAGGCCCTCGTCGCGCCCTCGTTCTACCTGCTCGGCACGGGCGTGCTCGCCCGTTTCGTCGGCCAGCCGGTCGCGAACCTCGAGCCGTTCGGCACGCTGATGGCGCTCAGCGGCTGGCTCGAATTGGCCGGCGTCGCCTGCTTCGCGGTCATCATCCTCAGCACCACCGGTGCCGCACGCCGCCGAGGTGACCCGACCGCGCTGCTGTTCTCGGCGGGTGCCGTCTGGTTCCTCGTCGCGGCGCTGCTGAACGCCGTCTGGCTGACCGAGCTCTGGCTCGACGACCGCACCGTGATGGCCGGCGACCGCAACGCTGCCATCCTCCTGCCCCTCTTCTTCGGCCTCCACCTGAGCTTCATCTTCGGCGTCGCCCTACGCACCTTCCCCGTGTTCTTCGACGCCACGAGGTCAGCCGTCCGTCCGCAACAGGCAGCGTTCGTGTTGTCACAGCTTGGGCTGACGCTCGCCGCGATCGCGGCCGTGCTCGATGTCGCCGTCGGCCCCCGTCCGTGGCTCCTCGAAGCCGCTGGACTGACGCTCTTCGGCATCGCGTTGATCTGGCTCACCCTCTTCACCGGTTGGTGGCGCAGCCCGATCCGGCTACGCCCCGGCTCACAGCCCTTCGCACTCACCCTGCAACTCGCCATGGCCTGGTGCGTGATCGCGGGGGCCCTGCTGGTCCTCGCGTCGTTCAGCGCCGTCGGCGACGAGCGCGCGGTCGAGTTCGCGACGTTCGACGCGGTGCGTCACGTCATCGGCATCGGCGTCGTCACCACCACCATCGTCGGCATGGCGCAGCTCATCCTCCCCGAGTTCGCCGGCGAGCGGCTCCGCCGCCCGCCCGGCGCCTGGCGTGGCACCGGCCTCGCGGTCGCCCTCGCCGCCGCCACCGCCCTCCGCGCCGGCGCGCGCCTCTTCGAGGACACCCTCTCGTTCGAGGCTTTCCACTGGTTGATCGCGGTCGCCGGCACGCTCGCTCTCGGCGCGATCGTGATCCTCGCCTACTACTTCTGGCGCGCCTTCCGTGGCTTCGGCGACATCATCCAGTTCAGTCAGGAGCGGGTCCGCAACGTCCCGCCCGGACGCCGCGCTCCTCCGATCGATCCCCGGAGCTGACTATGGAGACCCGTCGCCTCCAAGTCGGCAACGTAGAGGTCTGGGCGCTGCCCGACGGCGCGGCTGACCTGGGCGGACACGCCGCCCACCCCGTCGACGGCGAATCGCCGGTCGACTGGGCACCGATCGCGGAACGGAACCCCGACTCGGTCCATGGGGCCGAGCACCACTGGCGCATCCACAACAACTGCTACCTGATCCGCTCCTCCGGCCGAACGATCGTCGTCGACCTCGGCGTGGGCGTCGGCCCCTACCCGCGCTACCGCAACATGCACGGCCGCCTACCAGACGCCCTCGCCGAGGTCGGCGCCGGCTTCGACGAGGTCCACACCGTTTTCTTCACGCACTGCCACCCCGATCACGTGGCGTGGAGCATGGTCGAAGATGAAGGCCGCGCTCGCTTCGCCAACGCGCGCTATCTCCTCCACGAGAAAGACTGGCGAGAGTTCACCGGACGCGATCCCGTTCCGCGTTATGTCGATCGTTTCGTCCGCCCGCTTCAGACGCTCGAAGTCCTCGACCTTCTGCCTGGCGAGACGGCGCTCACCGATGAGGTGACGGCGATCGAGACGCCCGGCCACACCCCCGGCCATATGGCCGTCGTCATCTCCTCGAACGGCGAGCACGCCGTCATCAGCGGCGACGTCTTCAACCACCCGCTCTACGTCACCGAGCCCTGGCGCGAGTTCAGGTCGGATCTCGACCGTCAGCAGGGCATCGCTACTCGCAAGGCGCTACTCGATCGCATCGAGGCCGAAGGGATGGTGCTGCTAGGAGAACACTTCCCCGAACCGGGCTTCGGCCATGTCATCCGCGCCGAGGGCAAGCGTTGGTTCCGAGCGCTCTAGCGCTTCACATCGAGGAGCTCGAACACCTCACCCGGGAATGCCTGCACGGGATCGAAGCCTGGTTCGTTGGTGAGAATGACCTTGCCGTCCTCGAACCCGTAGACGTAGTTGTAGCCGTTCGGCAGCTCATAGGTCCCACCGCCCTCGAAGGGGGCGGCGTAGGTCTCAACGCCGCGGATCGTCTGACTCCACGCCTCGTGAATCCGGTCATTGCTCGCCTGCGTCTGGTTGTACGTGTCGATGATGATGTCCGAGATCTCGGCGTTCGCCTGCGAGATGATCCGCGACGCCTCGCCGGCCGCCCGGATCGCCTCAAGACCGTTCCGCACCGACAGATCGAGGACGTACGCGTACCCGGCGAACCAGTCCAAGTCGGCGACGGGCGAGGTCGCGATCGCCTGCAGGACCGGCCGCGCCTCCTCGAACTCGGCAGCCGGAGCGCGGGTCGAGAAGATCTGCTGCGGGCTCCAGATTACGGCACCCGGGATGCCCGGATTCAGCGTGAACGTCAGGACGATCGTGAACTCCTCGTGCATCGTCACGCCGTTCGCGGTGTGCTCGGTCAGCAGCCGCTCGGCCACAGCCGTACTGCCCGGCAGGCTGTTGGCGACGTAGAGCGCGGCGACATCCGGCAGCGGCTCCCGCGCAATGATCCGCGGCCCGAACTGCGCGCGATAGCTCGGCAAGATCAACGTCTCGAGGAACACGCCCGCGTCGGTGATCGGCGCGCGCACGTCGTTGCCGAGGTAATTCGATCCCTCGGGGAAGAACGGGATGCCGCCGTCCTGCCAGATCTGAGGAAAGATCGGGAAGAACTGGACGCCCTGGAACCCGTCAGCGCTCGATACGGTGCCCTCATAGGTCGCGAGGTTCGAGTATTCGTGGCGCCAAACGGGACCGCCCTGCACGGTCCACCCCTGCGGCACGAGAATCGTCAGCGCCGGGCCGCCGATGCCCAGCGGATCGGTATCGAAGACCGTCGCTCGTTCCAGGAGGACGGCCGAACCGTCGGCGACGGCCTCGTCGAGACTGGCTCCGTCGTCGGCCTGGGCGCCGCCTCCCGGGGTATCGCGCGTTCCGCTGCCAGACGCGTCCTGGGCGGCGCGGCCCTGGTCGACCGGTCCAGCTCCCGTGTCATCCCCACCACATGCCGCAATCGCCACGGCTGCGAACAGGGCGACTGCGAACCGCAAACGTTTCGTCATCCAGAGGCTGATCGACATTGCTGCATCCTACGAAGCTCCATTGAGGCAGCAACCGAGCAACCCGCCGCGGACGAGCTCCCCCGTGCCGACGTCCAGGCGGACAGCTACGCGAAGCTGACCGCGCCGGTCTCACCATTCAGCGCCTCGATGCCGGGCAGCAGTGCGCTCAGCTCTCGAACCACATTCCGCTCGAGCGGTGGCTGCCCGAAGGTGTCGAGGTTGGCCTGCAGGTGGTTCGGGTTCCCGGTACCGACCAGCACCGTGGAGATGCCGGGCTCCGCCCGCACGAAGCGGTAAGCGAGATCGGGCAACGTGGCAGCGGCGTCGCCGACGAGTCGCGCTAGCGTCTCGACCGTCCCCTCGACATCGGCCTCCGCCGGCAGCGTCCCAACGGCGGCCGCGTCGCGGAGATGCGCGCTCACAGTCTCGAGGTCGCGCAACGCTTGGCGCACCGCGAACATGTCCATGACGCCGACGTTCGCGGCGAGCGCCGGCGCCAGCACTCGCTCCCGCGCCGTCTGGTTCAGCAGGTTGAACCCCACCATGACGACGTCCGGCCAGCCGTCGGCGATCGCGCGCTGGAGCATCGCGTGGCCTCGATCCACCCGGAAACCCTCGGTCACCCCAATCCAGCGCACCGCGCCCGCCGCCCGCTGCCGTTCGAGCACCGGCAGCAGCTCGTCGCGCACCTGCTCGTAGTGCTGCGGCTCGAGGCCGTGGATCTGCAGGACATCGACATAGTCTGTTTCGAGGGCTTCCAGCCGCGTACGAACAGCGGCCTCGATCTCGGCGGGCGTCCGCAACCGGTCGTCGACCCGGTAGCCGACCTTCGTCGCGATCACGAGGTCCTCCCGGCCCCTCGATGAGCGGGCGATCCCCGCGGCCACGGCCGGCTCGGTCTTGTACATCTCGGCCGTATCGAGGAGGTTCACACCGGCGTCGATCGCCCGCGCCACCATGCTTGCCGCGTGATCGACGCCCTCACCGAGACCGGCACGGCTGAACCCGCCCGCGCCGAAGCCCATCGCGGTGACCTCGAGGCCGGTCCGACCGAGCATGCGTCGTTCGAGGGCTGGATCGTCGGCCACTTGCGTCGCTCCTTACGCTGTCGCTGATCGTACTCGGCCTACCTCGGAGCGTGGATGCACGAGCAGACAGACGTCGAGGTCCGCGAGTCGCCCGTGGAGGGGCTCGGCGTCTTCTCGACGCGTGACTTCGCGGACGGCGAGCTGATCCGCGTCGTCAACGTGGTGCGCGAGGTTACCGACGACGCGCCGCTTCGCGCGGACGACGGTGAGCGCCACGAGCACTGCGCCTACCCCGATGGCAAGGTCGTCCTCTACGGGCTCCCGGACCGGCACCTCAACCACAGCTGCGATCCGAATGCGTGGGAGCGCTACACAGACGGCCGCGCTGAGATCGTCGCTCGCCGCCCCATCCGCGCCAGCGAGGAGATCCGAGTCGACTACCTCGTCAACAACAGCGGCGGCGAGAGCTGGCCGTGCAACTGCGGCGCTCAGCGCTGCCGTGAGCTGACCGGTGTGAGCTTCTTCACGCTGCCGCTCGAGATACAGCAGGAGTATCTGCCGCTCCTCGCGGACTGGTTCGTCGCCCGTCACCTGGACGAAGTCCGTGAACTGCGCCAGAAGTTTGGTTCGTAGCGGGGGCTTTCGGATTGCGTGGCCTCCTGGTCGTTCCTACCATCGTCCGACGTCGCGGCCCGCGAGGACCGAGGCGTGCCCTGCTCCGGAGGGGTCGCATAGAGGCTTAGTGCGGGCGCCTGCTAAGCGCCTATCCCTTCACGGGGATCGAGGGTTCGAATCCCTCCCCCTCCGCCAGAACATCCCCAGCCTGTCGCGAGTTCCGAGGGAACCGATGGCGACCTTCCACATCTGGACCCTCGGCTGCCAGATGAACCAGGCGGATTCGCTCAAACTGGCCGCCGGCCTCGAGCAGCTCGGCTACCGCGAAGCGCCGTCCGAGGACGACGCCGACCTCTTCGTGATCAACACCTGCTCCGTGCGCCAGCACGCCGAGGACCGCGCCTACTCAAAGCTCGGCGTGCTGCGGAAGCAGCGTAACGAAGGCAAGGAACTCCAGATCGCCGTGATGGGTTGCATGGTCGGTCCGAAGACGGACGATCTCGAACGGCGCTTCCCATACGTCGACGCCTGGGCGCGCCCGCAGCAGTTCGACCCGATCCTCGATCTCGCCTCGATGGAGCGCGACGTCTCCGAGGGCGAACTCGGCAGCTCGTTGATCCAGATGAGCACGACGTTCGGCACGCCGACCGGACCGACCGCCTACGTGCCGGTGATCCACGGCTGCGACAAGTTCTGCACCTATTGCATCGTCCCGCTACGCCGTGGTCGAGAGGAATCGAGGGCCAGCGCGGATGTCCTCGCGGAGGTGCAGCACCTGGCGAATCACGATGTCCGCGAGATCACCCTGCTCGGCCAGACGGTCGAGGCCTACGGGCACGACCTCGAGCACGAGGACGCAGACCTCGCGACGCTGTTCGAAGGCATCGAGGCGATCGACGACATCGCTCGCACCCGCTTCCTCACCTCATACCCGAAGGACATGACCGACCGCATCATCGACGCTGTCGCCGATCTGCCCAAGGTCTGCGAGCACTTCAACATCCCCGTGCAATCCGGCTCGAACTCGATGCTTGATCGGATGCGCCGCGGCTACCGCGTCGAGGACTTCGAGGATCGCGTCGAGAAGATCCGCTCTCGGATGCCCGACGCCGCGATCGCAACCGACGTGATCGTCGGTTGCCCCGGCGAGACCGAGGCGGAGTTCCAGGCGACGGTCGACCTCCTCGAACGGACGGGCTTCGACGTGATTCACGTCGCCGCCTATTCGCCACGCCCCGGCACCTACGCGTACCGCAAGCTCGAGGACGACGTACCGCGCGAGTTGAAGAAAGAGCGCCTCCACGTCATCGAGGAGGTCCACGCCGCCTCCTCACACAGGATTAACCAGCGCCTCCTCGGACAGACAGTCGAGGTGCTGGTCGAGCGGGAGGCCGACGGACGCTCGACCGGTCGCACGAGGCACGGTCAGCTCGCGCACTTCGACGCGGTCGGACGGATCGGTGAGCTGGTCGACGTCACGGTCGACGAGGTCACCTCCTGGTCGCTCCGCGGCCGTGAAGCCAACACGCTCGCCCTCCCGCTCGTCTGAGCGGAATCAGCAGTTGCCGTCGCTCGTCTGAAGCAGAACTGACCTTCGCCCCTCGCGAACCCGCACCCGTCCGCGTACGGTGCGAGGCGCCCCAGGACCAGCTCGTTTCGAGGAGCTCCCGATGGACTTCGAGATTCGCCATCAGCCGTCATATGCACTGCTTGCCGTCGTATGCGGATTCGACGGCATCTTCGAGACCTGGGATCGCGTCAACGCCGATCGCGAGGGCGCTGCGATTGAGAGCAACCTCCTCCCGCTGGCGGCGGTCGGTGCCGGGCTGACGGTCGACGGCGAACCCGAATACGCCGCGGGAGTGCCGGCAGCACCAGGTGTTTTCTACCGCGACTATCGCCGCGTCCAGGTTCCACCCGGTCGCTACGCCGTCGTCGCCGGTCCCGCTGACTTCTCCCAGATCGGCACGACGTTTGATGCGCTGACCGCTGCGGCGACCGAGGCCGGCCACGAACCACGGGAGCGGGTCGAGCTGTACTACGGGCCACCCGACGGCCACCCCGAGCGCTACGATCTCTGCGTGCGACTCGCGTAGTCCGAACCACGGACGAGGAACCGATGCCCACCACGCCCACCGTCGCCACGATCGTCGCGATCTTCGCCGTTGCGGGCGGCCGCTTGCAGGTGCTGCTGGTGCTGCGCACCGGGGAGCCCGAGGCCGGCACCTGGGCGCTGCCCGGCGGCCTCTGGGACTGTGACGAATCGCTAAACGAGTCCGCGACGCGGAAGCTCGTTCAGGAAACCGGCGCCACCGACGTCTACCTCGAGCAGCTGTTCACGGCCTCGGGCGTCGACCCCAGCCGCGCGGCCGTCGCAGTCGCCTACTTCGCGCTGGTCGAGGCCAGCGCCGTCCGGCTGCGCGAGGAAGAGGCCTGGCGCCCTGCCTGGTACGCGGTCGACGAGCTGCCGCCACTCGCCTTCGATAACAACCGGCTGATCGAGCAGGCCGTCGAACGCATCCGCGCCAAGCTCGACTACACGAACATCGCGTTCGGCCTGATGCCCTCCGAGTTCACGGTGCGCGAGCTCCAGAACACGTACGAGGCGATTCTCGGTGAGCCCCTCGATCGCCGGAACTTCCGCAAGCGGATGATCTCCACCGGCCTGATCGAACCAACCGGCAAAGTCCGCCGCGAGGGCGCGCATCGACCCGCGGAGCTATTCCGCTTCACGTCGCGGGAACCGGTCTTCCTGTGAGCGAGCCCACCACCGAGGCGATCCGCAAAGCGCCACGCGAGGCGATCCGAAAAGCGACCGCCGTCGTCACCCGCGGCAACTCCGAGGCCCGCGAGCTGCTCGTCTTCGAGCACGCGCGGACCGGCCTCCAGCTCCCCGCCGGCACCGTCGAGGACGGCGAAAGCTTCGAGGCCGCAGCGATCCGCGAGCTCGCGGAGGAGACCGGCCTGACCGACGTCACCCTCTACCGCGAACTCGGCTACCTCGACGAGATCTCCCAGGCCGGCAACCCCTTCCACCGCCACATCTTCCACTTCGAGCCCCGCGGCGAGGTGCAGGAGCGGTGGCCGTACCCCTGCGACTGCGGCGACGAGATCACGCTGTTCTGGGCGCCGCTCGCCACCGCCCGCCTCGACCATCGCCAGCAACCCTGGCTCGACCTCGCTCGCGCGGCGCTCGAGGCCGGCAGGTGACTGTCACCTTCGGCGTCCTCCCCGGGGGCGGTACGCCCGAGGAGTTCCTGGCAGGCGCGCAAACAGCCGAAGCACTCGGCTACGACTCTGTCTGGGTCGGCGACCACGTGCTCTGGCACGTCTTCTGGCCGGAACCACTGACCATGCTCAGCGCGGCCAGCGCCGTCACCGATCGACTTGGCCTCGGTAGCGGTGTGCTGCTGGCCGCGCTCCGCAAGCCCGCCGCGCTCGCGAAACAGACGGCCACGCTGCAATGGCTGACCAGCGGTCGCTTCCGGCTCGGCGTCGGCGCCGGTGGCGAGTTCGCCACCGAGTTCGAGGCCTCCGGCGTCCCGCTCGACCAGCGCGGCGCGTTCCTCGATCAGACGCTCGAGGCGGTGCGGGCGTTCTGGACCGGTGCGCCGGTCATCCTCCACAACGATGTGGTCCAGCTCGACGGCGCCGTCCTCGACATGGTCCCTGACCCGGCGATCCCAATCTGGGTCGGCGGCCGTTCCGCCGCCGGCCAGCGCCGCGCCGCTCAGTTCGGCGACGCCTGGATGCCCTTCGTGATCACCCCCGAACGCTTCACCGAGGGCTGGACCAACGTTCGCGGCCGCGCCGAGTCCTTCGACCGCGATCCCGACGCCATCACCCCGGCCGTACAGCTCTGGGGCATGTTCGACGACGACCTCGCGGTCGCCCTCGAGACGATCGCCGCTCGCATCGAACAGACTTACCGCGTCCCCTTCGGGGACTTCGAGCGCTACACCGTCTACGGCGACGCCTCGATGTGGACGGACCGCCTCGGCGAGTTCGTCGACGCCGGAGTGCGCCACTTCAACATCGTCTTCGCCGGCGGCGACCGCCTCTCCCAGCTCGCCCGTATCGCTGCCGAAGTAGTGCCGGCCGTCCAGGCGCGAGCGGACTAGCAACATGGCGGACGATGGAGTCGAACTGGTCCAGGAGGTCGCCTTCTGGGATGACCAGTACGCGACCGGCGCCTACCGCGAACGCTGGGATCGCCTCGCGCCGGCGGCCGACCTCGTCGCCATCGTCGCCGCCGGCCACGTCCCATCCGGAGGCGTCACCCTCGACCTTGGCTGTGGCGCCGGCTCCGACGCGATCTACCTCGCCTCGCTCGGCTTCCGTTCGATTGGGCTAGACGTCAGTTCCGAGGCGCTCAACATCGCTCGCTCGCGTGCGGCCGACGCCGGCGTCTTGGTCGACTGGCGCGAGGGCTCGGTCCTCGACCTGCCGTTCGAGGACCGCACCGTCCACTTCGCCGCGGACCACGGCTGCTTCCACCACATCGACGAGGCCGGGCGCGAGCGCTACGCGAGTGAACTGGCACGCGTCCTCGTACCGGGCGCGCGGTTCCTCCTGAGCGGCGGTCGGAAATCGGGCGGCTCCGCCACCCTCGCGGTCGAAGCTGCCGCGATCGAGGGCGCGTTCTCCTCGAGGTTCACGCACGGACCGATCATCCCGTACGTCGCACAGTCAGACGCCGGAACCAGCGACTCAACGATGGTCATCCTCGAACGCCGCTAACGCTCCTCAGGAGCGCGCTCGGGTCTGTAACCAGACCCACGGCAGCAGCAGCGCGCCGCCGGCCAGACCGGCCATCGGCACCCACCATTCGAGTCCCACGAAACGCGTGAGCTGCCACGAGATCGCGATCGCGACGAGTGCCACCACGAAGATCGCGAGCCCTGCTCGCTCTCGTGCCGTCAGCGACCGAGGCGCCCCAGATTCCATGCCGAGATCGTCGCGTCGCGTCCGTCCACGCACACCGGGCGACCCCTGACACGGCGTTAACGCGGATTGACACCCTCGAAGCACTTAGCGTAAAGTGCACACAAAGTTACTTTGCGTACGAGATACACAAAGTGTGGATGTCTCCCGCTCTGGCCCCGAGGCGAACTGCCCCACGCGGCGCGGTGGAGACCAGCTCCGACGGATCGGACCCACCTCATGACAACGGATAATGCTGTTAGTGACGCCACCGCCACTGAGAAGCAGCGCGCGAACCCCTACATCGAGGTCGACAAGATCCTCGCGGAGTTCAACACCCCGCAGCTCCAATGCGAGACCGACACCGGCATCGAGACGATCCCCCTCGCCGACGAGGTCTCGTTCGGCTCCTGGCAGCCCGAGATTCCCGAGGAGTACTGGAGCCTCGAGGCCGACGAACTCGAGCGCCGCATCCGCGCATCGCGCGAACGCCTCGGCGAGAAGGTCGTCGTCCTCGGTCACCACTACCAGCGCGAGGATATCGTCCAGTTCGCCGACACCCGAGGTGACTCGTTCGCCCTCGCCCAGTACGCCGCGGAGCGGCAGGAATCGCCCTACATCATCTTCTGCGGCGTGCACTTCATGGCCGAGGCCGCCGACATCCTCGCGGGCTCGCACCAGCAGGTAATCCTCCCGAACATGGAGGCCGGCTGCTCGATGGCCGACATGGCCGCCGCCCCCGACGTCTACTCCGCGTGGCGCGAACTCGAGGACTTCTTCGGCAGCACCGAGGACATCATCCCCGTCACCTACATGAACTCGGCCGCCTCGCTGAAGGCCTTCTGCGGCGAGAACGGCGGCGTCGTCTGCACCTCGTCCAACGCCGTTCAGGTCCTCGACTGGGCCTTCGAGCAGGGCAAGCGCGTCTTCTTCTTCCCCGACCAGCACCTCGGCCGCAACACCGGCCACGCCATGGACATCCCGCTCGACGAGATGGTGCTCTGGAACTGGCGACAGCCCGCCGGCAACCTCGGCGGCCTCAGCGACGATCAGCTCGAGCAATCGCGCGTGATCCTCTGGCAGGGCCACTGCTCCGTGCACCAGCGCTTCTCGCTCACCCAGATCGAGCAGGCCCGCGCCAGCTTCCCCGACGTCCAGATCGTCGTGCACCCCGAGTGCCGCTACGAGGTCGTCGAGGCCGCCGACGCGAACGGCTCCACCGCCTTCATCGCGAAGTACGTGGCCGAGGCCGCCCCCGGCTCAGTCATCGGCGTCGGCACCGAGATCAACCTCGTCTCACGGCTCGCCAAGGAGAACCCCGACAAGACGATCTTCTGCCTCGACCCGGTCGTCTGCCCCTGCAGCACGATGTACCGCGTGCATCCCGCTTACCTCGCGTGGATCATGGAATCGCTCGAGCGCGGCGAAGTCGTCAACCGCATCGAGGTCCCCGCCGAGATGAAGGCCAACGCCAAGATCGCTCTCGAACGGATGCTCGCTCTCAAGTAGCTGAGCCAATGCTCGCCCTGAAGCAGCGGCCTCGGGGCAGAGGGCCGGTCGATGGCAGCGAGTCCCCGGTCCGTAGAACCGATCGAGAAATACAGGATCGAACGTGACTGACGAAGCCACCTTCCTCTTCAGCGAGCGCTATCCGCTTCGTCACACCGACAGCTTCGGCGGCACCCCGTTCGTCCATGGCGGTGTCCTGCTCGCGCTCACCGAGATCGCCCTCGCTGCGTACGACGAAGCCGCCGAGATCCCCTCACACCGCGACGTCCTCCGAATGCAGAGCCACAGCGAGGTCCGCTACCGCGCCCCGCTCCGCTGGGTCGACGCTGCCGTCATCCAGCTCCGCTGCACCCAGCTCGGCCGCGGGCGCCTCGTCTTCGAGGCCCGCGTCACCGCCGACTCCACCCGCGAACTCGTCGCCGAGTTCACCCACCGCTACGTCTACATCAACGCCATCACCGGCCGTCCCGAGGTCCCCGCCGACTGGCCCGCGATCGTCGCCGCCATCCGCGCCTACGAACCCGACGTCGAGGTCAACAACGGCGATGGCTAGCCGCTCCGTCGCACGGCGGCTCAGCGTCCATTGCGGCCCCCGTCTAAGCCGCCCACGCTGGGGCTCACGTCAGATTCGAGGCGCGCGATGACCCGCCGTTATGACCTCATGGTCGTGGGGTCCGGCATCGCCGGGCTCTACGCCGCCATTCAGGCCCAGGAGCACGGCGCCACCGTCCTCCTCGTCACTAAGGGCAGCATCGAGGAGACCTCGACCCGCTACGCGCAGGGCGGCATCGCTGCCGCCGTCGGCCACGATGACACGCCCGAGGATCACCTCCGTGACACGATCGAGGCCGGCGCGGGCCTCGTCGATGAGGAGGCCGCGCGCATCCTCGTCGAGGGCGCCGCCGAGCGCATCGCCGACCTCGTTCGCTATGGCGTTCAATTCGATGCCACCGACGGCGCGGTCGCGCTGACGACCGAGGCCGCCCACTCCGCGCCCCGCATCCTGCACGCCCGCGGCGACCAGACCGGCCTCGAGATCGAGCTCTCCCTGTCGGCGCTCGCCCGACACGAGGGCGTCACGATCCTCGAACACACCCTCGCCGACCGCGTTCTCGTCGAGGATGGCCGCGCCGTCGGCCTCGAGATCCTCGACACCGCGATGGACGAGCACCGCAGCTACACGGCCGACCGGATCGTCCTCGCAACGGGCGGCGCCGGCCAGATGTACCGCGTCACCACCAACCCGCCCGTCTCGACCGGTGACGGCGTCGCGCTCGCCTACGACTCCGGTGCCGAGGTCATGGACATGGAGTTCAGTCAGTTCCATCCGACTGCTCTCCACCTGGAGGGCGCCCCGGTCTTCCTGATCTCGGAGGCCGTCCGCGGCGAGGGTGCCCAGCTCTTCAACACACGCGGTGAACGCTTCATGCCGAACTACCACGAGGGGAACGAGCTGGCGCCACGTGATGTCGTCGCCCGCGCCACCCATCGCGAGATGCGGGAGACCGATTCCGATCACGTGTTGCTCGACATCACCGATCGCGATTCGAGCTGGCTCGCGGCGCGGTTCCCGAAGATCTATCAGACCTGCCTCGATCACGGCCTCGACATGGCCCGAGACCGAATCCCCGTCTCGCCGGCCGCGCATTACACAATGGGTGGGGTCCGCACGAACACCTGGGGCGAGACGACGTTGCCCGGCCTCTTCGCCGTCGGCGAGGTCGCCTGCACCGGGGTCCACGGCGCGAATCGGCTCGCGAGCAACTCGCTCCTCGAGACCGTGATCTTCGCGAACCGGATGGTGCAACGCCTGTTCGACCCGCCTGAGCCAACGCCGCCGCCACCCGCACCCACCGCTGACACGCGGAGCCTCGCGACCGGACACAACGGCGCGGCGCCGACGATCGAGGAGGTCCAGGAACTGCTCTGGACCGACGTCGGGATCGAACGCGACGGCGCACAACTGAAAAGCGCCTTCGACCGACTCAACGGCTGGGCCGCGACGATGACCGGCCCGACCGACCGCGCCGGCTACGAACTGCGGGCCGTCCTCACCTGCGGTCGCCTCGCCGCCGGCGCCGCGCTCGCCCGCGAGGAGTCACGTGGCGCACACTTCCGAATCGATTTCCCCGAACCTCGCGACGAGTGGCGACGCCATCTCGTGTTCCGCCAGGAGTCTCAGCAATGACAACCGACCTCAACCACCCGGATCGCGAAACCGTGCGCGCCGCCGTCGCCACCGCGCTCGCGGAAGACCGCGCGGCGTACGACGTCACCACCCGCTCGACCGTCCCGCCGGAGCAGCAGGGCAAGGGCGGCTTCGTCTTTCGCGAGGCCGGCGTCCTCTGCGGCCTCGAGGTCGCCCGCGAGGCATTCGCCCAGCTTTCGCCTGATCTGGAACTCAACGCCGCCTACGAGGACGGCACGCACATCGAACCCGACACCACCGTCGCCACGATCAGCGGCCCGCTCGCCGCGATGCTCTCCGCCGAACGCGTCGCCCTGAACTTCATGCAGCGGCTTTCCGGCGTCGCCTCCATCGCCCGCGATTACGTCGAGGAAGCCGCGCGAGGCGGCAACACCCGCGTCGTCGACACGCGCAAGACCACCCCCGGCCTGCGCGCCTTCGAGCGCTACGCCGTCCGCTGCGGCGGCGCACACAACCACCGCGACAACCTCCAGGACGGCGTCCTGATCAAGGACAACCACCTCGCCGCCGCCGCGGAACGAGGCGCCACGATCGCCGACGTCGTCACCGCCGCCCGCCAGGCCGCAGCGCACACGCTCCGCGTTGAGATCGAGGTCGACACCCCCGACCAGGCCGCCGAGGCCGTCGCCGCCGGGGCCGACGTCGTTCTCCTCGACAACCTGGACCCGGAGACCATGCGGCCGATCGTCGAAGCCACCCCCACCGGCGTCCTCTTCGAGGCCAGCGGCGGCGTCAACCTCGAAACCATCCGCGCAATCGCGGCGACAGGGGTCCAGCTCGTGTCCGTCGGGGCTTTGACACACTCGGCGCCGTCGCTCGATATCTCACTGGATGTCCGGCCGGCGTGAGCGCGCGCAGGAAACGCGGCGCCGCCTAGTGCGTACCAGCGGGGAGGCTCGACAGTGCATCAGATCATCTTGATCTCGGGACCACCGGGCGCCGGAAAAACCTCCGTCGCGGAAGCGTTGTGCGAGCGCTACGACCGCATGCTGCTCGTGGAGGTGGACGACCTCCGCCATATGGTTCGCGCGGGGTATCGACACCCGTGGGTCGATGACCACCAGGCACGAGAGCAACTCCAACTCGGCGCCCGCAACGCCGCCGCGATCGCTACCCAGAGCGCCGCGCTCCGCTACGCCGTCGCCGTCACGGACGTGATCACCGCCGAGGCGGTTGCCTGGTATCGGGACGCCTTCGCCGAGGCAGCGGTGCGCGTCGAACTCGTCACGCTGCTCCCCGACCTCGAAACGACGATGGCCCGCGACGCCGGACGGGACGGCGCGATGGGCGAGCGGGCCGAGGCGCTCCACGCCCAGCTCACGGCGGAGATCGACGCAGGGGCGATCCCGGGGGCAATCCTCGACACCAGCGCGCACGCCAACGCCCGCGAGTCGGCCGACGCCGCCCAGGACGCGATCGCTCGAGGTCTGGCACAGCTCATCGCCGTGGACAGCCCCACCCGGTAGCGCCCTCGCCCCTCGCGCCTCCCGCGCCACCTCGTACCATCGCCCGTGGAGAGGTGCCCGAGTGGCTTAAGGGAACGGTCTTGAAAACCGTCGTGGCGCTTGCGTCACCGTGGGTTCGAATCCCACCCTCTCCGCCACAGATCCTCAGTGCTCAGTTGGCGCCAATTCGGTGTCAATCAGAGTCCAGAACTCGCCTCGCTCGGTTGTCCCAGACCACCCAGCGCGTCGCCTATTCTCCTTGCCGCGTCTCTCCGAGGACACGGTCGACCTTCTCGAGGGCTAAGACTCGCGGGCCACACGTGTCGCTCCGAGCAGCTGCCTATAGTGGTGCCGATCGACCCGCACGGAGGAGACACATGGCCTGGGTACGCACGACCGAGCCGCACGGGGAACCCGGGTGGGCGAGTTCACCGCCGATGATCGCGACGAGCATCCGCCCCAGGACCGAAGCCGCCATGGTCAACGCGCTGCGACAGGTCAGCTTCGAGAACGAAGACTCGAACCTCACCCAGCTCCAGCTCGAGATGATCGCCACGGTCGTCTCCACCACGAACGAGTGTCGCTACTGAGCAGTTGCACATGCCGAATTGGCGCTCGGTGCCGGTGGCACCGTGGAACTCACCCAGCAGCTCAAGACGAACTACCGCGAAGCCGACATCAGCGCCGCCGAACTGGCGATGCTTGAGTTCGCCGAACTCCTCACCATCCAGCCCGCGAACGTCGTCGAAGACGACCTGAACCGCCTCCGCGCCGTCGGCTGGGTCGACGAAGACATCGTCGACATCGTCCACCAGACCGCCATGTACAACTACATGGTCCGAGTCGCGGACGGCCTCGGCATCGAACTCTCCGAGGGCATGCAGAACGCCGAAGTGCGTGACGCCGACGCGGTCGACACCCGCACCTGGGGCCGCAAGAACCGCGAGGCGGCCACGAGCGCCGGCGACGACTAGTCCCCGTTCAGCGCCGCGAGGCGTCGCAGCATCCGGCTCCTCGTCCACGAACTTGAAAACGGTCGTGGCGCCTGCGTCACCGTAGGTTCGAATCCCACCTCTCCGCCACCGACCCCCCACGCCCGCGTACACTCCCCCGATGACCACCGATAACCCCGAGGTGGACCCGGGGCGGCTGCTGGCTCAGGCGCCCGACGCGACGATCTTCGCCGATCGCGAGGGCGTCATCCGCGCCTGGAACGCGGCAGCTGAGCGCGTGTTCGGCCACTCCGAGGCCGACGCCGTCGGGCAGCGCCTCGACCTGATCGTGCCCGAGCGCTTTCGTGAGGCCCACTGGGCCGGCTGGGAGCGCGCCCTCGAGGCCGGAGAGACGAAGTACGTCGGCCAGTCGGTTCCGACGCGCGCCGAACGCTCGGATGGCACACCGATCACCGTCGAGCTCAGCTTCGCGATCGTCCTCGACGAGGCCGGCGCGAGCGTCGGTGCGCTCGCCACCGCGCGCGATATCAGCGAGCGCTGGGATCGCGATCGCGCGACGCGGAATCAGCTCAAAGAGCTCGAGGCCGAACTCGAGACGCTGCGCGGGACGGCGGACAGCGCCACCTAGCGTCTGACCCCCTACCTCGGCACGAGCCCCGGAGCCGCTATAGTTCCGGCGTCCGACGACTCGATCGAGGAGGCCCGACGATGACCACTACCACCGTACGTCCCGAGGATTGCCTGTCTCAGCACACGGGCGAGGTCAGCGTCGACGGGCCCGACGGACCGATCCGGATCCTCCGCGACGAATGGGGCGTCCCGCACGTCAAGGCTGGTTCAGCCCGGGACGCCTTCTTCGCGCAGGGTTACTGCCTCGGACAGGACCGGCTCTGGCAGCTCGAGCTCTACCGCCACTTCGCATGGGGGCGGGGCTCGGAAGTGCTCGGAAAGGGATTGCTCCGCCGCGATCAGCAGAACCGGCGACTAAACATCGGCCACTACGCGGAGCGTGAGTGGGAGGCCCAGACCGACACCGCGCGCATGATCCTCGAGGCCTACGCCGCCGGCGTGAACGCCGCGATCGCTTCGAACCCGGCGCCTTACGAGTTCCATGTGCTACCGGGGAGCGACGAGCTGCACGAGATGGCACCGTGGCGCCCGGTCGACTCGCTCGCGGTGCTGAAAATGGTGTCCGCCGGCGCGCAGTGGGCCAGTCGCATTACGCACGCGAAGATCGCGGCCACGCTCGGCCCCGAGGCCGTCGCGGCGCTGATCCCCGATCTCCCCGAGGGCACTTCGCTGATCACGCCCTCCGGCCTGCGGTGGAGCGAGGAGACCCACCCCTACGCGGAGGACATCACCGCCGCCGCTGGCGAGCCAGACGGCATCATCGCCGCCGGCGGCGGGTCGAACTGCTGGGTGATCTCCGGCTCGAAGAGCGCGACCGGGCGGCCGATCGTCGTCGGCGATCCGCACCTCGCCATCGGGATCCCAGCGCAGTGGTTCGTGATGCACATGGACTGCCCGGAATTCAACGTCGCCGGGCCCTGTTCGCCCGGGTACCCCGGACCCGTCTACTACGGCCACAACACGAAGGTCGCCTGGACAATGACGCACTCGGGCGGCGACCGCTGGGACCTCTACCGGGAGCGCATCCGTCGCGTCACCAACGGCAGCCAGGACTCGGTCCAGCCGCAGGCCGAGTTCCGAGGCAACTGGGAGGCCGTCCAGCCTCGCACCGAACGATTCGACGTCCGCGGAGGCGAAGCCATCGAAGTGACGATGTGGGACACGCGCCACGGCCCGGTGATCTCGGGCAACCCGGAAGAGGACGACGAGGTGCTCGCCGCCGCCTGGGGCCTGGCCGAGCCAGCACACGACATGGACGCGTTGTGGGGTGTCGTCACCGCGAACGACAATGCCGAGGTCCGCGAAGGCTTCCGTACCTACGACTCGATCAGCGGCAATTACTGTTTCGCCGATCAGGCTGGCGACATTGGCTACCAGTACGTCGGACGCATTCCGCAACGACCGGCCTGGCTCGTACCGGTGCCCGGCTGGGATGGCGAGCACGAGTGGAACGGAAGCATCCCGAAGCCGGAGCTGCCCGCCGAGGACAACCCCTCGAATGGCTTCATCATGACGGCGAACAACCGCACCACCACGCCGGACTACCCGCACTATCTCAACTACGCCGGCACGCGCTTCCGCGCCGATCGCCTGCGCGAATTGATGGATGACGTCGAGACGTTCGCGCTCGACGACATGCCCGACCTCCAGCAAGACATCGTCAGCATCGCCCACCGTGAGGCGGCCCAACACCTGACCTCGTTCGAGGCCTCGGACGAGCGGGCGCGCTCGCTGCAGGCGATGCTCCGAGGCTGGGACGGCAGTATGTCGGCCGACAGTGGGACCGCCGCCCTCGCCACTGAGGCGCGCAACCAACTCGCCACCCGGACCGTCGAGGCGTACTACGCGCAGGTCGATGGGCTCGCGCCGCAGAAGCCTGGGTCGCAGACGGTCGTCCTGAGTCAGCTCGCCTCACGTTCACCGCTCATGCTGGGCGAATTCGATTCGTGGGAGAGCGCGATGGAACAGGCGCTCCTCGATGCGGGCGACGCGCTCAGCGAACGGCAGGGTACCGATCCTTCCGCGTGGCGCTGGGGACCCGATCACCAGATCACCTGGGCCCACAACCTCGGGCGAGATCCCGAGCTGAAGCCCACATTTGACCTCGATCCGCTGCCGATGCAGGGCGACCGCAACACCGTCTGGAACGCGAGCGCGCCGATGGGCGCGACGGGGATGCACGGCGTGAGCTACCGGCAGGTCCTCGATGTCGGTGATCTGAACGCCGCGCGAATCGTGATTCCGCCAGGCAACAGCGGACAGCCGGGATCACCGCACTACGACGACAACCTCCAGCGCTGGCTCAACGTCGAGTACCACCCGCTCTTCGTCGAGTGGGCTGACATCGAGGCGCACGCAGAGGCGGAGCTGCAACTCGACCCGCGGTAGTCCGAGTTGGAGACCGAGGTTCGCTAGTCGAGGCCGACTTCGTCGCCAAACGCGGGCATGGACACCGACCACCCAAATCGCTCCTCGATCGAACGGGCGAAGGCGGCTGACGACGCCGCTTCGCCGTGCACGACGAACACGCGTCGCGGCGGCTGCTTGAGCGCGCCGAGCCACTCAAGCATGTCCTCACGATCGCCGTGCGCGGACAGCCCGTTCAGTACTTCGATCCGCGCCGCCACCTCGTGGTTGTGCCCAAGGATGCGCACCGGGTCATCACCGCGCTGGATACGGCGCCCAAGCGTGCCACCGGCCTGGTAGCCGACGAAGAGGACGGTGCTCTCGGGCCGTCTGATGTTCGCGATCAAGTGATGTTTGATCCGACCGCCGGTGCACATCCCGGACCCGGCGATGATGATGCTGGTGCCGTGGATCTGGTTGATCGCCTTCGACTCCTCCACCGATCGCACGAAGTTCAGCCCGGGGAAATCAAATGCGGAACGCCGCCCGCGGAATTCACGTGCGAACTCCGGATCGAGCAGATCGAGGTGGCGTCGACACAGCGAGGTCACCGAGGTGGCCATCGGGCTATCGACGAACGTCAGCAGGCGAGGAATGCGCCCCGCCTCGGTGAGCTGCTTCAGGTGGAACAGCAGCTCCTGGGCACGACCAACGGCGAACGACGGGATCACGAGGTTTCCGCCCCGTTCCGCCGTTTCGTTCACGATCCGTGCGAGCTCCCCGGCGACGTCGGGATCCTCATGTGACCGGTCTCCATAGGTGGACTCCACCACGACGTAGTCCGCGCGCGTGAATGGGTCAGGATCGTGCAGCAGTGGACGCGCCGCACGGCCGATGTCGCCTGAGAACAGCACGGACACGGGACCCGCGCCGCCCCGTCGGCCGCGCCGTCCGCGCACCGTGACCAGCACCGAGGCCGCGCCCAGGATGTGCCCCGCGTCGCGATACTCCGCCTGGATGTGCCGCGTCACCTTCGCCGGATGGCGGTAGTCGACCTCCGAGAAGAACGGCATCACTCGCTGGGCGTCGCGGGCGGTGTAGAGCGGTATCTCGGGGTGCGGACCGCGACGCCCCTCCCGCTCGTGGCGACGCCTCTTCTTCGCCGCATCCTCTTCGGCGATTCGTCCGGCGTCTTTCAGGAGGATCTCAGCCGTCTCGATGGTCGCCGCGGTCCCGTAAATTCGGCCGCGAAACCCGTCACGCACGAGCATCGGTAGGTAGCCGCTGTGGTCGAGGTGTGCGTGAGTCAGCAGTACCGCGTCGATGCTGTCCGGTGGCACCGCGAACGGTTCCCAGTTGCGGCCCAGCAGCTCGCGCTCCTGATAGAGACCGCAGTCCACGAGCAGTCTCGTGCCGTCGGTCTCCAGCAGGAAGCGCGAGCCGGTCACATTCCCGGCACCACCCAGGAAGCGCAACTGCACCTGTGCCATCAGCCCTCGTTCCTCGCACCCACGGTGACGAGGAGCATCCGAGGCCGCGGCACGGCGCGCCAGTGACGTTAGCCCCGCGCCGAACCGACGCGAGAGCCCCGCTAGCTCGTCGCGATCTCCGCCGAAATACGCGCCCAATCGAGCAGGCGGGATTCATCCTCGAGCACGTCGGCCGGAGCCGCGTAGTACGGCATGCGGCCATGCTTCTCTGAACCAGCCGCCTCGAACTGGGCGCGATTGCTGTCGTCCACCTTGAGGTGGAGCTGCGCGTCTGAATCGATCAGCGCGAACATCGAGCCATCCACGAAGACGCCGGCGCCACCGAACATCTTCTTCCAGGACACCTCGCCCAAATCGCCGAACGACTCCACCAGCTCGGTCGCGAACGCGCCGACGTCGTCTGAGTAGCGCGCACCCGTCATCCCCATCTCGCACCTCCTACCCGGCCGACGAACGGCGGTCCTCGCGATCGACACCTGAGAACCACCGACGTCGACGCGAAGGCTACGCGGCCAGCGCTTCGACCACCTCGTCGGTGGTGAGGACCGCATTCGCGATGAAGCCAAAGTTGGTGAGGGCCGCCTGATAACCGTCGCCCAACTCCGGATGCTGGGCTGCAGCCGTTGCATCTTTCACGACGGCGACCTCGAAGCCCTGCTCCAGCAACTCACGAAGGTGGCTCTCGACGCACAGGTTCGCGGACATCCCGGCCAGCACCACCTTGTCGATCCCGCGCTTGCGGAGCTGCAGACCGATGTCGTTCGTCTCAGGTCCGTAGACTTTGTGCGGGCTACCCACGATCGTCTCGCCATCGTCGATGTAAGGCTTGTACCGCTCCAGCCAGTCGGCACCGGAGCCCTCGAAGCCGTCGAGCTGAAGGGCACCGGCCCGATCGAACATGTGGATCTCGTGCATCAGCTTCTCGACCGTGCCCCCAAAACCCCAGCCGTGATCGGTCGGATAGTAGTAGTGCGGTGAGATAAAGACCGCGTAGTCGCGGTCCTTCGCGGTCTTCAGCACGCGCTCGATATTCTCGACGGTGTGGTTCTCGGTGACGCTGTTACCGACGAGTCCCCAGGTCACCCCGTGCTCGCTGAGAAAGTCGTTCTGGGGATCGGTAATCAAGATCGCCGTGTCCGTCTTCGATAGCTCCATCGTTCGCCTCCATCGCGGCTGGTTCTGTGCTTACGAATGGTGAGCCATCGCCCGTGCGGAGGTTGTGACCGCGGATACCGAGAACTCACGTCTCGTACTCTCGACGCCCGCGAAGCATGAGCGGAGGCCACCATGACCGACCCGATCGCCCAGTTCGAGCAGTGGTTCCGCGAGGCCGCTACCGCCGAGCCCGACCTTCCCGACGCCGCCGCCTTGGCCACCGTCAGTGGCGAGGGCCGTCCGTCCAACCGAGTCGTCCTCGTGAAACGTGTCAGCGTCGAAGGCTTCGACTTCTTCACCGACTACGACTCCCGGAAGGGCGACGATCTCGCCGCCAACCCGGCCGCCGCGCTGACCTACCACTGGAAGTCGCTGGGACGATCGGTCCGCATCGAGGGCGACACCGAGCGGCTGCCGGCCGAAGCGTCGGACGCCTACTGGTACAGCCGCCCGCGCGGGAGCCGAATCAGCGCCCGCATCTCCGCCCAGTCGCAACCGACGGCGTCCCGTGAGGATCTCGAGGCACGCGCCGAGACCGAGGCGGAGCGCATCGGCGAAGCCGAAGTCGACCGACCCTCGAACTGGGGGGGCTATCGCCTCGTACCCGTGCGCATCGAGTTCTGGACGCACCGCGAGGACCGGCTCCACGACCGACTGGAGTTCACCCGCTCAGCACCCAATGAGGCGTGGCAGTCGAGGCTGTTGCAGCCCTAGGCCAGCGCCATCTCAACGGCGGCAGCCGCGTGCAGCGCGGTCGTGTCATACAGCGGGACATCCGTGTGCTCTGGCTTCACGAGCAGCGAGATCTCGGTGCAGCCCTCGATCACCGCGCTCGCTCCGCGACGACGCAGGTCATCGATGATGCGCAGGTACTCCGTGCGCGACGCGTCGCGGATCTCGCCGAGCACCAGCTCGTCGTAGATCACCCGATGCACCGTCGCCCGGTCCTCGGCTTCCGGGACGAGCACCTCGAGGCCATGCCGCTCCGCGAGGCGGCCGCGGTAGAAGTCGCGATCCATCGTGAACGCAGTGCCGAGGAGCCCGACCGTCTCGACACCGGCCGCGCGGATCGGCACGGCCGTTGCGTCCGCGATGTGCAGCAGCGGGATCTCGATCGCCGCTTCGATCGCCGGCGCCACCTGGTGCATCGTGTTCGTCGCGATGACGAGGAAGTCCGCGCCCGCGGCCTCGATGCCCTCCGCCGCCTCCGCGAGCACGCGCCCGGCCGTCTCCCAATCGTCCGCAGCCTGGAGCTCCTCGATTGGCGCGAAATCGACGCTGACCATCGCAATCCGCGCCGAATGCAGTCCGCCGAGCCGTTCCTTCACGCCCTCGTTGATCAGCCGGTAGTACGTCTCCGTGCTCTCCCAGCTCATTCCGCCGAGCAGCCCAATCGTCTTCACAGCGACCCACCCGCCATCAACGCCTCGATTTCCGCGCGAGAGGGCATCGCCTCCTGCGCACCGCGCCGAGTGACGCAGAGCGCCCCGGCCGCCACGCCGATCCGTGCCGCCTCGATGAGATCGAGGCCCAACGCCAGTCCGGCGCCGAGACCGCCGTTGAACGCATCGCCGGCGCCGACGGTGGCGATCGGCTCCACGTCATACGAGGGCACCAGCTCGGAGATCCCGTCCGCCTCGACCCAGACACCGAGCGCCGCCAGCGTGACGACCGCGGCGCCGGCACCGTGGGCGCGGAGGACGCGAGCGGCATCGCGTGCCGAGCCGGCGTCGCGGACCGGAGTGCCGACGAGGTCGGCAGCCTCGTGCTCGTTCGGCGTCACGATGTCGGCGAGGGCAAACAACTGCGCGGCGTCCTCGCGCGTCGGCGCCGGATCGAGGATCACCGTCGCGCCGCGCTCGCGAGCCGCCCGCATCGCGACGGCCGTCGCCTCGAGCGGCGTCTCCTGCTGCACGAGCAGCACCGATCCCGCCTCGAGGCCGGCAGTCGCCGCGCTGGCGGCGGCACCGTCGACGCGCGCGTTCGCACCGTAGACGGCGTTCACCGAGTTCTCACCGCTCGCGTCGATCAGGATCACCGCGACACCACAGTGCTCACCGTCAACCGCGCCCACGAATCCGGTACCGACACCCGCCGCCTCCAGGTCTGACCGCATCTCCTCGGAATAGCGGTCGTCGCCCAGCATCCCGGCCATCTCGACCGGGACGCGGCCATCGAGCATCCGCGCTGCTGCGACGGCCTGGTTGGCGCCCTTGCCGCCGGGAGTGGTGTAGAACGCGGTGCCTTCGCGGGTCTCGCCGCGACCGGCGATCACCGGTGCTTCGACGATGAAGTCGATGTTGATGCCGCCGAGCGCAAGGAGAGTCATGCGCGCGACTGTAGTCGCGCCGTCGCGCGGACTCTAGCTCAGCTCGATCGCGCGAACTCCACGGCCTCCGCAAGCAGCGGTGACCACGACGCCTCATCGGTGCTGGGAACGAGCGCCCACTCCTTGAAGACCCGCCCGTTGGGCGCGAACGATTCGACGGTTCCCGCCTCGACCAGCGTGCTCACTCGATCGGCGGCGAGCTTCACGATCAGTTCGCCCGTCTTCGAGTGGATCATCGCCGTGAAGTCACCGTCGACGCGTAGGCAGCGCGATCCCATCATCGTCCCCTCGACGATGTCGTCGGCCCCGAGGTGTGGTGCGGCGAGCGCCCAGAACTGGTCCTCGGCCTCATCAAGCGGTAGCGGCATCAGCTCCTCCGAACCACGCGACACGTTCCGACGACCACGCGCGAAGCGTCAACGGGGGTCGAAGACCCTCAGCGCGCCGCGGTCGCACTCCGGCCCTCCGTCACGTTCGCCAGCAACCAGTGGTGCAGCGCCTCGAAGCGAAGTAATCGCTCAAGACACCAGTCGACGAACGCGGCTCCCTCGAACTCCGCCGGCACGGGTTCCTGCCAACGTGCCTGGATCATCTTGTGCCTCAACAGCGCGCTCCGAGGATGCTCTGCGTCGTACGGCGCCGGAACCCGCTTCAGCCCCTCGCCGGCGATGTCGGCAAGGGGCAACGCGCGGAGCGGTTCGAGGGCTGCTTCGAGGGCGATCCCAGTGTGGTCGTCTGCGACCGCCGCGCGCCATCGCTCCAGCCCGTCCTTGTCGAAGGCCGCACCGCCGCCGAAGCCGATGCCCTCGGGATGAATCCGCACGCGCACCGTCGGTGCCATCTTCTTCGGCGAGCCATCCCAGAAGTTGACGATCAGGTAGTCGCGGTACGGCGGCTTGTCCGGCGCGAACCGGAGGTCCTCGTTCAGCGGTGAGATTGATCCGTTGACCTTCGGTTGTGCCTCGATCCCGGGTGACAGCTCGCTCCGCAGCCGCGCGCCCAGGTCGATCACCAGTGCGCGCGCCGGATCGATCAGCTGGGCCGTCACCTCGGGCTTGTTCTCGGCGTACCAGTCGGGGCTGCCAAGCGGCAGCGCACCGAGGAGACCCAGCGCATCTTGGGAGAACCCGCTGAAGTTCGACATCTCTCGTCTCCTTCGAATCGCAGTCCTCGGACGGACCGGATCGACCTCGGTGCCGCCGGCCGTTGGTAGCGGTGGTGCCTAGAAGGGGTAGCCGGTCGCCCCTTGCAGGCCCTTCAGCGCGGAGATCTCTCCCGTGTGGGCCAGGGTGTTGCCCAACAGCGCGTTGGTCAGTGCGTCGGCGACGGTCATCGGGCCGGCGGGCCCCTGGATCTCGCGGTCGAGCTCCTCGGCCGTCAGCCCCTCGACGAACGAGGCGACGCTCGCGTACACCGCCTCCTTGTACGGCTGCAGCGCGACGAGGTCGGCGGTGAACGACTTCGCCTGCTCCTGAGTGTGACGCGACACGTTCGGGACTCCGAGCTTCTGCTCCCAACCGCCCGTCTCCCAGACCGACGGCTTGCCCTGGATCATCGAGTTGACGATCACGTCCTCCGACTGCACCACGTGGGTCACGATCTCACCGATCGGGTGAGCCGTGCCGGCCGGCACATACGCAGTCTGTTCGGGGGTCAGGTCCGCACAGGTCCCATCGAACCAGCCGTGGGCGTGATTGATCGCGACGCGAACGGTCTCGGTGGCATCCATCGTCTACTCCTGTCGAAAAACATCATTTGGTAAGTGAGTACTAACATATTGCTGAGATGGCGGCGCAGCACGCCCATATCAACAGGACGAGCGGAAGCCGCCAGAATCGACAGCAGAGGGACTACCGAACCGGAGACCGCAGGAAGTCGAGCATCGCCTGCGCCTGGTCCTCGGACATCCCGGCCGCACTCCACGAAGGCATCCCGCGCTGCAGCCGCCCCTCGAGGATCGTCTCGAGGTAGAAGGCATCGGTCGCAATCAGGCGCTCATTGCGGAGCGCGGGCCCTTCGGCACCTTCGCGCGACAAACCGTGGCAGGGCGCGCAGTTCCCGAGGTAGACCGCCGCGGGATCGCCGGAAAACCGTTCCGCCCCGCCCGAGCTACCGGCGACTTGGCGGGTGCAGCTTGGCTCACGGAGCAGCCAGATGCCGTCGCTGGTACCGAGGTAGATGCAGCCGTTGCGGTCTCCCGCGAGGGAGAGCGGCGCGCCCTCGGAGAGATGCCGGAGCTCCACGTCCCCGTCGCGTTCCCGATCGTCGTCGACGCGCAGGCCGTAGACCGATTCCATGTGGAACCCGGTGAAGACCAGCTCGAGGCCGTCCTCGTCCAGACGCGCAACGATCCCCGTCGGAGCGATCGCGGCGTAGTCCGTATCGAGGATCGGCGGGTTCTCCTCGGCACGCCTGTCGCTCCGCGGCCACTCGTGGTTCGACCCCGGCTCGACCAGTCGCAGCTGGTCGAAGCCGGATGAGCCGTTGTCGGCGACGAGCGGCCAGCCGCTGGCAGGATCGCAGTCCATCGCGAACACGTTCCGCAGCCCGTAAGCGAAGATCGGATGAACACCGCCCAGGACACCCGCGGGTTCGAGATCGGTCCCCTCGAGGCGATAACGCAGCAGCTTCCCTTCGGCGAAGTTCAGATCCTGGGCGCGGAAGCGGATCCCACCCGTCCGGTAGTTCCCCGGCCCCGGTGAATCCGTGTCTCCGATGCTCAGGTACAGGTGCTCGCCGCAAATCGCGAGGGCCGAGCCGTAGTGGTCGGCTTGAGATCCCCGGGCGGGATCCTCGGTGGGTAGCTGGCCGATCAGCCGCTCCGGGGTGCCGCCGACCAGCCCAGCGACGGTCGTTCGATACAACGCGAGCCGCTGATTCCGGCCGACTCCGTCGTGGGCGGTGAAGTACAGCGTGGGTTCAGACGGCCACTGGGGATGCAGCGCGAGGTGAAAGAGTCGCCCCGCCTCGGGAAGCTCGACCTGCAGGACCGTCGAGTCCGTCAGCCCGCCGGTCCCGTCCGGGCTGAGCGCACCGATGCGACCAGTGAGGTGCTCCGCGTAGAAGATCGTTCCGTCTGATGCGATCGCCAGGTCGGTGACGAACGCTGCCGTGGCGAGCCGATCGGCAGCGACCTCATCGCCGCGGTCGGTGCCCTCGGGATGCGCGCGCTGGCTCGGCTTGATCTGTTCGCCGCTGAAGTAGCTGTAGCCGACGAAGGCGACGGCGATCACGACGAGCAGCGAGACCCCCAGGCCGAGGAGCGTCAGCCGCCGCCGTACCGATGACTCAGGATGGTCGGGCACACGCGGGTCCGTCCGGGTGCGAGCGTGGGTACGAACAGCTTTCCGCGACGCGCGGCCCCATGCAAACGGGACGCAGACCGAACCGTGGCATTATGTGTCGATGCGAGACCTTCCCCCCAGCTTCACGGCCGGTTTCGGCGTGCCCCAGGTGTTCCCCGGCGGTCCCGTCGACGTCACCGAGATCGTCGAGGTCGCCCGCGCGGCCGAGGCAGCCGGCTTCGCCGATCTGTGGACTCAGGAACAGCTGATCGGCACCGCACGGAGCATTGAACCGCTGACGCTGCTCGCCTACCTCGCCGCCGCGACCGAACGGATCCGCCTGGGCGTATCGGTACTGGTGTTGCCAGTTCACGGACCGCTTCACCTCGCGAAGCGGCTCGCTTCGCTGGACGTCCTCAGCGGCGGCCGGCTGATTGCCGGCGTCGGGATTGGCGGCGATTGGGATGTCGGCGCGTTCGGGATTCCCGAGGGCCGGCGCGTCGGACGGTTCATGAATGTGCTGAACGCCGTCGACGCCCTCTGGACCGAGGAACGCGCACAACTCAATGGTGACTTCTTCTCGCTCTCCGGCACGCCCATGGAGCCGAAGCCGCTGCAGACGCCGCGCCCGCCGATCTGGTTCGGCGCCCGCGCCGAACCGGCCGTCCGGCGGGCGGCGCGCCACGGAGATGGTTGGATGGGACCTGGTTCATCGAGCATCGAGACGTTCGAATCACTCGTCCCGCTCCTCAGAGAAGAGTTGGAACAAGCCGGCAAGGACCCAATCGGCTTCCCGGTGTCGAAGCGGGTCTATCTCGCAATCGACGATGACGCCGAGCGGGCGCGACACCGGCTGCGCGAGTGGTTCGCTCACAACTATGGGAACGCAGACATGGCGGAGCGGGTGTCGGTCTGGGGACCCGCGGAGCACGTCTATGCCTACCTCGATCGACTGATCGAGGCAGGCGCCAACCACCTACTGCTCAACCCGGTGTTCGACTACGGCGAGCACATCGACGCGCTGCGTCCGTACGCCAACGCCGGCGCGTAGCGGCAGCTAGACGCCGTCCGGCAGTAGGTTCCAGTTCCCAACAAGATTGAGCGGCGCAGGCTGCGGCGGCACCTCGCACCGATCCCCAATGTTCTCCTGGAACGCCTTGAATGCCTCGATGCTGCCGAGGCCGGCATCCGGCGCGTCGTCTGCCCACATCGCGACGTGGGCGAAACTCTGGCCGTCGTCGAGCTTGAAGGTCGCGTAGTGGATCGACGAGTCTTGCCGCTCAGCGAGTTCCCGGTAGACGGCGCGGACCTTCTCCTCGTTCTCTGCGACCCGGTCAGCCTTCACCTTGTACTGCACCAGCACAGCGTTCACGTTCTGCCCCCAATGGATACTAATTCGTTACGGTAACGCAATAGTTACGATACACCATCGGCATCGAGGCGTTCGCAATGCTGCGACACTGAAGCGATGGGCTTCTCTCAATCGCGTCGGGTCCTGCTCGTCCTTGCGTCGGTCCTGGCCACCGTCCTCGCAACTGCTTGCACCGACGATGATGAGGATCCAGCGACAGCGACAGCGACGGCGACGGCTTCACCGAGCCTGGAACCCACGGCATCCTCAACCGCCGATCCAGACACGATCGTCCTGAGCTGGACGCGCGAGGGTGGTATCGCGGGCTTCTGCGATGGCCTCCGCCTGACTGCCGGCCACCGGGCCATCCTCGGCACCTGCGAGGACCCCCCGATGGACTCGCCGGACGGCGACATCGTCCCGAACGAGGCGATCATTGAGTTCGAGACCTGGCGCGACGAGTTCGAGTCGTTCGAGGTGGAATGGTCAGATGACGATGCCACCGCCGATGGAATGACGATCAACCTGTCATTCGAGGGCCGCGGGAACCGTCCCGCCGCCGAGGATATCCGTCGCGCCATCGCGGACTTCGCGGGGAGACTGCACGCCGACCTCGTCGCCGCGCAACCCCGCGTCTGGGCCACCCTCCCGCGATAGCGCCACGGACTAACCGGCTTCGACGCGCGCGGGCCAGCGGACGGTGATGTCGAGACCGCCCTCGTCTCGGGCTAGCGCAGTCAGCTCTGCGCCATGAGCCACCGCGATCGCCCGGACGATCGCGAGCCCCAGACCCGTCCCGCCCGTCTCACGTGAACGGGATCGCTCGCCGCGGGCGAATCGCGCGAAGAGCCGATCGACCTCGGAAGGGTCGATCACCTCACCATCGTTCGTCACCTGGAGCACAACACCGGAAGCGTCGTGAGACAGCTCGACCGAGACCGCTCCGCCTGGACGGTTGTAGAGCACCGCGTTCTCGAGCAGATTGGCCACCAGCCGCCCCAACAAGACCCGGTCGCCGACGACCCCCACGTCGTTGGCGTCGGGGAAGGTCACGTCGACCGTCAGATCGCGTTCTCCTATGTCGGCCGTCAGCTCCTCGAGCGCTTCGTCGACCTGTGAACGCAGCGCGACGCGCTCTTCTCGCTCGGGTCCAGCATCGGCCCGCGCCAGGATCAGCAATCGGTCGATCAACTCTTCGGAGCGACTAGCAGCGCGCCGGAGGACCGCTGCGCTGGCTGCCTGTTCCTCGTCCGAGGCCTGCGGATCCGCGACGTCGAGTTCGGCGCGGATGATCGTGAGCGGCGTACGCAGCTCATGGGCGGCGTTAGACACGAACTCGCGCTGCGCATCGAACGCACCCTGCAACCGATCAAGCATCACGTTGAACTGTTCGCCCAGCTCCCTCAGTTCGTCCTCCGGCCCGGTCAGTTGGATCCGGCGGTCGAGTTGCTGATCGGAAATCTCGCGGACGGCGGCCGATATCTCGTGGACCGGATCCAACATCCGCCCCGCGACGAACCAGCCAAGTCCGACCGAAACGATGGACATCAGCCCGAGAGCGACCGACGACTGCACCAGCAGCTCGCGGAGCGTTTCATCTCGCAACTCGATCGCGATCGCGTCGAAGACCTCACCGAAGCCGAAGCCCCCACGCCCACGATCGCCTCGGAAATCTACGGGCGGCGGGAACAGCTCTCGATCCGGATTCAGCACCTCGACCGGCAGCCCCAGCTCCTCGATCGCAGCGACGCGGACGTCGAGACGACCAGTCGGGAAGTTCCGCTGTACCAGGAAGTAGTTGATCGCCAGGAGCAGGAAGCCCGCGACCAGGAACAGGGCGCCGTACCAGAGCGTCAGCCGCAGCCGGATGCTCCACTGCCGCCATCGAAGCACCGAGGTCATAGCCGATACCCAGCCCCGACAACGGTCTCGATCACCGGCGGTTCGCCCAGTCGCCGACGGAGCGTGACGAGCGTCATTCGCACCGAGTTCGTGAACGGATTCGCCTGCTCGTCCCAGGCCCGCTCGAGCAACTCCTCCTGGCTGACAACGGCACCATCCGCTTCCAGGAGAATCTGGAGCACCGCGAACTCTTTTCGCGTCAGTTCGACCGCGGCGCCGCTCCGCGTCACCGCCATCGCCGCTGGATCGAGCCTGATCCCCGCCCGTTCAAGAGCAGGCGGCCGCGCCGCGCCGCCTCGACGCCCGAGTGCCCGGACGCGGGCCGCCAGCTCATCGAAATCAAAGGGCTTGCCGAGGTAGTCGTCTGCACCGAGGTCGAGGCCGTCCACGCGATCGCGAATCGAAGCCGCCGCAGTGAGCATCAGGATTCGCACCTCGTTGCCGGCGGCGCGCAACGCCGCGCAGACCTCGTCCCCGTGGACGACAGGCAGATCGCGGTCGAGCAACACGACGTCGTAGTCGTTGACCGACGCCTTCTCGAGCCCCGAGCGGCCGTCGCCGGCCAGATCCACTGCGAACCCCTCGCGCCGCAGACCTCGAGCGACGGCGTTCGCCAGATCGGACTCGTCCTCGACGATCAGGATGCGCATCGCCCGGCTCCTATCGACGCTTCGGAGCGCGAGCCTGCTCCGACTTCGAGCGTAGTCGAGGTCACGTCAGCACCGCATAAGCCGGGCGACGCGGCGCTTACGGCCCGCTTATGCCTCGCTTCCTAGCCTCGGCGCGGCGCGACTGGGAAAGGCACAGCGATGGCGACTCACGATCCGACAGCGACCGATCTCGATGCGTTACTGGGAGGGGGGAGCGACTGGCGGCGTTTCCTCCCCTGGATCGGCGGCATCGTGCTGCTCATCGTCGCTGCACTGACGGCGTACGCCCTGACCTCCGGCAGCGACGCCGTCGCCGTCCTTGAGCCTGAGCCAGCTGAGGCCACCACCGGTTCGATCACAAGCACCACCTCACTCTCCGGCACCGCTGCCGCCGCCCAGTCCGCCGACCTCACGTTCGGCTCCGCCGGCGTCGTCGCGACCGTCGAAGTCGCCGTCGGCGACGTCGTCCGCGCCGGCGACGTCCTCGCGACGCTCGACGACACCGAGGCCGCCCGCCAGGTCGAAACCGCCCAGATCTCGCTCGACCAGGCGGAGGCCTCACTCGCCGAACTGCTCAGCGACCCGGCCACCGCCGACGTCGCTTCCGCGATCGCGACCCTCCGCAACGCGGAGAACCAGGTGTCCTCCGCAGACGACAACCTCTCGACCGTTGTTGGTGGTGCCACAGAGTCAGAGCTCCTCAGCGCCCAGAGTTCGGTTGCGAATGCGCTGAGCCAGCTCTCCACCGCTGAGGAAGCGCTCCAGGCACTCTCCTCGCCCGCCGACGTGGCGGAGCTCGCCTCGGCCAACTCAGCGCTGACTCAGGCGCAGGCCCAGCTCAATAGCGCAACCATCGACGTCGCCGCGACCTACGATGAGGTCCTCGACGGCCAATTCGCCTACTGCAGTTGGTCGGACCACATCACCTCGCTTTGCTCCGCCGGCGTGCTCCCACTCCTCGAGGGCGACTCATCGCGCATCCAGACCGGCCTCGCCGAACCCAACGCGAACAGTGCACTCATCGCCGGTGGTGAGCAGTTCCTGGACGCCAATGTCCGTTACCTCTCCGCCCTCGCCGCACGCGACGCCGGCATCGCCGCGGTGGCCACCGCCCAGGAGCGACTCGCAGAGATCGAGGGCGGTCCGGACGCCGAGGCATGGTTCCGCGCAAATCAGGCGCTCGCGGCGGCACAGGACAATCACGATGTCGCGGCGGCTCGCCTCGCCGACCTGCAAGCACCGGTCGCGGCCAGCGACATCAACCAGGCTCAGACGAGTTTCGCCAGCGCTCAGGCCAGCCTCTCCAGCGCGCAGGCGCGTTACGCCGAACTCGTCGGCGGCGCCGACGTCACCGACATCGAGCGCCAGCAGCAGTCCGTCCGCCTCGCCGAGATCGGCCTCGAGCGGGCGCAAGAAGGTCTCGAGGACGTGCAGGTGATGGCCCGCTTCGACGGCGTCGTCGGTGCCGTCAACGTCGGCGTCGGTGACCGGGTCACCGCGAACACCGTCGCCGTTTCCGTGAACACCCCCGACCGCATCACGATCGACCTCACCGTCTCCGAGGCCGAGGTCCTCGATCTCGAGGTTGGCCAAGTTGGGATCGCGACCTTCGACGCCGTCGGTGAGACCCAATACCCCGTGCGCGTGACGAGCGTCAGCACGATCCCGAACGTCGCCCAGGGCGTCGTCACTTACGCCGTCACGGCGGTGATCCTCGAGCTCAACGAAATCGCCGAGGTCGCGACCGACCTCCAGACGCTCGCGACGGGAGGCGCCACGCTCGATCTCGCCGCCCTCGCCGGTGGCGCGGGCAACGGCGCAGCCCGAGGGGACGGCGCCGGCCGTGGAGCTGGCGGAGCGGCCGGAGGCGGTGCCGCGGCAGGTCTGCTCGGCGGACTCGAGCTGCCCGAGGGCGTCACCATCCAGGACGTCGTCGCAGCGCTTGTCGCGGGCGAGGAACTACCGGCGGGTGTCGAACTGGCGGATGGCTTCGAGATTCCGGCCGGCCTGGCGGACCGCTTCGCGGCCGGCGGTGCCGCTCCTGGCGGCAACGGTGCCGCAAGCGGCAGCTTCGCCGACCAGAATCGCCAGCTGCCGCTTGCGGGGATGAGTGGCAGCGTCGAAATCCTGCTGGGCGTCCGCGAGAGCGTGCTGCTCGTCCCGAGTAGCGCGGTCCGTGCACAGGGCAGCACCTCATACGTTGTGATCCAGAACGACGAGGGCGAATTCGAACGACTCACCGTTACGACCGGCGAGAGCAGCGGTTCCAACGTCGAGATTGTCTCCGGCCTCGAATCCGGCGTGACGATCTGGATCAATGCGAGCGCGCCGGCCTCCGAAGACTTCTCGCTGCAGAACGTCGACGTCTCCCAGCCGCAGCCGGACACCGCTCCTCAGGGCCCACCCCCCGGCGGGTTCGGCGGCGGAGGAGGCGGTGGCGGACGCGGAGGTGCACAGTGATCCGGCTCGACGGTGTCACGCGCAGCTACGGCAGCGACACGAGCCTCGTCACGGCGCTCAGCGACGTCGACCTCGAGATCGGGGCGGGCGAGTACGTCGCGATCATGGGGCCGTCCGGGTCCGGTAAGAGCACGATGATGAACATCATCGGCTGCCTCGACCGCCCGTCCGCGGGCTACTACCTGTTCGAGGGCCTCGAGGTCGGCCGGCTGCCCGACCGCGGACGCGCCCGTCTCCGCGGGCGCGTCTTTGGCTTCGTGTTCCAGTCCTACAACCTGCTCCCGCGCCTGACGGCACTCGAGCAGGTCGAGCTGCCGTTGGTCTACCAGCAGGCGCCGAAGCGCCGGCACCGAGCAGCTGAGGCGCTAATCCGTGTCGGCCTGCACGACCGCATCCACCACCGCCCGAGCGAACTCTCCGGCGGCGAGCAGCAACGCGTGGCGATCGCCCGCAGCCTGGTCGTCAACCCGCGGCTGGTGCTGGCCGATGAGCCGACAGGCGCCCTCGACACTCGCACGGGCGAAGAGGTCATGCAGCTGCTGACCGAGCTGGTCGACGACCAGGGCATCACCGTCATCCTCGTAACGCACGAGCAGGAGGTCGCCGCCCACGCCCGCCGCATGATCCGGATGCGTGACGGCAGGATCGTCGAGGACGCGCCGCAGGTCCCACAACTCTCGCCGAATGGCACGCGCGAAGAGGCCCACTTCGCGAGTCCGCTCGACCGCGGTTTCAGGCATCCAGAGGAGCAGCGACCGACCGAGAGTCCGATGCCCACCATCAAAGGGATCGAGGCGTGAGCGGCCTCGACGCCGCGCGCGTCGCGCTCCGCGCCATCGGCGGGAACCGCCTGCGCAGCGGTCTAACCGCACTCGGCCTGATCATCGGGGTCTCGTCGGTGATCGTCCTGATCGCGGTTGGCCAGGGCACCCAGAAGGGCATCACTGATCAGATCGAGGGCCTCGGTACCGATCTGATCTTCATCGAACCGGGCAGCTCGACCGACGCGGCCACTGGGGCCCAGGGTGGGTTCGGCACCGCCACGACCCTCGTACTGAGCGACGTCGATGCCCTGGCGTCGGCCGGTGTCCCTGGAGTCACGGACATGGCGGGCGAACTCTCGATCGACGCCCAGGTGGTCGCCGGCGCTGCGAACGTGGGTGCCAGCGTCATCGGCACCACCTCGGAGTGGACGTTCGTCCGTGACGCCGTCGTAGCGAGCGGGTCGTTCTTCTCCGTCGCCCAGGTCGAGGACGACGAACTGGTGATCGTCCTCGGCGCCGCCGCAGCCGAGGACCTGTTCGGCGACGAGTCCCCAATCGGCGAGAGCGTTCGCATCTCGCTCGCCGGCGGCCGCGTCACCTTCGAGTTCAGCGTGATCGGTGTCATGGCCGCCCGAGGCGGCGCCGACGCAGCCGAGTTCGACGCCCAGGTCTACGTCCCCGTCAACTCGCTGATCAGCCGCCTCGCGTTCCTCCGCAACGCCGCCGGCGGCGACGTCCCGCTCAGCCAGATCACGATCAAGACCGAGCCGGGCACTGATCAGGAGGTCACGAAACAACTCGTCAGCGACGTGCTCCTCTTCAAGCACGCCGTCACGGAACCGGACTTCGAGATCCAGAGTCAGGACGACCTGATCGGTGCGGCCTCCTCGGTCAATAACACCCTGTCGTTGCTGCTCGGCAGCATCGCGGGGATCTCGCTGTTAGTCGGTGGCATTGGCGTGATGAACATCATGCTCGTCTCAGTGACCGAGCGAACGCGAGAGATCGGAATCCGTCGGGCCGTCGGTGCTCAGGCCAACGACATCGTGAAGCAGTTCGTCACCGAGGCGCTGCTACTGTGCGCCGCCGGTGGCGTCGTCGGGATCTTGCTCGGAGTCGGCGTCTCGGTGGGGCTCGGCGGTCGCGAAGTCGGTGGTCAGGAGATGACCACGGTCGTCCAGGCCTGGAGCATCGCGCTCGCGTTCGTCGTCGCCGTCGGTGTCGGCCTCGTCAGCGGCATCTACCCGGCCGTCCGCGCCACCGCCGTCGACCCGATTGCCGCGTTGCGGAACGAGTAGCGCCACACCGTTCCCCCGGCGGGGGTCTATCTGGCTGCCCCGCCGGGATGGGCCCCCGCTCCGTCACCCAGTCGAAGGACCAGCCAATGCACCTCAGAACGATCAGCCCGCGACGACGAACGATCGCCGTAGCCCTCGCCACCGCGCTCTTCGTGTTCACCCTCGTCGCCTGCGGCAGTGAAGCCGCGACCGATCCCTCGTCGACGCAGCCACCCACCGAGGCGACACCCACCCCCGGCGACCCGCCAGGCGACCGCCCGGTCGGCGGCGCAGTGCTGCCCGAGGAAGTCACCGCCTGCCTCACCGACCGGGGCTACGCCGCCGCCCTTGAGGCCGGTGCAGCGCAGCGTGCCGCCGCTCGCGACGCCGACTTCCAGACCGCCCTCCAGGAGTGCGCCACCGAGGTCGGAGTCGACCTCCCCTTCGGCGGAGGCGCCGGAACTGCCGGTGGCGGCCGTGCCGGCGTTGACACCGTCGCCCTCGCGGAATGCCTCGTCTCCGAGGGCGTCGAGACCGACCTCGACGCACCCGGAGGCCCGCTCGCCACCCTCGACCGCGACGACCCCGGGGTCGCCGACGCGCTCGAGGTCTGCGGGTTCGGCGGCCGGGGACAACGACCGGCAGCGCAGTAGCAGACGACCTAGACACCACGCCCTGCCGGACGCACGCTGCGTTGGCTCCTCAGGGAGCCGACGTGTGTGAAAGGTGGACCTGTGGCTGAGATTCGTTGGACCGAGGACTCAGCGAGTGCCTCCGGATCGCGCGAACGCGGATTCAAGATCCTCCGCGACGGCGACGAGATCCCGGGCGTCTTCTGGTACCCCGAGGGCATCCGCGGCGCCCAGCCGCTGATCTTGATGGGCCACGGCGGCAGCGGCCACAAACGCAACGAACGCATGCTCCAGCTCGGCCAGATGTTTGCTGGCGACTACGGCTGGTGCGTCGCGGCGATCGACGGGCCGCAGCACGGCGGCCGTGGTCCGATCACCGCCGCCACCGACCCCGAATACAAGGCGATGTGGCAGACCGACGGCATCGTCGAGAACACGATCGAGGACTGGCGCGCCACCCTTGATGCCCTCGAGCAGTTGGGTGAGGTCGACTCCGCACGCATCGGCTACTGGGGGCTCTCGATGGGCACCATGTTCGGCCTGCCATATGTCGCGAACGAGGACCGCATCGTCGCTGCCGTCCTCGGGAAGGCCGGCATGACCGGCTCCAGCGTCGACCGCAGCGGCATCGCGCCCCACTTCGAGCAACACGCACCGAACGTCGAGGTCCCCGTTCTCTTCTCCATCCAGTGGGACGACGAGCGTTTCGACCGTGACGGCCAGCTCGACCTCTTCGACCGCATTGGCTCCGAGGACAAACGCCTCCACGCCTACCCCGGACTCCACGTTGATAACGGCCCCGAGGCCTTCGAGGTTCAGGCCGAGTTCTTCGAGCGCAACCTCTAGCCCGATCCATCGATTGCAGCGAATCACCAGGGCCGGCCTCGCGGCTGCCCGTGGAAAGGAACGACCGTGAAGTTTGAAGATGTGAAGACGATCGGTGTCGTCGGCGGCGGCGTCATGGGCGGTGGCATCGCCCAGGTCATGGCCATCGGTGGCTTCAACGTCATCGTCCGCGACCTCGACGACGAGACGATTCAGAAGACCAAAGACGCCATGTTCGAGAGCAAGTGGGGCATGAAGCGTTCAGTCGAGGTCGGCAAGCTCGGCTTCGACCAGTGCAACGAGGCGATCGACCGCGTCAGCTTCACCACCGACGTCAACGACCTCGCCAACGTCGACATGGTGATCGAGGCGGTCCCCGAGAACCTCGAGCTGAAACAGAAGGTCTTCCAGGAGCTCGACGAGGTCATCAAGCCCGAGGCAATCTTCACCAGCAACACCTCCGGCTACGTGATCGAAGAACTCGCCGAGAACGTCCTCGAGTCGCGTAAGCAGCTCTTTGCCGGGATGCACTTCTTCAACCCGGTGCCGGTAATGAAGGCGGTCGAGATCGTCGCCACGCCGCAAACGACCACCGAGACCGCCGAAACGGTGACTCAGGTCGGCGCGAAGGCCGGCAAGGTCACCGGCCAGGTCAAGGACATGCCGGGCACCTACGGCTTCATCGTCAACCGCATCTTCGGTGCTGCCCGCAAAGAGGCGGTCAAGCTGGTCGAGGACGGCATCGCATCCGAGGAGGAGATCGACCAGATGATGATTACCGGTCGCAACTGGCCGGTGGGTTTCTTCTCCGGCCGCGGCGGCATTGGCGGTCAGTGGTAGCCCGCTAACGCCGCCCAACTGCCTGCTCACACCACGGGCGTGCCCTGACCGGCACGCCCGTCCTCGTACCCGAGGTGCACACCGTAGACTGCCGGCGATGACCACTCTCCTGCGACGGCGCTTGTCGATCCTCTTCGTCGTCCTTGCCGCGCTCGCGCTCCTGGCATCCGAGGTGGCCGTCTGGGCCGACGCTGCCGTCTTCGACAGCGACGGCTTCGCGACTCGCTCCGAGGCCGCCCTCGCTGACGAGGATGTGCGCGCCTTCCTCACCACCCAGATCGTCGACATCGCCATCGAGGAAGGCTCCGCCGACCTCATCACCGCACGCCCGCTGCTCGAGGCGGCGGTCGACGCGACGCTGAGCAGCGCGGCCTTCCGCGAGATCTACACGACGGCGATCCGCTCCGCGCACGGCGCGCTGTTCACTGACGAACCGATCGTCCTCGAGCTGTTCGACGCGATGATCTTCGTGCGCGTGACGGTGGAGAGCCTCGACCCGGACCTCGCCGACCGCCTCCCGGAGATCGACGACGCCCTCATCGAGATCTCCGAGCAGCGCGAGCTTGACACCCTCCGAGGCGCCGCCGACCGCGCCGAGGCCAACGCGGTCACTTGGCCAGCCATCACCCTCTTGCTCGCCGCAGCGGCCATCTTCCTCGCCGCCGACCGCCGCCGCGCGGTGATCTGGCTCGGCGTCTCGGCCGCGCTCGTCGCCGGCGTCGCGATCGTCGCCCTCGACGTCGGTCGCGCCGCACTCGTCGCGACGACGGACAGCGAGCAGGCCCGAGGCGCCATCGACGGCGTCTGGCGCGCCTTCCTCAACGACCTCCGCCAGTGGAACCTCGTCCTCGGTGGCATCTCCGTCGCGGTCGCCGCGGCTGCCACGTCGACGATGCCGCGCTTCGACCTCGGCGCCGACTACGAACGCGTCCGCGCGCTCGTTTTCCGCGACAACGGCTGGGTGCGGTGGGGCCGCGCGGTGATCGCCGTCTGGATCGGCGTGATCGCACTGACCGACCCGGATCAGATCGCTCGCGCGGTGATTGTGATCGGAGGCTTCTACCTGCTCTACGCTGGCCTCACGGAGCTGTTCCGCCTGCTCGGTCTGAACGCGATCGTCGCGAGCGACGACATGCCGGCGACGACCACGAGCCGCATCCCGGCGCCACTCCGCATCGCTTCGTTCGCCGTGCTCTTCGTCGCTGGAACCTCGCTCGCCGCGAGCATCATCGTCGGCCTCGGCCCCTTCGACCGCGGCACCGACTCACCCTTCGAGGTCGTCGACACGGTCGCCTGCAACGGCCACCTCGAACTCTGTGACCGCCGCGTCGACGAGGTCACCCTCGCCGCCACCCACAACTCGATGTCCGCCGCCGAGGACGGCTGGCTCTTTTCTGCACACAGCGGCGGCGTCACCGCACAGCTCGAGGCTGGCATCCGCGGCCTGCTCGTCGACGTCTGGTACGGCTTCCAGACCGACAACGGCGTCCGCACCGAACTGCTGGCCGGTGATCGCGACCAGCTCATCGCCGAGTACGGCATCGAACTCGTCGAGGCACGCGACCGCATCGCCGACACCCTCGGCGTCGAGGGACGACGCGACCTCTTCCTCTGCCACGGCTTCTGCGAACTCGGCGCCACCGCATTCTCGGAAACGCTCGCCGACATCCGGCGCTTCCTCGTGACTCATTCCCGAGAGGTCGTCGTCCTTGTCATCCAGGACGAAGCGCCCGCCGAGCCGATCGCCGAAGCGATCAACGCGGCCGACCTGGAGGCGTTCGCCTACGCCCACCCGGACCGCACCGCTCCGTGGCCTACGCTCGGCGAGCTGATCGAAAGCGGCCGCACGCTGATCGTTATGGGCGAGGGTGGCGCGACACCGGAGCCGTGGTTCCACTCCGCCTTCGCGCTGACCCAGGAGACGCCGTACCTGTTCGCCAGCCCCGAGGAGCTGAGCTGCGACCGCAGCCGCGGCGAACCCGACGCCGGACTCTTTCTGGTGAACCACTGGATCAACGACGTGACGCCGTCACCCCGAGATGCCGAATTGCTAAACGCCCGCGAGCTGCTACTCCCTCGCCTCGAGCAGTGCGAGGCCGAGCGCGGCCTCAAGCCGAACCTCGTGGCCGTGAACTTCTACCGCGAAGGCGACCTCTTCGAGGTCGTCGACGAACTCAACGGCGTCGGGGGGTCGACGACCGACTGAGGACGAACAAACAGCGGGCGCGCCTCTCGGCACGCCCGCTGGTGAATTTCGTCGTGGAATTGGGGGTTACGCCGCGCGGGCCTGGGTAACCGAGCCGAGCATCCAATCAGCCTGCTCGAGGAGTGCTTCGGGACCGCCAAGGCCGGCCAACAGCTGGTCGTCCTCCGGTCCCAGTTCACCATAGACGTCCATCTGCTCCGCGGAGTGCACGCCGTCGCCGATCCCGAGCGCGGACGCCACACGGCGACCGTTCCACGCGACCCACGCCAGCGGTCCGAGCGATCCGTCGGAGAATCCGCCGATCGCCTCGACGATCTCGTCGGGGACGTCCCAGGCGCGAGCGACTTCCACACCCCAGGACTGGCTGTCGTAACCGAACACGTTGGCCTCTGCATCGAGGACGGAGCGCCCGGTCCGGGCGATTGCCGCCACCTGCGTGTAACGCTGCGGGTCGGACTGCGCCATCGCCATCCGTCCGATCAGGTGCAACAGACCGGCCGTGAACGCGGTCGAGCGCTGCTCCGCGCCCCAGGCCGAAGCGTCGGCGACCAGCGCGGTCGTGAATAGGTGTCGCCACAACTCGGCGGAATCGATACCGGCGTAGTCCAGGCGGTTGAACGACTCACTAACCACCGCCGCGGTGATGATCTTGCGCGTCGTGTTGAGACCGATCCGGACGATCGCCTCGGCCGGCGTACCAATCGCGGTGACCGGCGCGGACGCAGCCGAGTTGGCGGCGCGCAGCACCGAGACTGTCAATGCCGGGTCGGTCTCGACGACCTGACCCAGCTGGGGAATCGACGTCGACGGATCGCTCAGCAGACCCAACGCCTGCGCGTGTACCGCCGGGAGCGTCGGGATCGGGTGGACTTGGGCCATGTCGGATTCGCTCCGCTGTACGCGCGGTCTCGATCGTTGACGCAGCAGAATGCAGCGCCTGTCGTGGAAAATCATCGGCTGCTTCGGACCATTCGCACAGCCTGGCCGCAGGTCAGCTTCCGTCAGGAATCAAAGGGCGTCGGGCGCTCGAAGCATCGGCTCCCCCCACCGATGTCAGGGTGCACTCTGACCTCCTTGCGGTGCCGAGGAGACGATGATGGCTGCATGCCCGACCAACTTCCCCCGGATGACCTGCTGCCCAAAGAAGGCAACCCGGAACTCGACATCCTCGTCAATGAGATCGCGGAGCTGCGAGCACTCCCGGCGGTCGCCGCGCGCGTCATCCAGATCGCCGGCGGAGAGCAGTTCTCGGCGCACGAGCTGGCTCAGGCCGTGGCCTCCGACCAGGCGCTCACCGCGAAATTGCTGCGCCTCGCAAACTCCGCCTACTACGGCTATCCCAGAAAGATCACGACCGTCCGCGATGCGGTGGTCCTGCTCGGATTCCGCGCCGTCCGCTCCGCGGCTCTCGCTTCCTGTGTCATTGATGCCCTGCCAGACAAGGCAGCCAACACTGACCCACAGCGGTTCTGGCGCTTCTCCGTCACCGTGGGGATGCTCGCCGAAGTGCTCTCGCACGCGCATCGTCGTCACATGGACGAGGCCTTCACCGCGGGCGTGCTGCACAACATCGGCCGGCTGGCCCTTGATCAGCACCGTCCGCGCGAGCTGATGGCGGTGACAACCCTCGCCGCGCGGAAGAAGACGACGATCGCCGAGGCCGAACGAGCGGTCCTCGGATTCACCGATGCCGAACTCGGCGGTGCGCTCGCCATGCACTGGAACTTGCCGGAAGAACTCGTCGACGCCGTCGCTCACCACCAGCTCGACCCGAACGCGCTCCCCGACGCCGACTCGCTGGCCGGCTACGTCGTGCGCGCGCGCATGTTCGCTCGCGCGTCGGGCATGACGGACGGCATCGAGCCACGGAAGCGGGACGACGTCGATGCCGAATGGCTGATGCCACCGCTGTCGAAGGCACTCCAGCAGGCCGGAGGCTTCCCCGGCGTCGAGGATCGCGTAACCGCGTTCGTCGAATCGGCGCTCGGCAGCGACGCAGCGGCCGCGTAGCTCAGTTCACGCGTTAGTTCGCAATCGGCGCGATCGGCTCGAAGTCCTCGTCGGTGATATCGGTACCGAATTCGGATGCTTCGAAGCCACCACCATCACCGTTCGGAGCGGTCCATGAGGCGGACAGCAGCAGATTCCCGTCGGCAATGCAGGCCTCAGAGCTGCCCCCGCCCGCATCGACTTCGTAACAGGTGACGTCCAGCCCCAGGATCTGGCGGGTCGCGGTTTCGCGGACACTGTCAATCCGATCGGGATCTAGCACGTTCTGAAAGAGGATCTGCGTGGGGTTCGGAATCTCCGCGAGCGGTCCATCATCTCCCCGGAAGCAGCTGGAAAAGCCACCAACGTCGAAACAAGTGACGCGCCCACCGTCGGCGTCGGTGATCACGACGAGCCGAAACGCGTCGCCGGCTTGCTCGGACGACGTCTCGAAGCGCTCTCGTCCGTCCGCCGCGCGAATCCAGGTCAGCCCGCCAGCGAACTCCTGTCCGCCCGTTCGGGTCGTGAAGGCGTAGTCGATCCGGTAGACCGCCTCGTTGAGCCGTCCGAGGACGGTGGCGAACTCATCGGCCGGAGTCGGCGTCGACGTTGCCTGCGGCACCGAGGCCGAGGCGCTGGCCGCCACGGCCCCGCCCGCCGAAGGAGGTTCGGTCGCTGTCGGTGATCGGCCACCGTCGCTGTCTTCGTCATCGCCGCCGGTGCACGAGAGGAGCGTGAGTGCAGCCGTCGCAACGAACACCCACGTCCATCGTCGCCGCATCGAGACCATCCCTCGTCCTCAGGCCTCACGATCGTACGCGTCGCCTCGTGCCGCTGACGACCGCGGCTACAACGTCCTTGCCCGCACTTGCCCCGGTGCTACGATGCGGCCCGTTCGGGCCTGACCGCCTGACGACCTATCCGGGCCGCCCGCCGCGGCCCATTCCTACGTCCCAGCCCTTCCCGAGGAAGCGGGCGAAGAACGGAGCCGGCCTCCATGAAGCTGCACGAGTACCAGGCGAAAGAAGTCCTCGCCGACTACGGCGTCCCCGTCCCGAAGGGCAGCGTTGCCCGCACCCCCGAAGAAGCGCACCTGATCGCCCATGAGCTAGGCGGCAAGGTCGTCGTCAAAGCGCAGGCACACACGGGTGGCCGCGGTAAGGGCGGCGGAGTGAAACTCGCCAGCACGGCCGAGGAGGCACGCGATGCGGCGCGCGAGATCCTCGGGATGCAGCTGGTCACGCACCAGACCGGTCCCGCCGGTCTGCCCGTGCACTCCGTGCTTGTCGAGGAGCAGATCGATATCGCCCGTGAGCTGTACCTCAGCGTCGCGATCGACAATTCCGCCGGAAAGCCGGTCGTCATCGCCTCCGCCGCCGGCGGCATGGACATCGAAGAGGTCGCCGACTCGACTCCGGAGCAGATCCACAACCAACTCGTGTACCCACACTGTGGCTTTCAGCCCTACCAGGGACGCGCCCTCGCCTTCGCGACCGGGCTCGACGGTGACCTCTTGAGGCCGGCCGCCACGCTGATGGAGAACCTGGTCAAGGCGTTCAACGAAAACGACGGCGCGATCGTGGAGGTCAACCCACTGGTCGTCACCAGCGACGGACAGCTGCTCGCCGCGGACGCCAAGTTCTCGACCGACGACAACGCCGACTTCCGCCACCCGCGGCTCGTAGAACTGCGCGATACGACGCAGGAGGAGGCGCGCGAGGTCGAGGCCAAGGAAGCTGGCATCGAGAACTACGTGAAGCTGGATGGCAACATCGGTTGCCTCGTCAACGGCGCTGGCCTCGCGATGGCGACGCTCGACGCGCTGAAGTACGAGGGCGGAAGCCCGGCCAACTTCCTGGACATCGGGACGGCGAACAGCGCTGACGCGGTCGTCGCGGCGCTGAAGATCATCGGCTCCGACCCGGACGTCGTCACCGTGCTCGTCAACATCTTCGGCGGACTGGCGCGCACCGACATCATCGCTGACGGCGTCGTGATCGCGAAGAACGAAGGCCTGCTCCCGCAGCCGACGGTGGTCCGCCTCGCGGGCACGAACGTCGAGGAAGGGCTCAAGATCCTCGACGATTCCGGACTCGACCTCATCCGCGCCGACGGCTTTGCCGAGGCAGCACAAAAGTCCGTGGCTGCCGCCGCGGACGCGAGCTAGGAGCGCCCCGATGTCAGTGATCATGAACGAGGACAGTCGCGTCCTCATCCAGGGCTTCGGCGGCGCCGGCCAGCGCGAAGCAGCGACCTCGCTCGCCTACGGCACCACCGTGGTCTGCGGCGTCACCCCCGGCCGAGGCGGCCAGGTGATCAACGACCTCCCGGTGCTGAACACGGTCCGCGAAGGCGTCGATGAGTTCGGAGCGAACATCGCGCTGATCTTCGTCCCCGCGCCGTTCGCAGCGGACGCGATCATTGAGGCTGCCGACGCCGGCATCCCGACGGCAATCTGCATCACCGAAGGCATTCCCACGCTCGACATGGTGAAGGCGAAGGCCTACCTGCTGCAGTCCGAGACGCGCCTGATTGGCCCGAACTGCCCGGGCGTGATCTCCGTTGCCGAGCGCTCACGCGCCGGCATCATGCCCGTCGACGTGTACACCCCGGGCAGCGTCGGCGTGATCTCCCGCTCAGGCACCCTGGTCTACGAGACGGTCGACCAGCTCACCCGCCTGGGGATCGGCCAGAGCAGCAGCGTCGGCGTCGGCGGCGACCCGATCATCGGTACCTCCCAGCGCGAAGCGCTCCAGCTCTTTCAGGATGACCCGGACACCGCGGCTGTGGTGCTGATCGGCGAGATCGGCGGTACCGCCGAACAAGAGGCCGCCGATTACATCAAGGACATGACGAAGCCAGTCGTCTCATTCATCGCCGGCGCAACGGCACCTCCCGGGCGGCGGATGGGTCACGCCGGTGCGATCATCGCCGGCAAGGCGGGGACGGCGACGGCGAAGCAGCAAGCGCTGCGCGATGCTGGCGCCACGGTCGTCGAGTCTCCTTCGCAGATCGGTGAGACGATGAAGACCGTTCTCCAGGAACAGGGCCTGACCTAACGATCGGTTCCGAGATGCCGGTACTCCGCTTCGATCACGTCGCGTTACCGGCGGCCGACCCGGAATCGTTACTCGCCTTCTATCGCGCCCTCGGCTTCCCGATCCTCTATGAGGACGAGTGGCGCGCCGGCAACGGGGTCCCTGCGATCGGTGTTGGTCCCGAGCAGAAGATCAACGTCCATCCGCCCGCGCTCTGGCAGAACCCGGAGTTCACGCTGCGCGGTCCGACTGCCGAGCCCGGCAGCGCCGACCTCTGCTTCGTCTGGAACGGCAGTGTGGAGGAGATCCGCTCGCTCATCGAGAAGGCCGGCGCCGACCTGGAACGCGGTCCGGTGCCGATGCGCGGCGGCGCCGCTGGCGGCGAGGGCCGCGGCACATCGGTCTACACCCGGGACCCCGAGCAGAACCTCGTCGAATTCATCGTCTACGAGGACTGACCAGCGCCCTCCGACGCCTGACTCGGTCGCCTGACTCGGTCGCCTGACTCGATACCTGCCCGGTCGTAGCGTTCCGCTGAGCCGCCCATCGACCTGTTCCGAGCTAGACTCGCCGCCGGACTGAGCCGACGGCGGATGGAGAACGACGATGCAGCGGACCCGAGTCGGCACGGTCGAGATCACGGCGCTGGTCGATGCGCACTTCGTGATGGCGGCCAGCTACGTGTTCCCTGAGGTCGAAGCCACCTCGTTCGAGGCGTACGCCGACATGCTCAACGGCGATGGCGCGATCGAGATGATCTGCGGCGCCGCGGTCATCCAGGGCAACGGCCGAACCGTCCTCGTTGACACCGGAAACGGGCCGGACGGTGCGCTGTTCGGCGAGCTGCAGGCTGCCGCGGTGAGCCCATCTGAGGTGGACATCGTGGTGTTCACCCACCTGCACGGCGATCACACGGGCTGGAACATCGACCGCGAGAGCGGTCGGGCGCTGTTCCCGAACGCGCGCTACTGGGTGCCGCGCGCGGACTGGGAGCACTACGGCGCAGAGGGCGGCGACAACTGGGAGGCAATGCTCGCGCCGCTGGAACGACTCGAGATCGTAGACCTCTTCGACGGCGAGACGGGGATCACGTCCTCGCTCAAGCTCGTGCCGACGCCGGGCCACACGCCCGGACACTCGAGCATCGAGATCCGGTCCGAGGGTGAGCACGCGTTCGTGCTCGGCGATGCGGTCGTCGATCCGCTCAATCTGAATGAACCAACCTGGGCGAACGTCTTCGACAGCGACGACGAGACCGCAATCGAAACTCGACACGAGGTGATATCCCGCTTGTCCGCATCGGGCGAGCTAGTCGTCGCTTCGCACCTCGGGACACAGGGGCTCGGCCGCTTCGTGCGCGACGGGGATCGCCTTCGTTTCGAGGACCTGCCGTGAGCGAGCGCTAGCCGCGACGCGCTCGATCACGCTCGGCCGAATCGAGCGTGATCGTCACTGGGCCGTCGTTGACGGCCTCGACCAGCATGTGGGCGCCGAAGCGCCCGGTCGCGACCTCCACGCCCGAGGCGCGCAACATCTCCACCAGACGTTCGACGAGTGGCTCGGCGACCTCGGGCGACGCGGCCCCAGTGAACGATGGCCGGCGTCCCTTGCCGGTGTCGGCATAGAGCGTGAACTGCGACACCACGAGAATCGCCCCCCCGGCATCGATCACCGATCGATCAAAGCGCCCTCGTCGGGGAAGATTCGCAGCGTAGTCAGCTTCGAAGCGAGCCACTCGGCCTCAGCATCGCCGTCCTCCGGCCCGACGCCGACGTAGACAAGCAATCCGAGTCCGATCGACCCGGTCGGTTCGTCCTGAACGGTGACGCTGGCAGAGGAAACGCGTTGGACGACGGCGCGCATCGACGCCTAATCAGGCGTCGTCGGCTGAGGAGTCCCAGTTCCCGCTGGTCGAGGACGGGGGGCTGCTGGACGAGGAGCTGCTGGTGTCGCCCCCCGACTTCCGCGAATCCGTCTTGTAGAACCCGCTGCCCTTGAACGCGATCGCCGGGACCGAGAGCTGGCGCTTGGCAACGGCGCCACACTTGTCGCAGGGGTGCTCGGACGGTGAACCGAACGGTTCCCGCTTCTCGTAGCGGTGTCCTTTGGAACAGCGGTAGTCGTAGGTCGGCACGCACGCCCTCCTCGGCGGAACATCGCCGGCGAACGGGAGCGCACGGCAGCAAGACTCTATGATCGGATCGATCTGGGCGCTTCGCAACTGCTGAGTAGCTGATCGGGGGATCCGTGCTGGTTCCTCCGCCCAACCCACTCCTATACTGACCGACGCGAACGAACACACGTACGCCGACGCCTGCCCTCACCGCCTGTGGGGGTAAATCTATGCGCCGGACGCCAACAGGAGGTATGCGGTGGCTACAGCTACCACAATGCGCCAGCTGCTTGAGGCTGGCGTCCACTTCGGGCACCAGACCCGTCGTTGGAACCCGAACATGCGGCCGTTCATCTTCGGCGAACGCAACGGTATCCACATTCTCGATCTGGCTCAGACCGTTCCGAGGCTCCAGGCGGGCCTGGACAAGGTGCGCGAAGTTGCCTCGAGCGGCGACAAGATCCTCTTTGTCGGCACCAAGAAGCAGGCGCGCGCGATCGTCGAGCGTGAGGCTGAGCGCTGCGGCATGCCCTACGTCAACAACCGCTGGCTCGGAGGCACGCTGACGAACTTCAGCACGATCTCCAAGCGCATCCAGTACTACAACGAACTCCGCGAGGGCTTCGAGGCGACCCCGGAGGTCGCCGAAGAGGGTGCCGAGGCCGCACCGACGTCAGGCGGGAACCAACGCCAGACCAAGCGCGAGCGCGTCATGTTGCAGAAGGAATACGAGCGACTGACCCGCGCGTTCTCCGGCCTGCGATCGCTCGAGCGCCCGCCCGGCGCCGTGTTCATCGTCGATCCCTCCATGGAGGAGATCGCCGTACACGAGTCGAACCGCACCCGGATCCCGATCGTCGCGATGTGCGACACGAACGCCGATCCTGATGTGATCGACTTTCCGGTCCCGTCAAACGATGACGCGATCCGCGCGATCCAACTGATGACCGGCCTCGTGGCCGACGCCGTCCTCGAAGGCGTCGCGGTCGGTGAGGTGGAGCAGCAGTTCCAGGACGCGGCCACGGCAGCGGCCGAGCCGCCCGCGGAGCCCGGTGCTGAGACGGCGGCCGCGGCCGCCGAGTAGCACTCGCAGAACAACCCCGACACGTCAGGACGAGGAGTCCCCGTGGTTACGACCAGTGACATCAAGCGGCTGCGCGAAGAGACGGGTGCCGGCGTCATGGACGCCAAGCGCGCCCTCGAAGAGGCGAGCGGCGACTTCACCCAGGCCAAGGAGTTGATCCGGCAGCAGGGGATCGCGGCTGCGGCGAAGCGCTCTGACCGCGCCACCAGTGAAGGCGTCGTGGAGTCCTACATTCACGGCGGCGGCCGCATCGGCGCGCTGGTCGAGCTGCAATGCGAGACCGACTTCGTCGCACGCACCGATGCCTTCAAGCAGCTCGCCCGGGACGTCGCGATGCAGATCGCGGCGATGAACCCGCTCGCGCTCGTCGTCGAAGACGTTCCCACCGACGCCCCTGGCAACCTCGAAGATCACGCGCTGCTCAAGCAGTCGTTCATCCGCGACTCGAGTCAGACGATCGAGCAGCTTGTGCAGGCGGTCGTCGGTCAGACCGGCGAAAACATCCAGATCGGCCGCTTCTCGCGGTTCGAGCTGGGCGGGAACTAGCCCCGAACGCCGGTCGTTCAGCGAAAGAACGCTGGACCGGAGCGGGCTACGTTCTGGTCGGAAGACCGGGAGATCACTATCGCGAGACGCCGGCCGCGTACGCTATCGTGGTGCCTCGTATGCACGGGGATGACGGAGGGCGCCGGCGATGATCGATGAGATCCTCCTCGACGCCGAGGAGCGTATGAGCAACGCGGTCGAGGCCTACCGACAGGTCCTCGCGACCGTGCGCACCGGCCGCGCCAGCACCTCGCTGGTCGAACATCTCCAGGTTGATCACTACGGACAGCGGATGCCACTGAACCAGCTCGCCACCCTGGGCGCGCCGGAGGCCCAGCTGATCACCATCCAGCCGTGGGATCAGGGCGCGGTCGATTCCGTGATGAAGGCGATTCAGACGAGCGAGCTCGGCATCACACCGCAGAGCGACGGCAAGATGATCCGGCTCCCGATCCCCGCACTGACCGAGGAACGCCGCAAAGAGTTGGTCAAGCAGCTCCACGCGAAGACCGAGGACGCTCGTATCTCCGTCCGCAACTCGCGCCGCCATGGCATGGACGAGCTGAAGAAGGCGCTACGCAACCACGACGTCTCAGAGGACGATGAGCACCGTGGTGAGAACGAAATCGAGCGTCTGACCCACGAGCACGTCGACCAACTCGACACGCTCGGTAAAGAGAAGGAAGAGGAGCTGCTGCAGGTCTGAGGCGTGACGGTTACGACCGACAAGAAGCGGGTGAACGCCTCACCGTCAGTTCCACATCCTTCGCACGCGGATCACGGGAGACCTCACGTGGTAGTCGAACCGGCCCTGACGGCTCCGCCTCTCCCGCGGCTCCATGTCGTGCCGCAGCACGTCGCGATCATCATGGACGGCAATGGCCGTTGGGCTCAGGGGCGCGGCCTCGGGCGGGCCGATGGGCACCGCGCCGGCGCCGAGACGATCCGCCCCGTCATGGAGCGGTTTGGCCAGCACGGGGTCGAGGTCCTCACACTGTTCGGCTTCTCGACCGAGAACTGGGGCCGCCCGAGGACCGAGGTACAGTCGATCCTCAAGCTCGGGCGCGACTTCATCGATACCCACCTGGACGAACTCGACGAGGCTGGTGTTCAGCTCCGACATCTCGGCGACCTCGATCGCCTGCCCGGATTCCTGCGCGGTCGAGTCGAGAAAGCCGTCGAACGGACCAGCAGCAACTCGAAGATGGTCCTCAACCTCGCGTTCAACTACGGCGGGCGTGCCGACATCGTCGAGGCCGTCCAGCAGCTGATCCGCGACGGAGTGCCGCCAGCCGAAGTCACCGAGGAAGCAATTGCCTCCCGCCTCGCGACGGCCGGCCTATCCGACCCCGACCTGCTCATCCGCACCGGCGGTGAGGCCCGTATCTCGAACTTCCTTGTCTGGCAGGCGACCTACGCCGAGTACTACTTCACCGACACGCTCTGGCCGGACTTCAGAGCCGAGCAGGTCGACGCGGCGCTGGTTGAGTTCAGCCGCCGCCAGCGACGCTTCGGTCTCGTTCCCAGTGGGGACGACGAGGACTCCCTCTCCGCCGAATCCGGCGCATAGGCACCGCCAAGTGCTCACGCAGCGACTGATCGTCGCAGCGGTCGGACTCCCGCTGCTCGGGTTGCTCTTGCTCGTGCCAGAACCTGTCTTCTCCGCCGCGATCGAGGCGGTGCTCGCGGTCGCCACCTTCGAACTCGTCCGCAGCGCCCAACCCGAGGAGCAACGCAGCGATCTCACGATCGCGGTCAGCGCCGCTGCCGCGACCGCGCTCCTCGTCGCACTGAGCCGCTCCGAAGTGGGCCCAGCGATCTGGGCCCTGATGCCGCTGACCGCGATCGCGATCGCACTGTTGATCCGCGGTAGCAACCCGTTCAGCGACTCGATGGCCGGTTGGTGGATCAGCGCAGTGCTGTATGTCGGCGTCCTCGGGGCCCACTTCGTGCTGCTGCGCGACGTCGGCGAGGGCCAGCGCTGGCTGGTCGTCCTCCTCGCGACGGTCTTCGCCACTGACACGGGCGCGTACGCGGTCGGCCGCACCTTCGGCCGACACAAGATGGCGCCAAATGTGTCGCCGAAGAAGACCTGGGAAGGTGCGGCCGGCGGTTATGTCTTCGGCGCCGCCGCAGCGGTCATCTCGATCCTCGCGCTCGACCCGGCTCCGCCGCTCGACGCCCTGGGCGAAACGGTCGTCGGCGCGTATGGCACCGCAACGATCCTCGCGATCGCGCTCGGCACGCCGATCGTCGCGGAGATTGGCGACCTGGTGGAGTCGGCGCTGAAGCGGCGGCTCGGTGTGAAAGACGTCTCGAACATCCTGCCCGGGCACGGCGGCTTCCTCGATCGGCTCGATTCGCTGCTCTTCGCCGCGCCGTGGATATATTGGATCCTCCAATGGACTCCCTCATAGCGCTGCCACCGAGGACCACCGCCTGTGACTAAGGTCGCCGTCCTCGGTTCGACCGGCTCTGTCGGCCGCCAGGCCCTCGACGTGATCCGAGGCGCGCCCGACCAGTTCGAGGTCGTCGCGCTCGCTGGCGGCAGCAATGTCGCCCTCCTCGCTGAACAGACGCGCGAGTTCTCGCCGGCGGCGATCTCGGCCCTCCCCGGACCGGAAGCCGACGCGCTCCGCGCCGCCTCCGTCGCCGAGTGGTCTGACCTCGACACGATCGCCACGAGGCCAGACGTCGATGTCGTGCTGGCCGCGACCAACGGCCTGGCGGGGCTCGCGCCGACGCTGGCCGCGCTCCGCGCCGGCAAGCCAGTTGCGATCGCGAACAAGGAGGCGCTCGTCGTCGGCGGCCGAGCCGTGCTCGCCGCGCTCGAGGAAGGGCGCGCCCTCGGCGCTGAGCTCCGCCCGGTGGACTCGGAGCATTCGGCGATCTGGCAGTGCCTCTGGGGCGAGCGGGCGGAGCGGATCGATCGGCTGACGCTGACTGCCTCGGGCGGCGCGTTCCGTGACCTCGATCTCGCTCAGCTGGACGCGGTCACGCCGGAGCAGGCGGTCAATCACCCGAACTGGGACATGGGCCGAAAGATTACGGTCGACAGCGCGACACTCTTCAACAAGGGGCTCGAGGCGATCGAGGCGCGCTGGCTGTTCGACATTCCGCTCGACCGGATCGACATCCTCCAGCACCGCGAGAGCGTCATCCACAGCATGGTCACGTTCGCGGACGGCTCGGTAAAAGCACAGCTCGGCGAACCTGACATGGGGCTGCCGATCCAGGTCGCCCTCGCGTACCCCGATCGCGCGGCAGCGCAGCCGGCGCCACCGCTCGACCTCGCGGCCCGCGGTGCTCTGCACTTCGGTGTCGTCGAGCACGATCGCTTCCCCGCGCTCGATATCGCCCTCGAAGCCGGGCGGCGCGAAGACACGACCGCGGCGGCGGTATCCGGCGCCGATGAGGCCGCCGTCGCCCAATTCCTCGCCGGAAACTGCCGATTCACGGACATTCCCCGACTGTTAGCGCTAGCCTTGGAGTCCCACCACCCGACCATGGAACCAGACCTCAAGGCACTGTTGGCGGCCGAGCAGTGGGGCCGCCGCATGGTCGACGAGGCGATCTCCGCGGGAGTGGCATGAACGAACGCTGGCACGAGCGCAAGGCCGAAGCGCGCGCTGAGGCGGAACGACCGCCGAGCGGTTACGACTGGGCGCGCCGCTCGATCACTATCATCGCGATCCTCGCTGGCATCGTCCTCGGCTTCATCTTCCTGAAGGACGCCTTCAGCTCCGCGTTCCTCTTTATGTTCATCCTGATCGCCCTCGTCATGGCGCACGAGGCCGGTCACTTCTTCACCGCCAAAGCGTTCGGTATCTACGTCCACGAGTTCGGCCTCGGCTTCCCGCCACGTGTTGGCGCGTTCAAGTACGGAGAGACCGAGTACTCCCTGAACTGGCTGCCGATCGGTGGCTTCGTCCGGCTCGAGGGCGAAGAGGAGTCCGATCACCCACGCTCACTCTCGGTGCGACCCCGCTGGCAGCGGCTCGTTGTCCTCGGGTCCGGCGCGGTCGTCAACCTGATCCTGCCGGTCTTCCTGTTCGCCGCCGCGCTGACCTTCCCCCACGAGGTCGCGATCGGACGCGCCGTCGTCTCCGAAGTCGTCCCGGACTCACCGGCCGAAGCGGCCGGGCTCCAATCAGGGGATGTCATCTACACGATTGCCGGCCGCGACACGAAGAACGTTTCCGAGGCCAGCCGGTACATCCGCGTCAACGTCGGCAACACCGTCGACATCCAGATCCGCCGTGACGGCGAGTTCCTGACCCTCCCCGTGCAGGCGCGCCGTGCGCCGCCGGCCGGCCAGGGTCCAACCGGCATCAGCATCGCTCCCGCCGTGGTCGCACCGGATGGCCGCGCCTTCACCGAGACCGAGTCACAGCCGCCGTGGGAGTCGATCCCGAACGGATTCCGCCAGACCTGGGACACGCTGATCCTCGCGCAAAACGAGATCCGAGGCTGGTTCCAGGGCGGCGGCGAGGGCCCACAGTTCGCCGGCCCGATCGGGATCGGTCAGACCGTCGGCGAGGTCGCCCGGAGCCAGGAGACCGCGAGCGACGCCGTGTCCCCGCTGCTCGAACTCGCCGCACTACTGTCGATCAACCTCGGCGTCCTCAACCTGCTCCCGCTCCCGATGCTCGACGGCGGCCGCATCTTCTTCCTCCTGATCGAGATCGCCCGAGGCGGTAAACGGATCGCCCCGGAGAAGGAGGCGGTCGTCCACATGGCCGGCTTCCTCGTCTTCATCAGCTTCGCGCTGGTCATCACCTTCATCGACATCAGCCGCATCGCGAACGGCGACTCCGTCTTCCGCTAGCGCGGCCTTCCGACCGAGGGTCGCGCCCCTCCGAAGCCGATGCGATAGCCTTCTCGTACGCGTCGAACCGCGCCCATCGAGGCGCGATCGCTGAGCTCGAGGTGGTCCCGGTGCCCCTGAAGAACGCTCGCCGCAATCCGACCCGTCCAGTCCAGGTCGGCTCGATCCAGATCGGCGGTGGCGCGCCGATCGCGGTCCAGTCGATGGCCGCCACCAAGACGCAGGACATAGACGCCACCGTCCGCCAGGTGGAACTGATTCAGGCCGCCGGTGCGGACCTCGTCCGTATCGCCGTCGACTCAAAAGCCGACGTCCGCGCGCTCTCCGAGGTCCGCGACCGCACGAGGCCGACCGGCGCGAACCTGTCCGTCGACCTCCAGGAGAGCTACCGGCTGATCACCGACGTCGCGCCCTTCGTCGACAAGGTCCGCTACAACCCGGGCCACCTCCACCACCACGAGAAGGACAAGAGCGTCGAGGCGAAGGTCGCGTTCATCGCCGAAGAGGCGGAGCGCCTCGATGTCGCGTTGCGCGTCGGGGTGAACTGCGGCTCCGTCGACCCGGTCTTGAAGGAGAAGTTCGGCAAGGACGACGTCGGCGCCATGGTCGAGAGCGCGCTCCAGCACACGCGCATCCTCGATGACCTCGGGTTCACGCGTTACGTCGTGTCGATGAAGGACTCGGACTGGCGCAAGGTGGTCGAGGGCAATCGCCGCTTCGCGATCGACCGCCCCGAGATCCCGTTGCACCTCGGAGTGACCGAGGCGGGCATGCCACCCGACGGCATCATCAAGACCCGCGTCGCCTTCGAGCAGCTCATCGCCGAGGGCATCGGCGACACGATCCGCGTCTCCTTGACGCTTCCGTTCGACGACAAGGGCCAGGAAATCACGGTCGGCCGCGAGATCCTCGACGACATCGCCAACGGCCGCTTCCGCTCCGTCCCGACCTCGCTCGACCACGGCCTCAATATCATCAGTTGCCCCTCCTGCTCCCGCGTCGAGAACGAGAAGTTCATTGAGCTCGCCCAGGACGTGAAGGAGATGTCGACCTACGCGGCCGACTACGACGTGACGATCGCCGTGATGGGCTGCCGGGTGAACGGGCCCGGCGAGACCGACGACGCCGACATCGGCATGTGGTGCGGCCCGCTCGGCGTGAACCTCAAGCGCGGTGAGGACCTCATCGGCCACTTCCCCTACGACACGGTCCTCGATGAGGTGCGCGCGCTGCTGGACGAGGTCATCTCGACGAAGACCCCGGAGCCGGAGCCAGTGGGGATCGAGGAGTAACGCCGGCCCCATTCGGCGGCTAGTCGAGCGAGCGGCCGTAGTCCTCGACAGAATCGAGCGCCGCCTCGGCGAGCCACTTCATGAACCCCGGCTCGTCGTTCTGGAACCAGCCGAGCCGCCCGAGTTCAACTTGCTCAGCATCGCCGCCAGACGTCGGCGGTCGGTAGGCCGCGCCCACGAACGAGGAGTCTCGATCGAGTGACGCGAGATCACCGGTTACGTCGCCCATGTCGGCTCCGCCAACAAGGATGAACTGATTCGGTTCTCCTGCCGCGGGCACGACCGTCGCCCAGGCATCGAGTTCGAGCGCGAACTGGGCCGCATCCACGTCAAAGGCGACCAGCACGAGGCCACCCGCTCGCCATCCAGCAACCACCTCACGAGGTAGTTCTGCGAACGTCCCCGCATCGAGCAGCACACCGGCCGGCCGCCGCTCAGCGACCTGAGCGACCACATCCGATTCGACCAGCTCGAACCGGAGGACCACGGGCCGCCCGCCAGGCGCTTCCACCAAACTGCCTTGCGGGGGCGTCCGCTCGTCCACCGTGTAGACGAGGAAGGTCGCCGTCGGCACATCAGCCCGGCCGAGGACGAGCGCCAGCACGGCGATCGCGAGCGCGATGCTTCCGAGGAACGACAGCGGCAGCGTGAGTCTCGCCGACATCGCTAGTCCGCCTCCGGCACGCGTCGCTCACCCAGTTCCGGCTGCTGGCCGCGATCGAGCCCATCCATCGCGCGCACGTCAGCCTCGAGGATGGCGGCGAAGGCATTGGTATCGACGCCGCGATGCGGCGATCCGAGGACCCCGATCCGCTCGAGGGCGCGGCCGAGTAGCGCCTGCACGCCGTGGGGATTGCCGCGCATCCAGTGCGTGTAGCCGGCGCCAAGCTGTGCGAAGCCCTTGAAGAACTCTTCCTCCTCGGTGCCCTTCGACTGCGCCCAGCAGGTCTCCCACGCCTCGTGGGCGCCGAAGAAGTTGCGAGCGTCGAAGAGCTCGATTGCGAGCGCGTGGTTCTCCTCGACGTTGAGCGCGTCGAAGTCAGGAAGGTGCAGACGGTTCTCAGAACCGGCGGGAAGCGGGCGGCCGAGCTCGTCGCGGGGGCGCCCCGGCTTCGGGACCGGCGTCGGCGTTACTTCGGTCATCTCTGTCTCCGCCGATCAATGTCTCGCGAGAACCTCAACACCGCCCACGTCACCAGCAGCAGGTCGATGGGGAACGCCACCACCGTCCCGGCGAAGGCCTGGTCAGAACGTGTGGCCCGAGGGTCGATTCTCAACGCTAGGTCAGCCGCTACGGGGCTGATGATGAACTCCGACGCCCACGGCGCGACACTGACCGCCGCCGCCATGATCAGAAACCCCGCGCTCCCCGTCCGCCGATACGCACGAAACAGCACGCCTAGCAGCACGACGCTGACGCCGACGCGAACTACCGTCGGCAAGAACTCAACAAACTCGGTCAACGCATCGCTCGCTCAAGGCCGATCACCGCGCGAACGATCACGGCTCCGCCGGCAACGGAGAACAGCACAGTTCCTAGCGCCATCACCTCACGGCTCGAGTCAAAGAAGTAGATCGCTGGCAAGTACACGAGCGCGAACAGGAACGGCCACACGTAGATCGCGATCGGAATTTGCAACAGCACGCCGTGGCCGGACCGCCGGTACTCAATCACCGTCACCGCGACCAGCGCCAGCAGCGACGCGACCGAGGGAATCAGCGCGAGTAGCTCGACCATGCCGCCTCTGTCCTCCGCCATCGATCATACTCACCGCTGCCTGACGCCGTTCCGGTCCCCCTGCTGGCGAAACAACGTGAGCCATTGCTCGAAACTGAGCGAGGGCGGGCGGGCGCGCCGCCCGAAGCCCAATCGCCTGCCGAGGAGTGCCAGTTGCCGAGGCGTGAAGCGACCGCGGAGGCCGCGGCTGACAGCGTCGCTCCCGAAGGAGCCGCTGACGAAGCGGAGATACCTCGAACGGTCCGCGTCGCGCACCAACGGTCGAGGACGCCGCGCCAGCCAAAGTAGGACGCAGTCGACCGCCGGCGGCGGCTCGAAGTCGGTGCGGTTGAACCAGTGCACGATCTCCGCGTGCCACCACGGACCGAGCTTCAGCGATTGCACCGTCTCGTTGCGGTACGGGCGGCCGACAAAACGCGCCGCGGCCTCCGCCTGCACCACGAGGTAAATGTCCTCGGGCTGCAAGCGTGCCTCGGTCAGGTGACGCACTACGTCGGCGGTGCGGCTGAACGGCACGTTTGAGAACACCGAGTAGCGCTCGCGCGGGAGCGGCGTCGCGAAGAAGTCCGCCTCAACGACCTCGACCCGATCGGATGCCTCGAACCGGGGGCGCAGCTTCGAGGCGTGCCACGGGTCGATCTCGATCGCACGGACTGCGCGTGCCACCTCGGCGAGGGCGGCCGTGAGCACGCCGCTGCCAGCGCCGATCTCGATCACGAGATCGGACGCACTCAGCTCGGATTGGCGGACGATGGTCCGCGTCAGTCCTCGACTACGAAGGAAGTGCTGAGAGAGGTCCGCGCGCCGGCGTCGTCGCCGCTGCGCGGACACGGGTGACCATCACACACATAGGGCGGCTCCTGCTCACCGATCCAGTCTAGTCAGTCGAACAGGGTGCGTGACAGGACCGCCCCGTTCATTGTTCGCGATTCGGACCGCACCTATCCTCGCGGACATGCGAATGTCACGGCAGTTCGGACACACCCTGCGTGAGGCCCCCGCGGACGCGGAGACGATCGCCCATCAGCTCCTCGTGCGAGGCAGCTTCGTCGACCAGCTCATGGCCGGCGTCTACTCCTACATGCCGCTCGGCCGCCGCGTGAAGCGCCGCGTCGAGCAGGTGATCCGCGAGGAGATGGACCGCGCTGGCGGCCAGGAAGTGTTGCTGCCGACGATTCAGCCTGCCGAGATCTGGGAGACGTCAGGCCGCGCCCAGTCGATGGCCGATGTGCTGTTCCAGCTCACCGACAAGCGCGAGCGCGCAATGGTGCTGGGCCCGACTCACGAGGAGGTGATCACCAAGCTCTTCCAGGATCACGCGAACTCGTACCGAGACCTGCCGGTCACGCTCTACCAGATCCAGACGAAGCTCCGCGACGAGACGCGGCCGCGCAACGGCCTCGTCCGCGTCCGCGAATTCACGATGAAAGACGCCTACTCCTTCGACATCAACGACGCCGGGCTCGACCGCTCCTACGACGACATGTTCGAGGCCTACCGACGGATCTTCGCTCGCTGCGGCATCCCCACCGTCGCCGTCGAGGCGGACTCTGGGGCGATCGGCGGCAAGGGCTCTCAGGAGTTCATCTTCCTGACCGACACCGGCGAGGACACGATCCTCCTCTGTGAGGCATGCGACTACGCCGCAAACCAGGAGAAAGCCGACTTCGTCCGCCCGCCGGCGCTTGAGGGCGACGCTCTCGACCTCGAGGAAGTCGAGACGCCCGGGACGACGACCATTGAGACGCTCGCTGAGTTCCTCGACATCGAAACCCGGCAGACCGCCAAGGCCGTGTTCGTGATGGCCGAGCCGCGCGAAGGCGGCGCGGCCTTCCCGGTGTTCGCGGTGGTCCGAGGTGACCTCGACGTCAACGAAATCAAGCTGATGAACGTCCTCGATGCGCGCGCGCTCGAGCCGATGACCGACGCACAGATCAACGGGTACGGCCTCGTCGCGGGGTACGCCTCGCCGATCGGCGTCAACGAGGCGCTCAAGGTCGTCGCCGACGTCTCGATCCTCGGCGCGCCCAACCTCGTCGCCGGGGCGAACAAGCCCGACACGCACCTCCGCAACACGAACTACGGCCGCGACTGGACCGCTGATCTGGTGGATGACATTGCCCTGGCCGAGGCCGGCCACCTGTGCGCGCACTGCCCCGACGACGTCGATGCCCCGCTGGTCGCCCGCCGCGGCATCGAGATGGGTCACGTCTTCCGCCTCGGCCTCACCTACACCGATCCGTTCGGCGTGACGGTCCTCGACGAGTCCGGCGAGCAGGTGATGCCGACAATGGGCTGCTACGGGATCGGCGTGGAGCGCATCGTCGCCGCCGCCGTCGAGGAACACCACGACGACGACGGGATCATCTGGCCCGCCTCGATCGCCCCGCACGACGTGCACCTGGTGGGCCTGAGCCTCGACCGTGACGAGACCGTCGCCGCCGACGCGGACGCGCTCTACGGGGAGCTCCAGCAAATCGGCCTCGATGTGATCTTCGATGACCGCGACGAACGGCCCGGTGTGAAGTTCAACGACGCGGACTTGATCGGTGTGCCCGTTCGCCTGACCGTCTCGCCTCGGAACTTCAAGGAAGGCGTCGTAGAGCTGAAACGCCGCGACGCCGCGGAGGCAGAGCAGATCCCGCGGGGTGACGTCGTCGCCCGGGTTCAGACGATGCGTCAGGAGCTCGTGGACTCGCTGACCACGTAACTACGGAGCCGCTCGACCTCGTACGCTGGCCGCGCGGGAACGGTGGACAGCATGCGAGTACTGGTACTGGGCGGCAGCGGATTCATCGGTCCGCGCGTGATGCAGCGATTGCTCGATCGCGGACATGAAGTCCACTGCATGGACATCGCGCCGGATTCACCCGCGCTGGAACCGCTTCGCGATCAAGTGTCGATCGGGCGTGGGGACATCACGCTGATGGACGACGTCCTCGAGGCGATCACGCTCAGCCGGCCAGATCGGATCCTCAATCTCGCCTACGCCCTCGGCGCCGGCGAGTCGGATCCGCACCCCCAGGCGCGGCTCAATATCCTCGGGATGGACAACTGCTTCGAGGCGGCCCGGCTGCTCGGCGTGCGGCGGGTGATCTACGCGAGTTCGCTCGCGGTCTACGGCGACCAACGACTTCACGGCGACCGTGCGGTTGTCGAGGACGATGCCCGCCTCGGCACGAGCTTGTACGCGGTGTCAAAAACCTTCAACGAGCACCAGGCCGATTGGTACAACCGCGCCTTCGACATGCAGATCACCGGCGTCCGGCCAGCGAACATCACCGGCCCGGATAAGGTGCGTGGCTCGACGAACCATGTGCACTGCCAGGTGTTGCCTGCCCGAGGCGAGGCCGCTCAGTTCGAGTACCGCGACACGATGACGCTGCCGCTCCATGTCGACGACATCGCGGAGGTCTTCGTACGGGTGACGCTGGCAGAGGAGCCGCAGCACGCGATCTACAACTCCGGTGGACATTCGCTCAGCCTGGGCGAACTCGCGGACGCCGTGCGCGAGTTCCTGCCGGAAGCCGAGATCTCGTTCGAGCACGAAACGGGCGGACGAGAATCCTCCGGCTTGTATCTGATGGACAACGCTCGCCTCCGCAACGAGTTCGAAATCGAGTACGCGCCGTTCGAGCAGCGGGTGCTGGAAACGATCAACGACGTGCGACGCGCGGGCGGCCTACCCCTGGTCGGATGATCACCGGTCCGCGGGAATTAGGACCGTGCTGAGCAGTCGCTATTGAGTCGCCGCTCGGAGCGGTGCTACGCTGTTACCTCGCACGGCCTCTACATAGAGACGTGGGCGCCGTGCCCACGTTTTTTGTTGACTACCGCCTGATCCGGAACGACTTGTCGCGCCGGCGCCGGCTTTCCTCGGGAGCGCACGACCGCGCATGAAAAACGACTTCGTCACCGCCATTACCCAGCTCTCCGCCGAAAAGAACCTCAACGCCGATGCGGTATTCAGTGCCGTCGAAGCGGCAATGGCCTCCGCCTTCAAGAAGGACGAACTGCAGTACGCCGAGATCGAGGTCTCGATCGACCGCGATGGCGGAGATATCGAGGCCTGGCGCACCTGGGTCATCACGGACGACGACGAGATTGAAGACGACGAGATCGAGCTCTCGCCGGAGCGCGCGAAAGAGCTCGGTTTTGGCGACAACACCATCGGCGACACCGTGCGCCGCCCAATCGAGGCCACCCCACAGACCGGACGCATCGCCGCACAGACCGCGAAGCAGGTCGTCCTCCAGCGCTTGCGCGAGGCGGAGCGCGACTCGGTCTTCGAGGACTTCACCGGCAAGGAGGGCGAGATCGTCTCCGGCACGGTGCTCCGCGTGGAGCGCGGGCGCCAGCAGGTGATCTTGGACCTCGGACGGACCGAGGCTGTCCTCCCCTACTCCGAGCAGATCCGCGCCGAGCACTACCGCATCGGGCAGCGCCTCCGCGTTTACGTCAAAGAGGTCTACCGAGCGACGCGCGGCCCCCAGGTGGTCGTCTCACGGGCAGCACCAGAACTCCTGCGACGCCTCTTCGAGCTCGAGGTGCCGGAGATCGCCCGCGGCACGATCGAGATCATGGGCATCGCCCGTGAGCCCGGCTACCGCACCAAGGTCGCGGTCATCTCACGACAGGACGGCATCGACCCGATCGGTGCTGTCGTCGGCGTACGTGGTGCGCGCATCCAGAACATCGTCAACGAGCTCAGCGGCGAACGGATCGACGTCATCCGCTGGGACCCGAACGAGATGGCATACGTCGCGAACGCGCTGAGCCCGGCCGAGGTCGTCTCGATCAACGTCGACGAGGACACCCACACCGCCTTTATCGCAGTGCCTGACAAGCAGATCAGCCTTGCAATCGGCAAGGAAGGGCAGAACGCCCGACTCGCAGCGAAGCTCACCAGCTTCCGGATCGACATCCGCGGCGAGGGTTCGATGATCTCCGCCGGTGAGGACCTGTACCCGCCGCCAGAGCCGAACATGGACCCGATCCCGGTGCGCGAGCACGCCGCGATCCCCTCCGTGGCGGAATTGGAGCCCGAGGCCACCGGACCGGACTACACCCGGCCGGGACTCCCCGGCGAGGGCGCACCCGCGATCCCCGAGCCGATCGCGGCGGATGCCACCGACGAGGAAGTTCGACTCACGCCGGAGCAAGAGATTCGCGCCGAGTTCGTCGAGGAAGAGCCGGAGGCCGCGGCGCCCGCGGCGCCGGTCGAGGAAGCCGCGCCCACTCCGCGTCGCCGCGAGGAGCCCGGTGGCCTGCGCTTCGGCGACGAGATCCGAGACCGTCAGCTCGAGGAAGAAGAAGAGCGCGAACGTGAACGCGCCAGCGGCCGTGGTGGGCGCGGTGGTCGAGGTGGACGCGGCGGCGCCGGCGCCGGTGCGGCCGCACGCCAACCCGCGCGCCCGGCACGTACGCCGCGTGGTGGACGCCGCCCCGCCTTCGACGAGTACGACGAGGACGAGATCGAGGCGGCGCTCCATGGCGACGACTACCTCGACGAAGAGTTCGACGAGGAAACAGAAGAAGAGACTGACGACGAGGCCTAGCGCCGCCCGAGCAGCGACGTTGCGGGACCAGTTCCCGGGGACAGCGCATCGGGATCACAATCGAACGAGCCGCGAGCGGCCCAGAGAGCGAGCACGATGACCCAACCGACCACCACGGTGCGCCTGCCTCAGGCGATCGTCGTCGGCGATCTCGCCGAGGCGCTTGGCGTCACCCCCGTCGACGTCATCAAAGAGCTGATGAAAAACGGCGTGATGGCCACGATCAACCAGGTCGTGGACTTCGACACCGCAGCCGTTGTCGCCGCCGATCTCGGCTTCGAACCCGAGGAAGAGGAGCGCGAAGCAGCCGCCGCTGACGCCGACGCCGGCGAAGAAGGCGCCGAAGCCGCGCCGACCTCGCTGCGCCTCGAAGAGGATGACGACCCGAACGCGATCGGCCGTCCGCCGATCGTCGCCGTCCTCGGTCACGTCGACCATGGCAAGACCACGCTGCTCGACACGATTCGCCGCGCAAAGGTCGTCGACTCGGAAGCCGGCGGGATCACACAGCACATCGGCGCCTACCAGGCGACCGCGCCTGACGGCCGGCTCCTCACCTTCATCGACACGCCCGGTCACGAGGCGTTCACGCAGATGCGCGCCCGAGGCGCACAGGTCACCGACGTCGCCATCATCGTGATCGCGGCCGACGACGGCCTGATGCCGCAATCGCGCGAGGCGATCGATCACGTGCGCGCCGCCGGCGTCCCGATGGTCGTCGCGATCAACAAGATCGACGCGCCGAACGCCGATGTGGACCGCGCGAAGACGCAGCTCACCGAGGTGGAACTGGTTCCCGAGGACTTCGGTGGTGACCAGGTGGTCGTTCCGATTTCAGCCCTCCAGGGCACCGGAATCGACGAACTCCTCGAGAACGTGTTGCTCGTCTCAGACCTCAACGCACCGAAGGCGAACCCGAAGCGCGACGCCGTCGGTATCGTGCTCGAATCCGCCAGCGACCGGCACAAGGGTGTCCTTGCGACGCTGCTCGTCCAGACCGGCACGCTCCACCAAGGCGACGCCATCATCTGCGGGCTCACCTCGGGCCGTATCCGCGCCATGACCGATCACGAGGGCAACCGCGTGAAGGAAGCTGGTCCGGCCACACCGGTCGAGGTCATGGGCCTCAACGATGTGCCGCCTGCCGGCGAACGCTTCGAGGTCCGCGCCAGCGACAAGATCGCCAAGCGCGAGGCCGACGACCGTCAGCGCGCGCTCGTCGCACGCGGGGAGGAACGGGAAGCGGTCACCCTCGACTCGCTGTTCGGCGAGATCCACAAGGGCAACGTCAAGGACATGAACATCGTCCTCAAGGCCGACGTGCAGGGCTCGCTGGAGCCGCTCGTCGACACCCTCGACGACCTGAGTGTCGACGAGGTGAACACCAAGGTGATCCACGCCTCGGTCGGTTCGATCAACGAATCGGACGTCCAGCTCGCGGTTGCCTCGACCGGGGTCATCATCGGGTTCAACGTCGAGCCCGAGACCGGCGCGAAGCGCCTCGCCGCCCAGGAGGGCGTCGAGATCCGCCTCTACAGCATCATCTACGACATCATCAAAGACGTTGAAGATGCCGTTCAGGGCATGCTCGAGCCGATTTATGAGGAGCGGGAGGATGCGACCGTCGAGGTGCGCCAGATCTTCCGCCTGGGTCGCCGCAACGCGATCGCCGGCTCATACGTCCGCGAGGGCACCGTCCTCAGGAGCTCCAAGGGCCGCGTGATGCGGAACGGAGAGGTCATCCACGACGACGACCTTTCCAGCCTGAAGCGCTTCGATGACGACGTGCGCGAGGTGGCGACGGGCCTGGAATGCGGAATCCAGATCAACGGCTTCACCGACTTCCAGGAAGGCGACGAGATCGTCACCTATCACATGGAGCGCACCCGCTAGCCAGTCTCGCTGGCCGGCTCGGAGCAAGCACCGATGAGCAGACGCACCGAACAGGTCGGCGACCTGGTGCAGACCGTGCTTGCTGACCTCATTCGGCGGCGAGTGAAGCACCCGGCCCTGACCAATGTCATGGTCTCGATCACCCGCGTCCAGGTCGCGGCGGACTTCTCGCGCGCCACCGTGCACGTCAGCGTCCTCGGTGATGACGACCTGCGCGAGGAGGTGCTCGAAGGCCTCAGGCATAGCGAGGGGTTCCTGCACCGCGAGCTCGCGAAGGAAGTCCATCTCCGACGCGTTCCGCGCCTTGAATTCGAGCATGACCGCACGATGGAAGAGGCGGAACGTCTGACCACGCTGATGCGCGACGTCGCCCGGAACGAGGGACGCGAACTCTCGGCAGACGCCTCGATGCCGAGTGTTCCGGCGGTCGATGCGTCGACGGCTGATGCGCCGACGATCGACGACCGGTAGCTGATGGCCGGCCAACCGAAAGCCTTGCGCGGTTTCCTCAACATCGACAAACCGGCCGGCATCACCTCGTTCGATGTGGTGCGCCAGATTCGGCGCGCGGCCGGCATCCGAAAGGTCGGCCACGCGGGCACCCTCGACCCCGCCGCCACGGGCGTGCTCCCGATCGCGATCGGTGATGCCACCAAGCTGATCGAAGAACTGGTCGACGCGCACAAAGGCTACCGAGGCGTGATCCGCTTCGGCGCGGCCACCGACACCTACGACTCCGACGGCGAGGTCGTCTCCGAATGCGACGCTTCCGGCATCACACGCGAGGCGATCGAGGCGCAGCTCGATCAATTCCGCGGCCTGATCCAGCAGGTGCCGCCGGCATTCAGCGCCGTGAAGCGCGATGGTGAACCGGCCTACCGTGCCGCCCGCCGCGGCGAGCCACTCGAACTCGACGCGCGCCCGGTCACGGTCTACGACCTCTCGGTCGGCGACCTCGATACCAGCGACGCGAAGCGTCCGGCAATCAGCGTCGATATCCGCTGCAGCCGAGGCTTCTACGTCCGATCGCTCGCGCACGACCTGGGAGCAGCGCTCGGCGTCGGGGCGCACCTCGATGGGCTGTGCCGTACGGCGGTCGGCACATTCACAGTCGAGCGATCCACGCCGCTCGAACGCGCGTGCGAACTACTCGACGCAGGCGAGACCAATGACCTCGTCCACGCCCTCGATGCCGTGCTCACGAAATGGCCGGGTGTGATCGTCGGTCGCCGCGAGGCCGCGGATCTGCGCCAGGGCCGCGACATCATCGCCATGCCGCGTCGCGAGTACCGCGCGCCCGAGCGCGTCGAAGGCAAACCGCAGCGCGCCCGTTGCTACGGCCCCGACGGCGAGCTGATCGCGCTCCTCGAGCAAGGGTTGGTCGTCGGCGCCTGGCACCCGTACCGCGTGGTGCCGCCGCTGAGCAGTGGCTAGCCGCTCATCGCCAGTTCGAGGAATGCATCTCGCCGCGGATCCGCGTCCACTCCGGCGCGGGTGACGGCGACGATCGTCCGTGCCCCCACCGGTTCATCGCTGAACCGCTGCAGCGGCTCGGCGCCGGCCTCTGCCGCGCCCACCGGCAGCACACTCCAGCCGAGACCCAGTGCCACGAGTTGGCGCAGCACCTCGGGGCTGTCGCTCTCGAGCGTGACGCGAGGACGCGTCCCGAGGCGCGCTAGCCCCTCGTCGATCAGTGCGCGCGTCTGTCGCCCTGGCGGGTAGAGGACCCAGTCACCGGCCGCCGGATCATCGGCGCCGGGTGGGCCGTAGAGGTAGAGCGGCTCGTCCACCAACGGAGTGACCTCCAGGTCGTCGATCACGGGACCGATCACAAACGCGAGGTCCAGCTCAGAGCGCCGCAGCTGTTCGAGCAGCACGCCGCTCCGCTCGACCGTCAGCTCCAGATCGACGTCCGGATACGCCTCCCGGAATCCACGCACGGCGGCGGGCAGGACGTACAGACTGGCCGCGTCGATCATCCCGACCCGCAACGTGCCCGACCGGCCGAGGCGGTATCCGTCGAGCCAGCGCTCGAACGCCTCGGCCTGACCGAGCACGTCGTCGGCGAGCCGTACGAGGCGGTCTCCGGCCTCGGTCAGCGTCAGCCGGCGACCACCTCGGTCGAACAGCGACACCTCGAGGCGACGCTCCAGCTCCGCCAGCGCCTGCGAGAGCGCGGGCTGACTGACGCCGAGTCGCGAGGCGGCGGCGGTGACAGTCTCGGCGCGCTCGACCTCGCGGACGTAGGCGAGCTGCTGGAGCGTCAGGTGGGGCAGCACGCGACGTGTGCTCAAGGTCTCGGGATCCCCACCAGCGGCCATTCGACAATCATAATCAATCTCTATTGGCTGATTACAAATCATCGGTGATATCAATGATTGAACACAGCGCGATCGAGCTCCGATCGGCTGCCGAAGGGGTACAACAGAACTAATGGGTGAGCCAATCAACGTCGCCATCATCGGCGTCGGCAACTGCGCTTCGTCGCTCGTACAGGGCGTCGAGTACTACAAGAACGCGGGGGCCGAGGATCAGATCCCGGGCCTGATGCACCCGGTGCTCGGCGACTACCACATCAGCGACATCAACTTCACGGCAGCGTTTGACGTCGACGCGGACAAGGTCGGGAAGCCGCTGAACGAAGCGATCTTCTCCGGCCAGAACAACACCTACAAGTTCACCGACGTGCCAGCGAGCGACGTCACGGTCCAGCGAGGCATGACCCACGACGGCCTGGGCAAGTACCTCTCTGAGGTGATCACCAAGGCCGACGGGCCGACCGCGGACATCGTCAGCATCCTGAAGGAGACCAACACCCACGTCGTCATCAGCTACCTCCCGGTGGGCTCGGAGATGGCGACGAAGTGGTACGTCGAGCAGATCCTTCAGGCCGGGTGCGCGTTCATCAACTGCATCCCGGTCTTCATTGCGCGCCAGCCCGACTGGTCGGAGCGCTTCGCGAAGGCGAACCTCCCGATCATCGGCGACGACATCAAGTCCCAGGTCGGCGCGACGATCCTGCACCGACTATTGGTCCGGCTCTTCCAGGACCGCGGCGTCGCCATCGACCGCACGTACCAGCTCAACTTCGGCGGCAACACCGACTTCCTCAACATGCTCGAGCGCGAGCGCCTCGAGTCGAAGAAGATCTCGAAGACCAACGCCGTCACCTCGCAGATCGAGTACGACCTCCCGGGCGCCGACGTCCACGTCGGTCCGTCCGACCACGTGCCGTGGCTCGAGGACCGCAAGTGGTGCCACATCCGCGTCGAGGGCACGACGTTCGGAGATGTGCCGCTCAACCTCGAAACGAAGCTTGAGGTCTGGGACAGCCCGAACTCCGCCGGCGTCGTGATTGACGCGGTCCGCTGCGCGAAGCTCGCACTGGACCGTGGCATCGGTGGCGCGCTCCTTGAGCCGTCGGCGTACTTCATGAAGTCCCCGCCGGTGCAGATCCGCGATGAAGAGGCCCGGCTGGGCCTCGAGGCGTTCATCGCCGGCGAGTCGATGGACTCGCCGATCGCCAACGTCGCCGCTCCGAGCGACGGCGCGTAAGGCTCCGGACAGCGGTTCGTCGTCCCTCGCGTAGCGACGAACCGCCGCGTCGCGCAGACTGCGGAGCATGCTGCTCTGGTTAGCGATGCGCACCGGATCGACGCTGGCGAATATCGTCCCGCTGCGAGTGAGCTATGCGCTCGCTCGTGGCGCGGGGACGGCGGCCTACTGGCTCTGGCCGGGCGGTCGACGTCGCTGCATCGCGAACATGCGGCACGTCACTGACGGCGACGAGGGTCTCGCCCGCACGTACGCCCGCCAGTCGTTCGGGAACTACGCAGTCTTCCTGATCGACTTCCTCCGTTCGATGCACTCGACACCGGAAGACACCCGTCGTCGGGTCATCTTCGACCAGTGGGACGATCTCCAGACGCTGCGCGACGGAAACGGCATCGTCTTCGTCACCATGCACGTCGGGAACTGGGACCTGGGCGCGGCTGCGCTGGCTCTGGCTGGGTTCCCGATCACCGTCGTGGCCGACAGCTTCGACAATCCGCGCGTCGATCAGCTCGTGCGCGACTCACGCGAACACCTCGGAATGACCGTGCTGGCGGCCGAACGGATGGGTCCCGGCATCGTCCGTGCACTGCGGCGCAACGACGTAATCGCCGCGCTGGCGGATGTTCCCGCGCCCGAAAACGGGGGCATCGAGGTCAGCTTCTTCGGACAGGCAATCAGCGTCCACGATGGCATCGCACGGATCGCCCTGCGAACTGGGGCGTCGGTCGTCGCCGCGACACTGCCGAGACAGAGCGCGTGGAGCGACCAGGTCGAGGGCTGGATCGAGCCCGTCCCCTTCGAACCGTCCGGGGACGGCGATCGGGACGTTCAGGCGCTGACGCAGGCAATCTTCAATCACCTGGAGGGGATGATCCGGCGGCGGCCGGACCAGTGGTATATCTTCCGCCACCTCTGGACCGCCGACGCTCACTCCAACGCCTAGGGAGTCGTCCGCCGTGCTGCGCCTTCGCCTGCTCCAGTTGCTTGTACGGTTCGCGAACCGGGTGCCGGTGGCGGCGCTCTACGCCGCGGCGAGCATCGGTGCCACGGTCGCCTGGTACATCTCCAGCTCGCTGCGCCGAGTCACACGCGACCACATGCGACACGTCGCGCCGGCCGCGACACCGCGATCGGAGATCGACGCCGCGGCTCGAGGAGCGATCCGGAGCGCGGCGCACTACTACGTCGACTTCGCGCGCTACGCGAGTCTGCCGCCCGGGGACACCTTCGACTACGTCGATTCGATCGAGGGCGTGCCGGAGTTGTTCGAGGCCTACGACCGTGGACGGGGCGTCATTCTCGCCTCGGCGCACATCGGGAACCCGGAGTTCATCGCCCAGGCGCTCGCGCCACTCTTCGACACCGTCGTCCTCACGGAGCCGCTTGAGCCGCCTGCCCTCCACGCGTACGTCCATGAGATCCGAGCCCACTCCGGAGTCGGCTTCGTGCCCGCCGATCGCACCGGCCTCCGCACAGCCATCCGCCAGCTCCGCTGTGGTCGTGTCCTCGGGCTGCTGGCAGACCGCGATGTCCTCGGCACAGGCGAGCCGTTCCCGTTCTTTGGCGAGCGCGCCTCGATCCCCCGTGGCCCCGTCGAGCTCGCCTGGATGACGGGAGCGGCCCTCATCGTCGGGTTCGTCGTTCGATCGAGCCCCGGGCGCTACCGCATCGGTTTGCGCCGGATCACAATCCCCACTCGAGACGAGGGCTCAGCGGACCGTGACGCAGACATCGAGACGGGCATGCGGGCGCTCATCGCCGCCCTCGAAACCGGGATTCGGTCAGCACCCGATCAGTGGTTCGCCCTGAGCCCGATCTGGACCTACGGCCTGGCAGCAGGCCCGGACGACGGTTAGGCCGGCGGGATCGAGGCCGGCTGTGCCCAGCGCGCGTCCTTCACAGCCTCGACATGGTCTGGCAGCTCGATGCCCGCCGCCAAACGCTCGTCTGGAATCGCCGCGTCTACTTCGAGGTGGAGCGGAACGACGCCCGCCCAGATCGGCAGCTCGTAGTCCTCGTCATCGTCGACGGGCCCGCCCTCGCGCACCTTCGCGGAGACCTCGTCGATCGCGATGCTGACCACCGTCGTCGCCTTCAACTCCTGCTCGGTCGCCGGTCGCACCGCGGCCGCGCGTCCGGGGACCATCGCGTCCACGAACCGATCGAGGAGCTCCGGGGACTCCGAGGCGTCCTCGACGCGCGCGTCGCCCAGCAGCATCACCGAACGGTAGTTCACCGAGTGGTGGAACCCGGACCGAGCGAGCACCAGTCCGTCGAAGTGGCTCACCGTCAGACAGACCGGCGAACCGTCGACCGCGCGCAGCATGTTGCTGGCGGCTGACCCGTGCCAGTAGACCCGATCGCCCTCACGCCAGTAGAGCGTCGGTGTGACCATTGGCTGCCCATCGATCACATAGCCGACGTGGCAGAGCAAGCCAGCGTCGAGGATCGCGTCAATCGCCGTGCGATCGTAGCGGCCGCGCGTCGGAGATCGGCGCAGTCGCGTCCGTGCCGAGGGGGCTTCATCCGCCATTGCTGTTCCCTGTCGATGCCTTGAACACTGGTCGCCCGAAGGTATCGAGGCGTCGCATCGACCGCACGTACGCCTCGGTCTGCTCAACCGGGTCGGGCCACTAGACCGCGTCCGTACAATGAGCGCGCCATGACCACCCCACCAGATCGACAGACGTCGATCGCCTCCGTGCTGACGACCGAGATCCGCTTCGGGCGGGCCGACCTGCACGTCGAGACCGATCGTGGCGAAGGCGCCAACGATCTACCGAGCATCCTCGAGCGGATCGAGCGACGTGCAGAGCTCGACATCGTTGCGATCGCCGACCGCGACCGGATCGAAAGTGGGTTGGAAGCGCGCGCGATCGCGGAACGAGATCACCTCGGATTCGAGGTCGTTCCGGGCCTCCTCGTGACGACGGCCGATGGGCCGCTCCTCGGTCTCTGGCTCGATCAAGTGATCGCCCCCGGACGTGCCGCAGCGGAGACCGTGGCCACGATCCACGAGCACGGGGGACTGGCGATCATCGTTCATCCGTTCGCGCGCTGGCGGCGGTCGATCGGACAGCGCGTCGTCGAGCATCTGCTCGCGAGCGAGGACCGGTCGGTCCACCCTGACGCCATTCAGATCACAAGCGGGTCAGGCCGCGCGAGTGCGGGTGCCGGCCGCGCACTGGAGCTGAACGCCAGTCGTTATCACCTGCCGGAAATTGGCGCGAGCAACGCCGTCTTCGCCGAACGCATCGCAAGCGCCTACACCCTGTTCCCCGGTACCCTCCGTCGCGGCGAGCGCAGCTCTGAGCTGCGCACGGCGATCGAGAACGGCACCGCACGCGCCAGTCGCGGCCGTCGTGCACCGCTGCGACGGCTCGGATGGCGCCGGGTCGCGGAGCAGCGGACACGTGAAGTTCGGTTTGCCTCGCGCCGGACCGTGCCGTCCTGGCTCGATCGGCTCACGACCGGGGGATCGCGATGAAGATCGCGCTGGTGTCGCCCTACGACTGGCTCACGCCGGGCGGCGTGAACGGCCACCTCGGTCAGCTGACCGAAGAGTTCATCGCCCGCGGTCACGATGTGCGTGTCATGGCCCCGGCCAGCAGCGAGGTGGACGATCCGCTCGTGCACGTGATGGGGCGCCCGATCTCCGTCCCGGCCTCCGGCTCGACCGCTCGCATCTCGCTGAACCCGGCGCTCGGGCGCCGCGTCGGGCGGTTCCTCGAAGAGGAGCGCTTCGACGTCGTTCACGTCCACGAGCCGCTGATGCCCGTGCTCCCGATCCAGGTGCTCCGTCACTCCAAGGCCGCCAACGAGCGAGTGATCAACGTCGGGACCTTCCACGCACGCAAGGACGGTGGCAACCGTCTCTACGGCTACGGCCGCCGGCTTCTGAAGCGGTGGTTCCGTGAACTCGACGGTAAAATCGCGGTGTCCGCTCCGGCCGCCCAGTACGTCGGTGAGTACTTCCCGGGCTTCTACAACATCATCCCGAATGGCCTCGACATCGCTCGCTTCGACCGGGGCGCGCTCGACCCCGTTCCGCAGTTCGATGATGGGATGATCAACATCCTCTACGTCGGACGGGCAGAGAAACGGAAGGGGCTCGCCTACCTGATCCGCGCCTTCGGCGTCGTCAACGCGCGCGATCCGAACACGCGCTTGATCATCGTCGGCCCCGACTCGCGAACACGTCGCCGCTACGAGGCGTCCGTCCGCCAGAGCGGCCAGCGCAACGTGCACTTCGTCGTTGGCCCCTCGAACGAGGAGTTGCCTCGGTACCACCGGTCGGCCGATATCTTCTGCTCGCCCGCGCTCGGCCACGAGTCACAGGGCTACGTCATCCTCGAGGCGATGGCGGGCGAGGTGCCGGTCGTCGCCTCGAACATCGAGGGCTACGCCTCGGTCGTGACGCACGGCGTCGACGGCCTGCTGGTCAGGCCAAAGGACACACTCGGACTCGCAGACACCCTCACCGAACTCGTACGTAGCGAGGGAAAGCGGAAGGCGCTCGCAGTCGCGGGACGAGCGCGCGTGGAGGACTACTCGTGGCCCCGCGTGACGCAGCAGGTTCTCTCTTACTACGAGCGCCTGCTCGATCAGCACCAGACCTGGGAACAGGCTCGCGCCCGCGCCCGACTCCGACGCCTGATGCGCGCGTGAGGCCGCTCCGCTACGCCCACCCCGCGCCTCTGACTCCGGCCGCCAACCGGTGAAGTTGCTCCCCACCCGCATCTCCGCCGAACGCCTGGCGCCGTTTGTGCGTGTGCTCGTCGCGCTCCACATCACGCCGAACATGATTACGATCGCCGGCCTGCTCGGCAGCATCGGTGCCGCCGCCGCGATCGCGAACGGCGAGTTGGTCCTTGGCGGCATCCTCGTGCTGGTGTTCGGCGGCCTCGACATGTTCGACGGCGCAGTCGCCCGCGCCACCGGGCAGGCGACACCGTTCGGCGCGCTGTTCGATTCGGTGCTCGACCGACTGTCCGAGGCGGTCGTACTCGGCGGGATTCTCGTCTACGAACTTGACCGCGGGAACGAAGAGGAAACGGTCCTCGCGTTCGCCGCCGTGGTTGGATCGATCCTCGTGTCCTACGTGCGCGCCCGCGCGGAAGGACTCGACGTCACGATGACGAGTGGGTTGTTCACGCGCCCGGAACGGGTGATCGTGACGGGAGCAGCATTGATCCTCGGTCTGCTGCGGCCGGCGCTCTGGCTGCTCGCCGTTGTCACGCTGCTGACCGTCGCGCAGCGAGTGGACACGGCGCGACGACTGCTCGCGGAACAGGCAGCAGATGAGGGAGGCAGCTGATGGTTGGGCCCGCCGGACCGATGGACAAAGAAGACGCCGTCCAGGTCGCGCAGTACCTCTCCGAGCGGATGGCCGGACCGGTTGGCTTCGACGTCTGGACGCGCCAGGAATCCGGCCTCCTTCGTTCTGACCGTGACGTCTGCACCCATTGCGACGACGTGCTCGAATTGGCGCGCCAGCTTGCCAGCCTTCACCCGGCGATGAACATCACTGCCTACGACATGGAGAAGCACGCCTCGCGCGCCGAGGAGGCGGGCATCACGCTGCCGCCGATCACGGTCATACGCGGCGGTGGCCGGTCGTTGCGGCTGGCCGGCCTCTTTTCTGGTCTGTTGTTCCCGGCGCTGCTCGACATCATCTGGTTCGTGTCGAAGGGCGAGACGCCACTGCCGGAGGAACGCCGGATCGCGCTCGCCGAACTCCCCGAGGTCGACGTCGAGGTCATGCTCGCCCCGTACGATCCGTATTCCGCGCACATGGCGCGGCTGGTGGGCGCGTTCGCCGTCGAGGCGCCTCGGATGCGGTTACAGCTCACCGAGGCCGCCGAGTTTCCGGTGCTCGCCGGTCAACGCTCGCTCACGGAGGTGCCCGTCGTCAGCATCAACGGTCGCCGTTTCTCCGGCGCCTGGGACGACGGACCGCTCCTCCAGCAGATCCAACGCGTCATCGCGGGCAACGACGAAGCGGTGATCCGCGAGCGGGTCCTTGCCACGCCGTTCCTCACCGAGGAGGAGGCGATCCGGCGGGCACGTGAAGAGCTTCAACGCGAGCAGGCCGCGCAGGGCGGGATCATCGCGCCCGGCGGAGCAACCGGTCCGGGCGGCACCGATTCGGGGAGTGGTCTGATCGTTCCCGGCCGCTAGCGCGAGCCGCTAGGCTCGCCCGCGTCGGAGCAGAGCGAACGCGCCGCCGCCAAGACCAATCACGACGAGCAGGGTCAGAGCACCGACAATCAGCCCGGCGGCGCTGTTGGCGCCGTCGTCGCCGATCCCGGTAGCCACCTCGTCGCCGCCATCGCCGTCATTGTCGCCACCGGCCGTCGACCCGTTGTCGGCGGAGCCGGCGCCGCTTCGCGGCGCCGCCGCGACCGATGTCGGAATGGCGAGCGGCGCGCGGGTAGCCTCCACGGCGGGGCCACTGCTGCCGTCGTTCCGCTCAGCGAAGTCAATCGCGATCATCCCGTTCGCCTCGCGCCACAGGTTGTAGAGGCCGTCCTGGTTCACGCCGTACAGGGTTTCCAATGCTTCGTCGGTCGGAGAGCCGGCCTTCACCGTGCGGTACAGCTCAGCGAAGGATTCTCGCCCGAACTCCTCGATCATGAAGTCGACCGTCGACCACGACTGCCCGTAAAACAAGTTCACCTTGCTGGCTTCGTTCGCGGGAGATTGGAGCGACCGGAGGTTGAGCGGCGCGCCACTCTGAATCGCGAAGTTGACGGCCGTGCTGTACCCCTGACCGGGGCTGGTCTGGATGAAGACCGCGGTGCCCTCGTCGAGCCACGCCGGAACGCGGGTGAACGGGCCGTCGCCGGCGACTTTGGTGACAATGTGTGCCACCTCGTGACGGACGACATCGACGTTTGGTGTGAACACGAAGATCAGATCCGGCGCGACGCGCTGACCGCCCGTCACGACCTGTGAATCGAACGTCTCCCCGCGCGGTTGCTGCGCGAGTTCGCCCTCCGACTCGGATCCCCAGACCATCACCTTCACCGGGTAAGGCACCTCGGCCTCGAGCAGCGCCTGCGTGTCTTCGAGTGCAGAACGGGTCGCCTCAAACGCAAGGTCGGCTCGGTCGTCGTTGCTGCCATACCAGAACGCCGTGACCGCGCCCTCAGTCCGCGACTGCCATTCGTAGCGACCATCGAGGAAGAAGAAGCTCTCCTCCTCGGTCACGACGGTGGTGCCGTCGAGGTCGGTGAGCTCCCAGCTGATCACGAACTCGGAGCCGACCGGGATATAGCGACTCGCGGTGATCGTCTGGAGCACGAACGTGGCGTCGGTCTGCGTCGCTGGCACGAAGTCCGCCTCGCCGCCCCCACCGACGTTCCCATCCGGATTCAACACCTTGTAGCTGAAGGTCGCTGCAGCGAGGCTCGACTCGGCTTCGACGCTGACGCGGAAGCTGATCGAGCGCGGGTCTTCGCTTTCGACGTCCGTCTCGCCAGCGGTGATGCTCCCCGCCACCACCGGGAGTGGTGCCGTCAGCAGTGCCAAGGCAACCGCCGCCGTCGCGAGGATCGCGCCGAGACCAGTCAGGCGACGCACTAGGAGGCCACCGCGGCATCGTCTCCGACGCCCACCTGGCTCCGCAGATAGGCGTTGATGAAATCGTCGATCGCGCCATCGAGCACGGCGCCCGTGTCGCTGGTTTCGCTGTTGGTCCGCAAGTCCTTCACCATCCGGTACGGCTGGAGCACGTAGGAGCGGATCTGGTTCCCCCAGCCCGCATCAACGTGCTCGCCCTTGATCTCGGCGCGCTCGGCCTCGACGCGTTCGATCTCCCGCTCGAGAAGCCGTGATTCCAGTACGAGCATCGCGCTCTCGCGGTTTCGATTCTGCGATCGCTCGTTCTGACAGGTGACCACAATCCCGGTCGGCAGGTGTGTGATCCGCACCGCTGTATCGTTCTTCTGAACGTTCTGGCCGCCGTTGCCGCTGGCGCGGTAGGTGTCGATCCGCAGGTCTTCCGAATTGATCTCGACGCTGATGTCGCCCTCAGAGGCCTCCGGCATCACCTCGATCAGCGCGAAGCTCGTGTGACGCGAATGCGACGAATCGAATGGGGAGATCCGGACGAGGCGGTGCACGCCTCGTTCCGAGCGCAGCAGGCCGTAGGTGTTGTCGCCCGAGATGCGAATCTCGACGGACTTGATGCCCGCCTCTTCACCGTTGCTGATCGCGAGAATCTCAGTCTTGAAGCCGTGGCTGTCGGCCCAGCGGAGGTACATCCGCAGCATCATCTCAGCCCAGTCCTGTGCCTCGGTGCCGCCGGCGCCGGCGTGAATCGAGAGCATCGCGTTGCGGTCGTCGTACTCGCCACCGAGGGTGAGCTGCAGCTCGAGCGCGTCGAACTGCTCCTCCAGCTTGGCAAGTTCAGCTTCGAGGTCTTCGGCCAGCGCCTTCGGATCATCCTCGGCTTCTGCCAGCGCGATGAATTCCTGGATGTCGCTGCTGCCGGTTTCCAGCACGCTCCAGGTGTTCACGAGGTTCTCGAGGCGCGACACATCCTTCATCACGCGTTGGGCGCGATTCCGGTCATCCCACAGGTCCGGGGCCTGGGCAGCCTCGCGCAGCTCTGCTAGTTGGCGTTCCTGTGCGGGCAGGTCAAAGTCGCACCTGCACATCCCGCACGCGCTCGAGCAACTCGGCGACTCGCTGTCGAAGTTCGTCCATGACGGCAATGATCGCACGACGCGCGCAGTCGCGGGAAGGGGGATGGCGCTAGTTCAGCAGCGCCAGCAGCTCTGCCATCGATTCCACGTGGTGGTCCGGCTGTTGATGCGGGCCGGCGATCGGGGACTCCGGCATCCCCGGATGCCGCGCGAGGACTGAGGTGACACCCGCGGTGTTGGCCGCCTCGACGTCGCGGTTGGCACGATCGCCGACCATCAACGCTCGAGCCGCCGTCACGTCGAGCTGAGCGAGCGCGTGTTCCACCATCGCCGGGTGGGGCTTCCGCCATCCGATGTCGGCGGCGACAACGACCGCATCGAACGCGCTGGCCAGGCCGTGGTGCTCCAGCTCATCGGCCAGCACCGTAGCGCCATGTGAGCGGTTCGTGACGGCGGCCAGCCTGACGCCGGAGGACCGAAGCTGCTCGAGCGCTTCGACGACGCCGTCGAACAGTCGCGGTCGGAGGATCGTGGGGTCCGGCCGGACCACGTGGCGTAGCTCGTGTGCCTGGTCGAGCGTCGCGACGACTCCGTGTCGCGCGAGCTCGTCGACCACGGCCGCGGCCATGTCCGGCTCCCGATAGTCCGCCGCCATCGTCACGTCGAGGGCGGCCTGTTCGGCCTCGAGCAACCGCATATCCAGCTCGGCGTAGCTGAGCGACGACTGCTGCCCCCAGCGCTCGATGGTCGCCTGGATGCGTGGCGCGAACGCAGCGGCCACCTCGTGCCACGGCGGGGCATCGTTGAAGTGCCAGAGGGTGTTGTCGAGATCGAAGAGCACCGCGTCGTATCGAGGCGCCATGGACGTTCTCTTCTCCCCCGGCGCCGTTACCGGCGAGCTTCAGCAGCCTTCAGCGTATTTACGAGCAACATCGCCCGCGTCATCGGACCGACGCCGCCGGGGACCGGCGTGATCGCGCTCGCGATCTCGCGCACTGCCTCGAACTCGACGTCCCCCGCCAGGCGGAACCCCGCCTTCTTCGAGGCGTCATCCACGCGATTCGTGCCAACGTCGATCACCACGGCGCCCTGCTTCACCATGTCGCCGGTGATCAGATTGAGCCGCCCGGCCGCGGCGACCAGGATGTCCGCCTCGCGAGTGATCGCTCCGAGGTCAGCCGTGCCGGTGTGCGCGATCGTCACGGTCGCGTTGGCGCCGTGGGCCTTCGCCGAGAGCAGCATCGCGAGCGGGCGACCGACGAGGATCGAGCGGCCGACGATCACGACGTGCTTGCCGGCCGGGTCGATGTCACTCCTCAGCAGAAGCTGTTGCACGCCCGCCGGGGTTGCGGGGACGAATACCGGCGCGCCCTGGACGAGTCGGCCAAGGCTGGTCGGTCCGAGGCCATCTGCGTCTTTCGAGGCGTCCAGCGTCGCATCGACCAGCGCATCGTCGACGTCGCCCGGAATCGGCTTCTGGACGATCACGCCATCCACACCGTCGTTCGCGTTCAGTCCCCGCACGATCTCCAGCAGCTCAGCCTGCGTGGTCGAGGCCGGCAACGCCAGCGTCTCGCTGGTCATGCCAACCTCGGCACAATCGCGCTCTTTGAGCCGGACGTACGTTGCCGAGGCGGCATCGCCGCCGACCAGCACCGCGGTCAGGTGCGGCGGGCGCCGCCCCGAGGCGACGATCGCCTCGACACCGGCGGCGACCTCGGCGCGGACGTCAGCGGCGATTGCCTTGCCGTCGATGATGCGTGCGGACACGGTGCCTCCTGCTCACGTCAGAACCGGAGTATCGCACGGCGCTGAGCGACCGCCCCGGCGTCGTGGGTGGCCAGAGACCCTGATAGATTCGCGTCTATGTCCACACACTCCGTCGGCATCGACATGATCGAACTCGCGCGCGTGCGCAAGGTCCTCAACAAGTACCCGCGCCGATTTATTGACCGTGTCTTCACACCCGCCGAGGCGGCGTTCTGCCGCGGCCGCGTGCCTGAGCTTGCTGCCCGGTTCGCTGCGAAAGAGGCGGTGATGAAGGCGCTCGGCACCGGTGCGCGCTCCGTCGCCTGGCGCGAGATCGAGGTGCTGCCCGATCGCCGCGGCAAGCCGCTGGTCTATCTCTACGGGGGCGCGCAGACGCGGGCGGATTACATCGGCCTCGAGGCGATCGACATCTCGCTCACCCACCTCGATTCCTTCGCCGTCGCGTCGGTCGTCTGCACCCAGCAGATCCGCGAACAAGAACCGGACGAGGCAAGACCACGACTGATCGGTTTCCTCAAGCAGCGGGGACTGCTCGTCGACGACGACGCCGAGGAGCGCCTGCCAGACGTGCTCCCGCCAATCCGCAAGTAGCCCGCCCCGCGCGAGAACCCAGCAGCAGAGTCCCCCAGCACTCGAAGGTTCGATCACATGAGCAAGCTCGTCACTGTCGCGCAGATGCGCGCGCTCGAGGCAGCGGCCGTGGCCGCCGGCGTCAGCGAACAGCAACTCATGGAGGAGGCGGGCATCGCCGCGGCCCAGGAAGCGTGGATGGCGGTCGGCGCGATCGAAGAGCGCGGCATCCTCGTGCTGGTCGGCCCCGGCAACAACGGTGGCGACGGACTCGTCGCCGCCCGGCAGCTCATCCAGTTCGGCGCCGTCCCCTTCGTCTACCTGCTGAGACCGCGCGCCGAGGACGACCCGCAGTGGCAGGCGCTCCTCGAGTCCGAGGTGCCATGGACGTCCGTCGACGACGATCCAGAGTTCGAGCGCCTCGATGCGCTGTTCCGAGACGCGTCGGCGGTAATCGATGCGCTGCTCGGGATTGGCGCGTCTCCGCGCGAGCGCCCGATCGACGGGCCGCTGGCCGAAGTCCTGACACGCCTCGACGCTGTGCGGAGCCGGATGCCGGCACCTCAAATCGTGGCGTTGGACGTGCCCACGGGCGTGGATGCCGATAGCGGCTACGCCGATCCGTTGGCCGTGCATGCCGACGTCACGGTCACGTTCGGCTTTGCGAAAGTCGGCCTCTATTCAGTGCCCGGCCGCACCAACGCTGGCCGCGTCGTCCCGGTCGAGATCGGGATCCCGAAAGATGCGTCGGCCGATCTCCCGTTCGAGGAGCTCCGGCTCCGCGACCTGAAGGCGGCGATGCCGGTTCGCCCCGACGACGCGAACAAAGGCACCTTCGGCCGGGTCACGGTCGCCGCCGGCTCACGGCGCTATCCCGGTGCCGCCCGCCTCGCGGCCGAGGCCGCCGCCCGCTCCGGTGCCGGTCTCGTCGAGCTCGCCAGTCCCGAGGTGATTCAGCCGCTCCTCGTCCACGGTCTCCCTGATGTGATCCATGAGCCGCTGCCGTCCACCGATGGCGCCGTCGACTCGGACGCCGCTCGGGCACTGCTCCGGGCGCTCTCCGCCGGACGGTCCGATGTTCTGCTCGTCGGTCCGGGCCTCTCACTCACCCCGGAGACCGAGACCTTCACGAGGAACCTCGTTTCCGGCCTTGACGCGATCGGCGGCCCGTCCGCCGTGGTGTTCGATGCCGACGCGCTCAACGCGCTGGCCAACGAGCCGGAATGGTGGACCCGCCTGGAGCTGCCGCGCGTCCTCACACCGCACCCGGGCGAGATGGCTCGGCTCACCGGCAGCAGCGTCGAAGATGTCCAGGCGTCCCGCCTCGAGAGCGCCGCCGCCTACGCGAAGCGGAGCAACTCGGTGGTCGTCCTGAAGGGCGCCTGCACAGTGATCGCGGCGCCGGACGGCAGCGCACGATTGTCCGAGGCCGCGAACGCGATGCTGGCGACGGCCGGGACCGGCGACGTGCTCGCCGGTCTGATCGCGGGACTGATCGCGCAGGGCCTCGAGCCGTTCGATGCTGCCTCGGTCGCGGTGTACATCCACGCCGACGCGGGTCGCCGCGTCGCGGAGACACACGGCACCGCGGCCGGCCTGGCCCAGGACCTGTTAGTCGCGCTCCCCGAGGCGCGACGGCTGATGGAAGCAGGCGCGTCGACTTCCGGGCTGCCAGATTTCGGCGGGATCGGTGGCGGCCTCGGTGCTGGGCTGGGGGGCATGGATGGCGGCATGCCCGGCGGTGGCATGCCAGGTGGAATCGGTGGTGGCATGCCGGGCGGATTGCCAAATCTCTAGGCACTACTGGCGCAGCCGCGAACACACCGATCGCGGATCCTGCTTGTTACACTGCTGCACCAGATGGCGAGGCACGTCCCGCACGTGACTGCCCGGCCGGGAGGCCGCCCTGTGAGCGACGCAAGGACCGCGCGCGATCGCGCGCCGTCCGACACCGATTCAACCGCACTCGTCTTTCCCGGTCAGGGTTCACAGGCCCCGGGCATGGGCAAACTCGTCCACGAGCACTCCGAGGCCGCTCGCCTCACGTTCGAAGAGGCCAGTGACTTCACCGGGATTGATCTCGTCAAGGTCTGTTTCGACGCGAACGCCGAGGAGCTGTCCGAAACGCGGGTTACACAGCCCGCCGTCGTTGCCACCTCGGTCGCTTTTCTCCGCGCGATGCGCGAGAAGTTGAGCGACGCCGGCGAGCGTGTCCGTCCACGATTGTTCGGCGGCCACTCGCTCGGCATGTTCAGCGCCGCAGTCGCGTCCGAAGCGCTTTCGTTCCGCGACACGCTGCTCGTGATCCTCGAGCGCGCTCGACTGATGAGTGACTTCAACGCCGACCGCCCGGTCGGTATGGCCTCGATCCTGGGCCTGGAGCTGAGCACCGTCGAAGAGATCTGCGAAGCGGCGACCCAGTCGACCAGCGACCGCGTCGATGTGGCGAACCACAACCTGGAGACCCAGATCGTGATCAGCGGCGACGTCAGTGCGATCGAGCGCGCGATGGAGCAGGCGCGCGATCTGCAGGGCCGAGCGATTCGCCTGAAGGTGAAGGTCTCCAGCCACACCCCGTTGCACTACGAGCAGGCAGAAGAGTTCGCGCAGATCATCAAGGAGATCCCGATCGCGGCGCCAACGCAGCCGATCGTCTCGAATAGCACCTCGCAACTGCTCGCCACGGCAGCCGATGTGCGCCGCGAGTTCGAGGAGCAGCTCCGCTCACCCGTCTACTGGACGAACAACGTGAAGCGCATGGAGGGTGAAGGCGTAGACACCTATATCGAGGTCGGGCCCGGACATGTGCTGTCACGGATGGTGAAGCGCATCTCCGACCAGCTCACGGCGGTCTCGCTCGACGACGCTCGCGAGGAACCGATCCCGATCTCCGTCCTCCCACACCCGACGGCGCGTTGATGCCGCGCGAAGTCGTGGTCACCGGACTGGGCATGATCAGCCCGGTGGGAAAGAACGTCGCGGACGGCTGGGACAGCCTCGTTGCTGGCCGCTCCGGGATCGGCACTGTGACCCGCTTTGACGCGTCCGATTACGAGCACCCGATCGCCGGTGAGGTCGACGACTTCGATCCAGCCGACTATGTCGACGCCAAGCTGCGGCGACGGATCGATATCTCAACCGCCTTCGCGATCGCGTCGGCCCAGGAGGCCGTCGCGGACGCGGGACTCGAAGTCAACGCGGAGCGCCCCGGCGCCGTCGGCGTCCTGCTGGGCACTGGCATCGGCGGCGGCCACCTGATGGTCGAGCAGCAGCGGATTCTCGACGAGAAGGGCCCGCGTCGTGTCTCGCCGTTCCTCATCACCAGCATGTTGCCGGACACCGCGACTGGCCTCGTTGCGATCGCGCTCGGCGCCCGCGGGCCAAACTTCGCAGTCACGGCAGCCTGTGCGACCGGCGGCGCGGCCGTCGGCGAAGCCGCGGAAACGATCGCACGCGGCGAAGCCGAGGTGATGATCGCCGGCGGCTTCGAGGCCCCACTCCAACCGATCTTCTACGCCGGTTTCAACGCGATGAAGGCGCTCGCCGTGCACGAAGATCCGACGCAGGCGGTGCGACCGTTCGATCAGGATCGCAACGGCTTCATCCTCGGCGAGGGGTCAGGCACGCTGATCCTGGAATCTCGTGAGCACGCCGAGGCGCGCGGGGCGGAGATCTACGCCCGCTGGGAGGGCGCGGCGACCAGCAACGACGCGTTCGACATGGTGGCGGCGGCAGAGGATGGTCGCGGCATCAACGAGGCGATGAAGCGCGCCCTCGATCGGGCCGACCTCACACCCGCACGTATCGATTACATCAACGCGCATGGCACCGGCACGCCGCTCAACGACCGCGTTGAGACGCGGGCGATCCGCGACGTCTTTGGCGAGGAGGCTGACAACGTCATGGTCTCCAGCACCAAGTCGATGCACGGCCACATGATGGGCGCCTCCGGCGCCGTCGAGGCTGTCATCTGCGTGTTGGCGTGCAAGCACGGCATTGCGCCGCCCACGATCAACTACACGACACCGGATCCAGACTGCGACCTCGACTACGTGCCGAACGTGGCTCGAGAGGCGTCGATTGAGTACGCGATGAGCACGTCCGTCGGCCTCGGAGGACACAACTCCGCGCTGATCTTCGGACGTTGGGGAGGCGATTGATGGACACGCCACGGGTCGTTGTCACCGGCGTGGGCATGATGACCCCGGTCGGGGTTGGCCGTGATGCGAGCTGGCTGTCGCTGCTCGAAGGGAAGAACGGCATCGCGCCAATCACGCTCGTCGAGGCGGAGGACCTCCCATCGACGATCGCCGGTGAAGTCACCGACTTCGTGGCGACCGACTTCCTCAACCGCAAGGACGCCCGACGGATGGACCGCTTCGTCCATCTCGCGGTTGCCGCGAGTGACGAGGCGCTCGAACAGTCCGGCCTCGACGTGCATGCCGAGGCCGAGGAGATCGGCTGCATGATCGGCTCCGGCATCGGCGGTATCGGGACGCTTGAAGACCAGTTCCATGTCTTCTTCGACAAGGGTGCCAGCCGCGTCTCGCCGTTCCTGGTGCCGATGTTCATCTCCGACATGGCCGCCGGCCAGGTCTCGATCCGTACCGGCGCCCGAGGCCCCAACGTCAACACCGTGAGCGCCTGCGCCTCGGGCGCGGATGCGATCGGCACCGCCTTCGAGGTGCTTCGCCGCGGAGACGCACAGGCAATGATCACCGGCGGCACCGACGCCGGCGTGACCCGCATGTCCGTCGCCGCATTCGCCGCGTCGAGGGCGCTTTCGACCGGCCGCAACGACGACCCGGAACACGCTTCGCGACCGTTCGACCTCGAGCGGGACGGGTTCATCCTCGCGGAGGGGGCGGGGACGCTGATCCTCGAGACGCTTGAACACGCCCAGGAGCGCGGCGCCCCAATCCTCGCCGAGATGGTCGGCTACGGTGCGTCGGCTGACGCGTTCCACGTCACTCAGCCATCCGAGAACGGCGAAGGCGCCGCGCGGGCAATGCGAGTCGCCCTCGAGAAGGCCGATATCAACGCCAGCGATGTGGGCTACATCAACGCACACGGCACCAGCACGCCGCTGAACGACAAGTTCGAGACGATGTCGGTGAAGACGGTCTTCGGAGAAGCTGCGGGCGCGATCCCGATTTCCTCGTCGAAGTCGATGATCGGCCACACGCTTGGGGCCGGCGGAGCGATCGAGGCGGGCGTGACCATCATGTCGATCCTCGATCAACGCATCCACGGCACGCGAAATCTCATCGTGCCGGACCCCGACTGCGACCTCGACTACGTGCCGGAAGGCGCGCGCGACGTGCCGATCGAGTACGCCGTCTCGAACTCACTCGGGTTCGGGGGGCACAACAGCTCGCTCATCTTCAAGCGCTTCTCGGAGTAGCGGGTGACCGCCCCACCCCAGGAAGAGGCGGTTCCGGGAGCGAGTAGCGGCAGCGACGAGGACGGCCTTCCCGTCGACGACGGTCTCGTCCGGCGGCGTCCACCAACCAACGAGAGCACAGACGAAACCGCCCCGTTCGCGGGAACGGTGTCACACGGCTCTGGAGGCCGCCTCTGGCGCCTCCAGCCGGAACCCGACCTCAGCGGCTTCGTGGATGCGGGACCGGGCCTCCCACCCCTCATGCGCCGCCTCCTCGCCCGTCGAGGTGTGCAGACTACCGAGGACGCACGCCGGTACCTCGGCAATCCCGGCGAGCTGACCGACCCCCGCCTCATGCCCAATCTCGAGGTCGCGGTCCAGCGCCTCGCGGCGGCCTGTCGGAACGGCGAGACGGTCGCGGTCTATGGCGATTTCGACGTCGATGGAGTCACATCGACCACCATCCTGACCGAAGGCCTGCGCGAACTCGGTGCTCGCCCGCTGCCCTACATCCCTGACCGGTTCCGTGAGGGGTACGGCCCGAATGTCGGGGCGGTGAGACAGCTCGCCGATCGAGGCGCAACGTTGCTGGTCACCGCCGACTGCGGCACCTCATCGGTGACCGAGGTAGCAGAGGCGAACAGCGTCGGCATGGAGGTGATCGTGATCGATCACCACATGGCGCCGGACGAACTTCCGGCCGCGCTCGCGCTGGTGAATCCGAAACTGACTGACTCGAAATACGGCTCAGAACCGGCCGCCGTCGGTGTCGCCTACAAGGTCGTTCACTACCTCTTCGACCACTTTGGCCGCGCCTACGACGCCGACTCTCACCGGGCACTGGTGGCGCTCGGAACCGTGTGCGACCTGGCGCCCATGGTTGCCGAGAACCGGGACCTCGTGCGCCTCGGGCTGGAGGCGATCAAGAGCACATCGCGACCAGGCCTGAAGGCGCTGGCGACCGTTTCCAACGTCAACCTCGGCACCGCCAGTGTGGACACGTTCGGCTGGGTCCTTGGTCCACGCCTGAACGCGGCCGGGCGGATGCTGCATGCGCAGGTCGCTCTCGACCTCATGCTCTCCGAGGACGACCAGGAGGCGGAGCAGTTGGCCCAGCAGTTGGACGAGCTGAACCGCGAGCGCCGCGAAGACACGCAGACAGCGATCAGCGATGTCCATGATCGCCTCAGCGACGCGGATCTCGAGGCCGCGCTGATCGTCGCCGCCTCGCCGACGATCTCATCCGGCATCATCGGCCTCGCGGCTTCACGGCTCGTTGAGCAGCACCATCGGCCGGCAATCGTGATGCAGGTCGACGACCGCGAGGCCCGCGGATCGTGTCGTTCGCTCCCCAGCTTCGACATCACGGCACTGCTCCGGCGTCATGACGACCTGTTCCTCCGCTTCGGCGGCCACCGCGCCGCGGCTGGCTTCAGCCTCGAGGCCGCACGGGTGCCGGAGCTGAAGCAGCGGTTGATCGAGGACGCCACACGAGTGATCGATCCAGAGGATCTGGTCCCCGCCTTCGAGATCGAGGAAGAGCTCTCGCTGGAGGTCGTTGACCGCCGGATGATCCAATGGCTGGGCCTCCTCGGTCCGCACGGGATCGGCAACCCGATGCCGGTGTTCATGGCCCGCGATATCGCGGTAGTGAAGAGCCGGGCGGTCGGCAAGGAGGGCGAGCACCTGCAACTCATGCTCCGCGACGGCGCGATTGCCTGGCGCGCGATCTCCTTCCGTAACGCCGATGCCGCCGTTCCCGAGGGTGCGTCCGCCGATATCGTCTACACGTTCAAGCGCGATGACTTTCGCGGCGACGGAGCATTGCAGCTCGAAGTCCTGGACCTCAGACCTGCCGAACCGCACTAGGCTTCGACCGCAACACCAATTCTTATCTTTCACGTTGTCGCGGCGATGATGAGCGCCGTAATATCCCCGAAACGGGGGTAAGAGAATGAAGTCGTACACGTCTGACCGCCTGCGCAACGTGGTGCTGATGGGCCATGGCGGAGCGGGAAAGACGACGTTGAGCGAGGCGATGCTCCTCGCGTCCGGCGCGATCACTCGCCTCGGCAGCGTGGATGACGGCACGACCGTCGCCGACTACGACGACGAAGAGCACAACCACCGCTACTCGATCTCAGCAGCGCTGCTCGCGATCGAATGGGACGACTGCCGCATCAACTTGATCGACGCGCCCGGTTACGCCGATTTTGAGGGCGAAGTCGTCTCCGGCGCCCGCGCCGCCGACTCGGCTTTGATCGCCGTCGACGCCTCGTCCGGTGTTCAAGGCGGAACCGAACTAGCCTGGGAGCGCGCCGACGAAGCCGGGCTGCCTCGGATCTGCGTGGTGACGAGGCTCGATCGGGAAAACGCCAGCTTCGAACAAGCGGTCGCGAGCCTTCGGGACGCCTACGGCAAACGAGTGATCCCGCTCGGTCTCCCCGTACGTGGGTCGGACGGTCACCTGACCGGCTTCTACGATCTGCGATCGGTGGACGAGCCGCCTGAGGGCCTGGTCGGCGACCTCGAGGCTGCCCGCGAGATGCTGATCGAATCGGTCGCGGAGACCGATGACGAGCTTCTGGTGAAGTACCTCGATGGCGAGGAACTCGGCCGCGAAGAGATCACGACCGCGCTTCACGACGCGATCGAGAGCGGCGCGGTCGTTTCGGTCGTCCCGACCTGCGCTCCGCTGGGCGTGGGGATCGATGGCGTGCTGAATAACATCGTGAACCTGATGCCCTCACCGCTCGGTCGGGAACACGCCCTCGCCGAGGGCTCCGTCACGACCTCGCCGGACGGCGAACTCGTCGTGCAAGTCTTCAAGACCATCGCGGATCCGTTCGTCGGCCACCTCTCGTTCATGAAGGTGCTTTCCGGCACGCTGCCATCGAGCGTCAGCCCGTTCAACGTCCGGGCGCGTTCGACCGAGCGACTCGGGCATCTCTTCCTCCAACGAGGCAAAGAGCAGATCGAGGTCGACGAATTGGTCGCCGGTGACATCGGTGTGGCCGCAAAGCTCACCGACACCCATACCGGCGACACGCTGGTCATGTCAGATGAGCAGGCCGTCGAGGCCTCGCCCTTGCCATTCCCGGTGCCGACCTACCGGACGACGCTGCATCCAGCCAGCCAGGACGACGTGAACAAACTTGCCACGGCTCTCCAGCGGCTCCAGGAGCAAGACCCGACGATCCACGTCGAACGTGACACCGACACCGGCGAGACCATCATGTCCACCATCGGCGACGCCCAGGTCGCGATCGCGGTCGCTCGCCTGGCGAAGACGTACAGCGTCGAGGTCACCCCTGACCTGCCGCGTGTCCCCTATCGGGAAACGATCGCCGGGACGGCGAAGGCCGAGTACAAGCACAAAAAGCAGTCAGGCGGCCACGGGCAATACGGCCACGTGGTGATCGAGATCGCGCCGCTGACCCGCGGTACCGGGTTCGAGTTTGCCGAACGGGTCGTCGGTGGGAACGTCCCGCGGCAGTTCATCCCAGCGGTCGAGAAGGGCATCAACGAGACGCTCCCAGACGGGCCGCTGGTCCACTCTCCGATCGTCGACGTCAAGGTGACGCTGCTCGACGGCTCATCTCACTCAGTCGACTCGTCCGAAATGGCGTTCAAGACGGCCGCGTCGCACGCGCTCCGCGATGGCCTCCTCGAGGCGCATCCGATGCTCCTCGAGCCCGTCATGCGGCTCAAGGTGCACGTCCCGGGCGACTATGTCGGCGACGTGATGAGCGATATCAGCACGAAACGCGGCCACGTACACGGCGTTGAGGGTGAAGGCCGCTTCTCGATGATCGAAGCCGACGTCCCGCTCTCGGAGGTCCAGCGCTACGCCACCGATCTGCGTGCCCTCACCCATGGCCGCGGGCGTTTTGAGCTGGCCTTCGACCGATACGTCGAGGTGCCCTCTCATGTTCAGGACGCGGTGATCGGTGAGCTCCGGAACGGCGGCGCGAACTAGCTCCTGCCGCGTCGAACCGACAGACAGACGGCGCCCAGTGGGCGCCGTCTGTCTGTGTGGGACGAGAGGGGGATCCGGGCTAGTTGCGCTCCGGTGTGGAGGACGCCCACAGGGTCTGGTACTGCTCGCCGCTGACCGCCCGGAGCAGTTCGCGCACCTCGAGGTCGCGCAGCTCGCTGAGACATGTGTCGGCCATCTCGATGAACGCGCAGGGATCCGGTGCGATGGTTTGGACCCGCGCCACCACGTGCGACCACACACCGAGTCGCGATAGCGAGTCGATGCGATGGGTCCAGGGAATCATGGAGATGGACTGGGGGCGGGGGAAGCTCGGGCGAAGGTTGTGGAAGGAGCGGTAACGGTCGGTGCCGTCCTGGGCGATCGGGACGATGGTGATCAGGGGGCCGGCATGCTCATTGCGTCGGGTGTCGAGGATGAGCGTTTTCCCGAGGAGCGGGAAATAGATAGTGACGACGTCGGCCTCGTCAATATTCTGCACGACCCGCTCGAGGTCGAGCTCAATTCCGCTATCCAGCATGGTGAGAGCCCCCGCAACTGTCGCCTAGTGTACCTGCCCGCGCGTGGTAAGTCGTAAGAAGCGATGCCGGCCGACTCGAATCTCGTCGCCGGGTTGAACCGACTGCGTGAACTCCTCGACCCGCTCCCCATTCACCGAGACAGCGCCCTGCCCAACGAGGCGCCGGACCTCGCCGCCGCTGGCCGCGAGCTCGGCACCTGTCAGCACGCGATGTAGCGGCTCTTCGCCATCCACCTCGTACTCCGGCATCTCGTCGGGGACTTCCTGGCGCTGAATCGTCGCCTCGAAGTAGCCCTGCGCGGATGCGGATGCCTCGTCGCCGGCGAAGACGGCAACGATCTCGCGAGCGAGGCGCTTCTTCGCCTCCATCGGGGGCAGAGAACCACCGTCGACCGCCTCACCGATGTTCCGCACGTCCTCGGGCGATACGGGAGTGATGAGCGTGAAGAAGTCGAGAACGACTTCGTCGGGGAGCGACATCACCTTGCCATACATGTCGTTCGGGGTTTCGTTGATGCCGATCGAATTGCCGGTGGACTTCGACATCCGCTGACGCCCGTCGGTACCTACGAGGATCGGGAGCGTGACCACCACCTGTGGACGCTGATCAGCATCGCGTTGGAGCGTCCGCCCCGCCATCAGATTGAAGAGTTGATCGCTCCCGCCGATCTGGACGTCGGTCTCCAGCATCACGGCATCGTAGGCCTGCATGATCGCGTACATGAACTCGCTGAGGTGGATCGCGTCGTGGTTCTGCCAGCGCTTCTGGAAGTTGTCGCGCTCCAGGAACTGGGCAACCGTGAACTTCGAGGAGAGCCGCAAGATGTCGACGAACGTCAGCTCGCCCAGCCAGTCGGCGTTGTACTTCACGGTCGTGCGCTCGCCGTCGAGGATCCGGAACGCCTGGTCGGCGAAGGTCCGTCCGTTGGCCGCGAGAGCCTCGGCGGTGAGCATCGGGCGGCCTCTGTCCTTATCGGAGGGGTCGCCGACGAGGCCGGTGAAGTTCCCGATCAGGAAGGTGACATCGTGGCCGAAGTCCTGAAACTGCCGCAGCTTTCGCATTGGCAGCGTGTGACCGAGGTGCAGGTCGACTGACGTGGGATCGAACCCGGCGTACACCTTGAGCGGGCGATCCTCCTCGAGGCGCTCGCGCAGCTCGGCTTCCATCGTAGCGTGGGTGCGGTCGTCTCCGTACTCGACGCCGCTGAGCAGAACTGAGAGCTGCTCGTCGACGGGCGCCATCTGCCGGCCTGCGCCGCCGCCCGCTGCCGTCTTGCGTTTCGAGGTGGTCATGCGAACCACTCGCGGGTGGCGACCAGGTCGCGCTGGATCTGGGCCGAGAGCTCGTCGATGCCGTTGAACTTCTGCTCTGAACGAAGACGGTGAAGCAGCTCGACGGTCACGACCTGGCCGTAGAGATCGCCCTCGAAGTCGAGCAGATGGGTCTCGACGAGGCGGGTCGGATCGCCCTCGAACGTCGGCCGCACCCCGATGTTGGTACAAGCCTCGAACTCGCGGTCGCCAACGAGCGCGCGGGTAATGTAGACCCCGTTCGGCGGCAGCCAGCGGTCGGCGCTGACGCCGACGTTCAGGGTCGGGAAGCCGATCTGCCGGCCGCGCTCGTCGCCGTGCAGCACGGGGCCACGGAGCAAGAACGGGTGACCGAGGAGCTGCGAGACGGTCTCCATCTCGCCGGCGGCTAGCGCCTCTCGGACGCGCGTGCTGGAGACGCGATCGTCACCGTCGCCCAGGAGGGGCACGGGCAACACCTCGAAACCAAGTTCGTCGCCGATCTCGGACAACACCTCGACTGTGCCGGCGCCGCCGCGTCCGAGGCGGAAGTCCTCCCCGACGACGAGTAGGCGCATCCCGGCTTCTTCCATGAGCAAGCGCGAGAAGTCGAGTGCCGAGACCTGCTGCAACTCGGAAGTGAACTGGAGGACGGAGACGAATTCGGTGCCGAGGCCACGCAACAACTCAACGCGGCGCTCGAGGGATTCGAGGTAGGTGATCGGGACGTCGGGGCGAACCACGGACAACGGGTGCGGGTGAAACGTGACGATGCCGCCGGTGAGGCTGCGGGCCTTCGCTTCTTCGAGCATCCGCCCGATCAGCATCTGGTGCCCGCGATGCACCCCGTCGAACACGCCGATCGAGAGCGCATGCTCTCCGGGCGTGACGCTGCTTTGCAGCTCCTGGCGAACTAGCAGCACCGCTGGTGGCCTCCCGCGCTGGCCTTGCCGATCGACCCACCGGTCCGGCTTGACCGCGACGGGATCGTACCATCGCGGTCCGTCAGAATCCCGAGGCCAATACGCCCGATCCGTTCGCCGGCCCGCGACTAAACCCCGGTGAACTCCTCGGCCAGTTCGACGAGATTCGGGATCGGAGCGCCCTCGAGCTTCACGAGGTCGATGTCGCCGAATCGCTCCGACTGCGTCGCTTCGAGATAGCGCGACTTGATCAGCTCGAGGACAGCCAAGAAGTCGACGATCACCGTGACACGTGACGTCGCATGTTCAACCAACCGCCGGAAGCTCGTGCGACCGTCGCGCTCGAGGAGATCGACGACGCCGCGGAGTCGATCGCGCAGCCGAACGGGTTCGGAGACCAGCGTGTCGGTCGGCTCCTCCTCAGGCAGCCGGTCCATGACGTCGCGGAGCACCTCGACCAGCGAATCGAGGGTGACGCGGTCGAGGCCGGTCGGCAGCGTAATCTCCGGCGGCGCCACCTCGCGGCGATACGTCTGGTGTCCGGTGTCGCGCTCGCGGAGGAACTGAGCCGCCTCCTTGAATCGTCGGTACTCGCGGAGTGCTTTGACGAGGTCTTCGGGGTCGTCTTCGTCGAACTCGATCTCTTCGTCGTCCGCCGGGAGCAGCGCCCGAGATTTCAGCAGGAGCAGCCGGGCGCCGATCGCGACGAAGTCGGCGAGCGCGCCGAGGTTGATCTCTTCGGCGGCACGCAGGTACCCGAGGTACTGCTCCGTGACCCGCAGGAGCGAGATCTCAGTGACATCGAGCTCGTTCCGTTCGATCAGGTGCAGCAGGAGATCGAGCGGCCCCTGGAACGAGCCATCCGGCAGTGGCACGTCGAGCTTGAAGGCGTCCGCAGCCGCTTCGCCGGTCGGCTCGATCGTGGCGGTGGTGTCGTCCGCAGAGGCCTCGGTCACCGCGGGAGCGGTCTCGTCGGCGGCATCGCTCACGACTGGTTGGCCGGGGTCATCGGCAGTCGGCTCGACGGTTTCGTTCGTCACGACCCGGCGCCGCTCGCTGCCGCTTCTTGGCGCTCGACGAGGTCAGCGCGTAGTCGCTTCGCGCCTCGGAGATAGATGTGCTGCAGCTCGGAGTTCGATCGCTCGGTGTTGACGTGCATCAGGATCCGGACGCAACGCGACAGCGAGCCGGGCACGTTCATGTCGTGCATGCATTGCAGTGCGACGTCGGTCCAGCCATCCTCGCGCGCCGCGACCGCGGGGAACTCAGCGTTCAGGTCGACCGTCGTGGTGAAGATGATCGAGGCGACGTGGTCGTGCTCGATCGCGTTCGCCTGAACGATTTCGGCCAGCAGCTCACGCGTCGCCTCGAGGATTTCCTCGCGCGAATTGGATTCGACCGTCGTCGCGCCGCGGATCCCGCGAACCATCATCGTCACGCTGCGTGTCCCCCCATCAGAGCCTCGTCCGCTGGAGTGTGCCTCACGCGGCTAGCTGGCCGCCACGGGCGCGCTCGCGCGGCCGCTCATTTGCTCGACGAAGGCGCGGACCGCCTCGGCTCGTTCGTTGCGAGGCGTGTCGCGCACCACGTTGACGAAGGCACTGCCGACGACTGCGCCGTCGGCGACTGCGCCGACCTGCTCCACATGTGTCCGCTCCGAGATCCCAAACCCGACGGCCAACGGCAGATCCGTGTGTTCACGCACGCGTCCGAGGAACTCGTCCAGCCCCTCGGACATCCGTGGTCGGGCGCCGGTCGTCCCGGTCAAACTGACGCAGTAGACGAACCCACCGGCGTGCTCGGCGACCAGTTGCAGTCGCTCCTCGGTCGAGGTGGGCGCTACCAGGTAGATGACGTGCAGACCGGCGGCGCGCGCCGGCTCCTCGATCTCTCGTCCCTCGTTCGGTGGCATGTCGACGACGATGAGGCCATCGACGCCGGCCTCGACCGCGTCGCGGGCGAAGGCCTCCCCGTACGCGAGGATTGGGTTGATGTAGCCCATGATGATGATCGGGATCGAGACGCCGCGCGCCCTCAGCTCACGCACGTTCTCGAGGACGGTCACGGGCGTGACGCCCTGTTGCAACGCTTCGTAGTACGCCTGCTGGTTCGTCGCGCCGTCGGCGAGCGGGTCGCTGAACGGCAGGCCGAGTTCGAAGATGTCCGCGCCACCGGCGATCGCCGCCTCGATGATCTCGGTCGTCGCGTCGGCCTCGGGCCATCCGGCGGGGACGAACGGCATGAGCGCGGGGCGCCCCTCGGCGCGGGTCCGCGCGAAGGTTTCGGCGATGCGGTCTGGACGATCGTCGCTCAAGAGATCACCTCAATCACGGTCACGATAAAGCTCACGGTGTTGACGATGAAGTGGGCGACGACGGTGACCCATAAGGAGCCTGAGGCCTTGAACGCCCAGGCAAACAACATGCCAATCACACTGAACGGAACGAGTACCGACAAATTGACGTGGAAAGCCCCAAAGGCGAGCCCGCTGACGACGATCGCGGCCCAGCCGACCCACACGCCATCGAGCGCCTTGAACAGCAGGCCACGGAAGAACACTTCCTCGGCAAGTGGCGCGACCACCATCACTGCAACGGCAAACAAGGCGAGCAGCGCGACGAGCGGGACGGTGTCCTCGCCTTCATCAACGGGGATCTCGTTTCCGCCCTCGATCCAACTCGTGTCGACGCCGGCCTCCTGCAGCGCGGTCACCAATGCCCCCCAGGCGATCAGCGTGGCATAAGCGCCGACCACGGCGATTCCGAGCGGGCCCCAGCGATCCGGGCGGCGAAACCCGAGCGCACTGATGCTGATCCCGCGCCGATGCGCGAGGAACAGCACCGACCCCGCAAACGCCAGTTCATAGCCGATCCCCAGGGTCACCAGCGTGACGTCCTCAGCAGCACCGGTCAGGTCGAATCCCAGCAAGACGGCGGCCACCAGAATCCAGGTCACGAGCAAGCTGCCGACCAGCATCCCGAGGCCAATCAGCGAATCCCAGCGCCGCCAGCCCGCTACCGGGGGAGCGATGGGGGCGAAGGCCGGTCGCGGTGGCGGTTCGGCGAACATCGGCCGAGCGTACCAGCGGGTCGGGGTCGGCGATCACGGTCCGCAAACAGACCGTCGATAGGCTGGCAACGTGAACAATCGAGTCTCGGTCGTCATCCCCGCGCTCAATGAAGCAACGGCGATCGGACGCGCTGTGCGTAGCGCGTTCGACGCCGGCGCCTCGGAGGTGATCGTCGCGGACGGCGGTTCCGATGACGGCACCGCAACGGCGGCGATCGACGCAGGCGCCCGCGTTCTCGCGGCACCGCGAGGTCGGGGACCGCAGCTGAACGCGGGGGCTGCCGCCAGCACCGGTCGCGTGCTGGTCTTCCTCCACGCGGATGGGTTACTCCATCGGAATGCCATCGAGCAGATCGGGCAGGCGCTCGTTCAGCCGGGCGTCGTCGGCGGGAACTTCCGGATCCACTTCGGGCGCACGCGTCATGCGCGCTTCCTTGCGGCGTTCTATCACGTGATCCGACAGCTCACGGTCTACTACGGCGATTCGGCGATCTGGGCGCGGCGCGCCGATTTCGAGGCGGTGGGCGGATTCCCGCTGTATCCGCTGATGGAAGACCTCAAGCTCGTCCACCGACTCCGCCGACGGGGGCAGATGGTGTACCTCCCGGGCCCGGTGCGCGCCTCACCGCGACGCTGGCAGCAGGGCGGTCTGCTCCGGACGTGGGCGAGTTGGGTCGTGATCCAGACGCTGTACTTCTACAACGTCTCGCCGGTCCGCCTTGCTCGGCTCTACCGCCACATTCGCTAGGTTGTCGGGCGGGTGACGCATGTCACGGCGCCTCACGTCGATCGCCCGGACCCTAAGGACTGTGGACCGGCCGAACGGAGACCTGTGAGTCGCATCGAATCGATCTACTGGGTCTTCACGCACAACTGCAATCTGCGGTGCGCGCACTGCTACAACGACTCGCGCCCCGGCGCGCCGACGATCACCGCCGTCGAGGCCGATGCGGTCCTCTCCCACCTCCCGGAGTCAGCGAATCGGTTCATCCTTTCGGGCGGCGAACCGCTGGTTGAGCTCGAGCTGCTCCTGCACCTGGTCCGCGCGGGGCGCGCGAAGTACCCAGAGGCGCAGATCATCCTCCAGACGAACGGTGACCTGCTCGACCGGCTGCTGCTCGATGAGCTGATTGAGGCGGGAGTCGGCATGTTCTCGGTCGCCTCGTATGACCAGTTCCACCCGCGGCCGGCCGGGAAGTTCGAGGCACTGCGTGAGCTGTTCGACGCAGCTGGCGTGGTCGACCGACCGGTCGGCGACCCGGCGTCCGCCGACATCCCCGCCGACGAAGTCAGCTACAACATCTGGGGCGCCAATCCCGAACTGTGGGTGGGCGGCATCTGGCCTCGAGGCCGGGCGATGAAGTATGGGCTGGCCCAGCTACTGCCGGAGACGAACTTCTGCGATCGATGGTCGGGGGCGCTCGGGTTCCTCGACGACGGCTCGAATCAGCAGGAGGTGTCGATCCAGCTCACCTCCGTCTACCCATGCTGCCCGGGCACGGTGGAGCCGCTCGGCGACCTCGCAGCGGAGTCCCTCGCCTCGATCCTCGCGCGCCACCGCGGCGATCCGATGTGGGACGCACTCAATCGCGGCGACCCGGCGGCGATGGGGGAACACGACGGCTTCGACCGTGCCACAGCACTCGAACGGATCGAGGCGCTGGGATCGGTCTGCCTCTGGTGCGACGAGTACATGACGGAGCGCGTGCTCGCGCGCGGCGACCGGCCCGAGGACCTGCCGGTCCAGGGCGAGCGCCGCCTGATCCCCCTCGAAGCGCTCGCGACTCGCTAGCTCGCTCCCCGTACGCTTCGAGCATGATCAGCAAGCCTCGAGGCCCGGCGATCGGCATCCTCACGCGCTACCCGGAGCGCGGCGTCGGGAAGACACGACTTGCTTCGACGATCGGCGTTGATGCTGCCCATGATCTCGGGCGGGCGATGTTGCTCGACGTCTGCGAGGCCGTGCGCGCAACAGCGCTCTGCCACGCGACGGTCTTCGTCGAACCAGCAGAACGGATCGACGACACCTCGGTGCTCACGGATATCCCCGACGCGCGGGCGCAGACGGCCGGTGACATCGGGACCCGGATGCTCGCCGCGGCGCGGGTGCTCGAAGGCGACGGCTACGGACCGATCGTGCTGGTCGGATCGGATTTGCCGCTCCTGGTTCCGGCGCACATCCACCACGCTTTGCGCGCGCTGCGGCGGGCCGACGTCGTGTTCGGGCCGGCATCCGACGGCGGTTACACCCTCGTGGGGATGCACCGTCCGCAGCCCGCACTGTTCGAGGATCCTGCGATCGAGTGGGGCGGTGCCGATGTGTTGGCTGCGTCGTGCGCAGCGGCCGAGCGCGCCGGTCTCGGCTACGGACTGCTACCCGAGAGTTTCGACGTGGACACGGCGGCGGACCTCGAACGGCTCCGCGACGAGGTCATGCGGCGCGAGCTGGCCGGCGAAGCGCCGCCGGCCCATACCGCGGCTGCCCTCCGGACAATCCGCTCCACCTGACCAGGAACCCTCCTCACGCTCGCTGCTACGATCGCTGGAACCAACACCACTGCTCCATCACCACGCCCGGAGCATCATGCGATTTCTGACAGCGCTGGCGGCGGCGGGCCTGCTCGCGCTCCTGACCGCCTGCACGAGTGACGACGCGGACGGATCAGCGCTCGCGACGTCGCCTGCGGGCACCCCTGCGGGCACAGTCGAGGCTGACGACAGACCAGCGAGCGCGACAGCGACCGCAGCGTCACCACCGACTTCCGGAACCCCGTCGGGCCTGCTCGACGAGCTACTAGCACTCGCTGCCGCGTTCGAGCAGGTCGATGTGTGGGGCGACGGTCCGGGCGAAGTGAGTTTTGTGACGCCAAACGGGCTCACGATCGACGACGAGGGCTCGATCTACGTGACGGACTTCCAGTTTGGGCAGCTCCGCAAGTTGGACGCCGACGGGAGTCTGGTCTTCAAGGCGGCCGAGGCCGGACCCCAGCCCGGGCAGCTGGCCAATCCGATCGGCGTCGCTGTGGCGCGCGACGGATCGATCCTCGTCTCGGAATCAGGCGCGAGCCGCGTGACGGTCTTCGATGCCGACGGCAGCTTTCGGACGACCTTCGGTGAGCCGGGCCGCGACCCGGGAATGTTCCGATCGGCGATGGGAATCGCGATCAGCGAGCAAGACGAGGTGTTCGTCGCCGACTTCGGTAACCATCGGGTGCAGGTGTTCACAACGGGGGGCGGGTTCCTGCGCAGCTGGGGCGAGGTCGGAACCGTCGAGGGGCAGTTCAACAACCCGATCGGGCTCCAGATCGGCCCGGCCGGAAACGTCTGGGTCGTCGATAGCGGCAACGAGCGCGTCCAGGTCTTCAACCAGGCCGGCGAGCTGGTCCGCGTGTTCGATGACGTCGGCCCAGGGCCGCAGGTCCTCTCGATCAACACCGCCGGCGAGTTCTTCGTCGCCTCGCCATGGGTGGAGGGCCGCGTGCGCCACTTCAGCCCAGACGGCGAACTACTCGGACATCTTGGGAACAGCGTCACCGAGGCCGAACTCTCGAGCATGTCGTCAGGGGAGCGCGAGCGGGCGGCGGAGCTGTCAACGCTCGCCGGGCCGCACGGGACGGCCACCGATCCGAGCGGCACGGTCTACCTTGCGGACACCGCGAACGGCGTCGTGAGAAAGTTCGAGCCGACCGGACGCTAGCGAGAGTCGGGCGCGAGGCGTCCTAGAGCGTGACCTGTAGCGCGTCCGCGACCGTGTTCATGTCCTTGTCGCCGCGCCCGCTCAGGTTGAGGAGCACCACATCGTCCGGGGTGAGCTCGGGAGCGAGCTTCGTCAGGTAGGCGATCGCGTGCGACGACTCGAGGGCGGGGACGATGCCTTCCAGCTCGCAGAGGAGCTGGAGTCCTTCCAGCGCTTCCTGATCGGTGACCGCGTGGTACTCCGCGCGCTCGTTCAGCTTCAGCCAGGAGTGTTCAGGCCCGACCCCCGGGTAGTCGAGGCCCGCCGAGATCGAGTGGGCCTCGATGATCTGGCCCCAGTCGTCCTGTAGCAGCATCGACTTCGCGCCATGCAGCACACCGGTGCGGCCCTTGGTCAGGGTCGCGGCGTGACGCGCCTCGAGGCCCTCGCCGGCCGCTTCGACCCCGATGAGCCGGATCGGGTCATCGAGCAGCGGGTAGAAGAGGCCCATTGCGTTCGAACCGCCGCCCACGCAGGCGACACCGACCGTCGGCAGGCGCCCCTCTTGTTCGAGGATCTGCGCCCGCGCCTCGCGGCCGATGACGGACTGGAAGTCGCGCACCATCATCGGATACGGGTGCGGCCCAACGACGCTGCCGATGATGTAGTACGTATCGGCGACGTTGGTGACCCAATCGCGGATCGCCTCGTTGGTCGCGTCCTTCAGCGTGCGTGAGCCGGCGTCGACGGTGCGCACCTCGGCACCGAGTAGCTTCATCCGAAACACGTTGAGCGATTGCCGCCGCACGTCCTCCGCGCCCATGTAGACGATGCACTCGAGCCCGAGCAGCGCGCAGACGGTCGCCGTCGCGACGCCATGTTGGCCGGCGCCGGTCTCCGCGATGATCCGGCGTTTGCCCATCCGCTGGGCGAGCAGCCCCTGCGCCAGCGCGGCGTTGATCTTGTGTGCTCCGGTGTGTGTGAGGTCCTCGCGCTTGAGGTACACCTTCGCGCCGATCCGTTCAGAGAGGCGCTCGGTGAAGGTGAGCGGCGTCGGCCGACCGACGTAGTTCTTGAGCAGGTCGTCGAGACGGGCCTGGAATTCCTCGTCGGCTATCGCCTCGTGGTAGGCGATCTCCAGCTCGGCTACCGCCGGCATCAGCGTCTCGGGAATGTACTGGCCACCGAACTCACCAAAGTGGCCGGCGGCATCGGGCATCTGGTCGCCCTGCGGTCGCACGATCGCGGTCATCTCGCCCCCAGTTTCATCGGCCTGCTTCAGTGCTACCGCTCGTCAGCTCGACGCGCCGCTCGAACGAATTCCCGCACGCGGTCGTGGTCTTTGCGACCGTTCACCTCTGTCCCGCTCGCCACATCGACGATCCATGGTTCGACGGCGACGATCGCCTCGACGACGTTCTCGGGACGGAGCCCGCCCATCAGCATGATCGGGATCCGATCAGCCACACGCCGTGCGACTTCCCAGTCAAAGGTGCGCCCGCTCCCACCCCGGTATGGACCGTGTGCCGAATCGAGTCCGAGGGCGATCGCAAACCCAGGCTGCACGTCCTCGAACGGATCGGAGGGCGAGTCGAGGGGAGAGACATGAACGATCTGGATGACCTGCCGTGTGACGAGGAAGCAATCCTCCCAGCTCTCATCGCCAGAGAGCTGCACGAGGTCAACCCCCGCCTCTTCCGCCAGCTCGTTGACTTCGTCGATTGGCTGGTCGGCAAACACGCCAACGGTCAGCGGACGCTTCGCATCGAGGTAAGCCTCGACCACTTCGGCACCGTGGCGGAACCAGGGTTCAATTTCCTCCCGCGCCTGGGCCAGTGCGGGCGGCGGCAACGGCATCTCGTGCTCAGCGAGCGGGGCACCGAGGGCTCGCACCATCGCCTGAGCTTCGTCGACCGTTACCTGGCGACTCGATTCGGCGAAGATCATCCCGACGAAGTCGGCGCCGGCATCCGCCGCTGCGAGGACATCCTCCGGTGTGCGATTGCCGCAGATCTTCACAAGAGTCATCGGGGCGCTCCAGCCGGCGCGAGCATGAACTCGCGTGCGCGTGCCTCGACATTACCTCCGGTGACGAGTGCTTCGCCGACCAGCAGGGCATGGGCGCCGGCGTTGGCCATCCGTTCCGCGTCTGCTCGCGAGCGAATCGCCGACTCGGCGACGAGGGTCGCCTCGCTGTTCACGAGGTCCGCGAGGCGCTCGGTCGTCCCGAGGTCTTCCTCGAACGTCTGCAGATTGCGGTTGTTGACGCCGAGCACGCGCGCGCCAGCGTCGAGGGCCGCGCGCAGCTCAGATTCGTCATGGACCTCGATCAGCGGCTCCATGCCCAGGGCTCGGGTGCGCGCGATCAGCAAGGCGAGCACGTCAGGTTCGAGGAGCATCACGATCAGCAGCACGGCGTCGGCGCCGTGCGCCCGCGCCTCGAGGAGTTGGTACTCGTCCCAGATGAACTCCTTGCGGAGCAATGCCGGGCGGTCCGCGTCGTCCCGGATGGCGGCGCTGACGGCGGCGAGGTCGTCGATGCTGCCGGCGAAGAAGTCGGGCTCGGTGAGGATGGAGATGGCGGCGGCACCGGCGCGCGCGTACTTCGCGGCCTGCTCGACGGCGTCGAGGTCCGCGTCGAAGACGCCCTTGCTCGGTGAGGCGCGCTTGATCTCGGCGATCAGCCGCACGCGGGCGTCAGCCGGCGTCGACACGCGGCCGGAGCGCAGCAACCCCGCGAAGTCGCGAACCGGCGGCGCGCCCTCGAGCAGTTCGACCAGGGCGGCCTCCGGTCGAGTGGCGCGATCCTCGGCCAGGCGAACGCGGCGCGCCGTCACGATCTTGTCGAGGAAGGTGCCGGTCTCGCGCGTGGCGCTGGCCTCGGGCATGACGGGCCTAGCTTGCTGCCGCGCGGCGGGTCGCCTCGACGAAGGCGCCCGTCTTGGCCGCGGCATCGCCACTGTCGATCGCCTGCACCGCCAACTCAGCACCGTGCTTGAGCGACGAGGCGAGGCCGGTCACGTAGAGGCCCGCCGCCGCATTGGCGACGACGAGGTCGCGGACCGCCCTCGGTCCCTCGCCGCGGAAGATGTCGCGGAGAATCGCCGCGTTCTCCTCGGGCGTCCCGCCCTGGATGTCGGAGAACGCGTGCTTTGAGACGCCGAGGTCGGACGGGGTCACCATCCGGCGCGTGACCTGGTTGGCTTTGACCTCGAAGACCGTCGACTCGCCGGTGACGGTCAGGTCGTCGAGCCCGTCGTCGCCCGTGACGACGAGGGCGTGTCGCATATCGAGGCGTGCTAACGCCTCGGCGAGCTTCTCGCCGAGCTGCGCGTTTGCCACGCCCATGACGTGGCAGTTCGCGCCCGCCGGGTTCGTCAGCGGACCAAGGATGTTGAAGATCGTGCGGACGCCAATCTGCGGTCGCAGCGGTCCGGCGAACTTCATCGCCGGGTGGAACGACTGCGCGAACATGAAGCCGACGCCGGTCTGATCGACACACTGCGCGACCTGGGCGGGCGTCAGCGCGATCTGCGCGCCGAGCGCCTCGAGGAGATCGGCGGAACCGGACTTCGAGGTCATCGCCCGGTTGCCGTGTTTGGCGACCTTGGCGCCGGCGGCGGCGGCCACGAACGCCGCTGCTGTCGAGGCGTTGAACACCTTCTTCGAAGAGCCGCCGGTGCCTGCGGTATCGAGCAGCGGTCGCGCCTCGATGTCGACGTGCAGCGCGTAGGCGCGCATCGCTTTCGCCATGCCGACGATCTCGTCGACCGTCTCGCCCTTCATCCGCAGCGCGGTGACGAACGAGCCGAACTGCGCGGGTGTCGCGACGGTCTCCCCCCCGGTCAGCGATTCGTCCTGACCGGCGCGCATGATGTCCTGCATCGCCCCGCGTGCCTCCTCCTCGGTGAGGTCACGCTGCTCATCGACGAGGGCCGCGATTGCTTCTTTGATCATCAGGCAACCGCCTCGGCAACCCGGAGGTGCTCAGGGACATCGACCTCGAGGAAGTTGGCGAGCAGCTGGTGGCCGTGCTTCGTCATGATCGATTCGGGATGGAACTGGATGCCCTCGAGCGGCAGCGTCTTGTGGCGGACACCCATGATGACGCCGCTCTCCGATCGGGCGGTCACCTCGAGTTCGTCGGGCACCGTCGCCGGGTCGATCGCGAGCGAGTGGTAGCGGATGCCCTCGAACGGGTTCGGGAGGCCGGAGAACACGCCCTTCCCGTCGTGTTCGATCATCGAAGTCTTGCCGTGGAGGATCTCCCCGGCGTAGTTCACGGTCGCGCCGAACGCTTCGCCCATCGCCTGATGACCGAGGCAAACACCAAGCAGCGGGACCTCCCCTGCTGCCGCTTTCACGAGGTCGACTGAGATGCCCGCCTCTGCAGGCGTGCATGGGCCGGGCGAGATCACGATCTGATCCGCGCCCATCGCCAGGCAGTCTTCGACTGAGATCTCGTCGTTCCGGTGCACCTCGACCTGCGCGCCCAGCTCCGACAGGTACTGGTACAGGTTGAAGGTGAATGAGTCGTAGTTGTCGATGAGCAACAACATCGTTGCCGTCCTTTGTTATGTCGTTACGTTACGCGTCGCGCGCGGCGTCTGACATCGCCAGCAGCTGCTCCGCGTGTTCGTGTTCGTGGCGCGCAAACTTCTCGATGCGGTCGCTGATCCGTACGGCACCCCGCTCATGGTGGTTGCCGAACTGCTCCAGCTGATCGTCCTCAAGGCTGGCGAGCCAGAACCGGGTGCGCTCACGCGCAGCGTCGAGGCGCTGACGCACGACGGATGCCTCCTCGGCCGGTCGGGTCGCCTGAATCGCGTCCCACTGCGCCGGGTTGAAGCTCTGCCACGTGTGGCCCGGCACGCGCAGGAGGCGGTCGGTCTCGGCGAGGTAGTAGGCCTCGACGTCGGCGACATGCGCGAGCACGTCGACCGGCGACCAGCCATCGACGAGCGTCGCGTCGCGTGCCTCCTCGGGCACCGACTCGTACGCCGCGAGGAGCGCGCCGCGCGTCTCGCTCAACAGATCGCCGAGCGCGTCGATGGTCTGCGGATGGTCGGGCTCGCCGAGAGTGCGGGCGAGCCACTCGCCGACCTCGGGCAGGAGATCGGAGGCCACCGACGGGGTCGCCGGGTGCGCCCAGACGGCGTCGGCGTAGTGCTTCGAGTTGAAGCGCGGCTCGCCCTGCCAGCCGTGGCAGAGGAACGCGTTCACGACGAAGCGCAGCCCGCCATCGCCGGTGACATACAGCGTGTCCTCGAAGTCGAACGGGCCGGGCTGCACGTGCACGTGCTCACGCAGCACCCGGCCGAGCGCGTCCTCGGCCGTCTCGTCGTCGCCGACGCCGGCGATCGGCAGCGACCAGCGCCCGGCGAACGGGCCATCCTCGAGGTGTTGCAGCAGCAGGACGCGGCCATCGTCGCGGCGCATCACCGCCGCCGAGGCGAGCAGCGGGCCTGCCGGCGGAGCGGGCGATTCGTTGGTCATGCGATCACCCTCCTAGTAGCCGAGACTACCGGTGGGCGAGCCACCTTCGCCGCGCTCCGCATCATCGAGTGCCGCGATCAACGCCTTCGCCTTGTGCTGGCATTCCTCGTACTCCTTGAGCGGATCGGAGTCGAAGACGATGCCAGCGCCGGCCTGGACGTGGGCCCAGCCGTCTTTCATCACCAGCGTGCGGATCGTGATGCAGGTCTCTGCGTTCCCGGACATGTCGAAGAACCCGACGGAACCCGCGTACGGCCCACGCTGATCCGGCTCCAGCTCGGCGATGATCTCCATCGCCCGGATCTTCGGTGCGCCCGAAACGGTGCCCGCCGGGAACGCCGAACGCAGCGCGTCGTAGGCGGACATGCCTTCGCGCAGCTCGCCTTGCACGTGACTCACGAGGTGCATGACATGCGAGTAGTACTCGATGTCCAGGCTCTGCGTGACCGCGACGCTACCGGCCGTCGCGACGCGCCCCACGTCGTTCCGTCCGAGGTCGAGGAGCATCACATGTTCCGCGATCTCCTTCGGATCGTGTGCCAGCTCCTCGGCCAGCCGCTCGTCGTCGAGCGGGGTGTCACCGCGGCGGCGCGTGCCGGCGATCGGGTGCACCTCGACGAGGTCGTCCTCGATGTTGACGAGCAGTTCCGGCGAGGCGCCGACGATGTAGGTCTCGTCGAACTTCAGGTAGTACATGTACGGCGACGGATTGATCGCCCGCAGGCTGCGGTAGACCTCGAACGGATGCGCGCCGGTCTCTCGCGAGAATCGGAGCGAGATCACGCCCTGGATGATGTCGCCCTCGGTGATGTACTGCTTGGTCTTGCCGACCGCGGCCATGTACTCGTCTCGCGACCAGTTCTCCTTGATCGGCTGTCCCGAGGCGCCGTCGAACGGCACGTACGGGAGCGCGCCGAGCGGCGTCTCGAGGCGCGACACCAGTTCGTCGATCCGACCGATCGCCTGGCGGTAGCTGGAATCGATGTCGCCATCAAGCCGCACATGCGACACGACCTTGATCGCGTGCATCAGGTGGTCGAAGACCAGCAGTGTGTCAGCGAACATCAGCCACGATTCGGGGAGGCCGAGCGTGTTGGGCCCCGCAATTGGCAGCTCCTCGAAGTGGCCACCTGACTCCCAGCCGAGGTAGCCGACCGCCCCGCCGTGGAAGCGTGGCAGCCCCGGCACGTCGACCGCCTCGAGCCGACCGAGCTCGCGCTCGATCTCGTCGAGCGGGTCGCCGTCCTCGTGCTCACGTGCGGCGACGCGAAACGGCTCGGTGCCGATGAAGGAGTAACGACCGACGCGCTCGCCACCCTCGACGGATTCGAGGAGGAACGAGTACGGACCGCGCGCCACCTTCAGGTACGCAGACACTGGCGTCTCGAGGTCGGCGCGTACCTCGCGGTAGACCGGAACGATGTTGCCCTGGCCCTGGAGGCGGCGAACCTCGTTCAGCGGTGGGGTGTACTCACCTGGCATGGGGATACTCACCTGGCGTGCCTGGGGCGCAGAAGCAGAGCGAACGTGCACGGCTGCGCCACCAACGCCCCCGGCCGATGCCATCGCCCACGGGGCGACCAGCGTTGGCAGGCACGCGAAGGATGTCGCTGCTCATCGTTCTGGCTCCTCTTCCTCGGCCCTTGTGGCCGAGTCTGTTCCCACGTTCCGACTGATCGGACCGGAGTCCGATCAGGGCACAAAAAAACCACCGCCGTGGGGCGATGGTCGCGGTGCCACCCACATATCACCACGCGACCGAAGTCGTGCGGCGCTCGTTCAAAGCACGGCCACCACATCCGAGAACGGATGCTGGGCGATGCCCTGGGCCTGGATAACGGCGCCCACACCGTCGACGCCTACTGACACTCCGCGAGGGAGGCGTTCGGGTCGAGACTCCCGGGTCCATTCGATCGCTGCTGTCGGGCGCCGGTTTTCACCTGATCCGGCTCTCTGGGGCCCCGCGGTGCGACGTACTACTCCCGCTCATCGTCAGTATTGCTACCAAAGACTACTCGCGAGGCTACGCGTCGCCTCGAAACGGTGTCAACGCGAGGCGAGCCGACACACGGACGCTATGCCCAGTCGAAGTCCCCGAGGGCGATGTGGAAGGAGGTGCCGGGCTCGCTGAGGATCGTGGCGGCTTCGGGTGTCTCCTCGAGCTTGCTGAGGTCGAAGTGGACCGGTTGATCGACCCCTGTGTCGAAGAAGCGCGCTCGCTGAAGGGCGGCGGCATACGGGTGGCCAGGAGCCAGCCAGGCATCGATTCGGACCGCCTTCTCCGATCGCGCCTGGTGGATCGCTCGTTCGAGCAGCGCGGCTAGCACGTCGGGACGTTCCGGTACGGCAAAGATGTCGAGCAGCTTTGCGACTCCGTTGTCGTTCGGTCCGCGCACCGCGAGGTATCCGAGCAACGTGCCTTCGCTCCAGGCGCCCCAAACGGAGATGATCCCGGACCGGACATCGAGGTAACGCCAGTTCAGCCAGGCGGCACGCCGAACCCAGAGGACGTCGAAGGCTGTGCTGGCCTGCTCCCAGAGCTCATCCACTTCGGCACCGAATCGGGTCACCGCTCGAACCTTGAGGTGCGGGGCGGTGCCAACCGAACCAGGCAGCCGGCGGGCGATATGGCGGCCGAAGGATCGACGACCCGCGCCGACGGCCAGCGAGCCGAGCGTGCGGCGGACGCCGATCGGGCGCGACCATGCTTCGGCAGCGATGACCGGTCCATCGATGGGGTACAGGTGGCGGGCGGCAGCGGAGCTGGCGATGGCATCAATCGTCAGGTAGTTGCGGGACTCGCCCGAATCCCAGGTGGCTTCCAGCCGGCTGCCCAGGCCCCGACCCTGGAAACGCGGTGCGATCGCCATGTCCGCGCCGTTGTAGACGGGAAGCACCGCGGTTCCGACCTTCGCGTCGCTGTTCCAGCTGCATGAGACTCCGACGAGTTCGTCGTCGACGAGGAGCACGACGTGGGTCTCCGAGGACTCCAGCTTCCAGCGGAGATGCTCGAGCTGGGTCGTCCGCAGCGGGAACGCGGGCCAGCGATCGAACGATTCGGATACGACTGCCAACATCGCCGGCACATCATCGGGCCGGGCGAATCGGCCAACCGGCTCGGGTTGAGCGTCCGTCTCCCCGGCAGGCTCTCGGCTCGAAGGTGGATCCGCCATCGCGTCGGAAGGTAGATGGTGCGGTGTTAGGAATCGATCAGAGCGGCGGCACGATCGAGGGGATGCGCAACCTCGCTGGCCTCCTGCGCGCGAGGTATCCCCGGCAGGCACTCACGCCCAGTCGAAATCACCGAGGGTGAGATGGATCTTCGTCGTTGGCACCGAGAAGAGATCGGCGATCGAAGGCGTCCGACGGAGGTAGTCCGTGTCGACCTCGACGGGGACGTCGCCTGGGGCTGCGAAGAAACCGCCGTGCTCGAGGAGTGGCTCGTAGCTGTGACCCGGAGGGAGCCAGAGTTGGATCGAGGTAGCGCCGCCTCCCCGCGCGCGGCGGCTGGCCGCGCTGAGCAGCGCCTCGACCGCGTCGGCACGGCCGGGGCGCGCTAGTACGTCGAGGACCTTCGAGACGCCCTGGCTGTCCGGAGCGCGGGCGGCGAGGAACCCGATGAGTGACGCCTGATCCTCGATGGCAAGCACCTCGATCCGCCCGGCCCGCCGATCGAGGTAGCGCCAGTTGAGCGTCGCGACGTCGCGACGACGGATCACATCGAACTCGGCGCTAGCCGCCGACCACAGGTCATCGGCACGGTGATCGAACTGATCGATGACGGTGACGGCAGCTGCGTCCAAGCGGTCACGGTCCAGGCGGCGGGACAGCATCCGCAGCGGCGCCCCGACGATGGCACGCCAGCGACGTCGGTCGAGCGAGCGGCGGAGCGCAGCGATCGAAGTGAGCGGGCGCGACCATACCCGCATTGGGGTCTGCGGCCCGTTGAGCGGCCAGACATGCTGGAGTGCCGGCTCGTTCGTTGCGGTGTCTAGACTCAGTTGATCGGTGGCTGGATCGAGGGCGAGCGACGCCTCGATCAGCAGCTTGCTGATGCTGCGCCCGCGGTATCTCGGCGCGACGGCAATGTCAGTTGGGTTGTAGCTCGCGAGCAGGCGCGATCCCGCCTTGGCCTCCCCGGGCCACGCCAGCAGCACACCCGCCACGGTCCCATCGACGATCGCGACCAGGTGCTGCGGGCCCGGGTCGCCCGTCGCCGTCTCGAGCTTCCACATGAGGTGCGCGAGTGGTGAAACATCGAGGTCAAACAGCGGCCAGCGCTCAAACGCCGCGAACAGCACCTCCAGGATCTGGGGTGCATCCTGCAGCGTCGCCGTCCGGACGATCGGGTCCGAGTCGGTCTGCACGCCGCTTTCCGACGCCGTTGATCGCTGGTTCACCTCGAAACCGTACGTGTGCCAGCGTTATCAACGCATCAGGGACGCGACAGAGAGCGGCGATCTCATCACCGCGGTCAGCGTTCGTCGGTCGGCGACATCTCGACGTACGAGTCGAAGAACTGCTCCTGGAACCGTACGGCCGACATGATCTTCACCGCGTCCCAGGTCTCGCCACCGACGACGGCGACGAGCTTGTCCTCGACATCGTCGCGACGGCGGACGATCGCGATCACCTCGGCAGACTCGCACACCTCGAGGCGTTCGTCGGTGCCGAGGAGGTAGACGTCCAGCTCCTCACCGTCGGGAGCGATCACCCCTGGCACGAAGCCATAGTTCACGTCGTAGCGGTAGCCGTGCTGCGGATGCGTCGACCCGAGCGGCCGGTCACAAACGACGCGGATCTTCCGCCCTGCCCAGTCGGCGAGGGCGAGGGAGTCGTCCACGGTCAGACCCGGCGGGCGATCGTGGTCGCCCAGCCGCGCGCACCTTCGTTGAGGTGCGACTGGTCCGCTTCGAACAGCTCGGCGACCAGGTCCTCCACGGTGAACCCCGCCGCCTCGACGCGCGCGCGCCAGTCCTCGGGCGAACGGTAGCCGTAGAACAGCTCTGTACCCGGTGCCGACTTCCGAGGCACGAAGCCCTCGCGCTCGCCCACCTGCACCGAGGCGACGAAAGCCCCGCCTGGCTCGACCACCCGCGCGACCTCGGCGAGCGCCGTGTCGAGGTCGGCGCTCGCCAGGTGGAGCATCGAAGCGCTGGCCCAGCAGCCCGCGAAGGCGGCGTCGCGGAACGGCAGGCGACGCATGTCTCCTCGGACATGGCCGTCCGCTGGGTGTTCGCGCCGCGCGTGCTCCAGGAATGCGCGGGAGATGTCGAACCCCACGGCGACGAAGCCACGTTGATGCAGCGTCGCCGTCTCCCAGCCGGGTCCGCAGCCAAGGTCGAGCACCAGGCCGCCCTCGGGAGTTCGCTCGCAGAGCCCATCGAGGTATCCACGGACGACGACGCGGTCCGCGTTGAACGTGGTGTACCCGTCCACGCCGGTCTCATACTCGCGAGCGTTCCGGACCACATAGTGATCAGCCACGATCGGACTCCCGTCCGGATTCTAGTCAGCCGGCCGTGAGGATGGGTCACCCAGCGTGGGATCTAGCCAGCGGTCCCGGAGAGCCGGATCGACGCTCCGGCGCGGTTCCTCACCAGCGCAGTGGAAAAGTCACCCGAGTCGGAATAGCCAACAAGCCAGTTACGACCGGTCAGCGCCGCGTCGCAATGAGTCGTGCCGAGCCCGGTGTAGACCGCCTTGCCGAACGGGATCCGGAACGCGCTGAGCTGGTACCGATCCGGCTCCGCCGACGCTTGCCTCGCGAGGATGTAGTAGCCGCCGCTGTCCGAGGTCAGCGGCTGGTGCCAGTGCGGGCGGTCGTGGTGGTACTCCAGGTAGAAGCCGGTGCCCTGATCCGACAGCAGCATGCCGTCGACATACGTTTCGCCCAGTTCCATCTTCCAGATCGGGTAGTCGGGGCCTGGGAACCGGACTAGTGCGCCCTCATCCACGAGGACCGCGCCGTAGTAGCCCATGCCCTCTGAGGTCGCGTCGAGCACCGGGATCTCGATCTCGGTGACGTCGCCGTCAACCTGAAACAGAACGCTGTCACCGAGCACGTTCTCGCTGTCATCGAGGCTTGCGTTTGGCTGGCCCCACCTCGCGGAGATCATCGTGTGCGGCGGCGCGTCGTCGTTCCGTGCCGCCGCGACGAGCGACTCCAACGCGATCGCCTCCGCTATTCCCTCGATCAGCTCGAGGCCGCGCTCCGCGGACACCCGGTAGACCTCGCTGCTGCGTGCGACCCGGTGCAGGCCGATCGCCGTCATGTTCGAGTCGTGGTGTTCGCCGCGCCGATCGATCAGCATCCCGGCGACCCAGTCCGGGGATTCGCCGGTCATGGCGGCGACCCGGTCCGGGTTCGACTCGGCGAGGACGCCGGGCGTGACATCGATCGAGGTCATACGGCGATCGCCTCGCGATCGTCGCGCTCGGCCTCGGCGCGGATCACGGCGGCCACGGCGCGCACGGTTGCATCGAGGTCGTCCTCGACGTTCTCGATCACATGGGTGAAGAACTCCGCTTCGCGGAGTTCCTCCTCGACCGTCGCCAGGCGGACGCGGAGGGTGTCGTCGTCCTCGGACCCGCGCGAGCGCAGGTGCGCCTCCAAATGCGCGAAGTCGTCCGGAACCAGGAAGATCGACATCGCCTCAGACAGCGTTTCGCGCAGCGAGGCGGCGCCCTGCACATCGACCCGGATCAGCACGTGGTTCCCGGTCTCCATCGCGGCGCGCACCTGGGATCGGGGGACGCCGTAGCGGTTCTCGTAGACGAGCGCGTGTTCGAGTAGCTCGCCCGCTTCGACCTGACGATCGAACTCCTCGAGGTCGACGAACACGTAGTGGACGCCGTCTACCTCACCACGGCGGGGGGGACGGGTCGTCATCGTCACCGGCATTTGTACCGGGTAACCAAGTTCGATCATCCGCTGGATGACCGCATCTTTCCCAACGCCAGAAGGTCCCGAGAGCACGACGACGAGCGGCAGTGTGGTGGTACCGAGCTGCGGGTCGTCTTCGACGCTCACCTACGCGGCTGCGTCCGGGCTCTGCCGGATCGAGGCAACGCGGCTGGCGAACGTCTCGGGGGTGATCGCGATCAGGGCGACCCAATCATCCTCGAGAACGATGACCGCTTTCGTGCGGCGGCCGCTGGTCAGGTCGATCACGCGCTCTTGCTGCTTGCCGCGCTGGACCATCCGCTTCACGGGGGCGGAGGTGGGCGCCGCGACGGCGATCACGCGGTTCAGCGCGAGGCTGTTGTCGAAGCCAACGTGGATCAGTTCAGTGTGATCGGCCATCGCGGATCCCTCGAGCGCGCGGTCGCTCGTGACCTCAGTCGGTGCTGATCCGGCCGAGATCCGACCAGAACGCAGGATACGACACTGCCACGGCATCCGCGCCTGTGACGGTCGTCTCGCCTTCAGTGAGCAGCCCGGCGACCGCACCCAGCATTGCGACCCGGTGGTCGGTCGCCGAGTCGACCGTCGCCGGCCGGAGTGAGGCGCCGCCGCGAACCGTCAGACCGTCCGGCCGCTCCTCGATCTCGATCCCGAAGGCACGAAGTACGGCACCGGTGGTGGCGACGCGGTCCGACTCCTTCACGCGCAGTTCCTCGGCATCCCGAATCACGGTCTCGCCATCTGCGAATGCCGCAGCCAAGGCGACGAGCGGCAGTTCGTCGATGGCGCGCGGAATCAGGTCACCGCCGACCTCGGCTCCGTGGAGCGAGGACGAACGAACCACAAGATCCGCCACAGGCTCGCCACCGACGGTGCGTTCCTCGGTCAGCTCGAGGTCCGCCCCCATCGAGCGGAGGATGTCGATGATGCCGCTCCGGGTCTCGTTGACGCCGACGCCCTGCAGCACCAGCTCCGCGTCCGGATGCACGGTCGCCGCGACGATCCATGCGGCGGCAGTACTGATGTCGCCAGGGACGCGGACGTCGACGGCCTCGAGGTCGCCGTCCGGTGGGGTGAGCATGACCGCCGGGCCGTCGACCTCGATCCCCGCACCCATCGCGGAGAGCAGCCGTTCGGTGTGGTCGCGCGTTTGCGCCGGCTGGACGACCGTCGTCGGTCCATCAGCGGCGAGACCCGCCAGCAGGATCGCGGACTTCACCTGGGCTGAGGCCATCGGTGTTTCGAGGCGTTGCCCACCGCCGATCCGCCCGCCCTCGATCACGACGGGCGGCAGGGTTCCTTCGGCACGGGCGGTGACTCGCGCGCCGAGCTCGTTCAGCGGTCGGACGATGCGCGCCATCGTGCGGCCACGCAGCGATTCATCGCCGGTCAAGACAGCCAGGCCCGGGAGCCCGGCGACGATGCCGGCGAGTAGCCGCATCGAGGTACCCGAGTTACCGCAGTCCAGTACGTCGGTGGCCTCGACGAGACCGGCTCGACCGCGGCCCTCGACGATCACGGCTCCGTCGGGTGTCTCCTCGATACTCGCGCCCAGGGCACGGAGACAGGCCATCGTCGAGCGGGTGTCGGCCGCGTTGAGGAAGCCGTCGACGCGCGCTCGGCCGCGCGCGAGTGCATTGAACATCAGCGCGCGATGCGAGATCGACTTGTCGCCGGGGACCTGCACGGCGCCGCGTAGCCGCCTGGCGCCTCGAACGGTCTGCGCGGTGGGACTGGTCATGGCACGCCTCCGGCGTCGGCCGACCGATCGCGAACGGGGCTCCGCCGCTGGCTAGTCGAGATCCCGCTTCAGCCGCCGCTCGAGTTCGGCCTCGCGGATCCGCTGCTCGGACTCTTGCGTCATCTCGGAGATCTTGTCCTTGGCCATCTGACCAATCAGCAGCGCGCTGAAATCGAATTGGTCGGCTTCGGATCCGAGACCGGACTCTTCCTTCCGACCGACGGCGCCCAAGAGGAACGCGCTGTAGTCCAGCTCCCCTTGCGCAATCTCTGTGAAGAGCGCCTCACGGTCGCTGTCATTCAGCCGCTCACGCATCTCCTGCAGCTCTTCAATGAACCGATCGAGCCAATGCAGGGTCTGCTCACGGTTGGTGGCCAGGATGTCGTACGCCATCGCGGGATCGGTCGCCGCCAGCCGGGTCGAACTCTTGAATCCTCCGGCCGCGAGGAGTGACAGCTCGGGCCATGCCTCTGATCGGCGTGCGAGGCCAAACATCGCGTGGGCGGCGACCATCGGCAGGTGTGAGATCGCGGCGACGTAGGCGTCGTGTTCCTCGGGATCCATCAGCATGGCCGTCGCGCCGACAGCATCGGCGAGACTGAGGACCGTCTTCACGGATGCCTCGGAAGCCCACGCGGGCGCGGTGACGATCCAGCGGGCCCCGCGGAACAGATCGACATCAGCGTGATCAGGACCGACCTCGGTCTTACCGGCCATCGGGTGCCCGCCGACAAAGCTCACACCCGGCGGAAGATGCTCGCGGGCGACGGCGGTCGTCGCGGCCTTGGTCGACCCGGTGTCGGTAATCACGGCGCCCGACTGCACGAACGGTGCAATCTCCTCGAGCAGCCGGTGGTTCGCGAGGACGGGCGCCGAGAGGATGATGAGGTTCGCGTCGCGGACCGCGTTCGCGATGTTGCCTTCGGTGCGATCGACGGCGCCGATCTTGCGCGCATGCCGCATGTTGATGTTCTCGCGGTCATAGCCGACGACCTCGAGATCGCGCACGTCGGGATTCGCCTTGAGCGCGAGTCCAATCGACGCACCGATTAGCCCGGTTCCGAGGATGGCCACTTGAGTCATGGGAACGCCCCTGTCACGCCGTGGGATCACGCGAAGTTGGCGAGAGCGTGTTGGCCCGATGGTAGCACCGGAGGACTGGCGATTTCAGGGCCGAACACCGTTAGGCCGCCTCGTCCGCCTCCAGCAGCCAGAGCAACTCTTGGTCATCGCTCGCCGCCGGCGGTTGATGATGGACCGCGGTCAACTCGACCACCCGCGGCGCGCTGCCGATCAGCTCGAGCTGTGCAGCCCCGACGCTCGAGTGGTTTCGGAGGCGCCAGAGCGCGAGGCGCCAGCGGCCGCCCTCGGCGGTCGCGAGGCGGTCGACGAGCTGAAGCGACACGGCCCGCAGGATCACGTACAACACGCGATCCTCAACGCGCGGATGGCCCTTCCCGACATCGTGGAGCAGCGCGGCGGTGAGCACTTCGTCGCTGGGAATCGCGCCGTGATCCGCGGCGATGCGCAGCACGTGGCGCATCGTCTCGGCCGCGTGCCGGCGATCCCGAGGGCGCATCGCCAGGAAGAGCCGTAATTCCGGCTCGGAGAGCAGACGCGCGATGGCGCGGGCTTCCTCGGGGTCGACCGCGGTTCGGAATCCGCGCAAGAACTGTCCGACACGGTACGGCCAGCGGAACAGCCAGCCGACCGGACGCAGCGCGGTAGCCGGGCCCACGTCAGCCGAACCGGAGGTCCGTCGCGTTGCCGACGAACGCATTGAGCAGCACGTCGATGATCGGCCCCATCACGGTGAACAACGGGCTGAACCCCGCGAAGATTGGCATCAGGATCAGCAGGATCAGAATGCCCGGCCCCCAGGGCGCCGTGGCCGCGAGCTGCTGCGACAGCTCACGGGGGAGCAGCCCAACCGCCACGTTGAAGCCGTCGAGCGGCGCGATCGGGAGCAGATTGAACACGGCCAGGATTACGTTCAGCAGCACGACCGTTCCGAGGAACAATCCGAGCAGATCTTGAGGCGAACTCGTCCAGATGTCGGCGTACTGACTTGCCAGTGCCGGGTTGACGAACGGGTGATGGAACGGCAACCAGCCCGCATTTATCGGGAAGCCGGCGATCCCGGCGATCACGACGTTCGAGGCTGGACCAGCAAACGCGGTGAGCGCCATGGTCTGCTTCGGATTGGCGGTGTTAAAGGGGTTGATCGGTACCGGCTTGGCCCAGCCGAACCCGATGAAGAAGATCATCGTCGAGCCGACCGGATCGAGATGTGCCCTGGGGTTGAGCGACAACCGGCCGGCCCGGCGTGGGGTTCGGTCACCGAGCCGGTCGGCGACCAGCGCGTGCGAGAACTCGTGGATCGTCAGACCCGCGAACAGCGAGAAGGAGAAGGCGCCGATCAGAATCAAGAAGACGAGCGGCGCGTCGCCCAGGACGGAGAGATATCGGAGGATCACCGTCTCAGCGTAGCAACGTGCTGCGTGGGACCTGTTTCCCGGTCGTCATGGAATCCCCGAAGTTCGTTGACACTCGGCTGACGCCGTACCTATCGTAATTGTGCAGGGGCGCGATCACTTCGCGTTTGACCAGTCCAACAGCGAAAGGCTGAACGACAGCTCCCCAGCGCGTCCGTCCCTGGCGGGGTGAACGGTCGCGAAGGTCTTCGGACCGGCCGTCGGACTCCATGGCCCTCCAACCTCGCCCCCCTCGTTTTGTGCGCCTCGTGTTCGCGTCAGCCGGCCTCGTGCTGCTGGTCGCCGCCGGCGCCGTGATGGCGACGTTCCTTCGCGCGGAACGCGCAGCGCCCGAACGTGCTGCCACGAGTGGTCCGACACTCGTCTTCGCCGAGTTCGGCCTGAACGCCGACGAAATCCTGGTCGCGCCGGCCGAGGACCCCGAGGCCCGCACGCCGATCCAGACCATCCCGCACGCGAGCGGCTGGGGCCTGAACCCCGCTCCTGCTCTTGTCGCGGGGCGGACCGCCTACACGGTACTCCCGCCGAACGCGACGCCCAGCCGCACGAGCGCGGCCGAGCTCTGGTTGCTGGAGGTCGACACGACTTCGGCGAGCCGCCTCGCTCGCGACGCCGATCTCCTCGCCGCGCCCGTCTTGCGACAGGACGGCGCCGTGCTCGCCTATCGCCGCACGGAGGACGGTGGCGGCCAGTCGCTGCTTCGCGTCGACCTCCAAACTCGTGCACGACGGGTACTACACACGGACCACTCGTCGTTCGGGCTGTTCCCGGTCGGTTTCGACGAGGGCGGCGCGTTGCTCTTCACCCGCCTCTCCGCTGACGGGACGGACCTCATGCGCGTCTCCGAAGGAGCCGCTCCTGAGCTGATCATCCACGCTTCGGACGAAATCGCGCGCGACTGGAGCGTCGCACCGGCTGGCGATGCGGTGGCGTTCGTGGCGCCGCTGCTGCAGGCAGAGCGCATCGTGCACCAGGCACAGGTGGTATCCCTCCGCACCGACGCGGTGGTCGCCACTACGCCGGCTGCGTCGTTCCTCGGCGAGCAGTACGGCCCGACCTGGCGCGGTGACGGCGCGCTCGCGCTCGGTCGCGAGGCGATCGACGGCGGCGGGGTGGCGCCGGTAGTCGTCGGCACCGCCGAGGGGCCGATCCTCCCCGCAGCCTCTGCTGGCTTCGACGTTCCGCTCGGATGGAGCGTCGGCGGCGACTACCTGGCCGTTCGTCACTTCAGCGGCAGCGGATCTCAGAATCCGGGGACCGAGACTCTGGTCCTGATCGGCACCGACTCGTCGCGGCAGACGATCGCCACGGACACGGAACTGATCTTCCTCGGCTGGACCGGTGCTTAGTCGCGTCACCTCCACTTCGAGGACACTCGCCGGGGCGCTGATCCTCGGCGCGATCCTCGGAGCGTTCGCGCTCGGTGTACAGATCGCGGAGCCGCCTACCGCGCATGCCTGCGCCTTCGATCCGCTACGCCCCGCGGCGTACGAGGGCGACGCGCTACGCGAGCGGTACCTCCTCGCGATCGACGCCGCCGCGATCAACCAGCTGTTCCCGGGCGATTCCTACTTCGGATTGCCCTCGGTCGAGGCGGGGACCCGCACGAATCGAGCAGCAGGCCAGCCCGCCGTTCCCGTCGAAGTGCTCCGGGCGATCGGGTGGGTTGAGTCGACGCTGACGATGGCATCACGTTCGACCCGCTTCGAATCGATCGGCCCCGCGCTGGTCTCCTTCGACTGTGGCCACGGGGTCATGCAGGTCACCAGCGGCATGACGATCCCGTTGGGCGCCGAGGGCCGGCCGACCGAACACCAAACCGCGGTGGCCACCAGCGATACGCACAACATCGCCCGCGGCGCACGGATTCTGGCGTCGAAGTGGAATGATGCTCCCGGCCTGCGCCCCGTCGCCGGCACCGATACGAACGGTGATCCGACGCTGATCGAGAATTGGTACTACGCGATCTGGGCTTACAACGGCTTCACCGGCCCCGGGTCGCGGCAGAGCAACCACCCGCTCGACCCGAACCTCGCCTGGCCTCGGCCCGCGTACCGCTGCGACGGCACGCAGTCACGCACCCGCTATCCCTACCAGGAGCTGGTCACCGGCTGCGTGACGAACCCCGCCCAGCGCGGAGGCGGCGACCTCTGGGCCGCCGTTCCGCTGACACTGCCCGATTTCACCCAGCCCCAGTTCTTCAATGCAATGCGGCTGGCGAGCTTCACGTTTCCCTACCGGGAGATGGACATCCCGACGCCGCAGCCGGCGCATCGCTCGGTGGCGCCCCAGCTCCCAGAGAATGCGCAGCTGGTGCTGCTCGGGAGTCCGCAGCTCAGCGTCAACGGGAGTTCCGTGACGATCCATGCCAATGGGACGCCCGACCAGGCGAGCGCGACGATCCGGATCGCGAATCCAGGATCGGGGTTGCTGTCCTGGTCGGCGACGCCGTCGGACGGCTTCTTGATCGTTGATCCGCCGGCGGGCAGCGCAGCGGGATCCGGAGTCAGCTGTACCGCGGTTGACTGCCCGAACGGCCAGATCACCGTGACGATCAATCCGACACTGCTCCCCGCTTCGAGGGCGTCCGGCACGATCACGATTACCTCACCGAACGCGCCCGGTAGCACGACGATCCGAGTGCAGGTATTCGCTGAGTTCGAGGTCGCAGCGCCCGGGACCAGCCGCGCCCCTTAGGTCCTGAGCCGCGGCTGCTTGCCAGCTCGCGCACCTATACTCATCGCTCCACCTCGCCGCCCGGAATGGAGCCTCGATGATCGGTCGTTGGGTGAACGCAGTCCGTCGCAACCACGGTCTGGAGCACGCGACGGTTGCGGTGCTGTTCGAGCGATCCGGCCCACGCCGGATCGCGGGGCGCGCCGCCGGGAACGGGTTCTTCATCGTCGGCAACGTCGACCAGCAACTCCTCGAGGAGTGCGCGCAGGAAGCGCTGCAGCGGATGCAGAACGGGCAGCCCGGGCTCGCGGTCTCGCCGCTCTGCGGGACCAACATCGCCGTCACCGGCCTGTTCACCGCAGCGGCGGCATTGAGCGCACGCCGGCGAGCCGAACGGCAAGAGCGCAGCGACGGGTTCATGAGCGCCGTCACCGCCGCGATGCTCGCGGTGGTCCTGGCGCAGCCGGCTGGTCGCTGGTTACAGCAGTTCGTCACTACGCGCGGCGACGTCGACAACCTCGAGATCGTGGAGACGCGACAGCTGCTCCCCGGCGTGAAGAAGGTCTTCACGAGGTCGACTGCCTAGCGGCGGTTCAGATCAGAGAGCCGCTGGCTACGAGCGGCTGCTGCTCAGAACAGCGCGCCCTGGGTCTCCGACTCGGCCTCGACCAGGCAGCTCGGATCGTCCGCCGCGACCGAGTTCACCCGCCGGCTCACTGCGCGCGCGACCAGCGCGTCCGCCGGTGACGGCTGCAAGAGCTCGCGGAGCCGATCGGCCGGCTGCCCGCGGTGCAGCCAGTCGTCTGCCGCTTCGGCCGTGTTGAGGATCGCTGGCATGCGGTCGTGGATCTGGCTCACGGCGCCGCTCGCGGGAGTGGTGATGATGGTGAACGTGGTCGTCGGCCGGACCTCGCCGGGAAGCTGCGCTTCGGCAAACAGTCCAGCGAAGAGCACAAGACCGTCGTCCGGTCGATGGAACCAGAACGGCCTCCTCGATTCTCGATCGCCGGTCCACTCGTAGAACCCGTCAGCGGGGACGATGCAACGGGTTGTACGGAACGCCTCGCGATAGGCGGGGCGATCCTCGACCGATTCGGATCGGGCGTTGATTTGGCGGGCGGCTCCGTTGCGGTCCCGGTCCCAGGTGTTCACGAGGCCCCAGGTGGCGCGGACCAGTTCGCGATCCTCGCCGCCAACGGTGGGGCGCACGATCAGGTGTTCCTGCATCGGCGCAACGTTCCAGCGCGGCTGCCACGAGTCGACGACATCATCGAGCGCGACGCCGAGCAGCGCCGCGATAAGCTCGCGATCTTCGATCGTCAGAGTGAAACGCCCGCACATGCGACGATTCTAGCGGGGACGGCCGACCGCGCTCGTCGGGTCAGCTCGGCCGCGAGCCCCACCAACCGCCGATCAGCGCGCCCAGTACGCCGAAGAGAATGAACTCGCCGGGCACGCCGCCCGGCTGACCACTGAAGAAGGTCGCCGTCGGCATCTCGTCCATCAGCTCGAGGGCGAGCCACGCAGCGGAGACGGCGACCATTCCGGCGACGATCGCGAGCACGCCATCACGAGTGCTGATCGGCCGTTCCGAAAGCACCCGCGGTAACCCACCCGGGACAAAGCCGATCAGCAGCGGGAAGAGGTGATATGTCGTCCCGGTCGAAGCCGTGAGCATCACGAAGCCGGCCGCCGCCGCAACCGCGGCAACGATCCCGACCGTGATGCTCGCTGGCGCCGCATTCGCGGATCCGGATTCGGCCTTCGCCATGAGTGCCCCCTGCCTGATGCGTTCCCGACAGCTCGAGGGTCACAGATGGCCGCGAGGGACGTCAGCAATCCCGATCACCTGCCGTCGGGCTATCCCTCTCAGGCCAACCCCTACGGGAAACCCCTCATTCTGCCGACCGATTACAGAGGCGGACGCCGTCTGCCACTGGACGAGGAACGGCAACGTGCAGGTACTCATTCCCCTCTTGGTCGCACTCTGGACCGCTGTCGCTCCGAACCTGACGGTCCATCGACTCGATGGACCGGTTCAATTCACCGATCTGTACGGCAACGCCCGCGAGGCCGAGGCCGCGCTCGGCTGTCCAGCGGACGGTCCCGAGCTCTGGCTGTCGCCGACCGTCAGCCTCGAGACCCTCGTTCACGAGCTAGCGCATGCGCGCGACTGCCTCGACAACGGCGCGATGGACGCCAGCCTGACGGAGCGTCCCGCGGTCCGTCCCGACTGGGCGTCCAACTATTGCTGGTTCTCCGACGCCGAGTGGTACGCGTGCTCGGTGGTCCACTACGGCGACATCAATCCCCACGAGGCCCCCGGCTGGCCCGAGGGGTAACGATGACCCGGCGACCTCCCCGTCGCCGGCCCCTCGATTGTCCGTCCGACCGATCACATCCTTGATGGTCGTCAGCTACCGCGCCGGCTGACAGACTCCTGATCGAGGGAGAGGACAGTTCGTGGCTCCACGCGCGCTCGTCACCGGCAGCTCGGGGTTCGTCGGCGGTCACGTCGTGCGCCGCCTGGTCGCGGACGGGTTCGAGGTCACTGGACTCGATATCGCGGCCCCGCGGGAGAGCTTCGACGCGAGCGTCCGCGAGGTCACGATGGACGTCCGCAACCGTGACGGCGTCGACGCCCTGATCGCGGAAACGAGGCCGGAGCTGGTATTCCACATCGCGGCCCAGGCATCCGTGCCGGCCTCGATGCGTGATCCGCGCACGGACGTCGAGACGAACGCACTCGCCACCCTCGAACTCGGGTTCGCGGCAGCCGGCGTGGACGCAGAACGGTTTGTGTTCATCTCCACCGGCGGTGCGATGCACGGCGAGCCACCGCCCGACGAGCTGCCGGCCAACGAGAACACCGCGGTCGCGCCGATGTCTGTCTACGGCGCCTCGAAGGCGGCCGCAGAGATCTACCTCGGCGTCGTCGCGGCGCAGACCGGGCTCGAGGTCTCGATCCTTCGGCCCTCGAACATCTACGGCCCCGGTCAGAACCCACACGGCGAGGCCGGGGTGATCGCGATTGTGACCCGCGCGATGCTCCGCGACGAGCCGGTCACGCTGTTCGGCGATGGCAGTCAGACCCGTGACTACGTCTATATCGACGACACGGTCGACGCCGTGATTAGGGCGTCGGAACGCACCCCCGACATATGCGACATCAGCACCGGCGAAGAGGTCTCCACCGGCCATGTCTTCGAGGAACTCGCGCGACTCACCGGGTACGAGCGACCGATCGTCTACGCCGACGAGCGCCCGGGCGACATCCAGCGCATCTCGCTGGATCCGGCCAAGGCGGCACGGGTCTGGGACTGGCAGCCGCACGTCTCGTTCGAGGACGGCGTCGCTCGGACCGTCGCCTGGTTCAGCGACGAGTTGGCAGTCGAGCGCTAGTCGGCGTCGCCCTCGGAGTCTTCCAACGGCGGGCGCACAACCAGCACGGGAACGGGGCTGTCGCGCAGGACGCCCTGCGCGACGCTGCCGAACAGTCCCGCCATCAAGCCGGTCGCCCGCTTGCTGGTCACGACGATGGCGTCGACCTCGAGATCCGCGGCACGCAACGTGATGTAGTGGTCCACCTCGCCGCCGTACGGCAGGGCCTCGACCAGGACCTGTACCGCGAAGTCGGCTTCTGCGACGAGTTCCTCCATGCGGTGCTGGCGCTCCGCCATCACGCGCTTCAGTTCTTCATCGCTCCACGCCTCGCTCGCCGCGTGCACTACGTGCAGGACGAACACCTCGGGGCTGACGTCATCAGCGAGGTCAGCGATTGCCGGGAGCGCTGCGGTACGCAGCTTGGCCGATCCATCGGCGGCGACGAGTAGCTTCATCAGACCTCCGCACTCGAGCGATTCGGCGCGATCCTAGCGCGTCACTGCGCAGAGGCCGAGGGTCGATGAGCGGATCGACAACGGTCGATCACGTGAGCCCGCCGGTTAGGGTGGATCCGGCGCCGTCTCGCGGTCTGAGTCGTTCTTCGGTCAGTCGCAGACGACGACGAACGGTGTCCCGGCAGCGAGCGAGCTCGGGAACGCCTGGTTGACGAACGATGGCGCGCCCGGCAGGTAGCCAATGAAGCTGCCGTTCGACGCGATCCAGACGGACGCCTGCTGGCAGCCACCGGCCACGACCGACGCGATCACCTGCTCGGGTGCCGCGGCTTCCTGCACAACCATCAGACCAACGCCCTTCGAAGGCACCGATCCAGTGATCTCCACGGGAGTGGCCGGCGGAGCGGCAACCGGCGTCCCACCACCAGGCGGTGCGGCGTCGACGACCGAGCCGAAGTCGATCACCCAGAAGTAGCGGTAGGTAGTCCCGGGCGCTTCGTACAACGCGATGCCCGCCGCCTCAGCCTCGCTGGCGAGGATGTTCGCGTAGTGACCCGGCGAGTTGATCCAGCCCGTCACCACGGACTCCGGCGTCGCATAGCCAGCCGCGATGTTCTCGCGGATCGTGGAGTTCGTCGGGTAGTCGAACGCGTTAAGGCGATCACGCAGACCGCGACCCAACGTGTCGGTGTGATCCAGACCGTCGATGGTCGAGAGGTCCGCTGCAAGCCACGCGGCCGCGGCGTCGAGCGTCTCGGTCGCGACGAGGGGACCGAGCCCGTTGCGGGCTCGCTCTGCGTTGATCAGTTCGAGGACTTCCTGCTCGGCTGCGGTCATTGCAGCCTCAGCCGTCGAAGGCGACTCGGCGAACAGCAGACCGACCGTCGCAAAGGCGACGATCACCGCGGCAAGAGCGTGCAGGCGAAGGCGTCGAGTGTTCATGGCGGGATTATCGACGAGGCGATCCTCCGCGTTTACGTCCTGGCCGTAGGCACGGCGACCCTGAAAGCGTAAGAAATCGCTATCGTGACGGACACCGCGCCGACCCCGATCGCACCCGATGGAGACCCTGACACATGCTGCTCGTGCTGATCGTTGGCGGCCTGGGCGTCGTGCTCGCCTTCCTGATCGCTGATTTTGCAGAGCGACTACGCCACCGCGTGTATGAATCGCGCGATCGCGTGGCGCCGGAAAGCCCGTTCAAGCGCTTTCTCACTGTCGGCCTCGCGGTCTTTTTCGTCGCGTGGAGCGCCGTCGCGTACCTCTGAGGTCCAATGGGGCCGACGTTCCCCCGTGGGGAGCCAAGGAACTCCCCGCCACAACTGGCTCGAAGCGCAATCCTCCCAAAGAGAGACGCGTAACATCGCGGCAACTCCGACGCTGATGACGGGTCGAACGTCGGCCCGTCGCTCACGCAACGGGGCGACCCGGGAAGGAGGCTGAGATGCTCGACGCGTTCGCCGCGGCGTATCCAGCGAAGTGGTCCTGGCGGGCGAAGCTGCTGCTTCCCACGGTCCACCCGATGACGTTCGTGCGTGCGGTCCATCTCGCGCTCATGTTCCCGCTCGGGATCGCGTCGTTCGTCTTCCTCGTCGTCACCCTCGCGGTCGGTGGTTCGTTAATCTGGACGCTGATCGGCCCGATCGTGTTGCTGGTTGGCCTGTACCTGTCTCGGTGGTTCGGCGACCTCGAAGCGTGGCGCGTCCGGCACGTCGCGGGGATCGAGCTCCGCCGACCACCGACCGGCATCGAGCGAGGCCAGTCATTCCGGCAGCAGGTAAAGACTCGACTGATCGACCCATCAACGTGGACGGGCCTCGTCTACCTGTTGATCCAGTTCCCGATCGGGATCGCGATGTTCGTCGGGCTCGTCGTTGGCGGAGCCGTGACCGGCGCATTCGTCGGCGCCCCCTTCTACGCGACGTTTGTGGACGGCACCGACATCAACGAGGCGATCAGCGTTTCGATCGATCTCGGATTCTGGTCCACAGTTCTCACGGAGCCGGAAGAGATCGCGATCGCGCTCGTTCCCGTCGGGGTCCTCGTCTACTTCGTGCTGGTGCACGCGATCAACATCACGACCGCGATACACGCCTCCTGGGCGCGGCTAATGCTCGGCAGTCGGGCGGAGCCGATTCCGCTGGGCCCGGCCGAGACCCCGCCCCCGCCGACCGATGAGCCGCCGCCCGGCGGCGACATCGAGGGACCCGACGTGCCGCCTCCGCTCGGCGGGGATCCCGTCGCGCCCGCGCTGGAAGAGCTCGGCGATCTGCCCGCGGCGCCGGCGACCGTCGAGATGCCCGAGCCAGCGGAGATGCCCGAAGCCCCAGCCGCCCCCGACGAGCTTCCGCCAGAAGCAGAGCCGTCGCCTATCGAACCGCAACCTGAACGACTCGATGGCGACCCCCCCGAACCCCCGGTGATCGTTCCGAGCCCGAGCGTCCTGGAGCCAGCCGCCGTCGTCGACGAGCGCAGCACTCGGCCGCATCGACTTGGGATCGACGATCGAACGACGACGTTGACCCGAGTCGCCGAACCTGTCGTCGAACCGCTGGCGAACCAACTCGTCCCAGAGCTCGACGCGCCACTCCTCGTTGCCACCGGCGAACCGCTCGACGCACTCACCCCACGTGAACGGGAGGTGCTCACCCTGATCGCGCGGGGCTACTCGAACGCGGCGATCGCCGAGACGTTTGTCATTTCCGAAGGCACCGTGAAGACGCACGTCAAACGGGTCCTGTCGAAGCTTGGGTTGCGTGATCGGACGCAGGCGGCGATCTACGCCTATGAGACGAGCTTCGTCGCTGCACGCAGCTCGGCCGACCCGGCGGCCCTCGAACCGATCGTGCTCACGCGCGTTCGCTAACGGTCGGCGACGACTCTCGTGTCAGGCCGCTAGTGCGACAGTCCACCTCTGAACCAGTCGATGCGAGCGTTCACCTGGTCGGGGCCGCCCACGTGCATCACGGCGATCGCATCCGGATCAGATTCAACCAGCGACGGTTCCGATGCGGCGATGAGCCCGTCGCCAATCCCCAGTCGCGTCGTCAGCGCTCGCGCCCGCGCAATCAGGCCGCCGATCCCGGGGCCGGCCTCGTGATGGGCGCCAATCGCCGGGATCAACTCAGGCGGCAATCCCCAGACCGAGGCCACCTCACTCCCCAGCTCTTCGTGGTCAGTCTGGAATTCAGCGCGCTCAGCGTCGGAGGCGGACACGCCCGTGGCGACGCGGCGCCGGACGCGCTGATAGTGGGGCGGCGATGCGGTGGCGAGTGCCAGACGCCCGACGTCGTGAAGCAGTCCCGCGCTGAACGCGTAGGGGCGGAGGTCACGCAGGGCTTCGTCAGTCGCCGCGATCGCGTCGGCCAGGAGTGCGGTCCCCATCAAGTGGCGCCATAGCTCGTCCTCGTCGAGGCCTGAGCCCTTGAGGCTGTGCCCGGTCGCCTGTTGCATGACGATGCCCAGGATGATGCGCTGGGTCTCGTCCAGACCGAGGCGGACGATCGCATCGGACGCACGCACGATGCGTTGAACCGGCGCATCTGTCGCCGAGTTCGCGAATCGCAAGAGCACCATCGTGATCGCCGGGTCGGGCTCGATGACGGCTGCCAGCTCCGTGATCGTTGCCTGTTTCGACATGACCAGTGACATGGACTGCGAGTGTGCCGGCGACAGCACTGGAACACGGGCGGCGTTGATCGTCATGCGGAGCCCAATCTCGAAGCGACGTCATCGGCAGGCGGGTCAAAACCGGCGGGATCGAGCCAGCGCGGATCGTTCCGAAGCGCAGTCGCGGCGGACAGCGATTCGCCGACCGACCGAATACCGAGCCGGAGCCAGCTCCCGCAGCGATCGCACATGTGGAGCAGCCGCAGATCGCGCCGATGCGTGATCCGAGTCGTGCCCTGCTCCCCGGCGACTGGGCGCCCCGTGATCGAGGAGAACTCGAAGGCGGCACCGTCCAAGGGGCGCTCGCACACGTTGCAGATAAACGTCTGCACCGATCACCTCGGTCCCTGGTCACCCGGATTCCCCGGGATGCGGATACGCAATGGACGCTCCGTCTGCGTTCATCCTCGGAACGGTGGGCCGCGCTCAGCGGAGTCACTGCATCGCGTTGAGCGAATTTGAGCGAGCCGCAAGCAGCCTGAAGGACGGGGCCGTCGTCTTGCGACTTCCGTCAGGGCGAACCCGAAGGGCTACCCCGGCACCGGCGACGAGAATCGCTGGAAGCCAGCGCGAGGTCATGGAGAGTCGCCAATGACGAGTGCCTCGGGATTCGACGGGCTGCCGGTGCCTGCCTCGCTGCTGCTGTCACGCCGGCCCGAGTTCGACGTGTTCGATCAGAACGGGGTGCCGATCAAGATCGACGACAGCTTCGATCCGCGCATCGATCCCATTGCCATGGTTCACCCGCGGGATACGAACGCGCTCATCAAGTGGGGCGAGCAGCATGCCTCCTCGATACTGACCGACGAGACCCTGCCGCTCTGGCAGCGCCAGCTGTTCATGCATCGTGGACTCGTGCTTGAAACGGCCCGGCTGTACGAGCACCGGGCGCGGTTTGCCCGTCTCCAGCCACTGATCGAGGTCCTGCGGGCGTCCGCCGATTTCCTGGCCCGCCATCCCGAGACGTACGTTGCGGTGCTGTCGATGACGCCGGCGGTCTATCAGCCTGCGCCGCACGCGGTTGGAACCGGCCTCCTCGCGGCGGCTCTCCTCAGCGCGACCTCGCCAGACGGTAACGTCCCGGCAGAGGTGCTGATGGCCCCGCTGCTCGCGGGGCTGGTCGCTGACATCGGGCTGGTGGAGAGCCATCGAGATCTGCTGAGCTTTGAACAGCCGATGACCCCGCCGGAGCGGAACATCCTCCACGCCCACCCGCACGCCTCGTCGCGGGTGGTCCAGCACCTGGGAATCGGCAGCGAACGGTTGCTCTCCGCGGTCGAACACCACCACGAGCGGATCGACGGCAGCGGGTACCCGTTGGCGCTTGGACATCCCGCGGTGCCACACCTGGCCCAGTGCGTCGGCGCGGCGGATGCCTACCTGACGCTGGTGACCAAACGACGGCGCGAGGGATCGATCGCGACGATCCCGGCAGTCGACGAAATGGCGACTGGCGCATTCGCACCGGCTTTGGTGGAGGTGCTCCGGCGCCTGCCGGGCGCGGACAGCCGAGAGGGGCGCCGTGCCGCACGGGCGGTTCGCTGGGCCACGTCAGCGTGACGCCTATAACACCTGCAACCGAGCGGCAGCGGTGACGGCAGCAATCTTCGAGGACACGCCCAACTTCTGATAGGCGTTGTACGCGTGACTCTGCACGGTTCGCCAGCCGACACCCAGGATCTCGGCCGCCTGGCGATAAGAGTGGCCGGCGCGGAACAGACGGAGAACCTCGACCTCTCGGACGGTCAGGGGGCTGGTCATCGCGGCGAGCGACGCCGTCTCGCTCGAGATCAGATCGAACCGGCCTCGCGCCACGGCGGTGCGTGCCCGGTAGGCATGGTGCTCGTACGGAATCCCCAGCGTCCGGCATCGCGCGGTGCCGTCGTCAACCAGTTCGATCCACCGCTCTCGCGACTCGCGCTGAGGATCGAAGGCGAGCAACTCGGCGAGCTGGACTCGCGCCAACGCTGCCTCGACTGGCGAGCCGATCCGGTCGGCAACCGCGATCGCATCGGCCATCCATCGGATTCCGGCGTCCAGATCGCCCGCCCGACACCCGAGCAGCCCGCGGACGCGTTGAGCCAAGACCGGCCATGTCAGTCCGCGCAGCACATGAACGGGCCAGTGGTCGCCGAACCACTCGTACCAGCTCGCCGCATCCTCGCGACTCCCGCCCAACGCGACGGCCTCTCCCGCGATCAGCACTGAACCGAGGCGGAAGAGGGACAACTCGGGGGCGGGGAGTGGGACACGGGCGGCGCCGGCGCCGTCGACAGCCGCGCACAGCGCCCCCAGCACCGTACCGTCGCCTCGGAGTGCCTCTGGTAAAGACGGACGAAGAGCCTCGATCGCTTCGAGCCAGCGATACCCAGCGGACGTGTTGCCTTCGATCAAGTGCCAATAGAAGTCGATGTGTGCGCGAGACCAGGCCGCAGGCGAGGTGGATTCGCCTTCGGATCGGCTCGACTCAGGACCGGTTGAAGGCAACCGACCCTCTGCCACCCGCAATTGCTGCTCAATCAGATCGGCCTGAAGCGACATCCAGCGTGGTGCCTCGAAGTCCGACCTGATCTGATCGAGATCGGCCCACTCACGGGCGGGTGAAGTCTCGCCGATCACGATCAGCCACGGCGCGAACAACCGTCGTTCGAATGGGCTGGCCCGGTGCTGGCCCTCCGTGAGTCCCAGCTTCAGGACAGCCTCGATCTCGCGGCGGCTCACCGGTGCGAGCGTGGTGTAACGGCTCAGGGTCTCGCGGACGAGGTGCTCGCGGCGGTCGGCCGGGATCTCCATGCTGCCGTCGATCGCGCGCGCGTGCGCGAGGGTCCGCAGCGATCGGTGCGGCGAAATCAGGAGCTCGGAGCCAGAACGGAGGCGCAACGCTCGCGCTTGGTCAACGCCGGCGACTGCCTCTTCGTCGCCGAAGCCAGAGTCGTCGGGCAGGCCTCCGGGCCGCGCGTGGAGCCCGTCGAAAAACCCGCCGATGCCGACGGCCGCGCGACGACCGTCGCCCGAACCGAGATCGGGTCCCCGCGATATGCCCGCCCGCATGTTCGGCACCAGCGTCGTTGCCTCCCTGCGCTGACACTCAACCGTTCGAGGAGAATCCCCGGAAAACGTTCTCCAACACCATTAGTCCCTTACTTAGGCAGTGAGCTGAGTGATCGATGGCTCTAGTCGGTGAGTAACTGATTCAGCCTCCCACCACTGATCGGCAGCCTGTGAATCGCCCTCCCACGTGAGCGCGTGCTCGAGCCGCCAGCGGCACAAAACGTGACCGAACTTTGAGCCAGCCGTTCGCGGGTCGATCCCATCCGCAGCCTGCGCGCCGGTGCTCAACCATGGCGCCGCGTTCCCCGGGGATTTGGGGGCCTGATGAGTCGCTGACGGTGACCGTCTGTTGCGTCACCTGACTGAGGAGACCGTCACCTCGCTGTCGCTACGTTCACGGTGTTCACCGGACGCGAGGCGACGTTCGGCTGCGGGCAACTGAGGTGCGACGACCGCGCGGAGACAGCCATGCCGGCGATCTTGTGCGACCTATGTCAGCAAGAGCTCCGTGGCGCAGCGACGGAGATCCGTCTTGCTCGAGGGCTGGCCGGGACCAACGCGGCTGGGAAGCCATTTCTCGTCCCACGGGATGACGCCTCGCCTCAGTTCTTCTGTTCGCGGTGCACCGCCTGGGTCACCACGGCCATCGATCAGCTTCGAGACTCCTTTGCCTCCTAACGGAGCAGCATGGGCCAACGGGGTCCCGAACGCGGACCGGCCGAACACCCCAAGCAGCACGCGGCTGGCTGTGGTCCCGGCGGACGCGCCCCCTCTGACCAACGCGGGTGCCGGCGTCGATATCGATCGGGCGGCGCGGCGGGCCTTCGTCCAGGACAGGGAACTGCCGCTCACCACACAGCTCTTCGACCTGCTCACCTACTTCCTCGCCCGCCGTGGTGAGGCGATCAGCTTCGACGATCTCGCGGCCGAAGTCTGGGCGTATCCAAATGGCGGCGGTGACCACCACTTTCTCCACACCGCGGTCTACCGTCTGCGGCGGATCCTGAGTGCCGCCGGGATCGAAGGCCTGATCGATGGGATCCGCGGGTTCGGCTATCGAATCAGCGTGGATCCGCCCGTCTCGACGGCGATCACCGTCGAGGTCGAGGTCGAATCGGCGATCGCCGTGTTCGATCCCGCCGATCCCGAGCTTCGGCTCACGATGGTGAATGACGCGGCGGTCCAGCTCACCGGATACAGCGTCGAAGCGCTGACCAACCTGCAACAGGCCACCACCAAGCTCTGGTCCGCGAGTGAGCGGGTGCTGATCGACGCGGCCGTTGCGGAAGCGCTGCAAAACGGGAGTGCCGAGACACACGGTCGTCGACTCATCTGTGCTGATGGATCGACGATCTCTGTGAACATCGCGCTCTCCCGCCTGGGACTCCCGAACCGCGACCCGTTGTGCCTCGCCGAAATCACACCCGACTGACCGCCACGGCGGCCGAGGTCCGGTCGATCGACCAAGGGCTACAGATGACCGGTTCGACCAGCGCCGGCGACGCAGAGGTCGACTGTCTGCGCTGTCGCGACCTGCTCCACCATCCGGACGGTGATTCGGCGAGCGCGCACACGATGGGACGCGGTTACGTGACACCGCCCGACGCCGACATTCGCTGGCGGCGAGTTCCGCTACCGGACGAATCAGCGGTCGCCGCTGATACGATGAGCGCGTCCGAGGCAGACGCTGGATCGCACCCCGCGCGACCAGGCGGATCATCCGCCCGGACGAGCGCCCGATCGGCGGCTCGCCCCCGTAGCTCAGTGGACAGAGCAGTGGACTTCTAATCCACCGGTCGGAGGTTCAAATCCTTCCGGGGGCGCCACGCGTCGTCAGACCGCGGTCGGTTCACCCACGGAAAGCCGCAGCCGGCTTGAGATCTCCACGTTGCTCAGTGTGTTGCAGATCGGGCACGCGCACGCCAGCGCCTCGAGTTCCGCGTGATGATCGAGGAGCGCCGGGTCCGCGACCTCGAGATCGATCTCGACGTCGATGCTGACGACGCGCGGCGGGTTCGGCACCATCTGCGCATCGAGGGTCGCCTCTGCTCGGGTCACCTCGACGTCTTGCAGGAGATCCTGGTTGAGCAGCGCACCGAGCGTGCAGTTCCCGAGGGCGATCAGGAGCAGTTCAGTCGAGCTATAGCCGACGGGGCCATCTTCAGCGGCTTCGCGGACGTTCACCTGGGTCCGCCCCCGCGCGTTGAAGACGATTCGCTTGCGGTCCTGGTAGTCGGCGTGAACGGTGGCCATCTGGGCTCCTCGCTGGGTCGAGATTCACGAGTATTCTACTCAACTTTATCTTGAAATCACGTCAGTGGCCTGTGCGATACAGTCGCGGAACCGATGCAGTGGGCGCATCAATTCGGCGGTGGCATGGAGACACTTCGCACGCGGTTCCCGGCGTTCGCGATCGCCGACTACCGACGGCTCTTCGTTGCCCTCTCGTTCACGGCTGGGGCGCGCTGGGCGCTGGTACTGGGACGCGGCTGGCTGGTCTTCGAACTCACGGACTCCGCGTTCGCGGTCGGCGCGGTCACCTTCGCCGGGTTCTTCCCCTTCGTGGTCGTCGGCCCGTTCGCGGGCGTGATCGCCGATCGCGTCGACCGCCGCCGGATGTTGATGGTCACCTCGGCGGTCGGGGTGGCGGCGGCGATCGCGCTCGTCGCGGTGACGGTCGCCGACGTTGTCGAGCTCTGGCACGTCCTCTTGCTGGCGTTCATCGCCGGCTCGGGGCAGGCGTCATCGATGCCGGCGCAGCAGGCGCTGCTGGCGAACATCGTCCCGAAGGACGTGCTCCTCGGCGCCGTGTCGCTCAGCGGGATCGCCCAACACGGCTCGAGGATCATCGGGCCGCTCTTTGGCGCCGCGCTGCTGTCGGCATTCGGCGCCGGCGCGGTGTTCATCCTGTCGGCGGTGCTGCTGACCTTCGGCCTGCTCGCCGTCTGGACGATCCGCTACCGCGCGACCAGCGTGGGCGCGGACCCGGAGGCTCGGCGGCCGCCAGTCCTCGTTCAGCTTCGTGATGGCTTCAACTACGCGCGCAGTGATCGGCGAATCTCGACCGTCCTCGTGTTGGTCGCGCTCCACTGCGGCTTCACCATGGCGTTCGATTCGATGATGCCGACGCTGTCGACGGACATCGGTGGCGACAGTGGTACGTACGGATCGATCCTCGTCGGATTGGGCGCGGGCGCGGTCGTCGGCGTGCTCAGCCTCTCGATGCTCGATTCGCCTCAAGCGCAGGGCCGCGCGTTCTTCGTCTCGGGCGTCGGCAGCGGTATCGCGATGCTCACCTTCGGATTCGCGACGATCCCCGCAGCCGCGATCGCGGCCGCAGCGCTCGCCGGCGCCACGCAGGCCAGCTACATGGCCCTCTCCGTCGTCTTCATTCAGCAGGTGGTGCCCGACGCGTTCCGAGGACGAGTCTTGTCGCTGTTCTCACTCCTCGCCGCTGGACACATGGCCTTCATCAACCTGGGGTTCGGCTGGCTCTCCGAAATCGTCGGCGTGCGGCCGCTGCTGATCGTCCCCGGGCTACTGTGGGTCGCCGTGTTCATCGCCGCGGGCATCGGCCTCGAAGACGTCCGCGTGCTGCTCCGCGACGGCAGCTTTCGGGCGAGCGTGGGGATGCCCGAGCCCGCCACCGCAGCCGGCGGCGGCGGCGGTGGTGGCGACTAGCTCCCCAGACACCAGCTCGCGGGGTCTGGCATCATCCTCGCGTCGAGGAGGCCGCCATGTCCCAGCTCCCTGAACACATCGCCCCACTCCGGTCCGCCGTACGTGATTTCGCAGACCGCGAGCTGCGGCCGCGTGTCGACGCGATGGAGGAAGCGGGCGCAATCGACCGTGATCTGATCAACCAGATGGGCCAGCTCGGCTACTTCGGCGCGCCATTCGAAGAGCGCTGGGGTGGCTCGGCGATGGGCGAGATTGGCTTCACGATCATCCAGGAGGAACTCGCACGGGCTCACGCTTCCACGGCGGTCCTGGTCGGCGCCTCCTCGGGGTTGGCGGCGCGCATGGTCGCGGTCGCCGGCACGGATGAACAGAAGGAGCGCTTCCTGGCGCCGATGGCACGGGGCGAGGGCATCGGCGCGTTCTGCCTGACCGAGCCCGGCGCCGGCAGCGACGTACCGGCGATGACGACGACCGCGCTCGCCGATGGCGACGACTTCCTGCTGAACGGACAGAAGGCCTTCATCTCCAACGGCCGGCTCGCCCAGTACTTCGTCACGTTCGCGAAGACCGATCCGGAGCAGCGTGGCCGCGGCATCTCCCTCTTCGTGCTCGACGCCGGGACGCCCGGGCTCGAGGTCGTTCGCCTTGAAGACAAGCTCGGTATTCGCGCCTCGGACACGGCTCAGATCGCGTACGACGACGTCCGCGTCGGGCGCGATCGTCTCGTCGGCACGGAGAACAACGGATTGCCGTTGGCCCTCGACACCCTGAACCAGTCACGCGTCGGGATCGCGTCGATGTCGCTCGGCATGGCGAAGGAGGCGCTCAAGCTTGGCTGGGACTACGCGCACGAGCGCGAACTGTTCGGCGGCACACTCGCCGGTCAACAGGTCACCCAGCACGCCCTCGCCGACATGCAGATCGCCGTCTACACGGCGGAGTCGATCATCTATCGGACCGCGATGATGTCCGATGCCGGCGAGAACATCGAGGCCGAATCATCGGTCTGCAAGGCCTACGCGACCGAGGCCGCGGAGCGGGTGGTCGACCGTGCGCTGCAGATGCACGGCGGCGTCGGCTACATCCGCGGCTCCGCGATCGAGCGCATCTACCGCGACCATCGCGTGCAGCGCATCTACGAGGGCGCGAACGAGGTCCAGCGCAACAACATCTACCGCGTGATGCGACGGATGTACGGGTAGGCGATGTCCGCCAGCGATCGATCCGACCAGGCGCACTGGGACGAGGTCTACGCCAAGACCACGGTCGAGCAGACGGGGTGGTTCGAGGAGTCTCCGACCGTCTCCCTCTCGCTGATCGACCATTGCAAGCTCGGCCCCGACGACACCGTGTTGGATGTGGGCGCGGGTGCCTCCTCGCTTGCTGCGACGCTGATCGAGCGTGGGGTTGGTGGCGTGTCGGTGCTCGACATCAGCGAACGCGCGTTGGACGCGCTGCGGGACCGCCTCGGGCCGGCGAAGGCCGAGCGGGTCCAGTTCGTTCACGCCGACGTGACCGACCCAACGGCCCTCGAAGCAGTGCCGCCGCTTCAACTGTGGCACGACCGAGCGATGCTGCATTTCCTGATCGAAGACGATCAGTGCGCGCGCTACGCGGAGGCGGTGAACGCTGCCGTGGCGCCCGGTGGCTACGCGCTGCTGGCGACTTACGCGTTGCACGGTGCTCCCACCTGATCAGGCCTCGATGTGCGTCGGTACGACGCCTCATTGCTCGGTGAACTGGTTGGTGAAGATTTCTCGCTCGTCGAGACGGTCGAGCACACCTACCACCAGCCGTCCGGCGATCCGCGGCCGTACGTCTACGCGCTGTTCCAGCGCGGCGCGGCGTAGCGGCAAGCCGGAGCATTCTCGCCGCAGGCGGCCGGTCCGAACGTCAGTAGCAACGGGGGACCCGCGCCTCTAGTGACGTCCACAGACGCTCGGGACCCTCAAGCTGCGGTCGGTCGTCCAGTTGACGACCGGTCGAGCGGAGGGGGCCACGATGATGAGGCGAGCAACGCACGCCAGCAGGGGACGTCGAGTGCGGATCGGAGCGGCGATCGCAGCGGTCATGGTGGTGGTCGGGATCGCGCGCTTCGCAGTCCGAGTGATCGCACCGAAGCTCATGGAGCGGATGGCGAAGAACGTGATGCCCGAGATGATGGATGTCTGCTTCGGACAGATGTCGCAGGACCAGCGGGAGTCGATGCTGACGCATTGCCGCGGCGCGCTCGATCGCGTGGACGAGAAGTACGAGGTGACCAGCTCCGCTGGACCGGCCAGACGGCCGGTAGGGGTCGCCTGACGCGACCACCGAGGACCGGGCCAGCCGTCCGAACCGCGCTCTCGATCCGGGCGCACGCGAAGTCGTTATGCTCACGCTTCCCGACCATCGAGGAGCACGTCATGACGACCGCGCCAAGCAACTACCTCGTCGAAACCGACTGGCTCGAGGCACACCTCGACGACCCCGAGGTGCGCGTCCTCGAGTGCACGACGATCCTGAGGCGCGGCGACGATGGTCGGCTCCACGCGGCGAGCGGGCGAGATACCTGGGCCGAGTCACACATCCCGGGAAGCGTCTTCGCTGATCTGCCCGGCGACCTCTCGGATCCGGACGTCCAACTTCGGTTCATGATGCCCTCGTCGGAGCAGTTCACATCCGCGATGTCGAGCTACGGCGTTGGTGAGGGCACCCGTGTCGTCCTCTATGACCGCGCCGCCGGCATGTGGGCCGCCCGGATCTGGTGGATGCTGCGCGCGTTCGGTTTCGACCACGCCGCCATCCTGAACGGCGGCTGGACGAAGTGGACGGCAGAGGGTCGCGCCATCTCAGACGCCGCGCCAGAGCCCCGGAGCGCGGTCTTCGAGGCGAACCCGCGGTCCGATCTGATCGCCGACCAGGCTGAGGTGCTGGCTGCGACCTCGGACGGCGCAACTTGCATCCTGAACGCCCTCTCCGACGAGCAACACCGCGGCGAAGGCGCATCGCCGTACGGGCGACCGGGCCGGATCGCCTCGAGCGTAAATGTGCCCGCGAATTCGCTCGTCGATCCGGACACCAACGTGTATCTGCCACTTGAAGAGCTACGCGCAAAGTTCGCCGCGGTCGGGACGGATCAGGCCGACCGCGTGATCGCCTACTGCGGCGGCGGGATCGCGGCGAGCAACGATGCCTTTGCGCTCACGCTGCTGGGCTACGAGAACGTCGCGATCTATGACGCGTCGCTGTCCGAGTGGGCGGCAGACGAGTCATTGCCGATGGAAGTGGGCTAGTCGGTCCTCGATCGGGACGGGCTCAAGCACCAGCTCACCTGAGGTGGTCGGCTCCGCGGAGCCGGGCATGAAGCGGAAGGCGGCGGCGCTCACGATCACGAGGACAGCAGCTGCGACCAGTCCGCCGCCCATCGCGTGGGCGGACGACTAGCGAGCGGCCTGGGCGAAAGCGGCACCCTCGGGACCGCCAGGCGGCTGTGATACCCGGCTGCCGGCCGCGCGGGTCGGACTGCCAGCTAATCGTCGCCGGCGGCGGTCACCGCCTCCTGGTTCTTCCGGCCCCAGGTCCGCGTGTCGACGGCCTCGGCGTCACGCGCCTCGGCGTTCTGCATGTTCTCAGACAGCTCGACTCCGAGGCCGTCGGCGATCCGAACCATGTAGTTGTACATCGCTGTCTGATGGACGATGTCGACGATGTCCTCGTCGACCCATCCAAAGTCCCGCAGCCGCTGGATATCGCCTTCGACCACGTTCGCGGGCTGAATCGTGAGTAGTTCAGCGAACTCAAGCATCGCCAGCTCGCCCTCAGTGAGGTCGGCCTCGCGGTAGTTCTCTTTCAGCTGCTGGGTGAGTTCCACGGAGCCACCGGCTCCGAGCGCCAATTCGGCGTGAGCGACCGCTCAGTAGCGACACTCATTGGTCGCGGAGACGACTGTGGCAATCATCTCCAACTGGAGCTGTGTGAGGTTCGAATCCTCATTCTCGAAGCTGACCTGTCGCAGCGCGTTCACCATCGAGGCCTCGGTCCGAGGCCGGATGCTGGTGGAGTTCACCACAGACGCATTGAAGAGCCGATGACCCTCGTGTGGTTCGGTCGTTCGTACCCAAGCCATCGCTGCCTCCGTTCGTCCTCGATGCGGTGACTATACCCGCCCGCGGTGGCACGTCCGCCATGCAGATCGATCGGCGGAGGTATACGCTCGGCCGCCCGAAGCAAGTGCGACGGGCACTGACCTAGACCGGAGGCGAGCACATGGAGCCATGGATCGTAGGCAGCCAGCCCAGCAAACGTTATCCGCTGTGGACCCGCGCCAACGTCGGCGAGGTCTTCCCTGATCCGGTCTCACCGCTCACCTTCAGCCTCGCGATGCCTACCTCCGTCGAGGGCGGCTGGCGCGACGCGCTCGTCCAGATGGGTGCCTTCACGCACGACGAATTCTCTCCTGACAACATGGAGACGCTCGGAGTCTTCGGTGGCTACTGCTACCTGAACGCCGCTGTCACGCGGATCCTCGGCGAGCGGGGGCCCGGCCTGACCGCCCAGGCGATGGACGACCTCTTCTTTGGCGTGCAGCCCGGAGTGCCGCCGTACGAGGTCGCCCCCGGCGATCAGAACGAGGAACGCACCGCCGCCATCGGTGCCACCTTCCAGTGGGCGTTCGGTGTCGAGGAACTCGAGGCGCCGGCCGCGAGCGAGCAGCTCGTCGCCGGCCTGAAGGCCGCCCGTCCGAACCTTGATGCGATGTCCAACGAGGAGCTCTGGGCGTACGGGAAGGGCATCTTCGACGACCACTTCCGGCGGCTCTTCTCCGAGCACATCTTCACCACGTTCATGAGCACCGTGCCGGTCGGTGCGCTCACGCAGATCTGCGAGGCGGTCGGCCGTCCCGGGGACGCGATGAAGATCATCTCGGGGGTCGGCGATGTGGAATCAGCAGCGCCTTCCATGGCGATGTGGCGGCTCGGGCGCCGTGTCGCCTCCGACCCGGCGCTGACGGCGACCTTCGATGCCGGGGTCAGCGGCCTGTTCGAGCGGCTCTCCGCGAACGGCGCCGGCGCCGGCTTCCTCGACGAGTTCGACACGTTTCTCGCCGATTTCGGGGCACGCGGACCGAACGAGTGGGAATCGCGAAACCATACCTGGGAGACGCGCCCGGAACTCGCGCTCGCGGCGATCGACCGCATGCGCCTCGCGACCGACAGCCAGTCGCCAGAGCTCGGCAACCGCCGCATGGCGGAAGAACGCGAGCGCATCGTGACCGAGATTGGCGCGATGCTCGAGGGCGACGCCGAGACTCACGGCACGTTCCTCGCAGCTGCGCGCGCCGCGACACTCTTCCAGGCCGGTCGCGAGCGGACAAAGACCAACGCGATCAAGATGATCCACGAGGCGCGCGTGGCCTGGCACACGATCGGTCGCCGGATGGTCGCCGGAGGTTTCTGCGAGGAAGAGGGCGACTACGGGCTTCTGCTCGCCGAAGAGTTCGATCAGTGGCTTCGCGATCCCGCGTCGTTATCGGAGACGCTCAGAGAGCGCCGCGGCCTCTACGACAGCTACAACTCGATCCAGGAGCCGTTCGTGTTCCTCGGTGAACAACCGGATCCGGCCACCTGGGCGCAAAAGGGGGCGTCCGACGTCGCTGCCGTCGCCGTCGGCGACGTGCTCGAGGGCTTCCCCGGGTGTCCCGGGGAGGTGACGGCCGTCGCCCGGGTCGTGCTCGATCCGATCGACCCGAGTGCGCTTGGGCCGGGCGAAATCCTGATCGCCCCGATCACCGACCCGTCGTGGACCCCGCTGTTTGTCGCTGCTGGCGGCGTGATTGTCGACGTTGGCGCCGCCCAGAGCCACGCGATGATCGTCAGCCGCGAACTCGGCATCGCCTGCGTGCCGTCGGTCACCGAGGCCACCCGCCGGATTCCAGACGGAGCAACGGTCACCGTGAACGGCGACGCTGGCACGGTGACCATCGTTTCGCTCCCCTAGGGTCGCTGCGTGAGTGCCAGCTCAGACCGCTCGGTCGTCGCGTTCGACGAGCCGCTGCCGCCGGGGATCGACGCCCGTGCGCTGCTCGGTGGCAAGGCGGCGGGCCTCGCCGAGATGTCGACCCTCGGACTGCCGGTCCCGCCCGGCTTCGTGATCACCACCGAGGTCTGCCGACGCTACTTCGCCGAAGGCTGGCCGGCGGATCTCGACGCGGAGATCTCGAGGCATATCGGACGTCTCGGAGCGCGCACCGGCCTTCGTTTCGGCGACCCGACGGCGCCACTCCTCGTTTCCGTCCGCTCCGGCGCACCGGTTTCGATGCCCGGAATGATGGACACGGTACTCAACGTCGGGATCACGCCAGAGATCTATCAGCGCCCGGAGATGGAGAGTGCCGTCCCCGGGTTCTACGAGGACACCTGGCAGCGGTTTCGCGTCGCCTACTCAGAGATCGTGCTTGGTGACCCTTCCCCGAACAGCGATGTTCCCGAGGATCCGCGGACCCAGCTGCGGGCGGTGATCGAAGCGGTATTTCGTTCTTGGCACTCGGACCGGGCCCGGGTCTTCCGCGAGCGGGAAGGCATTGACGACGACCTCGGCACGGCGGTGACCGTCCAGCGGATGGTCTTTGGCAACTTGGACGAGCGTTCGGGGACGGGCGTGGTATTTACCCGTGACCCGGCGACCGGCGACGACGCGCCCTACGGCGACTACCTGCCGATCGCGCAGGGTGAGGACGTCGTTGCCGGCACCCACGCCGTCGTCGACCTCGATGCGTTGCGCGACGATTTGCCCGAGGTGCACGCGCAGCTCATCGAGGTCCTGCGTACGCTCGAGCACCACTACCGAGACATTTGCGATGTCGAGTTCACGGTCAGCGCCGGCCGGCTCTACATCCTCCAGACGCGCATCGGTCGCCGCAGTCCGCTCGCCGCCGTCCGCGCTGCTGTCGCGATGGCGGAGGACCCTGACTTCCCGCTGACCCGCGCGGAGGCGGTCGCACGCGTGGACCAGGACGCGTTGCGTGCGGTCGCAGCAGCGGCCGAGGTTGATCCCGCGGCCTCGATGCTGGCGAGCGGCCTGGCGGTCTCCCCGGGAATCGGCGTCGGCATCCTCTGCTGCGATCCCGATCGCGCCTCGGAACTGGCGAGCCGCGGGATCGACGTGGTCCTCGCCCGGGCGGAGACGTCACCGGCCGACGTACACGGGATGGTCGGCGCAGCGGGCATCATCACGACGCTCGGCGGTGTCGCCAGCCACGCGGCGGTGGTCGCTCGGAGCTGGGCGATCCCGGCCGCGACCAGCGTCGGCGGCATCGAGGTCGCGGCGACGGGGCTCCGCGTCGGTGACACGTTCGTGGCAGAGGGAGAAGTCATCACCGTCGACGGTGGCTCAGGGGCGGTGTACGTCGGAGACCAGCGGCGCGCGAGCACCGCCGAAGTACCCGAGCTTCGGACGCTCCGCAGCTGGGCGCGCGAGCTCGGTGTGGAGCCCGGAACGGTCGCCGATGAAACGCAGGCACAGGGCCGCGACGCCGACGTGACATTGCTGGAACTCGCCCGGACCGTGCAGCTCAAGGGACTCTGCACGCCCGAGCGCGCCGCGCAGGCGCTCGCGACTGTTGAGCAGGGGATCGAACGCCTTCTCGCCGAGCACGACCAGCACTTCCAGGACTCGCCTCGGGGCGTGATGCTCACGCCGGACGGTCGCGGCTGGCTTGAAGCGGAACTTGACCGCGAACGGGCGACGATCGATGGCACCGCGCTGGACGGGAGCTACGAGCTGTTCATGGCCCTCAACCACGAATTCAAGGAACTCGTCAGCGACTGGCAAACCAGCGCCACAGACGGCAGCGACGATCGTGAGTGGGGCGCCCTCGTCACGCGCGTCGCCGCGATCGACGATCGCCTACACCCGCTCATCTCCGAGGCGGCCGCGCACGTGCCCAGGCTGGCCAGCTACGGACCGCGGTTCCGGCAGGCGCTCGCCGCCCTCCACGATGGCGATGCCTCAATGCTCGCATCGCCGCTGAAGGACAGCTATCACACGGTGTGGTTCGAGTTTCACGAGGAGCTGATCGGCGCCAGCGGTCGCGACCGCGCGACGGAAGAGGCGTCTCACTAGTCAGTCCGGTGCGGCCCCGGTCCCGCTTAGCCCTCGGGCAGCCAGCTCGCCGCGATGCCTCGACCGCTCAGCTCCGTCGCCAGCCCGTTTGTCAGCCAGTCCCAACACGCGCACCGACCGGCACCGCCAACCGAGTAATCCGTCTGTCGCATCGTCACGGCAGGTCGCGACCCCCTGGGCGAAATCGTCCGCGCGGAGGCGCAGGGCAAGGGCATCGGTCTGCCTCAGCACCACCCCGTTAGGTTCGTACTAGTGAGTACCATTGCGTACGAGTGAGATTCAGAATGGTGGCGCGGCTGGAACGGACTCTCGCCTGCTGGATTCACCGCGCGACTCCGCTCGATCGGCGAACGCTAGACGAAGTCGAGATCCATCCAACGGTGCTCGATCCCGGCGTCGAGAAATACTTCGCCACGGGCGACATAGCCGAGCCGCCGATAAAACGGCATCGCGTGGAGTTGGGCAGAGAGCGTGATCCCCGGTCGGCCCAGGCGCCGCGCCTCATCCTGTAACGCTTCCATCACCACCTGTCCGGCAGCAGAGCGGCGGTGTTCCAGGAGGACGGCGACGCGGCCGATGTGCGCTCGCTCCTCGGACGGATCGTCCAGTAGCAGCCGCCCCGTGCCGATCGGCTCTCGGTCGAGCCGCACGAGCATGTGCACGCAGTCCCGGACCATCGTCGGGTCTTCGTCGAATCGATCGATCTCTTCGTCCTCGGGGACATGCTGCTCATCAATGAATACACGGCGCCGGATCTCCAGCGCATCCGCCAGCTCTTCGAGCGTCTCGATCCGGGCCACCGTCAGTTCGGGCATGGGCGCAACCTACCGATCGTCGAGTCGTTCAACGAAGCGGCGAATCATCGCCGCGAGCTGGTCGGGGACCTCGAGCTGGATGAAGTGACCGGAGAGCGCCGCCTGCGCATACGACGCACGCGGAAGGATCTCATGCACGGCAGCCGCCGGCCTCAGGTTGTGGCCGCCATCGATGTAGAGCACGGGCTGGCGCACCTGTTTCGCGATCGCCGGGAGGTTCGAGGTCAGGCTCGCCCGGAACGATGCGAGCGCAGCGTGTTCCGGGGTCTTCGCCGCGTCGGCTACCACCCGCTCAGCCAGAGCCGCGTCGCGCGGGTCCGGGAAGAAGCTCGAGTAGAGCTCCACCATTGCCTCCTCGTACGGCTGATCGGCGAACGCCCGCCAGAGGGGCAAGTCCTCGATCGTTCGAGCGGTCGCGTACTGAGTGAGAATGCCGTCGACCATCACGACTCCGGCAACGAGTCGAGGATGCCGCCGTGCCATTTCCAGCGCCACGGTGCTCCCGAGCGAGTGTCCAACGACGACGGCGCGGCGGATCCGACGTGACCGTGCGAGCGCCGCAGTGTCGTCCGCGAACTGCCGCATCGAGTAACCGCTGGGCGGCGCCTCGGAGCGGCCGTGGCCACGCAGATCGAGCCTCAGCACGCGGTGGTCCCTGGCCAGCGGCGCGACGATGGGCTGCCAGTGATCGAGGCGCGACGCCCAACCGTGGATCAAGATCAGGGCAGGACGGCCTTCCCCTGCTTCGCGATAGTTCAGTGTGACGCGATCTGGTGTCCGGTAGGTCGGCATCGAGACTCCTCGGCGGATACGATACGCGGACGATGACAAGCAGCGCGGTCGATCAACTGCTGTGGCTCCTCGATCAGGCGTTCGAGACGGACGACGAGCACTCGGTACTCGCGAACCTCACCCATATCGAGGGGCTCTGGAACGTCGTACCGCCCAGAGGCGAGCGCTCGATCGCCGACATCATCGATCACATCGGTGGCTGTAAATACCTGTACGAGAACTACGCATTCGGCGGCGGTAGTTACACGTGGGACGCCGCGCCCGGGAAGGGACCGACGGATCAGGCTGAGGCGCTCGACTGGATGCGAGAGGGTCACCGCCTCCTGATCGCGTCCGTGGGATCACTGACCGACGGCGACCTCGACACCCCGCGTCTCACGAACTGGGGCGAGCTGATGGAGACGCGGAAGCTGCTGGAAGTGCTAGTCGCGCACGACTTCTATCACGCGGGCGAGATCAACCACATCCGCGCCACGCTGCAGCGCAGCGACCGTTGGGCACACCTGGCTCCGGATTAGCGCGAAGAACTGGTGCCACTCGGGATCGGCGGGCCCAGGGCGGCCGATCGAACACACTCGCCAACGTGCGCAGTCAGCTATCGAAGCGGACGACCTCAAACGCCGGCGCGGCATCCTGGGCCACTGCCGGAGCGATCGACTCCCATCCGTCGGGGTAGGACAGGTTGACCTCACCCACGCGCCACTCACCGCCACTGGAGAACTCGCGGGCGTTCTGCTCATGCAGATCGCATAAGGCGGCACCACTAAAGCGATGAACCCAGGTCGCCGGCATCCCGCACGGATCCGGCGAGGCGCAGCAGTCGTCGTCGGGGCTCACCAGCTGTACGCATTCAACGACTATCTCGTCCACGCCGCGCCCCTTCGACACCGGGAGCCGGACACCAAACGGGCGTGCCGCTCGCGCGACACGCCCGTGGAGTTCGACTCAGCTAGCTACCGATCAATGTTGGTGATACTCGGAGCGCCATCGTCGAGCCAGATCGCTCGAGCCTGGTCGTTCGCGTAGCACACGTAGCTCCCCATCAGAGCGTGGTACCGGTAGTTCATCACGTAGTTGTGCCAAGCGACCCGCACCAACGGCTCCGGGAACCAGGCCTGGTAGACCTTGTCGTGGATCCGGTCGTAGATGTTCTTCCAGACCTGCTTCTGCTCGTCGCCCGGGGGCAGTGCCCGGTTCTGCTCAAGCAGCGCGTCCAGATCGGGGTCGTTGATGCTTCCGTAGTTCACTCCACCGGTGGAGTGATAGAACGGGAACACCCACTGGTCCATCGAGTATCCGGCCGGGCCCCAGAGGAACCCGATCGTGTCATCGAAGTTCCGGTCGGACATCAACGTCACGTGCGTCGGGTTGTCCACCTCGCGGAACGAGATGTCGACCTCTGGCAGGTTAGCGTTGATCCCTGGCACCACCAGCTCGCTCAACTCGCGGCGGTAGTAGAACGACGGCATCTCCATCTTCAGCGGGGCGTCGGCGGTGTAGCCGGCGGCCTGCATCTTCTTCGATGCCTCAGCCTGGTTGAGCTGGTACCACTCGCCGTTCGCCTGTGCGGTCGGGTACGAGTCGAAGAGCAGCGGCCACGGCATCGGCGCGTTGGAGTACGGACCCTCGGGGTTGTCGTTGTCCCCCGCGTTCCGAGCCAGGTCATACTCTTCACGGTCGAACGCCTGGGAGAGCCCCTGGCGTACCCGGTCGTCTTGGAACGTCGGGTTCTTCATCTGGAACTGGAACCCGTTGACGTTCGCACCACGCGTACGCGGGAAGACCTCGGCGACGAGGTCGTCACCGTGCGTGTTCGCCATGTCTTCCAGGTCCGCCTGGTCGCGCGGGTAGAAGTCGATGAAGTTGTTCGTCTGGAACCCGGCCCGACGGACGTTCACGTCATTCTGGGTCTGCGCGATCACCTCGTCGAGGTAGGGGAGCCCCTCCTCGAAGTAGTTGGGGTTGCGCTTGAAGACCGTCCGCTCGTTCTTGGACCAGTCGTCCTGAATGAACGGCCCGGTGCCGACGGCGATCTCCTGACGCAGATCTTCGTCGTCCACCAGCTCCTTCATGTAAATGAAGCCCCACGAAGCAAGCGTCGTGGGGAAGTCCGCCAGTGGCTGGTTCAGCTTGACGCGGACGGTGTAGTCGTCGGGCGCCTCGATCGTCTCGGCCACCGCCAGGACGTCTTTCTGGGTGCCGCCCGCCTTGAGCATCTCGAGCGTCGAGACGACGTCTTCCGAGGTGAACTCACGGCCGTTGACCGGCTCCTTGTCGTGGGTCATGACCCCCTCGCGGAGGTTGAACACGAACTCGGTGCTGTCCTCGCTGACCGCTTCCCAGGACTCGGCGAGGTCGGGCTCGATCTCGACGACGTCCGGGTTGGCGTTCGCTCCGGTCACGCCACGCAGGAGCTTGTTCTGGGTGAAGTTCAGCGTGTGATAGATGGTGCACGAGAGCGTGCGGTTCATGTCCATCCGCGGTGGCTCGAGGTATCGAGTGACCAGCGTGCCGCCGTACTTCGCGTTGTTGGCGGGGTCGGCCTCTGCGGCCGAGGGTCCAACGTGGCCTTCGTAGATACCGGGGGCTACGCGTACCTGGTCAGCAGCGACTCCGCCGCCACCACCGCCGCCGCCACCGCCACCATTGGTGCCGCCGCCGCCGCCACCGCCGCCACCGCCGGCGTCCGGCGTCGCGGTCGGGTCATCGTCGTCGCCGCAACCGATCAGCGCCGCGCCAGCGAGGCCAGCTCCGGCGACGCCTGCTCCACGCATCATCGCGCGTCGGCTCACGCGACCGCGCGTCCAATAGTTCCCGCGTTCTGCCATGGGTCCCTCCCTCTGTCGTGGCACGCCTGTGTGATGGCGTGCTCTCGAATCCTGAGCACGGTAATGGCCGGTACGATAACCCCGAGGTACCTACATTACAAACGTAGAACGTGAAACTGATCACGAACTATCGCCAAACTTGAGCCGGCCGACGGAGCTCCCGATGGAAATCACAATCTTGCCGAACCAACGACGCGCCGGTGTCGGCCGGCCGCCCGCTCGAGAGAATCGCCGCGCCTGGCTGCCACAGCAGGCTCGGTTCTGTCCCGTCCTCGAAGATGGGAGTCGGCTCGGCTTCCTGGTGTACCCACCGCTCGAGGATCCCGAGGTGCTCCAAGTACGGCGCATCAGGGAGGAGACGATGCGGTTCTCGTTCGCCGTGACGAATAGCGATGGCACCACGCGCCCGCGCTGGGTGATTGACATGTCGGCCTCAGCCGGCGGGGGTGGCCTCGACGCGCACGAGCTTCGTTTCGTCGACGACGAGTTGGGCCTCAACGAAGAACAAGTGCTCGGGCAACTCGACGCGTTCACGGTGAACCTGAACGCGCCACCCGGGGCGGTCGGGCTTCGCGGCGCCTTCGACTTCGTCACACCGGAAGGCTGGGACAGCGTCTACCTCGGCGTGCTCAACGAGATCCAACCGCCACACGTGCCGGTGCTCGCGGCCCGCATCGAGACGGACTGGTACTCACAGCCGACCGAGTTCCGGTACCTCCTGGCGACGGGCCAGACGATCAGCATCGCCGGGTCCGCACCGATCGGCCAGGTCTTCTTCGTCCCCCGTGAATCGATCGAACTCCGAACGGGATCAGAGTCGGACATCGCCCGGTTCGAGGAATCGCAACGGGAATATTGGACCGAGCGGGCAGAGAAAGAGCGCGCCACGAACTTCGGAACCATCCACTCCTATCACTACCGCGACGTCCAGCGAGCCACGGGATCCGGGCTTGCCGCGGAGTAGCGCGCAGCCGAGCGGGTTGCCGAAAAACTACCCGAAACCAATCGAATCTCAGGTCGATTACGTTGTGGCCCTGCCGCTGATTGTGGTATCACCTCCGCATATCGCATGCGTGGTCGATCGAGCGCCCCACCCGCCCGTCGGTCCTTAAGGGAACGCAGATGCAGCAATACATCATTCGCCGCCTGATCTTGATGATCCCCACCGTGCTGGTGATCACGATCTTCACCTTCGGGTTGCTCCGGATCATGCCTGGGGACTTCATCGTCGCTCAGATGGCCGAGGCCCGAGGGGTCGACGAAGAGCAGATGGCCATTTGGCGCGCGGAACTCGGCCTCGACGAGCCCGCCTACACGCAATACGTCGAGTGGATCGGCGGCGTGGTCACCGGCGACTGGGGAACGTCGTTCTGGCAGAACGAGCCCGTCCTGCACGTGATCGGACGGGCGCTCCCGATCTCAATCGAACTGGGGGTGTTAGCGATCGTGATCGGCATCGCGATCTCCTTACCGATCGGGGTGCTCTCCGCAGTACGCCAGGACACCTGGATGGATTACCTCGGGCGAGGGATCTCGATCGCGGGTATCTCGGTGCCCAACTTCTTCCTCGCCACGCTGATCATCATCTATGGCGCGCGCTGGTTCGGATTCTTCCCGACTCAGGTCTACCAAAACCCGTTAGATGACCCGATCGCGAACCTCAAGCAATTCTTGCCGGGCGCGATCGTGCTCGGCACGGCACTGTCCGCGCAGAACATGCGGATGTTGCGCACGACCATGCTGGAGACACTGCGTGCGGACTACGTACGTACCGCCCGCGCGAAGGGACTCCGAGAGAGCGGTGTGATCTTCCGCCACGCGTTCCGCAACGCGCTGATCCCGGTCGTCACCTTGCTCGGGTTCCAGATTTCAGTCGCGATCGGCGGCTCAGTGATCGTCGAGACGGTGTTCGGGATGAACGGCATCGGCCGGAACTACATCGCCGCCGTGCAGCAACGTGACTACCCGCTCGTGCAGGGGATCCTGCTCGTCCTGGTGTCAGCGACCCTGATCACCAACCTGCTGGTTGACTTGAGCTACTCCTACCTCGACCCGCGGATTCGCTACTAGCGCGTCTCAGCCGGGAACAGACTCAAACCTTCGGAGGGAACGATGGTCGCTAGCGCTGAACAGGTCGACGTCGGTGGCGTGCCCGCTGAGCTGATCAAGAGCAAGCCGATCTACTCGCGGCTATGGGCTTTCGCCAAACGGCGCCCGCTGGGTGCCGTCTCTGGCGTCATGTGCCTGCTGATCCTGATCACGGCGATCGGGGCCTGGACCGGGGCGTTCGTCCCCTATGACCCCATCGCCTTGAACGCCCGCGACCGACTGGCTCCCGTCTGGAGCGAGTCGAACGATGGCTCGAAGTTCTTCATCCTCGGCACCGACGACATCGGCCGAGACATGTTCAGCCGCATCATCGAAGGGGCCAAAATCTCGGTCTTCTTCGGTATCGGCGTCGCCGCGATCGCCGTGTTCATCGGTGGCTTCATCGGGCTGATTTCGTCCTACATCGGTGGCATCGTCGACCTCATCGTCCAACGCATCGTCGACGCGCTCCAGACGGTCCCACTTCTCGTGCTCGCGATCGCCATCGTGTCGATCAGCGGGCCGGGAATCATGAAGGGCTTCTGGATTCTCGCGTTCCTCTCGATCCCACGTCCGGTTCGCGTGATCCGTGGGTCCGTGCTCGCCGTCCGCGAGGAGATGTACATCGAGGCAGCCCGTAGCCTGGGCGCGACCGACATCCGCGTGATGTTCCGTCATGTCCTCCCGAACGTCATGGCACCAATGATCGTGCTGGCCTCGTACATCCTCGCCGTCGCGATCATTGTCGAGGCGTCGCTGTCCTTCCTCGGGATCGGTGCGCAGCCGCCGACGCCCTCGTGGGGCGCGATGCTGTCGGGCAACGGCGCTGTGTTCTTCAGCACCAACCCGCGACTCGCTCTGATGCCGGGCCTCGCGATCAGCGTCGTCGTCTTCGCGACCAACATGTTCGGCGACGCGCTCCGCGACGAGCTGGACCCGCGCCTGCGGGGCTCCCAGTAGCGGGAACGCCCATTCGAAGCACGCAAGGCGCCGGCTGGTCCGGCGCCTTGTTTGATCTCAGACGCCGTTGATCGAGGCGCGCCCTGTCGCGGCGTCGCTAGCGCGCGAGTGCTGCTCGCAGCTCTCGGGCGAGGTTGCCACGACGACCGGCCCGGACAGCGCCGAGCTCGAGCCAGTCGGCCATGGTCCGCAGTTCGCCCGCCAGCTCCCAGGCGACCCGCTTCGCGTCCGCGCCGGCCTCGAGGTGGGCGGCGCGCGCCAGCAGCACCGAGGCCTGCCGATCCGCTTTCAAGTCCACGCGCGCCACCAGCTGTCCGTCGAGCATGAACGGCATCACGTAGTAGCCGTACCGCCGCTTCGGCTCTGGGACATAGATCTCGATCTTGTAGTCGAAGTCAAAGATTCGACTACCACGATCGCGATGCCAAACGACCGGGTCGAAGGGCGTGAGGAGGGCGCGGCCCTCGATCCGTCGCGGGAGCTTCGCCTCAGGAAAGAGATAGCCGGGTTCGTTCCAGCCCTCGACCGCAACACGCTCGAGCCGTCCTTCGTCCGCCAGCGCGGCCACGAGCGGACGAGCCTCGGGGACCTTCATGCCGTAGTAGTTCGCGAGGTCTTTCAGCGAGCTGACTCCGTGTGCGCGGGCAGCGCGCATGAGCAGCTCACGTCGCGCGTCGTCGGGCGTGGGAACCGGCGCGTTCAGCAGTTCCGGCGGCAGCACGCGCTCGGTGGCGTCGTAGACGCGCGTGAAGCCACGTCGCTCGTGCGTGGTAATTGCCCCGGTCCGAAAGTGCCACTCCAGCGCGGTCTTCCCGGGGCCGTAGCCCCACCAGGGCCCAGTGCGCTCACCCGGGTCGTCGAGATCGGCGACGGTCAATGGTCCGTTCGTCCGAACCTCCTCGAGCACCGCCGCGGCGTAGTCCGGGCGGTCGGCCATCAGCTTCGAGCTGCGGTACTTCGGAACGGCCTCGTCCATGCGGTGGCGGAGCAACGGGTAGTGGTCGACCGGAATCAAGCAGGCGGCGTGGCCCCAGTACTCGAACAACTCGCGACGCTTGAACGCGAGGTCGTAGAGCAGCTCCTGGGGGTATGGGCCCAGCCTCGAGAAGAAGGGCATGAAGTGGGAGCGGACCACCACGTTGACCGAGTCGAGTTGGACGAGGTTCATATGGCGGAGCGCGCGTCGCAGGTGACGCGCGTCGACGCGCCCGGTCGGGCGGGGATCAGCAAAGCCCTGCGCAGCGAGCGCCATACGCCGCGCTTCGTCGTTCGAGAAGTCAGTTCGAGGCATGCCTCGCCGTCGCTGTCCGGCGCCTAGCGAAACGCCGAGGCAACCTCGCTCTGGAACTGATCGGCCGAGGCATTCGCGCGATCAGCGCTCTGGTCGCCACGCAGCTGGAAGATCGGGACCACCAGCTCGTCGACGCCTGCGTCGATGTACTCCTGGACTACAGCCTGGAGCTCAGTCGCAGACCCCGCCTGGAGGCGAGGGTTCTGCTGCTTCGCCTCCTCGGCCGCCGACGCGTCGTCGGTCACGAGGAACATCGCGTTCGCGGACTTCCGGATCTCCGAGGGGTCGCGGCCGAGGTCGGCGCAGTGGCGCTCGAGGACGCCGATCTTGTGTCGCAAGGTGTCCGGGCCGCCCCAAACGTTCCATTCGTCGGCGTACTGGGCGGCGATCCGCATCGTGACGCGTTCGCCGCCGCCACCGATCAAGAGTGGCGGGCGCGGCCGCTGGACCGGCTTGGGCGCCAGCGGGGCGTTCGTGATCTGGTAGAACTTCCCGTCGAAGTCGGTGCGCTCGTCGGCGAACAGCCCACTGATCACCTGTACAGCCTCTTCAAGACGGCGCAGGCGGCTGCCCACGGTGTAGAAGGGGATGCCATAGGCGTCATGCTCATTCTCCTGCCAGGCGGAGCCAATCCCGAGGACGAGCCGTCCACCGCTGATGATGTCGACCTGCGCCGCCATCTTTGCGAGGACGGCCGGGTGCCGGTAGGTGTTCCCGGTAACCATCGTCCCGAGGCGCACGCGGGGAACCGATGCCGCCAGCGCCGCGAGTGAGGTCCACGCCTCACCGGTCGGGCCGCTGTTGTCGGCCTGGTTCGGCATGAAATGGTCGGCGATCCAGAGACCGTCCCAGCCGCTCTGCTCGATGTGTGACGCGAAATCGTGGAGGGGCTCCCAGGCTCCCGGCTGATTCGGCCATGCGCTGAACTGCATTCTGTGTCCGTCCCCTGCTTCTCGTGGCTGGTGATCAGGCCGCGGTAGCGGCCGAGTGGAGTGCGATGAACTGGAGGACTCGCTCCCAGGCGTCCTCGGATTCACTCGCATACTCCTCGAAGCCGCGGTCGAAGAACGAGTGTGGCGCGCCGGAGTAGCTCACGATCTCGTGCTCGGTACCGGCAGCCTGCAGCGCGGCCTCGTACTTCGCGACCTCTTCCTGGGGGATGCCCTGGTCTGCCCCACCCATCAAACCGAGGATCGCGCACTCGAACTGCGGTACGAGATCGACCGACGCTGCCGCGCCCTGCGGGAAGCCCTCGCGCGTTGGGTGTCCGTAGAACCCGATCGCGCCAGACAGGCCGTGCCCGTTGGCCGCCTGCCCCCACGAGCCGCTGCCGCCGTAGCAGAAGCCGATCGTGAACACCTCCCGCGCGCCATTGCCGGGAGCCGCCCGCAGGTGGGCCACCGAGGCGGCGACGTCGTTCTTCACGCCCTCGAAGGTCGTCTGGGCGATGTGCTCGCGGAACTCGAACTCGGCATCGCGCTTGCCCACGCCGGCACTGCGACCGAAGTAGTCGATCGCGATGGCGTCGTAGCCTCGCTCGGCGAACCGCATCGCCAGCTCCTCGTAGAACGGGAACAAGCCGCGGACATCAGGCATCACGACGACCGCCGGGCCTCGTGGTTCCTCGGCGCGGGCGACGAAGGCAGCGAAGTCGGTGCCATCACTCGCCGTGAGCGTCAGATCCTCTGTGTCGATCGCCGCACCAGCGATCGGCACGATCGGCGGCACTGAGTCATACGGAAAGCACATCTGAAACCCCCGCACATGGTCTTGAAGGCGGTCATCGATGACCGCCGGGTCACGATACTACCCGGATAGGCGGACCCGGCAGCGCCAGTGGCTCGCCACGCTCGACCGTGGGGCTGCCTCGACCACAGCCGCACTGGCGACCCCGGCGCTACACGGTGGCCAGCAACCCCTCGCGCTCGAGCGCCGTCCGCACGAAGAGCTGGTGCAACTCGGCGCGTCGGGACTTGGGCTGGTTCTGCTGGCCCATCTCCACGAGGACGGGGACCAGGCCCGCGACGAAGCGGCCGATGCCCAGCGAGGAGGTGCCCCCCGTCGGCCACGAGGGATCGAAGTTCGGTCGCTGCGTGAAGTTCGTGAACCTGTTGCGATCACGATCCCGCAGGACGAGCTGCTCGCGTTCGCTGACCTGCGCGTTCACAGTTTCGGTGACGGCTTCGATCCGTGGTGTTTCCTCCACGCTGGCGCCGTTCGTGACGGTCTGCCCGAGGAACGCGGTGCCGTCCGCCGTCCGCTCGTTGAAGAATCCCCAGGACTCATGCAGATCCAGGAGCAAGCCGACCTCGAACTCTCGCGCAAGCTCAACGATCGAGTACGCCATGCGCTGCATCGGGAAGGCGTTCGCCGACTCAGACGGCTCGCCCGGATAGAAACGGTTGAGGTCGCCGAGATCGGGCAACGTTCGCTGCAGCGCGCGGGTCGCGACGATGTTCGCTCGTGGGATCACCACGGTCACGCCGCGGTCCGGCATCCAGTCAGCAATCTCGCTCGCCGCAGCCCAGCCGCCGGGTTCGTTCCCGTGAACACCGCCCAGCACCATCACGCTCGGGCCAGGCTGCCCACTACGGTTGATGAAGACCGGCGTCTCCCAGTCAGTCCCCGGCAACGCCAGCCGCTCGAGCTGACGCCGATCGCCCAGAGGCAGTTCGCGTCGGCGGGCGGTCGCCGCTGTTGCCGTGTTCGGCTCGGAGGCGTTCGGGACGACCGCCGCGACCGTGGAGCGCTCGGGATCCTCGGGAGTCGCGGTGCTGGCGGCCAGAGGTGTTTCGGAGTCAGCGCCACAGGCCGCCAGGAACGCGGCTCCGGCGGCTGCTCCGCTCAGGCGCAAGAACTGACGCCGCGACGCTGTCTGCCGCATGCGCGATCTGTTCATGCATTCATCGTAACGACGTCAGACAGGGCGGATCACGTAGGCGCGATCACCCGCCATGTCGAGGCAGCGTGGTTAGCCGGCCTCAGTCTCATTCGCGGCTCTACGCATCCCTGGGCGGATCAGCCAGTCGTAGATCGCCCCGCCGATCGAACCGCCGATCAGCGGCCCGATGATGTAGACCCAGAATCCGTTGCGAGGTCCCGGAATGGCGACCGAGTCCCAACCGGCGAGGAAGGCGACGATCCGTGGGCCAAAGTCGCGCGCCGGATTCCAGCCAGCCTGGGTGATCGGCGCAAATAGACTGATCAGCGCTGCCACGGTGAATCCGATGAAGAACGGCGCGAGTGACGCACCCGGGCGTCCCGGGTTCCACCGATCGACCAAGGCGAAGATGACGAACACCAGGACGCCAGTTCCGAAGGCCTCGACGGCAACGGCCATCAGCGGGGAGACGAGGTCGAAGGCACGCTCGTCAGTACCGAACACCGCCGGGTTGGGGAAGTACTCGCCAAAGACCATCGCCGATGCCTGGCTCCCGTCCTCCCCGCGGACCAGCCCTTCGTTCTCCTCGAACCGGTCGATGAAGGGGCCGAACGCCGCGAGGATCGCGAGTCCACCGAGGACGCCACCAACGAGCTGCGCACCCCAGTACGGGAGCAGCCGCGCCCTCGGGAAGTCATCTGGCCGCCAGATCGCGAAGGCGAGGCTGACCGCCGGATTGAGGTGTGCACCCGAAATACTGGCCGTCGCGTAGATCGCTAGCGTCACACCGAAGCCCCAGACGACCGCGACCTGCCAGAGACCGACTTGCGCTCCGGTCATCACCGCCGCCGCGACGGACCCGGTCCCGAAGAGGACGAGGATGAAGGTGCCGATCATCTCGGCGATGTAGGGGTGGAACCGCGAACGCTCAAGCACGCTGATCACTCCTCGCGCTACCGGAGCTCGGGAGCAGGATCGCGATCAGTCCCTCGACACGCTCCCTGACGTCGTCTCGAATCGGTCGAACACCGGCCAGGGATTGGCCGGCGGGATCCTCGACCTCCCAGTCGAGGTAGCGGACGCCCGGGTAGACGGGACAGGCGTCGCCGCAGCCCATCGTGACGACGACATCAGCGGCTTGCACGACGTCGTCGGTCCAGCGTTTCGGAGACTCGAGCCTGATATCGACGCCCGCCTCCCGCATGGCCTCGACAGCCACAGCGTTCACGGCCGCCCCCGGTTCCGAGCCACCAGACGAGACCGCGACACGGTCGCCAGCGAGGTGTTTGAGCCAACCGGCCGCCATCTGCGATCGCCCCGCGTTGTGAACGCAGAGGAAGAGCACGTGCGGAACGTCGCGGCCCAGCGCGCCGTCAAGCTTCACGAGCGCCTGATCGGAACTCTCTGACATCTGCTCTCCTCGACCAGCCGGCTAATCCGCGTCGTTGGCTCGATTGCTCGATCGCTCGTCGGTCGTGTCACTGGAGACACCGACGGCAGATCAGCACGTCGTGCCGATCCCATTCGAGTTTGAACGCGACTGCTTCGAGGCGGTTCGAATGTTCATCGACGACCGGCACGGTGGGCACCCGCGGATCGTACCGGTCAACTCCGACAAGCGTGCAGGGCACCGCCTCCCGGGCGGTGGCCGGCGGGCGCGGTCAGCTACGGCACGTCCATTAGCCGCAACCGACGCTCAGTCAGCCAACTGAACAGGACGACCACGACCAGGGCGCCAACCACCGCTGGAGCGAAGTCGAGCGCGACACCGCCGGTCTCCTGCAGCCGGCCGTCGTCCAACCCCCGAATCACGCCGAGCGTGTACTGCCGGATGCTGACGAACCTCAGGCCGGAGAACAGGGTCGAGATCGAGACCTCCCAGAGGAAGACGTAGACCAGGCCAAAGGCAATCGCCTGCCTCGTGGCGAGCCCACCCCAGGCGAAGACGACGCTGTAGGCGGCGGCGCCTACCGCCAGGCCGGCGCCAGTCGCCAGCGACGTCCCCACATCGCCATCCGTGATCAAGAGCGACATCACGATGCCGCTCACCACCACCGGGACGCCGACGCCGAGCACCGTCGCGAGCATCTTCGGAACGACGATCTGCCAACGTGGGATTGGCTTCAGCGTGAGATAGCCCAGCGTGTTGTCTTCGACCTCGTCACCGAGCGTCGCGGTTGCGAGTAGCAGCGCGGAGATCGGGAGCACGACGCTGTTCAGCAGCTGTTCGGTCATCACGTCGTGGAAGTCGATCAGGTCCGGCCGCGTCGATTCGTTCGAGAACCAGTAGATCACGGCGAGGAGGATCGGCACCGCCGAGAGCAGCAGCACGATGATGTAGCGACGCCGCTGAGTGAGCTGCGCGAACGTCAGTGCGAAGAGCGCCATCATCGCGGCACCTTCTTCCCGACGCCGGCCCCGTCGGCGAGGTACTCGAACACGCTCTCGAGCGAATCATCGAGCGGCTCCACCCGCTCGATGCGAACAGCGCTCGCCTGAGCGGCAACCGGAATTGCATGCTGCAGCGCGCGCACGTCGGTTCCGAGGACGCGCAGGCCGTCGTCGTCGATCGTAAGCGACTCGACGGCTACTTCAGCGGCCAGGGCCGACGCAAGCACGCGAGGCGAGTCGCAATCGACGCGCACGAGGTACGGGCGCTGGTTGAGGCGTCGTCGGATCGCTCGATAGTCACCAGCGGCCGCCAGCTTGCCGCCCACGATCAGCAGAATCCGTTTCGCCATCGACTCGACTTCTTCGAGGATGTGCGAAGAGATCAGGATCGTCCGTCCCTGCTTCGCCAGCTCGCTAATCACGTCCATGAACTCGAGGCGCTGACGCGGGTCCGTGCCGCTGAGCGGCTCGTCCAGCATGAGCACCTCGGGGTCGTGAACGAGCGCGTGAGCCAAGCGCATCCGCTGTCGCATGCCGCGCGAGTACCCGCCGAGCTTGCGGTGCTGGTCCCCGGTCATGCGGACCATCTCGATCGCGCGGTCGGTGGCCTCGGCGACGTTCGGTACGCCAGTCAACGTCGCCCCGAGTTCAACGAACTGGCGGCCGGTCAGGTACGAGTAGATCTGCTCATGGGCGGTCATCACGCCGAGCCGCTTGTAGATACCAGGGTTGCCGCGCACCGGCTCACCCAGGACTGTGATCTCGCCCTCGGATGGGCGGGCGAGCCCCGCCAGCAACCGGAGTAAGGTCGTCTTACCGGCGCCGTTGGGGCCCACCAAGCCGGTCACTCCGGGGTAGACCTCGAACGAGATGTCGTTGACGGCGACGACACTGCCGAACCAGCGAGACGCCCGGGTCACTTGCATGGTCGGTTGGTGGTCGTTCACTCGGCCGCTCCTCGATAGCGCCACCACATGACGACCCAGCCGATCGCGATGACCGCAACGACGTCCGCCAGGTAGAACCAACTCGACAGCGGGGTTCCCGATTGGACGTCGTCGAAGATCCAGTTGTTGACGTTGACGACGGCCTGCAGCAGGTCGATGAGTTCGAGGTAGTCGCCGGTCGAGCCTGAGACGAGCTCAGCGAGGACCTCGCCCACGACGGAGAACAGGACAAGCAACCCCAGCGTCGCGCCTGCCGCATAAGGCCGACGATCCGTGAACGACGACACCGCGAGCGCAACGCTGGTGAGCATCGCCGCCAGGATCAGGCCGGAGAGCGCCGCCTGCGGAATGATCTCGAGGTTGTCCCGCGCCCAATCAGCCGGACTATCGGCGATCACGGCGTGGGTGGCGAAGAGGAGCAGCTGCGGTGACCACAAGACCAACGTGCTGACGGTGAGGAACCCGAACCAACGCGCGGCGACGTAGTTCATCGGCGTGAGCGGCCGGGTGAAGTACAGCACGAGCACATTGCTGCGGCGGTCCGGGCAGAACATCTCCGGCCCGATCATCGACGCGTAGAGCATCAGCGGAACGAGGGCGAGCTGGAAGTACTCGCGGTTGGAGAAGCCCTCGAGGTCGACGTCGTCGAGGCCGCCGGTGAACGAGTTGAAGAACCCGAGGATCACGATGACGAATACTGCAGGCAGCAGCACCAACACGATCAGTCCGAGTGGGAGCAGCTTCGATGAGAGGCTGCGCCCGAGGCCCAGCGACGCCCGGATCGAGTCTCTCCAGATCGCCCGCAGTGCCTGCGGGGGGCCGGACCGTTCTCCCTCGAATCGCTGGTAGCCGAGGTCGTAGACCTCGCCCTCCGTCGAACGCTGCCGGGGTTGCGTGTCGATGGTCACGCGTCGTCACCCTCGCGCAGCGACTGGAGTGCCGGATCGTCGCGGAACAGCTCGGTGAGCGAGTGCTGGCGCGGCGCCATCGAGTAGAGCAGCGCGCCGGATGTGACGATCGCGTCGCGGATGGAGTTGAACCCGGCGTCGTCGATGTTCTCGACCACGATCGTTTCACCCTCGACTCGGGATTGAATGCCGCGCCGTCCCAGTTCAGCGAGAAATGGTTCCGCGCCTTCGGTGACCTGGATCGCGAGCAACGTGGTCTCAGTGGTGAATCCCGCGACGGATCCCTCCTGAGAGACGTTCCCGGCATCGAGGACGATCACGCGATCGCAGGTTCGCTCGACATCGCCCATCAGGTGCGAGGAGAGCACGACGCTGATCCCGAACTCGCGTCCCGTGTGCTCGACCAGCTCGAGCATCTGCTGACGTCCCATTGGGTCGAGGCCGGCGGTCGGTTCGTCGAGCAGCACCAGCGCCGGATCGTGGACGAGCGCCTGCGCCAGCTTCACGCGCTGCTTCATCCCCGTGGAGTAGTCGCCGAGCGGGCGGTAGCGCTCTTCCTCGAGACCGACGTGGCGCAGCGTGTCCGCGGCACGGACGCGGGCATCGTGCGACGGCAGGCCCGAGAGCTGACCCATGTACGAGAGGAACTCGATCGCATCCATGTTCCGCGGCAGGCAGTCATGCTCGGGCATATAGCCGATTCGTTGCCGCGCCGCGGGCTGGACGGAGACGTCGACGCCCTCGAAGAGGGCGCGCCCTGCGGTCGGCCCGATCAGCCCGAGAAACAGCTTCAGCGCGGTGCTCTTGCCGGCCCCGTTCGCACCGAGGAGGCCGGTAATCCCCGGCTCTACGACAAAGCTGACGCCGTCGAGCGCCCGTACCGATCCATAGTGTTTCTTGAGCTGTTCGGCTTCGAGGAGTGCTGGCATGGCAGCGAGTATAGGTCTCGCTTCCAGCTCACCGGAGTCCCTCGATCGGGGTATTTCTCGGGCGAGCGGGGCTGGTTAGGCCTCACTCGCTGGCACAACGCCAGGATCAGCCTCTGCGGAGGCCGGTTCACCACGGTCCTGGACCGACCGCCATGCCAGCAGCGCGATCGCGCCGGTTCCGGCGAGGCCGACCAGGCTCGCGACCAAGAAACCGAGCACTGGCACCCAGCCGACCAGCTGGAGCAGACCAACGCCGACGAGTGCGCCGAGGTAGGGGTGCGCGGGCAGCGCTTCCGGTCGCGCTCGACCGAGGATCCAGGTCCCGAGTCGAATCCCCGCAACCACGTATCCCAGCACTGCCATGACCGGGAGCACCATCACCAGAATCATCAAGCCGGTCGGGATGCCGATCACCGTGATGAGAGCGAGCCCGGCGGCAATCGGCACGAACACCCAGAGCAGGATCGCCGCGACCACTACCTTGCCCGTCTCGTTCGTGATCGCCAGACCGGCAGCATTTGCCGGCCGGCCGGCCACCGCAGCGACGGCCAGCGCCAGCACGACGAGCGCCACGGAGATCCCGAGGTAGATCAGCACCGAAATGACGCCGAGTGCGGCGCCAAATCCGACCTCGCCACCCTCGATCACGCTGCCCTGAATCCGAATGTCGGCTCCGCGATCGAGGTTCCCATCGATCAGGCGGACGTCCTCGGAGATGACGGTGGACCCAGTCAACGTCGCGTCACCCGAGATGACGACGAGGTTCCGCACCGCCGCGTCAGTCAGCGTGACGCTGCCATCGATGACCACAATGTCTTCGACGGTTCCGAGGACGACGGCATCGCCATCGATCACGATCAGCGTCTCGACGTCTTCGTCGGCTGCGACCGTCACCGTGCCACCGATACGAAGCAGCAGGCCGTCATCACCACTGGTCTGGGCGTAGGCGACTGCGGGAATGAGGAGCGCGATCCCGGCTGCCAGCACCGCGAGCCATCGTTTGTTCATCATCGTGAGCCTCCCCCGAACCGAGTGCGGCCGAGGTGAGACTAGATCGTCGATGCTGAGCGCGCTCAGTGGCGAAGGGCCTGCCTCGGCATCACGAACGTCACGGTCGAGCGACGTTCGACGGGCGCCTCTTATTTCCGGAGCTGCTCGGCTGCCGTTTCGTTCGCCACGATCACGGGCTGGCGCCAGGACGCGAACGTCGCGGGGTCGATCGCGAGCAGCGGCTCCCAGCTCGCGCTGCCTCGCGGTTTCGTCCACACCTCGTGGCCGGCGGCCTCGACAAGGACGGCGCTGGCGGCGATGTCCCAGACGTGCGGGTCCGGATTGCGCGCGCCCTGGAGCACCCCGGCCGCAACGAGGGCGCCCTCGAGCGCCGTCGAACCGAGTGAGCGGAAGTCCCAGCCGGCAGCGCGCGCCTGGCTTCCCATCGGGGTCGCGACAATTCCGCGCAACCGACCGTTCGAGAGATGTCCGGCGGACGGCATCGGTGCGCCGTCGAAGTGCAGCTCTCCGCCACGGTGCGCGTGGTAGACACCCGGTCGTCCGAGGTGAGTCGCGACGCCCCAGATCGCTCCGGCGACCGGGGTCGCACCCTCGAAGACGCCGATCGAGCATGAGTAGAACGGCATGCCGTTCACGAAGTTCTGCGTGCCGTCGATCGGGTCGACGGCCCAGGTGAACCGGGCGCCCGCCTCGTACGAGGCCACCGTCTCCTCGCCGAGGAACGCGTGGTCCGGGTAGCGGGCCTCGACCCGCGTCTGAATCAGCTCCTCGGTCGCCCGGTCGATGTCGGAGACTGGGTCGATCGGCGCACGCTCGCCAGCCGGCGCGTCCTTGTAAGACACAAAGATTTCGCGCCCCAACGCGTCGAGGATCGACGCGCCTGCCTCTGCGGCGATCGAGTAGGCGACCTGTTCCAGCTCAGCCGCCATCGTGGCGTCGAACGACGCCGCTGACTCAGTCATCGAACCTCTACTCTCGTATCCGCCAGCCTCGACTACGTCGTCAGCGCGCCCGAGGACTCCTCAACGAGATTCAACAGCTCGCCCATCAGGTCGACGAGGTCGAAGTCCGATGGCGTGAAGATGCGCTTGATGCCGCGCGCCTGGAGGGTGGTCATGTCTTCCTTCGGGATGATCCCGCCGAAGACAACCGCGATCTCGTCGGTCGCACCGGCTGCCTCCAGCTCGGTCATGAGCTGTTCCGCCAGCTCGAGGTGGGAGCCGCTGAGGATCGAAATGCCGATCACGTGCGCTGATTCATCGACGGCCGACTGGACGATCTCCGCCGGGGTAAGGCGGATACCGGAGTAGATCACCTCGAAGCCGGCGTCTCGGGCGGCGACGGCAATCACCTCGGCGCCGTTCGAGTGGCCATCGAGACCCGGCTTGCCGACCACAATCCGTGGGCGACGACCGGTCCGCGAGGTGAACTCGTCGGAGCGGGCGCGGAGCGCGTCCATCTGCTCGCTCGTGAGCCCGAGGTGCTGGCCCTCGATGCCGGTGGGCGGGCGGTACTCGCCGAAGGCGCGGCGCAGCGCGTCGGACCACTCGCCGGTGGTGACGCGGGCGAGCGCGCACTCGATGGAGGCTTCCATCAGGTTCTCGCCGGCACGTGCGGCTGCCTCGAGGGCTTCGAGCGTCGCCTGAGCCTTCGCGTCGTCGCGGTTCGCCTTGGTCTCCTCGAGTCGGTCGGTGGTCCAGCGGACCTCATCCGGATCGACGCGGAAGATGCCGCCTTCCTCGCCGCTGATGAGCGGCGACTCGATGGCCTCGGTCCAGCGGTTCACACCGACGACGATCTTGTCACCGGAGTTGATCGCGCTGACACGCTCGGCCATCGAGGCGACGAGCGCGGATTTCATGTATCCCGACTCGACGGCCTCACGGATACCGCCCAGCTCGAGGATGCGGTCGATCTCCGCGCGGGTCTGCGCCTTGAGGTCGTTGACCTTCGACTCGATCACAGGTGACCCATCGAAGAGGTCGGGGTACTCGAGCAGGTCGCTCTCGTAGGCAAGGATCTGCTGGAGGCGGAGCGCCCACTGCTGGTCCCAGGGCCTCGGCAGGCCCAGCGCCTCGTTCCAGGCGGGAAGCTGGAGGGCGCGGCAACGGGCGTTGCGGCTGAGGGTGACGCCGAGCGTTTCGAGGAGAATCCGCCACGCGTTGTTCTCGGGCTGCTGCTCGGTCAGGCCGAGGCTGTTCACCTGCACGCCGTAGCGGAAGCGCCGGAATCGAGGGTTCTCGACGCCGTAGCGTTCGCGGGTGATCTCGTCCCAGAGCTCGGTGAAGGCGCGCATCTTCGACATCTCTTCGACGAAGCGGATGCCGGAGTTCACGAAGAAGCTGATGCGACCGACGACGGCCTCGAAACGCTCGCCGGTGATGTTCCCACGCTCACGGATCTCGTCGAGGATGCCGATCGCGTTCGCGAGCGCGAAGGCGAGTTCCTGGCCCGGCGTCGCGCCGGCTTCCTGGAGGTGGTAGCTGCAGATGTTCGACGGGTTCCACTTCGGGATCTCGTCCAGGCAGTACTCGTACATCTCCGCGATCAGGCGGAGGCTGGCCTCCGGCGGATAGATGTAGGTGCCGCGCGCCAGGTACTCCTTGACGATGTCGTTCTGGGTCGTGCCCTGGAGCTTCGAGATGTCCTCGCCGCGTTCTCGCGCCAGGGCGACGTAGAGCGCGAGCATCCACATGGCCGTCGCGTTGATCGTCATCGAGGTGTTCATCTCTTCGAGCGGGATGCCGTCGAAGAGCACGTGGAAGTCGTCGAGGCTGTTGATCGGCACGCCGACCTTGCCCACCTCGGGGCGAGCGAGCGGGTGATCCGAGGAGTAACCGGTCTGCGTCGGCAGGTCGAAGGCGATCGAGAGCCCGACCTGCCCGGCTGCCATGTTCGAGCGATACAGCTCGTTCGAGGCGCGCGCGCTGGTGTGTCCGGCGTACGTCCGGAAGATCCACGGACGGTCGCTCATCGCCTCGCCATCACCGTCGTAGAGCTGGTGCGCCTGTTGCGTCTGGTCGTCGCCCATAGCGTTGCCTTCCTCGGAACCGTCGAACGGCCCCGATGATCACATAACGCCGATGAGGACGCCATGCCGGTTCGGTATGGTGCTCGTCGCTACCCGAGGATGCTGCCGAGGAACCGTTCAGTGCGAGACATCTATGTCGTCACCCACACGGAGTCACAGCACCACGTCGATCAGGTCGTCGGCGGCTGGTATGACGCAGAACTGACGCAGCGCGGCCGACGCCAGGCCGTCGCCGTCGCTGCGCGGCTTGCTGAGTTGATCGACGCGACGCCGCAGATCGTCAGCTCCGATCTCACCCGGACCCGCGAGACCGCCGAGGCGATCGCGGCGCGATTCGGCACCGACTTCTCGACGACAAACGATCTGCGAGAGATCAGCTTCGGGCCGGCCGAGGGCAAGCCGCAGGCGTGGCTCGACGAGCGGTTCGAACCGGCTCCGGACGACGACCGACTCGACTTCCGCAACAGCCACGGCGGGGAGACGCGGCGTGAACTCGCGACGCGGATCTACAGAGCGATGGACGCGATCCTCGACGCCGACGGATCACCGCAGGTCGTGGTGACGCATGGCTTCGCGATGACCTTCGTTGTCGCGGCATGGGTGGGGATGCCGATCGACGCGACCGGGACCATCAACCTCCGCGCCACCTCGGGCGGGATCACACATCTCCACGAGGACGACTTCTTTCGCAGCCGGCAGGTCGCGTTCCTCAACGACGCCCGCCACCTCGAGGGGATCTAGGACCCTCGGAACTCAGGTCACGAGGACCAAGGGGTACAGCGCGGCGTAGGCGAGGATGAACAGCGCGCCGACCGGGCGATCGATACGCCGTCGTCCCCAGAACATCACCAGCACGAGACCGACAGCGACCAGCGCCCCGATCCCGCCTCGGACGGCGAGGTCGCTGTTGATCGCGGTCGGCGACACGAGCGGACCGATACCGAGGGTCAGCGTCGCGTTGGCGAACGCCGAGCCAAAGACGTCACCAATCGCCAGCCCCCAGGCGCGCCGTCTCACAGCCGTGATGTCGAAGACCAGCTCTGGCAGTGAGGTCCCGATGGACGCCCCAAAGAAGCTGATCGCGTACTCGGGGACGCCGGCGATCTCGGCAAGGTTGACGAGGCCGATCACCGCGATGGAGGCACCCGCGGCCACGACGAGCAGCGCACCGATCGTGGCGAGGACCTGCATGGTCACCGGTCCCTCGCTCGTCTCGCGGACCTCGGCTTCCGACAGCCTGCTCCCGCTCGTCCAGATCACCGCGGTCCCAGCTGCCCAGGCCAGCACCAGGACGCCGCCGTCGATGCGAGTCAGTTCGCCATCGAGGACGAGCAACAGCCCGAGGCCCAACGCGAACATGGTCGAGATGGCGACCGCCCGCAGATCAATCCGCCCGAGATAGAAGGCGCCAGCGAAGAACGGGAGCAACCCAAGAACGAGCGTGACATCGACCGCGACGGAGCCCACCGCCGCACCAGCGTTCAGGTCGCCATGGTCGGAAAGCGACGCGACGACCGAATTCGCGATCTCCGGGAGGTTAGTGCCGATACCGACCAGCGTCAGACCGATCACGAGTGGTGGCACGCCGACACGCAGAGCGACGACCTGGGAGTAGACCGTCGCCTGCCGACTCGCCAGCACCGCCAGTGCGAAGCCGACGACGATCAGGAGAATCCAGACTGCGATCACCGGTCACCGCCCGTAGATGAGGCACGATCGCCATAGCTTAGGAGGCGACGCACGCTCGGCGATGGGCCGGACGGCAGGCTCGAGGGAGGCGAACGGCCCGGCTACGAGGGGCGTGCCGACGCCGGCACGATGATCGGTCGGCCGTCATCGGGATGACGTAGCACTGTCACGCTCGGTCCGTACATCTGCGCGACCCGCTCCGCAGTAATCACCTCGTCCGGTGTCCCCGCGTCGACGACGCGGCCGTCGGCGAGCATCACGACGCGGTCGCATGTTGACGCCGCCAGGGTCAGGTCGTGCAGGACGACCAGTACGCCGACACCATCGCCCGCAAGGACGCGCAGCAGATCACAGATCTCCGCCTGCGCGCCGGCATCAAGGTTCGCCGTCGGTTCGTCGAGCAGGAGCAGGCGTGGTTCCTGGGCCAGTGCGCGCGCGATGAACGCGCGACGACGTTCGCCGCCGGACAGCGTCCCGACTTCGCGACTCGCCAGTTCGAGGCACCCGGCGCGGGCCATCGCCTCGCGAGCGATCTGGGAGTCGCGCGAGGACTCGCGCTCGAACCAGCCGAGGTGCGGGTGTCGACCGAGCAACACGAGCTCGAACACCAGCATCGCCGAGGGCGCCTCGGGGAGCTGCTGCACCACGGCCAGGCGCTTGGCCAGCTCCCGGCGCTCGAACTCGGCGGCAGCGCGGCCCTCGACGCTCACGGTGCCGCTCGCCATTGATTGCACGCCGCTGACCGCCCGAAGCAGCGTGGTCTTGCCGGCGCCGTTCGGCCCGACGAGACCAACCACCTGTCCCCGCTCGACGGACAGACCGACGTGGTCGACCAGCGTCTTCCCATCGATCGAGACGGTGAGGTCGGCGACCTCGAGCAGTGGCGACTGGAGAGCGACCACCTAGCGACCTCCGTCGACGCGCCGCGTACGCAGCAGGTAGAGGAAGAACGGGCCGCCGAGCATCGCGGTCAGCACGCCGACGGGGATTTCCTGTGGTGCGAGCAGCGTCCTCGACACGAGGTCGGCGGCGATCAGGAACGAGGCGCCGCCGAGCGCCGCCACCGGGAGCAGCCGGCGGTGGTCCCAGCCGACGATCATCCGCGCGCTATGCGGCACGATCAGGCCGACGAATCCGATGATGCCGGCGACTGATACCGCCGCCGCCGCCATCAACGAGGCGCCGGCGAGGATGAACAGCGTCGAGCGGGTGACGTTCACGCCCAGTTGCGCCGCCTGCTCGCGGTCTAGCTGGAGCACGTTCATGACCCGCGAATGCAGCGTGACCACAATCCCGCCACCCACGATGTACGGCAGCGCCGCGGCCACGCGCTCCCACGACGCCGTGTTGAAGCCGCCGAAGATGAACGACAGGATCGGCTGCGCCAGCTCGCCGCCAGTGAGCAGCATGAACGAGATGCCAGCCGACAGCACCGCCGACAACGCGACTCCGGCGAGGATCAGCGTCGCACCGCCCGATCCCGATGCAGAACCAGGCGCGGACCTCGCAGCCGCGTAAACGAGGCTGACGGTCGCGATCGCGCCCGCGAAGGCGAAGATCGGGACCCAACCGAAACCGTAGGCGCTGCTTGGTAGCGGCGAGACGATCGCGATCGCGGCGCCGAATCCGGCGCCCGAGGCGACACCGAGCAGGAACGGATCCGCGAGTGGATTGCGGAAGACGCCCTGATACGACGTGCCCGAGTAGCTCAGCGCCGCGCCGACCAACCCGGCGGCGACGATCCGTGGAAGCCGCACGTCGAACACGATCCGGTCCCAGGTCGCGGGCACGTCCTGCTCAATCGTGATGAACGGCAGCCGGTCAAGGAGCAGCCCGAGTGCGGTCCGCGCCGGGATATCGGCGGCGCCCTGCGTGATCGCGATCAGCGCGACGGCCGCCAGCAGCAACGCTGCGCCGAACGTCGGCCCGACCCGAGCAGACGCCGCCAGCCGCACCCAGACTGAGGGGGCCTCGACGACAGCGTCTACTCGTTCAACGTTCATTAGTCCAGGCAGCCCTACTCGAACAGCTCGGGATAGAGGAGCAACGCGATGCGCTCGATCGCCTCGACGATCCGGGGGCCGGGACGGCTGCTGATATCAGGGTCCACGGGGTAGAGACGCCCGTTCGCGACCGCGTCAATCGCGTCCCAGCCGGGCCGCAAGGCGACCGACTCAGGGTCGCCCCCAAACGCGGCGTCGGCGAGGAGCACCACCTCGGGATTCGCGGCGATCAGCGCTTCCGCCGTCAGCTGCGGGAACGCCGACTCCGCGCCGTCGGCCACGTTCGATGCCCTCAGCAGAGACAGGTAGCCGCCGATGAAGGTGTTCGGGGCGATCGTGAACAACGTCGGATCCAGCTCGTAGAAGACGCTCGGTCCCACCTCGACCTGGGCGATCGTCGCCTCGATCGCTTCCAGCCGCTGGCGCATGTCCGCGACGAGCACGGCCGCTTCGTCATCGCGTCCGGCGACACGACCGAGGAGCACGATGTTCTCGAGGACGCCGTCAACGCTCTCGGGCGCCTGGTTGAACAGCACCGTGAGCCCGAGGCCGCGGAGCTGCTCGACGGACTGCTGCTGCTGGGTCGCGAGGATCACGAGGTCCGGATCGAACGCGAGCACCTGCTCCGGGTCCGGCGCCGAATACGAGACCCGCTCGAGATCGGCGGCCGCGGCGGGGTAGTTCGAGAATTCGTCGGCGGCCACGACCTGGTCGCCCGCCCCAATCGCGAACAGGATCTCGGTCGCTCCCGGCGAGAACGAAACGATCCGGGTTGCCGGCTCAGAGAGCTCCAGCTCGAAGCCGTCGGAGTCGGCGACGACCAATGGCGGAGCTGACTCAGTCGGCGTGGGTTCAGGCGTGTCAGTCGACACGGCCGTTGCAGCCTCGGTTGCGGCGTTCGTCGGCGCCGGCGACGCGGTGGCACCATCGCTGTCGCTGCACGCCGCGATCAGCAGTGCCAGCACCGCGAACACAGCCATAGACGAGGGCCGTGGGGCCCTCCATCTCCTCAATGCAAAGCTCATCTCGAAATCCCTCTCGTGGAGGGGCAACAAAAGCCCCTCAGGGCGAGGGGGCAGGGGTGATGGCAGGGGCGGGGATTCGCGCGAACTTCCCGCTCGCCGTCGCCTGTCCTCGCAGGTTCGACAATCGCGCGGGTCGGTGTTCTGACTTCCCGCTGGTCGGGTGCGACCCGATCAGCGGATTACAGTTGCGGGACAGCGTCGGATTCGCACCGACTTCCCCGAACACCACGCAGTAACGGAGCGAGCATAGCACTCGCTGCGGTGAGGCTCGCCCAGCCCAAGGTCGACGGGGCTACGATCCCTCAATGGCCGAACGCGAATCCGCTGAGCACGCACTCGAGCTGTTGGCGCCGCTCGGTCCGGTGCGGGCGCGGGCCATGTTCGGCGGCTACGGCATCTATCACGAAGACGTGATGTTCGGCCTCGTCGCGTCCGACCAGCTCTATCTGAAGGTCGACGACGAGACGAAGGAGCGCTTCCGCGAGGCGGGCGGCGAACCGTTCAGCTACGACGGCAAGGACAAGCCGATCGAAATGTCCTACTGGACCGCGCCGGACGAGACGCTCGACGATCCCACGGCGTTGCTGCCATGGGCCGAGCTGGCCCTCGACGCCGCGAGACGCGCGAAGGCGAGTCGACGCCCGAAGAAGCAGCGCTCAGCCCGAGACGTGTGACGCCGATTCGCTGTACAAACTGAAGCAACTGCACCGCTCGTCGCGGCGAGAGCGCAGGTTCACCCGGTCCAGATGCGACCAATGTTCAGGCCGTGCCAATCCTTGAGCTGCCCCCAGGCCGGACCGGTCGCGTCGGTCTCCAGTCGGTGATCAGCCTCAATCGCTCGAGTGACCTGATCGACCGGCATCGCGAGTGCGACCTTGAGGCGATTGATCCATACGTCAGCGCCGGCATGACGCCACCCGATGTACAGGTGATACGCGCCGGACTTGCCGTGTACCAAGGGCCCACGAAATCGCGGCTCGGCACCGAGCTCGAGTTCCACGCCGACATCGACGTCGAACACAAGCTGACCGTCACCGAATGGTTCGCCCGGTCGAAGCACCTTCTTCTTGTCCTGCAACCCAAACTCGGTCGCTCGACCCTCAACGCGATCAGGCGCCCGCCTTGAGATGACACGTAGCTTCAGTTCACCTGCCATTGGTCGCCCTCGGTCAGACTCAGCCGCGCAGCGGTGGGTCGACCAGCTCTGGATTGCGGCGGGCGAGGATGTTGTCGAAGCGGACCCGGAGGCCGGGGTCCTGCGTTTCGTGGGTCAGGATGTAGAACTGGTCGTCGTTGATCGCCTGGAATACCTTCTCCGCGATCTCCGAGGGCTCCTGGCCCGTCTCGCCGATGCGGTCCGCCCAGTCCGAGGCACGCTTCGCGGTCTCGTCAGCGTCGAGGCGCAGGATGTCGGACTCGAGGCGCTCGTCAGGGCGATTCCGGCCAGCGGCGGCGATTTGTGTGCGGACGCCGCCGGGACACAACACCGAGCAACCGACGGTGCCGCCGGTCGCCTCGCGGAGGTGGAAGTAGAGCGCCTCGGACATCCGAACGACGCCGTGCTTCGAGACGCCGTAGACGCCAAGCTGGGGCCCGCCCGTCAGGCCGGCAGTCGATGCCGTATTGACGATATGGCCCGGTTCGTTCTGGGCGAGCATGATCGGCGTGAAGATCCGGATCCCGTGGACGACGCCCCAGAGGTTCACGTCGAGCGTCCATTGCCAATCGCTCAGCGGTTGCTCCCAGATGTACTGATCACGGTCGCCGACGATCGAGCCACCGACGACGACGCCCGCGTTGTTGCAAAGGACATGTACGCCGCCGTACTCCTCAACGGTGCGGTCGGCGAGGTTCTGCAGCGCTTCCTCAGTCGAGACGTCGCACAGGACCCCGAGCACGTCGTGCTCGGCCTGGCGCATCTCCGTGACCGCAGCGTCGAGCGCTTCTTCCTCGACGTCGGCGAGCACCACCTTCATTCCGGCCTCGGCGAAGCGGTCCGCCATCGCCCGGCCGATGCCGCTTGCCGCGCCGGTCACTACGGCGACTTTGCCCTCGAATTCTTGCATCTCGATCTCCCTCGTAGCGGGCTAGCCGCTGGTTGCCACCACACGAACGAACACGTTCAGGCCCCAGTGGATCAGGAACGGGTAGAAGAACGAATTCGTCCGCCACGCGATCCAACCGAATCCGGCGCCGCCGAGCACCGTCGTCATCGTCTCCAACTCGGGCTTCCCGATGTGGGCCATGGCGAACGGTACTGCCTGCAGCATGATGGCGGACGGACCGACCACTCGGTACAGGCCGAAGAACAGGAAGCCTCGGAACAGAAACTCCCAGGCGAAGAGGTCGGTCCCGGAGACGATCAGGATGTCCCAGGTGCTGCGGTCGCTGCGCGCGTAGTAGTCCTGCACCTCCGACGTGTTGGCGGCGAAGAACAGCAGCGGTGACAGCACGAGCAAGACGCCCGCCGTCCACTTCAACCCCGCGCGCCAATCGCCGAGCTGGAACCCGTAGTCCCGCAGCGAGTCGCGGAACACGAAGACCACCAGCGCCGCTGGAATCACAAGGAACAGAAGCACGCTCTCAGCCGCGGCGCTCCGCAGCGAGGTCGCAAACGTGTCGGACGGCACTACATCGTGGTAGTCGTCGACCAGCAACAGCATCGTGCTCGCGAAGACGATGATATTCAGGCGTGCATCGAGTTTGACCCCGAGGATCGTGACCTCGTCGCGCATCACGTCACCTTCGCCTTACCCGCCCCAAGGCCCTCTGCGTCGCCGCCGGAGGCCTTCGTGTCGCCGCCGGAGGCCTTTCGCGCTCGCGGTGGATCGCCGCGCCATGATATGCAGCGCGTAGCCGGAACCGTCCGTCTCCGGCACCGGCGTCCCGAAGGGACCTCCTGATGGTGACCAAGTTCGAGCAACACCTCACAGCGGCCGTGGCCGACACCCTGGACGAGGCGGTCCGCATCGCGGAGATCGCCGCGCCAACCTTCCGCGAACAGGAGCGGGCGCGGTACGTCGAGGAACGCTTCGCCGCGATCGGCGGCTGGGACGCGCTGACGCGCGATCGCCAGGGGAACGTTGTCGCGGTCCGGAAGGGCGAGACCGGGCGTGGACGCGTGCTCGCCGCAGCCCACCTCGACACGGTCTTCCCCGACTCGGAAGTCTCGATCCGCAAGGCTCGAGGCAAACTCCTCGGCCCCGGGATCGGCGACAACTCCTTATCGGTGGCTTCGGTGCTCGCGGTCGGAGCCGCGCTGCAGGCGGCCCCGCCTCGTGGCGTCGGTGACATCCTCCTGGCTGCGAACGTGGCTGAGGAAGGCCGAGGCGACCTGCGTGGCGTCCGCACGATCTGCAAGAGCTTCGACGGCCAATTCGACCGGGTGCTCGCCGTTGAAGGCCTCGCACGCGATCGGGTGCAGCTCGGCTTCGTTGGCAGCAATCGCTACGAGCTGACGGTCCGCACCGAGGGCGGCCACTCCTGGGGCGCCTACGGACGCGCGAACGCGATTCAGCTGCTGGCACGCGGCCTCGCGGCGCTCGACCCGATCTACCCGGAGGTCGGTACCGACCCGAAGACGACGATGAGCGTCGGCGTGATCCACGGGGGGCGCTCCGTGAACACCATCGCGCCCGAGGTGACCGCCGAGATCGATCTGCGATCCGAGGACCCCGCTGCCCTGGCCGTCCTGGATACGGCGATGAAGAGGGCGGTCAGGGCCGCGATCGATCCGGGCGAGGGGGAGCTGACGATCAAGCGGATCGGACGGCGGCCAGCCGGCAACATCGCAATGGATGACCCGCTCGTCGGCGCGGTCCTCAAGGCTCGCCGCGATAGCGGGCTCCCCACCCCAACATTCAATAGCGGCAGCACCGACGCGAACCATGCGATCGGCCTCGGGATTCCCGCGACCTGTGTCGGGGTCACGAACGGCGGTGAGGCACATACCCCGCGCGAGTGGATCAACACCGCGCCCGTCCGCCAGGGGCTGCCTTATGTCGGGCGCGCGATCGTCAATGCGGCACGCCTCGGGCGACGCTAATTCGCACCGCTGTCTGACAGCACGCGGAACGTCAGGGAACCCCCGAGGTCTGGGGCCTGCTAGCTCCGTATCCTCACGCCATCATGCTCAACACGAACCGACTCGCACTCTTCGCCGCTGCCGGCTTCCTATTGATCGCCGCCGCATGCGGCGGCTCGGCCGACCCCAACAGCGAAGAGGCGGTGCGCGATGACGTGCAACGGTTCTTCGACTCGATCTTCAGCGATGACCCGGACACGAGTATCGCCGCCGAGCACTTCCCTGAGGAGTGCGAGCAGAATGCTGGCGAGCTCGCGCTGGGACTCGCGTTCGCGCAGGCGTTCCTCGGAGAGATCGAGTTTGAGCTTGAGGTAAATAACGTCGAGTTCGTGGAAGACGATCGCGCTGTCGTCGACGTCGCCACGAGCGCCGATCTCGGCGACCTATTCGGCGGCGCCGACGGGACCGATGAGACCCAGTCGCTCTGGGTGCTCCAGGGCGACCACTGGCGGATGACCGATGACTGCGAGGCGTTCGACGACGAGCGCGACGCGCTCGGCCTCAGCACGACGACCAGCTCGGACGATGTCTTTGGTGGTGGCTTCGGAGCAGACTCCTTCGGTCCACCGGTCGCCGCCTCGCTCGGAGACGCGCTCGCGGTTGGCGACCTCACCGTGACGATCACCGGTGCATCGCTCTCGACCGAGCCGCTCAACGAGTTCGACGACCCACCGCAGGGCGTCCTCGTAGTCGTCGACTTCAGCTTCGAAAACGACGGCAAAGAGCCGACGAGCCCGTGGTGGGCGTTAGAGCTCGACCTCTTCGACGACCAGGACCGAACGTGGGAGACGACCAGCCTTCCGTTCGAAGACGTGGGTCCCGGCTTCGCTCAGGACTTTCAGGCCGCCTGGGATGTGCCGGAAGGTGCGACCGGCTTCCGGGTGATCGTCAGCGCGGACCCGTTCGTTGACCTACCGTTGCCCGACGATTTCGCACCCTGGGAAGTTCCGCTCGGCAACGTGGAGTAGCGACGGTCACGAGACCCACCGGCTAGTCGCTCGACTCACCCTGCAGGAAGCGTTCAACGTCGCGCAGCAGCTCGTCCGGTGACGGCAACTCATCGTTGTCCTCGGTGTCGACGACTTCGCCCGTCATCTGCTCCACGATCGACTCGTAATTGTCCTCGAGCTCGTGGACGGCGGTCCGGAGATCGTCGGACTTCTCCATCTCCTCGTCGGCGCGGACCCCCAGCTGGTCAGCCGCCTCCTGGAAGTCGTCGACCGGCGTCTCAGTACCAGCGAGCTGATCGACCGATCGCGTGAGCGCGACCATCGCGTACGGATTGGGCACCACTCCGAGGTAGTTCGGCACGACCGCCGTTAATCCAGCCGACGCGCCACCGGCGTTGGAGTGCACCGCGCTGATCACTCCGCCGAAGTCGACCGGCCCGCGGTACGGCGTCTGGTTCGCCTTGATCCCGAGCTTCGCCGCGATCTGATCGTTCGAGGCGCTCAACCGCATCACCGTCGGACGCGTGTGCGGCACCGCCGCGGGCCACGTCCGGAGCACCACGAGGTCCGAGATCGAGTGCTGCGTGATGTAGCCGTTCAGCGCCTCGGCGAACGCCTGCCAGCGGAGATGAGGCTCGATCCCAGCGAGCACGATGACGTCGCGGTGACTGCCTTCGACCCGGACGAGTCGCAACTCATTCTTCGGCCATTCGACGATCCGTTGTCCGTCCTCGGGGTGAACGGTCGGCGGCACGACGGTGAAGTCGTAGAAGGTGTCTGGATCCAGATCGGCGACGATCTCTGCTTCGTGGTGCTGGGCGTACTGGGCGAGCGTCGCGGCGGCCGTCGAGTTGAAGCCGTTCCGCCGCACGAATGTCGCGACGAGGAGCGGCGACCTGAGGTCATCCAGCTCACGTAGCGTGCGCAGCGCCGGCCGCTCCATCACGAGGTACACCTCTCAGTCGCGCGGCCAGGGCGGCCGCCGACACGCACGTTACCGGTTGATCGGGCGCAACGCTCGCGCGGGGCTAGTCAATCTGGTCGATCCGGGTCCAGCGCATGAGCACGAACGCCACGATCACCACGCCCAGTGCGGTTCCACCGAACGCCACCTGAGCGCCGACCGCATCGGCGGCCAGGCCGACCGCGAACGTCCCGAAGCTCGTCAATCCCCAGCTCAGCGTGTAGACGCTGGAGACGCGGCCTCGATAACCGTCGCTGGTGTATGCCTGAATCAGCACGCTTGAAACAGCGAAGCGGGCCGTCTGCCCGAACCCGACGATCGTGAAGAAGAACGCCGATACCCAGAACATCGTCGAAGCGGAGAACGCGAAGAGCGCGACCCCCATCACCACTGACGACCACATCATCAGGCGGGCGCGTCGCTTGTTCGGCAACGACGCGATCCAGAGCGAGCCGGCGAGGGAGCCGATGCCCGAAATGCTCAGCAGCGTGCCGACCTCGAGCGCTCCGCCCTCGAGCACGTCGTCGACGAAGCCAGGCAGCAGGAAGAAGTAGGGCATCGCAACCACTTCGAGGATCAAGTTCACCCCGAGGACGAGCGAGACATCGTGGTTGCCTCGGATGTAGCGGAGCCCGTCTGCGACCTCGTCGAGGGCGCCGCGCAGTGTCCGCGGTGCGTCACTCCGCACGCCGCTGGAGCTGGACACCGGGAACAGGAAGACGATCGCGGCGAGGTACATCGCCCCCATGAAGAGGTAGACGTACTCGGCGCCGGCCACGCCGCTCCCGCCACCGACCGCCGCGACCAACCAGCCGGCAAGACCCGGCATCACCAGCCGCGCCGTGTTCATCCCCGCCGTCGAGAGCGCGGTCGCATTCATCAGCCGGACCGGGCCAACGATCTCGGGCGTCATCGCCTGACGGGCCGGGAGCATCAGCGACATCGCGGTGCCCTGCACGACGGCGGCCACCATCAGATGCACGACCGCGATGTCGCCGCTGATCACCAGCGCAGCGATCGCCAGCGAGTTCACGCCGTTGACGAACTGCCCCGCCTGAACCACCCATTTCTTCTGCGGCACGAGGTCAGCGAGGACTCCGCCGGGCAACGAGAAGATGATCTGGGGGATCGCCGTCGCGAGGGTGATTCCGCCGAGCAGCGCGTAGCTACCCGTCAGCTGGAACACCATCCAGCCACGGATGAACAGCTGCATGTTCATCGCGGTGAAGTGCCCCATCAGCGAGGCGAAGAACCAGCGGTACTGACGATCGTGCAGTGACTCGAAGGTCTTGAAGTCGAAGCGACCACGTTTCGGCGGCGATGGTGGCGCAGCGCTCACGGTCGCCTCGACGATCTCAGGAGATCGAACGGGGGCGGGGACAGGTGTGCGCTGCTGGGTCGCCACGGGCGGTGCCGTTCAAGCGTTTTGGGGCGCGGAGCATCAGTGCTGTGACGTTAGTCCTCTGTGGCGCTCTCCACCACACGCTCAAACAGTCGGACGAACGAGCCGCCGAGCACGAGGTCGACGTCGTCATCGGATAGACCGCACTCGGCGAGCCCCGTTTCGAGGTCGTCGTACTGCTCAAACCGGCTCATGACGGGCCGGTAGTTGCCATCCATGTCGGTCCCAATGCCGACGTGCTGAGCGCCGAGCAGCGCAACCATGCGGACGACTTCGTCGAGGTATTCCCCGAACGATTCGAGAACGACACCGGATGGCCAGGCGCCGATCACACCGCCAGCCTCGGCGACGGCCCTGGCGTGCTCGCCCGAGATCAGGCGCGGATGTGCGTCAGCCCCGGCGGCCAGATGCGTATGCGAGACCATCACGGGTGCGCTGGACCGTTCGAGAGTGGCAGAGACGACCGACCATGGCGCGTGAGCCAGATCGATCAGCATCCCCAGCCGGTTCATCTCGGCAACGACCGCTCCGCCGAAGGCGGTGAGCCCGCCGTGTTGCGGCTCTTCAGTCTGGATGTCGCCCAACTCGTTCACGCGATAGTGGACCAGCTGGATCGTCCGCACGCCCGCCTCGTAGGCCTCCTCGACGCGGGCAAGGTCGCCCTCGAGGAAATCGCCGCCCTCGCACGCGAGTAGGACGCCGACCTCCTCCGACCGCTCGGTCGCTTCGATGTCGTTCGGTTCGAGGATCGCCTGCACACCTGGCCGCCTCGTCAGTTCGAGGAGGCCCGCGAGCTGGCGTTGGTGATCCGCGTAAGCCTCACCAGGCTCGAACTCACGAACGGCAGACATACCGGCCCCGGTCGGTCGGAGCACCCGCATGTCGGCGACGGTGGCGAAGCTCGCGACCCGTAGCCCACCCGCCTCCAGCGAACGGAGCGCGCCCTCGAGGTCGGGCCCGCGGGCCGGATCGGCGCCGCCGAGGCCGTGGAGGAAGCAGCGGCCCGGGTGCGCGTGCAGATCGACGCGCGGACCGCGCGTTACTCGACCCAGAAGTTGACCACCTCGAACTCCTGGTCGCCTACGCCCTGGACGTACGTGAAGATGCCGTACCCGTACTGGTTCGCAGCGAAGTTCGAGCCATCGAGGTCGCCGACCTCGACCGAGTAGGTGGTCTGGGTCCCGCTGGTCACGGTGAGGCTCGCCTCAGTGCCGTAGCCGACGCTGAACCCAACCATCGCCGGCCCGGCGGTCACCTCGACCTCGCGTTCGTACTCCAGACCGAGGCTCCCGCCGGCGCTGACCTCGGTCGACACCGCGATCTCGAGGCCGCTGCTGCCGCCGCCCTGGCCGACCGAGATCGGACCATTCTCCAGTCCTCCGAACTGACTGAGCAGCTGGTTCTTCCGGGCCACCGATGGATAGCCCGAGAGGTCACCGACAGTGTGTTCGAAGATCTGATCGTCGATCCGAATCGACGATTCAACGATCGTCGCGTTGTAGAACTCGCGGTCGACTTTCAGGATGATCGGCTCGCGTGGCAGCGAGATCACGATCGTGCCGCCGACGAACTCGGGATCAGGGTGCGAGAGAATCGTGTAGGTGTAGCGGTCATACGGGATGGTGCTGAAGACGACGCCATCCTCGAGCGACCCGGTCGTGAAGGTCCGCGATTTTTCGACGGTGTATGACTCGCCTGCCGACCTCGACGCGCTGAGCGTGAGGGTGTCCTTCAGCGAGCTGGAGACGCCGCCAACGAGCGGCAGCTTCGCCTCGGACTCGACACCGGCATGGATCCCGGCCTTCACCGTGACCGTGAGCTCGGTATCGGTCGTCGTGCTCTCCCCCTGCCCGAATGCTGTGGCACACGCGTCGAGATTCTGCCCGATCCCCTCCGCGCATGGCGCGGCAGCGAGCGCTGCAATCACGATCGGTTCGGTGAATGCCAGCTCGTACTCCCCATCGGAGTACTTCAACAGCGGGCTATCGGCATCGACGTTGATCGGCAGCAGGATTGGCTCCGTTCGGTCCTGCGTGTTGAATCCTTGCGTGACGTCCAAACTGCTCAACTCCGCAAAGCCGATCTCGCCCACCGCCGAGAGTCCCCAGATCCCCACGTCGCCCTGCCATTGGGCATAGACGACGAGGTTCTCGCGACCGTCGCCAGTCACGTCGCCGGTCGACATGGCGGTCGTGGCCGAACTGATCCGCGCGCCCGCGTCACTGTCGCGATCGACGAAGACCTCTTGCGGCAGTTCGTGGATCAGCGTCAGTTCGGCGGTCTGGTTGAGGTCCTCGTACACCCGTCGGTTGGCGTGCACCTCGTCGACACCGTCGCCATCAAGGTCGAACGCCCCGACATGGAGGAACCGCAGTCGCCAGGGGCCGAACGCCGGACAGTTGCGGAAGAATGCGTCGAAGGTGTCCGTGTCGATCGCCACGATGCCCTGCTCGGCATCATCGAGGACGGTGACGAACGCGTCGTAGCTAGTGCAGCTCGTCTCGAACTCCGCGAGCCCGCCCAGCACCACCTCGTCCAGGCTGTCGCCGTCGATATCACCGAAGTCGATGTCGGCGACGACGGCAGTAATGACGGCGCCGTCGCGACCCTGGACGGGGCCACTGTTGAGCTCGACGAAGCCGGTATTACCGTCGTCGTAGATGAAGAACGTCGACGCCCCCTGCGGTCCGCGTCCTTCGGGATCGTTGAACTCGTTCACCACGAGGCCCAACTCCGACGGGTTGTCGTAGTCGAGATTCCCCGTCGCCAGCTCGAGGGTGACGATCGAGTTGTCCGCGAAGCTCACACCGAAGGTCTTCGTGGCGGCTTCGTCGAAGCGATAACTGCCGCCCGCCGTTTCGAGGAACCGCAGCTCCGCGCCGTCCGCGAAGCCGATTCCGACGGCGATCTGGGCGGTGCCGTCACCGTTGAAGTCGCCGGTCACGACGGCGACATCCATCACGTCATCACCATCGCCGAGCGTCTCCTCGACTGCCGCAAAGCCGTCTTCGAGGTCGTCGATCACTCGGAGTTTGAGGACACGATCGGCGGCCGACGTATCGACGTAGACGATCACGGCCTCCTCGAAGCCATCGCGGTCGATGTCCCCGGCCGCGACGGCGCGGAGCTGCCGGGTGTCGTCACTGTCACCGTTGCGCACGCCCCTGCTCGCCGCCCAGCTGTTCTCGTCTTCGTCGAGCAGCTGCAGCAGGCTCGTCGTGCCGGGCTCGATCTCGCCATCGCCGCCGATCTGCACGCCGTCTTTCTCGACCACCGCGAGCTGAGTTCCCGAGTTGTCGAGCTCCATACCGACCACGAGCAGTTCATCGGTCTTGTTCTGGCTGCTCTCGTCGCTGCCCTCGGCCTGATCGCCGAACGATGGTGACGAGCCGAGTGGGCTGTAGTCCTCGGGCAGCGCCTCCTGATCGGCCGCGACGCGGTCGGTCGGGGTCGTGTCGACACCGAGACCGCTGAGCGATGACTCGAGGTCGGTCGGGCCGCCGCCACCCTCACCAGACCCGGCCGTCCCGGTCGCCCCGGCGGTCGCGGCCGGCGTCGGGGAGGTCCCATCGGTGGGCAGTGAGTCACCACCGGAGTCGCGCAACAGCGCGAACAGCAGCACGACGATCACGGCAAGCGCCAGCGCCCCGCCCGCGATCACCAACCGACGATCGACGGTCTCAGGCATCGACTCCTGCTTTCACACGCATGTTCGGGGCCGACGTCCGGATGGAGCCGCCGCGTCGCGCCTCAGCGGCGCGACCGGACCGAAGTTGTTCGCGCCGTTCGGCTAGTGCGTGCCCTGCGCCGCCATCACGGTCGGCATGCCCTGCATACCGCGCAGTGTGTTGATTTCGCCGCGGTGGCCGTTGAAGTGGCCCATCATGTGCAGCGAGATCGCCTCGCCCACACTCTCCGTGCCATTCCGCGCCGGAATCTCACGTTCGAGGTCCTCGTCACTGGCGCCGCCGAGGAAGGCGGCCGTCCGCGCGAAGACCGCGTCCTGGTAGCCGTTGAACGCATCCATATCCGTCACGTGTACCGCTCGCGCGTCGTCGTCGGACATCCCGGTGCCGAAGCCGTCAAACGGGAGGCCGGTCTTATCCGCCCACGCCTGGCTCCATTCGGGCTCCTCGCCGGTGACGCGGCTGATGATCAGGTCCTCGACCCGGGCGGTGTGCCAGAGGCACCAGGCGATCGAGTGGCTGCCCTGCTCCGGAACGAAGTGAAGCTGATCGTCCGTCCCGTTCCGAGCATCCATCAACGCGTTGTGTGTGAACTCCAGGCTGCGCTGGATAAACGAGACCGTGCTCATATTCCCCCCTCGGTATGGACCGCCGATGCTACCTCGGGTCAGGGGTGGAGTCGCAGCGAATCGGGTTCTACCCGCCGAACGCCTCTGCGAGGAGGCCATCGAGCAGCGCGTTGAACGCCTCAGGGCGCTCCCAGTACACCGAATGACCCGTGTTTGGGACGCCTTCGTAGCGGGCGCCCGGCACGAGGTGACTCGCACGCTCGATGAGCGGCGCGGGAATGATGGCGTCCTCATCACCGGCGAGGAACAGGACAGGCATGGTCAGCTTCGGCAGCTCGGCGGTCGGGACGGCGCCGTCGGCGACCGAGTAGTCGGCCGTGAGGTCACGCGGCGGGTTCGTGCCACGCACCTGCTGATAGAGGAAGAGGCCTTCGGGATGCGCCTCGATGAACGACTGCGCGACCATCGAGGTCTGCCGCATCGGATCCTCGGGCGTCGGGATCGCGGTCAGAGCCTCACGCCACTCCGCGATCAGCGGTTCATCGCCAACGCCGAGGAATGTGTCGGCCATGACGAGGCCACGCACCCGATCTGGATGCGCGGCGGCGAAGGTGATGCAGGTGAAGCCACCCATCGACTGCCCCACGAGGACGGCGTCCCGCACGCCAGCATCGGCGAGGATCGCCTCGAGATCCGCTGTGTAGGCGCGGATGTAGCTGTCGGAAGCGTCAGTGCTCGCGCCGAACCCACGATGATCGAAAGTGACGCAGCGGTACTCGTCGCGGTAGCGCGGGACCTGCTGCCACCAGCTGAGGTGGTTCCCGCCGGCCCCGTGGGAGAACACGATCGTCCGCGGTCCATCACCGTGGACCTCGTAATAGAGCTCGGAACCGTCTGGAACGGTGACGATCGGCATCGCGTAGCTCCCAGACTCGGGTGGCTAGATCTCTCCGAGCCCCCAGCTCAGGCCGTTACCGAGCAACGTCCGGAAGCCCTCGGTCTCCCAGGAGCCGCGGAGGTGAAGCGGGACCTCGTGGTTCGGGTCGACGCTTTCGTGCACCGAGCGCTGGCTGTTCGTCTGCGGTGTGTGGCAGTGGCCGAGCGTGGTGTAGGCGACGGCACCCTGGCTCAGCGTGCGCTCGAATGCGATCGCTCGCGTCGAACTACCTGGCAGGACTGCGGTGTCCGCCTCGTAATAGAAGCCGGTCTCGGACGGCGGCACCATGCCCCAGTCCGCGGTGAGCAGCACCTCGGTCTGATCGGGCGCCTGGATCTCGACCATGTACGGCTCGTCGATCGTCTCGAAAACGTCGGGCATCCCCTTGGTCAGCGGGTGCTGCCTGTCGGTCAGCTCGACGTTGAACTTGCGGATCGGCGGATGGTGGATGAAGAAGCCGCCGAGGGTGTTGTGGTAGTCCATCTTCACCATCTGGCGCCGGTTGCTGTCCGGGATGCGGGCGGCCTTGCCACCGCTGCTGCCGTGCAGCGCGAGCCAGCGGCCGCCGGCCTCCACCCATTGTCGGAGCACCGTGTGCTGCTCTTCCTGCGCAATCGGGCCGGAGACGTAGGTGACGAGCAACTTGCAGTCGGGCAGCCACTTCTCGATGTCGTCGTAGTCGTTGGTAACCGTGGTGTTCACGTGCTCGCGCTTGTTGAGCTCCTCCAGGATCTGGAGCCGCGCGTAGTCGTGATCGTGTCCGGCCATCTGTCCGGCCGGGAATCCGCCGGCAAGGACGTGTGCTCGAATTCGTTCGCTGGCCATGTGTCTCAGCCCGCCTTCCGCGCCCATCGCGCCCTTGTTCTTGAGCGCTCGTGCGCATCCTACGCGGATCGACCGGAGACGACAGGGACGCCAGCGGACCCCCGCTCCGTGCCCTGCCCGGGACGCGGATCGCTAGGAGGAGACTGGGCGGCGGCGTTCATGGCGCGGCTGTTGGGCCACGAAGCCAGCGATGCGGTCGTTGAGCCGATCGGCGTGGGTGGTCGCCATGAACCGGCGCGTCCAGATGGAGGGGAGCCGCCGCAACTCGGGGAACTCGCGGCGCAGGGCGCCCGCGGAGTTGCGCTTCAGGCGCTCGACGATGGCTGCCGGCGCGAGGTGGGGCGGCGCATCGACTGTGACGACGACGTAGTCGCCCCCGGCCTCGATCTTGACAATGCGGATCTCGAGCGGCGCGGCGGCCTCGCGCAAGAGCTGCGAGGCGCGATCGAGGATCGGCCCGGCGAGGAACGAACGGCGCCGGCGGGTCGCCCACGCGAGGTAGTAGCGGAGGTCACCAGGCTCCTGCTGAAAGGAATCAGCCTGGCGCTCGGCCCCTTCGAGCAGGTTGGTGGAGGCCGGAGTGCGCTCCGCATCAGAGACGGATGGCACGGCGTCGGTACCGCTCATCGACCTCGTCCCACCAACGTCTTGAGGGGTCATCGTGCGTTCGTCCAGACCTGACTAGTTACGCGCGATTGTGGTGTCCGGTGGATGAGGCGGTTCGCCGGCGAGCTGGCTCGTGGCGAGTTCGGCGATCGGGATGTGGCAGATGATGGAGTGGTCGGGGTTGCCGGGGTCCTGCTGCACCGGCGGGCGCTGCTCCTCACAGATGGCGCCGATCTTCCGCGGGCAGCGGCCCTCGAAGAAGCAGCCCGTGAACTCCTCGCGGAGGGAGGGGACGGCGCCCTCCAGGCGGATGCGGGTGGGCTCGGCGTCCGGATCGGGGGTCGGCGCAGCGGACATGAGCGCCTCGGTGTAAGGGTGCGAGGGGGCGTTGAGGACAGCCTCGGTCGGACCGGACTCCGCGGTGTGGCCAGCGTAGAGAACAAGGATGTCGTCGGAGATGTAGCGGACGACGCCGAGGTCGTGGGTGATGAAGACGTACGCCACGCCATCCTCGAGCTGGCGGTCGGACAGAAGGTTGAGGACCTGCGCCTGAACGGAGACGTCCAGGGCGGAGACCGCCTCGTCGGCGACGATGAGCGAGGGGCTGGCGGCGAAGGCGCCGGCGAGCGCGATGCGCTGCTGCTGGCCGCCACTGAACTCGCCGGGGAGGCGTTCGAGATGGGAGGCATTCAGGCCGACTGCCTCCATCAGCTCCGCGGCCCGCCCCTCCGCCTCGAACTTGGAGAGACCCGAGAAGCGGCGGAGCGAGCGCACGAGGGAGTGCTTGATCGGGAGCCGCGGGTTGAGCGACGCCGTCGGGTTCTGGAAGACCATGCGGACCGCGGCTTGCGATTCGGAGTCGCGTGATTCGACGAGTTCGGCGAGCTCCTTGCTCTCGAGTTCGATCGAACCGTCGGTCCGGGGGGTGAGGCCGACGATGGCGCGGGCGGTCGTGGACTTCCCGGAGCCGGACTCGCCGACGATGCCCAGGGTGCGGCCGGGCTTGACCTCGAGATCGACGTCGACGACGGCGCGGACCGGCGGGTCCGCGGGCGGGCCGGCGACGATGTACTTCCTGCGTCCGGTCTCATAGAACACGCGGAGGTCCTCGATCTTGAGGACGGGGTCGGCATTCGGATCGATGTCGAGCGTTTCGCGGGGTTCGGCGACGCCCCAGATCTCGGGGCGCACCTGGTCAGGGTAGAAGCAGCGCGAGTGATGGCCTTCGCCGACTGGCTCCATCAGCGGGGCGTCCTCGTGGCAGCGCTCGGTCGCGAGCGGACAGCGATCAGCGAAGAGGCACTGGGTGGGTGTGACCTCGGAGGCAGAGATCACGCTGCCGGGGATGCTGCGAAGACGCGGCAGGACCTCGCCTTCCTCCACCGGCCGCGGGACGCACTCGAGGAGGCCGGCGGTGTAGGGGTGGCGCGCCTGCTTGAACACCTCGCGAACGGGCGCTTGCTCGATCGTCTCGCCGCCGTACATGACAACGACACGGTCGGCAACGCGGGCGACGACGCCGAGGTTGTGGCTGACGAAGATAATGCCGGCGTTGACCCGGTCCTTGAGCTCGGCGACGAGGTCGAGAATGTTGGCCTCGGTGGTGACGTCGAGGCCGGTCGTCGGCTCGTCCATGACGAGCAGGTGCGGCTCACAGGCGAGCGCCATGGCGATCACGACGCGCTGTTGCATGCCACCCGAGAGTTCGTGGGGGTAGCTGCGGATGATGCGATCCGGGTCGCTGAGACCCACGTCCGCGAACAGTTCGAGCGTGCGGCGTCTCGCCTCCGAGTCGGAGACGTTGAGGTGCTCGCGAATCACCTCTTCGAGCTGTGGGCCGACGCGCATGGTCGGGTTCAACGAGGTGCCGGGATCCTGGTAGACCATGGCGACGCGGCCGCCTCGGAGCGCGCGCAACTCGCCCTCCGAGAGCTCGTTGATGTTCTGCCCCTGGAACTTGATCGAGCCGTCGACGACGGCGGTACCGGGCAGGTAGCCGAGCGCCGCGAAGGCGACCGTGGACTTGCCGCAGCCAGACTCACCGACGATGCCAACCACCTCGCCACGGCGCACCTCGAACGAGGCGTCGCGGACGGCGCGGACGGTGCCGCGTGGCGTGTAGAAGGTGACGGCGAGGTTCTCGACTTCGAGGAGCGGCGCCGACGTCTCGGCGACGCCCGGGGTCTCCCGTTCGGCGGTGGTCATTGCGGTGTCTCCTGGGGCAGCTCGTGCGCCTCGCGGAGGCCGTCAGCGACGAGGTTGATGCCGATGACGAGCGTGGCGATCCCGACGGCGGGGACGAGCGCGTACGTGGGGTGGGTGACGATGAACTGCTGGCTCTCCCCGATCATGCGGCCCCAATCCGGCGAGGGGGGCTGAACGCCGAGGCCGAGGAAGCCGAGGGAGGCCGCGAGGAGGATGGCGTAGGAAAGGCGGACGCTGGCCTCGACACCGAGCACGGGGGCGGTGTTCGGCAGGATCTCGCGGAAGACGATGTACCAGCCGGGTTCGCCGCGGAGCCGAGCGCTCTGGACGAACTCGAGCTCCTTGATCTGGAGCGCGGCGCTGCGGAGGACGCGCGCGACGCGTGGGATGAAGACGACGGCGATCGTGAGGACGATGAACGCCTTTTCTTCGAACTGGGCGGAGAGGACCGGGAAGTCCCACTCCCGCGCCATCGTCGCGACGAGCAGCGCGAGCAACAGGGCGGGGAAGGACATGAAGGCATCCATGATGCGCATCACGATTTCGTCGACCATGCCCCCCTTGTACCCGCTGGCGATGCCGATCGAGGTGCCGATGACGAGGCCGAAGATCGAGCCGATCACGGACATCGCGATGATCGAGCTGGCGCCGGAGAGCACGCGGCTCAGCAGGTCGCGGCCGAACTGGTCGGTGCCAAGGAGGAAGTCCGCCGAGGGGCCCTCGAGACGGTGCTCGAGATGGAACTCCGTGTGCGGGTAGGGCGCGAACATCGGGCCGATGGTGGCGATGATGACGTGGATCAGGATGAGCGGGAGGCCGATCCGCCCGGACGGGGTGCGAAGCAGCAGCGCAATCTCGCGCGCGACAGCGCGAGCGGCGCGGACGGGCCAGGCGCTCGTCCGGTCCTCGATCGCGACGGGTGTCGGTGCGGAGTCGGGTGTGCGAGCGACAGTTGCCATGCGGCGCTCCTAAGTCAACCGGACGCGCGGGTTGAGCGCGGCGTAGCTGAGGTCAGCAATGAGGTTGCTCAGGGCGTAGGCGCTGGCCAGCAGGAGCGCCAGCGCCTGAAGCAGCGGGACGTCGCGGTTCTGGATCGAGGTCAGGAGCAGGCGGCCGAGGCCCGGGTAGGCGAAGACGGACTCGACGATGATGAGGCCGCCGAGCATCCAGCCGATGTTGATGGTGATGACGCTGATCGTCGGAAGCATCGCGTTCGGGACGGCGTGGCGGAAGAGGACCCGACGGTAGGAGAGCCCCTTCAGCGTGGCGGTGCGGACGTAGTCGGTGTTGAGCTCTTCGATCACGTTCGCTCGGGTCATTCGCATGATGTACGCGAAGAGCACACCCATCAGCGTGGCAGCCGGCAGGACGAGGATGTCAGGCTGCTCGAGCGGGCTGGAGCCCGGCTGAATCAGGCTCGATGAGGGGAACAGATCAAGCCAGCTCGAGAAGACGATGATCAGCACGATGCCGGTGACAAACTCCGGCAGCGAGATCGCGACGAGGCTGGTGACGCTGAAGAAGCGGTCGAGGAACGAGTTCTGCTTGACGGCGGCGAAGATACCGACGGCGACTGCAGCCGGGACGCCGATCATGAAGGCGAAGCCGGCGAGGACCAGCGAGTTGGCGAGACGGGATCCGACGAGTCCGCTGATCGACTGTTGATCGCGCAGCGAAGTGCCGAGGTCGCCGCGGACGACACCGCCGAGCCAATCGAGGTAGCGGACGTGCGCCGGGCGATTGAGTCCGAGCTGTTCGCGGATGGCCTGGAGGTTTTCCTCGGTGCGGCCCTGACCGAGGATGGCGTCGGCGGCGTCGCCGGAGAGCACCTCGGTCATCGCGAAGACGACGATTGAGACAAAGAGCAGCGTGACGAGGATCAGCGAGATCCGGACGATGAAGAACTGCGCCACCGACTACCCCCCGGCCTGAGGCACGATACCAATCCTCAAGCCGGGCAAGCGCTCAGGGGGCCTGCCCGGCTCGAGACAGTTACACCTGATCGATCCAGACGTCGTCGAGGATGAGCCAGTTGCTCGGGTGTGCGGTGAGACCATGCACGTGATCGCCGATGCCGGTGATGATCGGGCGGAAGACCGGGATCAGCCGCGGCACCTCCGCCAGGAAGACCTCATGGATCTTCTTGTAGGTCTCCTGCCGCTCTTCGAGCGTTTGACCGCGCGCCGCCTTGATCAGGTTGTCGACGTCCTCGTTGATGAAGTGCGACTCGTTCCATGGGGCGTCGGACAGGTAGACGATCGAAAGTGCCTGGTCGGGGTTTCGACCGTTCCAGGTGACCGTCGTGAAGGGCTCGACCAGCCAGACGTCGGACCAGTAGGAGTCCTCCGGGTCCTGCGAGATCGAGATGTTGATTCCCGCGGGAGCCGCGGATTCCTTCATCGCCTGGGAGAGCTCGATCATGCCGGATCCGACGGTGCTGGTGTGGAGTGTCACGTCCAGGCCGTCGTGGCCAGCAGCACTGAGCAGCTTCATCGCCTCTTCGACGTCGTACGCGGGGGCCTCAAGACCCGTGTGGTGCGGATCGGTCGGAGGGATCGGCATGTCGTGGGCGACGGTGCCGAGCCCGAAGACGGCGGCTTCGTTAATCAGATCGCGGTTGGTCGCGAGCTGCATCGCCTGCCGGACGCGGAGGTCATCGAAGGGTGCGGCGTCCATCTGCATCGCCAGCGTGAGGTAGGAGCCGCTCGGCGTTGAGTTGGTGTGAGTGCCATCGTTGGCATCGATCTGCTGCGCCTGCGTCGGCGAGATCGGCCAGATGGCGTCGATGTCACCACCGGTGAGGCCGAGGGTTCGCGTCTCCTCTTGCGGGATGTACTGGAAGGTCACGCGGTCGAGATACGGCAGCGGCGCGCCCCAGTAGTCGGGGTTGCGCACAAAGACGGTGCTCTCCTGCGAGTTGTGCGATTCGATCATGAAGGGGCCGGTGCCGAACGCCTCTGTCGCCAGGCGTGCCCCGTCGACGGTGTGCGGCAGGATGCGGCCCTGGTAGAGCGAGAGCGTGTCTGGCGCGAACGCGTTTGGCCCCTCGAGGACGAGCGTCGCCGTGTAATCGTCGGGAGTCTGGACTTCCTTGATGAAGCCGAGGGCGGCGCTGGCTGCGGATCCGGTCTCTTCCGCCTGGAGCCGCTCGATCGTGAACTTGACGTCCTCCGAGGTGAATGGCTGATCGAGCCCGTTGAAGCTGACTCCCTCGCGAAGCTTCAGTGTGTACTCAGAGAGGTCGTCGTTGGCCTCCCAGGACTCGGCGAGCATGCCCTCGAGTTCGCCGTCAGCACGGCGACGAATCAGGTTGCTGTAAACGGCCATCGTGATGCTGTTCTCGGTCGTCGACGCGCTGAGCGCGGGGTCAAGCGTGCCGACATCGGCCGCCTGGGCGACGGTCAGGGTCCCGCCGGAGACTGGCTCCATGGAACCACCGTCGTCGCCGTTACCGCCGTCGTCGCCACCATCGCCGTCGTCTCCGCCGTCGTCGTCGCTGTCCCCGCAGCCGATGAGGACGGCTCCGGCGACGCCAGCGCCGATGACGGCCGATCCGCGCAGCATGCTGCGGCGTGATAGGCGCTTGCGGCGGGTCCAGTAGTTGCTTTCCATGCAGTCGTTCCCTCTGAGTGGGCTTTCGTCCGATACCGGTGAGTCTGTGGCAACCGGAAACGGAAGCGTGACGCAACGGTCACGCGGGTGGGTCGAAAGCGCTGACTAGTTCAGGGAAAAACCGTAGGCGAATCTGAAGTTGCTGTCTATTTCTGCCTGTCTATAGACAGCGTCACTCTGACAACAGCATGGTAAACGAGCCCCACCATGGGGGCTCCTTCGAGGGTGTGGCGCCAGCAATGGCGCCCGCGGGCCAACGTGATCAGGCGACGACGCGGCCCGCCCCGTTCGCGCGTTCCAACGCCCGCCGGGGGGACCTGGGACGCGCCGCGATCGGCAACAGCCCGACGAGATCGTGACCGCCCCATTCAAGAGCGGGTCGCACGCCACCACGACGCGGCAATTGCCAGCGGTGAGCGCGGCCGCTGCCGACCACGGAGAGCGTCCGCGGGGAATCGAGAGGCGAACGTCCCCGCATCCGGTGACCGACGCCCGCCTGACAGAGCGTGATGGAGAGGCGATCATCGGCGGGTGACGCAGCTCAACGCCGATCCCCAGGTCGTCGCAGACCAAGCGCCGCCGTGGTCGCGCACCGGCGATCAGCTGATCGCGTCGCTCAATTCCTCGGCCCGCGGCCTCACGACGACTGAGGCGTCCGACCGCCTCGCGACCCACGGACGGAACGAACTCGAAGCGGCCGCCGGACCGTCTGCCCTCGGATTGCTCGTCTCGCAGTTCAAGAGCCCGCTGATCTACATCCTGCTCGTTGCGGTCGCGGTCACGATCGTGATCGGGGAGTACCTCGACGCGGCGGCGATCACGATCGTGCTGTTGCTGAATGCCGGGATCGGCTTCGCGCAGGAGTACCGGGCCGAACAGGCCCTCGAGGCGTTGCGCCTACTCGCTCCGCGGCACGCGCTCGTCTTCCGGGACGCCGTTGTGATCGAGGTGGACGCCGCTGAACTCGTCCCGGGCGACGTGATCCAGGTCGAAGCGGGCATGGCAGTACCGGCCGACGCACGCCTCCTGGAGACGACCGCCCTCGAGGTCGATCAGTCCGTCGTGACCGGAGAGTCACAGGCGGTACCGAAGGCGATCGAGCCGGTCGACGCCGCGACGACGGTGCCCGATCGCACGAGCATGGTCGTCACCGGTTCGACAGTGAACCGTGGTCGCGCACTCGCGATCGTAACGGCGACCGGCAGGCAGACCGAGCTGGGTCGGATCGCCTCGACGGTGGCGGGAACGGAACGCGGCGACACGCCGCTGCAGGTCCGGATGGCGCGGCTCGCGACGACGATCGGCGTGGTCGTCCTGATCGCTGGGTCGCTCGGGATGCTCGCGGGGCTCTGGCACGGACTCGAGGTCGAGCAGCTCTTCCTCACGATGGTGGCGCTGGCCGTGTCCGCGATTCCCGAGGGGCTGCCGATCGTCTTCACGGTCGCGCTGGCGATCGGGCTGCAACGAATGGTCCACCGCCGGGTCGTGATCCGTCGCATGCCTGCGGTCGAAACACTCGGCTCCTGCGACGTGATCGGCAGCGATAAGACCGGGACGCTGACCGAAAATCGCATGGCGGTGCGCCGGATCGTCCTGGCGCCGAACGGGGGCGAGGTCGTCGGTCCCAGCTACGAGGTGACCGGTGGCGCCTTCCGCGACGACGGCGAAATTCTCCGCGACCACCAACCCGTCTCGGCGGCTCGCGACGAGCGGCTCGGGCGGCTGTTGACGGCCGTGGTCCTCGTAAACGACGCGTCGCTCGAGCGCACCGGTGGTGACTTCACCGCGGTCGGTGATCCCACTGAGACCGCGTTGCTGGTCGCCTCGACACGCGGGGGCCTCGATCCCACCGCGTTGACGGCCGAGCACCCGCGGGTCGATGACCTGCCGTTCGAGTCAGCACGCCGCTACGCGATCACGGTGCACGAGGCGGCTGACGGCAACCGGGTCGCGATGGTCAAAGGTGCCCCGGAGCGCGTCCTCGAGCTGAGCACCGCCGGACGGCCTGAGGACATCGAACAGCTCCGCGTATCCGCCGACCACCTCGCATCCGACGGCATGCGCGTGCTGGCCGTCGCCACCCGCGTGATCGCCGCGGGCGAATCTATCGACCTCGAGCAGCTCGCCGACTTCGAGCCGCTGGGGCTGGTTGGCTCCCTCGATCCGCCGCGTGCCGAGGCAGCTGCCGCGGTTCGGGATGCACAGCGGGCCGGGGTGCGCATCCTGATGATCACCGGCGACCACCCCGCGACCGCCGTCGCGATCGCGGACCGGATCGGGCTGAGCGGCGCTGACCGCCCCGCACTCACCGGAGCGCAGATCAGCGAACTCGACGACGAGGAGCTGTACCTGCGCTTGAGCAGGACTGCCGTGTGCGCGCGCGTCTCCCCCGATCAGAAGTACCGCATCGTCACCCAATTGCAGGCGCACGGCCACGTGGTCGCCGTCACCGGCGATGGCGTCAACGACGCGCCCGCGCTGAAGGCAGCGGACATCGGCGTCGCGATGGGATTGAGTGGGACGGATGTCGCGCGCGAGGCCGGCGACATGGTGATCACCGACGACAATTTCGCCTCGATCGTCGCGGCGATCGAGGAGGGACGGGTCGTATTCGACAACGTGCGGAAGGCGACCTTCTACCTGCTGTCGTGCAACCTCGGCGAGTTGATCGCGGTGCTGGCCAGCCTGTTCTTCGCAATCCAGCTCCCCTTCCTCCCGGCGCAGCTGCTGTGGCTGAACGTCGTCACGGACTCGGTGCCGGCGATCGCGCTCGGGTTCGAGCCCGGCGAGCCGGACACCCTCAAGAAACCGCCGCGGCCGCGGGACGCACCGGTGATCAGCCGCCGGCTGTGGGAGCGAACGGTCTTCGTCGGAATCTGGATGGCAGTCGGAACGCTCGCACTCTTCCTCTACGAACTGTCGCTGCACGACGACATCGATCGTGCTCGAACGGTGGCGCTGACGGTGATGGTGCTGTTCCAAGCGTTCCACGTCCTGAACGCCCGCTCCGAGGCTCGGTCGGTGTTCTCAGTCGATCCGCGATCGAACCGCCTGTTGCTCGTCGGAACGCTCGGCGCGGTCAGCTTCCACGTGCTCGCGATGTGGCTGCCGCCCACCCAGGCGCTGCTCTCCGTGGAGCCGCTGGATGCCCCCACCTGGCTCCGCACGATCGCCGTGGCCGCCTCGCTGATCATCGGGGTAGAGCTGCACAAGCGGCTTCGAGGATCGTCGTACGGATCGAGCCGGCAGGTCGTGGCGACCAGCTCGGCCTGACCTACGCGAGCGCGGCGGCAACTCGACGGACAGCCAAGCCGCTCCCGCTATCGAACGCCGCCAGCCTGGCCGTCCGCGACGCGTGCCGCATCCGCGGCCAGCTCCAGGGCGCCCTCACGGCAGAGTCCGGCCACGCGTCCAGAAACGTACGCGTCTACCGCAGCTGCGGTAGACACCGCCGATCGCCCCCCGATAACGCGGTCGAGGTCGGCCCGCTCCGCTGGGTCGAGCAACTCGAGCCCGTTCGGCATCTGCGGCATCTCACCTCCGGGTCTTCGTCCAGATCCTAGGTTCTCGATGACGCCGCGTGACGGGCCGATCGTCCCGAGCCGGCAGGGAGCCTTTCTGCGAGACTGCCCCCGACAAAAGGAGTTCCACATGAAGTTCGGCGTCCTGCAGTTCTTTAGCTGGCCGGGCCGGCGCGTGCCGTTACCGACGGTCTATGAGCGTGCCTTCGAGCGGGCGGAGATCATGGACCAAACCGGCTACGACGCCGTCTGGCTCGCCGAGCATCACTTCAGCACCTACAGCGTCTGCCCCTCGATTCACATGATGGGAACGCACATTGCCGCTCGGACGAAGCGACTGCGGATTGGGACCGCCGTCTCGCTCGCGCCGTTCTATCACCCGCTCCGACTTGCCGAGGAGGTCGCACTCCTCGATGTGCTGTCTGGCGGCCGTGTGAACTGGGGCGCTGGTCGCGGCTTCGATGAGACGGAGTACCGCAGCTTCGGCGTCGACCGCGAGGAGAGCTACCCGCGCTACCGCGAAACCGTCGACATCGTGCTCAAGGCCTGGGAGGACGGCCCGCTCACTTACCACGGTGAGTTCTATGACTTCGAAAACGTCGAGGTGCTCCCCAAGCCGCTGCAGCAGCCGAGCCCGCCGGTCTGGATGGCGGCCACCTCCCCCGACGCCGTGAAGTGGTGCGCCCAGCACGGCTACACGATCCTCATGGACCCGCACGCCTCGCATGCGGACATCGCCTCGAAACGGGCGATGTACCAGCAGGAGCTCGAGAGCGCCGGCTACTCGATGGCGGGTCGCGAGATCCCGATGGCGCGCAACATCGCGCTCGCCGACACCCAGGAGGAAGCCGAGGCGATCGCGCGACGCGGCGCCGAGTTCATGTTCGGCTCCTACCTGCGAAAGGGCACCGGGGCCGCGAAGCCTGACGAGAAGACCCAGGACACCAGTGCCCTGCCCGAGGTGCCGGTCGACGATCCGGTCGAGCGCTACGTGAACGACGTCGTCATCGCCGGGACGCCTGACAAGGTGGTCGACGACCTCCAGCGCATGCAGGAAGAACTCCCGCTGGAGTACCTGATGTGCACGCCGCTCTCGCACTCCTCGTTCGAACTGTTCACCGAGAAGGTCTTGCCGAAGTTCCTCTAGCGCGCATGCAGAAGGGGCGGGCATCGCTGCCCGCCCCCACCTGGTCCTGCCGCTCTACCGAGGACTACTCTTCGACACGGACCGGGACCGGAACCGGCTGGCCTCCCCCTCGCGGAGCGAGTTCGGGAGTACGACCGAGCTCGATGACCGGCTCACCGGCATCGACTGGCTCGTTCGTCGCCTGCGTTTCACGAATCCGCGTCGGCAGCATCGTGAGCGCGACGGCCAACGTTGCGAGGAGAATCCCGGCCGAGACGAAGAACCCGTTGGTCATCGCGTCCACGAAGGCCACGTTCACGGTCGTCGTCAACGTCGTCGCCACCTCAGCTGGAAGCTGCGACGCGGTCAGCGTCGCGACGCCGATCCCCTCGCGCGAGGCCTCGAGGACCTCAGCCGACACCTGACCGGTGAGCGCCTCATCGACGTTGCTCCGGTACCAGCCGTTCACCAGCGAACCGATGAGCGCGATACCGAGGGCGCCACCAAGCTCCCTCGTCACGTCATTGACAGCAGAGCCGATACCCGCGTCATCGACCGGCACCGCGGCCATCACCGTGTCGGTGAGGGGCGCCATGCCGAGGCCGGCCGCGAGACCGAAGGTCGCGAGGGCGGCCATGACGTAGGTCGTGCTCGTGTCGACCTCGACCTGGGTCAGCATCAGGATGCCGGCGGTCATCAGCAGCATTGAAGCCGAGATGAGCGCCCGCGGACCGACCCGCTTCACCAGCGCACCGGAGATCGGCGCGCCGACCATCATCGCCGCCGAGGTCGGCAGGATGAGCAGCCCGGCCGAGAGCGCCGAGCGTCCCTGCACCAGCTGGAAGTACTGGGTCAGGAAGAAGAACGAGACGAACATCGCGAACATCATCAGGCCGATAATCAACACCGACGCCGTGAAGTCACGCTGCTTGAAGAAGCGCAGCGGAAGCATCGGCTCAGCCGAGCGGAGCTCGGTGAACGCGAACGCCACGAGTGCGCCAATCGAGACGGTGAACGCGGTCAGGATCTCAGCGGACAACCAGCCCGCTTCGCTGCCGCGAATAATGCCGTACACCAGCGCGATCAAGCCGACCGTCGCCAACACGCCACCCGGGATGTCGAGGCTGCGCGCTCGCTGGTCCTTCGACTCCGGGACGATGACCATCAGGCCGATGAGCGCCGCCGCCACGAACGGGATGTGCATCCAGAACACGGCCGCCCAGCCCACGTTGTCGACCAGGTAGCCACCAAATGCTGGCCCGAGGCCGATGCCCAACGCGCCTACGCCGGTCCAGATACCAATTGCCATCGCCCGCTCGTCGCGGGGGAACACATCGGTCAGAATCGACAGGGTCGCCGGCATGACGAGCGCCGCGCCAACGCCCTGCAGCGCACGGAACGCGATCAGCACCTCGGCGTTCGGACTGAGGGCAGCACCAACGGCCGCCAGACCGAACACAGACATGCCGGCGAGCATCCAGCGCCGCCGACCAAAGCGGTCACCAATCGTGCCGCCGAGCAGCAGCAAGCCAGCCAGGATCAACGAGTAGCTGTCCACCACCCACTGCAACGTGGACGTCGACGCCTCGAGCTCCCTCGAGATCGCCGGCAACGCGGTGTTCACCACCGTGTTGTCCAGGAACACCATCAGGATGCTGAGCGACATCACGCCCAGGACCCACCATCTGCGACTGTCCCGCGGCTCAGCTTCCGCGGCGTCGGTATCGCCTAATACTCCGAGTGCCATCGCCTCTACCTATCCTTCAGACCGAAGTCCTGTGTAGTTGTCTCGACTATCTTTAGACAGATGTCTAAGATCGATAGACAGCAGCTTAGACAGTCGTCTAGACTCTGTCAAGAGGTCTTTCGGAGTAGGATGAGCACATATGAAAACGCCGCCAGCAGAGCTGACTGAGCGACTGCTCAGCGTGTCTGACGCGCTTGAGGGCACCGAGTTCGACGTGACGATCGACGAGGTCGCCAAGCTCGCCGATGTACCGCGTGCCACCCTCTACTACTACTTCTCCGGCAAAGACGACTTGATCGCGTTCTTCTTGAACGCCAAGTTCTTGCTGGTGAGGGAAGCGATCGCGACCGCCGCTGCCTCAGAGGGTTCCGTCAGCGAGCGACTCGGTCGGGCGATGAGGGCGATTCTGACCAGCATCCAGGACCATCCGCCGCTTTGCACCGAACTGCCGATCGCCGTGAAACGCGCAGGCAACATGAGCGAGGTCATGGCGAACGCCGATCGCGTGATGATGACGCCGCTGCGGGAGCTGCTGATCGAAGGTCGCGCGACCGGTGAACTTGAGGTCGACGACGTCGAGTTGACGGCCACGGCGCTGATGGGCGCGCTCCACTTCGTCGGCATGATGCACGTCACCACTACCGGTGCCCTCGACGCTGCGGGCGTCGCCAAGAGCCTGGTCCCGCAGCTCATCAACGGCTTGCGTGCGACCGAGCCGGCCGTCGTCTAACGACCTCACGTCGCCTGGGAACCTGATCCGCGTCAGCGGTGTATGAGAGGTACGTGGACGCGTACCACTGATGGACGACGACGCCGCGATCGCGGCGGTGCGGAACGGCGACGCCGAGGCGTACGCCGCTGTCGTTGAGCGTCATCAGCAGATCGCCTTCCGCACCGCGTACCTCATCGTGCGCGACGCGGACCTGGCCGAGGACGTAGCGCAGGAGGGGTTCATCCGCGCCTACCGTCAGCTCGCGCGCTTCCGTCTCGGCGAGCCCTTCCGCCCCTGGCTCCTCCGCATCGTCAACAACCTCGCGTTGAACGAGGTCCGCGCACGCGGTCGCCGCCGCGGCCTCTTCGACCGCATCCTGCCGACCCGCGAGATGGCAACGCCCGGCCCAGCGCGCGAGGTCGAGCAGAACGAACGGCAACACGACCTGCTCGAGGCGATCGGGCAGCTTGGTCACGACGACCAGGTGGTGCTGTACCTGCGCCACTTCCTGGACCTGCCGGAACGGGAGATCGCGGAGGCGATCGGCAAGCGCCCCGGCACGGTGAAGTCGCGCCTCAGCCGGGCGCGCCAGCGTCTCCGCACGATCGTCGAGGCCAACTACCCGTCGCTGATCCCCGCCGACCTGCTTCGGGAGGTCGCCGATGACTAGCGAACGCATGGACACGATCTGGGAGGCGCATCTCGACGAGGCGACGGCGTCAGTCGACTACCCGGCGACACCCGATCTCGGGCGATCGGTGCTCGCCGAGCTCAGTCGAGCGGCATCGCCCAGACCGGCCCGCGGCTGGTCACCGCGGTTCGCCCTCGCGGCCGCGATCGCGTTGGTCGTCCTCGTGGCAACGATCGCGATTCCGTCGACGCGCACCGCCGTCGGTGAGTTCTTCGGCCTCGTTGAGGGCGAACGCATCGAGGTGTTACCCACGCCGCCGCCGGGCGTCTTACCGACGCCCCTCTCGACCGCAGCGCCGATCGCGAGCTTCGGGAGCCCGTTCACGCTCGCGGAAGTGACGAGAGCGATCGGCTTCGAACCGACGCTGCCGAACGACGAGTCACCGCGGGCGGTCTACCTCGTGGACTACGAGGGGGTCACGGTCGCCGTGCTCCAGTACGACGACTTCGATCTCTGGCAAACCCGCGAAACGGACTACGGTTACTTTGCCAAGGGCGTGCCGGTCACCAATGTGCTTGAAACGCCGCAGGTGAACGGCCAGTTCGGGTATTGGATCAGTGGCGGTAGCTACGTGGTCCGCTTCATCAATTCCGATGGCGACGAGGTCATCGGATCGCAGCGCACGATCGATCGGAACGTCCTGATCTGGCGGAGCGCGTCCAACACGTTCTACCGCCTCGAGACGTCGTTGCCGTTGGAAGAGACGGTCACGATCGGCGCAAGATTGCCCTAGCGACGAGCGTTCGAGGGCGATCACTCTGCTGTCGCGTATTGGATAGAAAGGCGTCTCGCGCGGAGCGATCCTGTACCCACAGGACGAGGAGCGACACGTGATGAATGACGACACCCGCTGGAACGCCGTCGCGACACGCGACCGGGCCGCCGCACCCCGCTTTGTCTACGGAGTCGAATCGACGGGGATCTTCTGTCGTGCCGGCTGCCCGAGCCGCACTCCGCGCCGTGACCGGGTCACTTTCTTCGATCAGCCAGAGGAAGCTCGCTCGGCCGGGTTCCGGCCGTGCCGGCGCTGCCGACCTGAGACGGCAAGCGACGAGGCCGAGCGCGTCGCCCGAGTGCGCATGGCCTGCGCACTGATCCACGCCCAGCCCGAGACGTCGATCGCCGAACTCGCGCGCAGCCTCGATATGACGACCCGAGGGCTCCAGCGCGATTTCCAGCAGATGCTGGGGCTGTCTCCTCGTGAGTACCGCGCGGCCTGCCGGCTGAGCCACTTCAAGCAAGAAGCGAGCGCCGACCGCGACCTGACGGCCGCGATCCTCGATGCCGGCTACGGCTCGAGCGCACGACTCTACGAGCTGAGCGGTGCCCTCGGAATGACGCCCGGCGCCTACCAACGCGGCGGACGTGATCAGCTCATCCGCTACGCCAGTGCGACCTGGGACGACGAGATGATCGTGGTCGCAGCGACCGAGGCGGGGATCTGCTCTGTCCGCTTCGGCGCCGACCTCGGTGAGTTGACCGCGGGACTGCAGCACGAGTTTCCCGAGGCCGAGCTCCGTGAGTCCGCCACAGAGCTGCAGCCGTGGGTCGAGCTGGTTCGGGCGTACCTCGGCGGGTCAGCGCCCTTGCTGGAACTACCGTTCGACGTGCGCGGTACCGCATTCCAGCTCAAGGTCTGGTCCGCGCTCCGCGCGATCCCACGCGGCGAGACTCGGACCTATGGCGAGCTCGCCGAAGAACTCGGCGTCCCCGGTGGTGCACGGGCGATCGCGCGCTCCTGCGCGACCAACGAGCTACCGATCGCGATTCCTTGTCACCGCGTGGTCCCGGTGAGCGGGGACGCCGGCGGCTATCGCTGGGGTAAAGCGTGGAAGCGCCGATTGCTCGCCGTCGAGGACAGCGAGGCCGGTGGCAGGGAGGTGACCGCTCATGTTTGAGAGCGCCCTCCGAGCGGACGCCGAGCGCCGCCAGGAACGGGCCCAGGTGCACCCGATGTGGGAGCGGAGGGCCGGTTGTGGCCCATCTCTTCAAACGGCGTTGATCGCCCTGCTCACTCTGGTCATTCGAGGCAGCTGACCTCGACGGCGAGGCCGTCTCCCATATAGCAACCGAATAGTTGCTATATGGAGCGCCCGCTCCTATACTCCTCGCGTTCGTCGACGAGCCGACGGAGGCAGCGATGGCGGAACTGATTCTGACCCGAGCACTCGCTGCCCAGGTCGACAATCGTCTGAAGCATGACGTCGCAGGTGCGAACGTGCGCGAGGCGCTTGATGCGCTCTTCACTCAGCACCCGCAACTCCGTCGTTACCTGCTGACGGACACAGGCGCCGTACGCCAGCACGTCAACGTCTTCCTCAACGAGACGCTGATCGAGGATCGCCGCACGTTGAACGACGCGGTGGCACCGGGCGACACGATCCACATCATCCAGGCCGTATCCGGAGGATTCCGATGACCTACGAACTGCTCATCAGCACGCGCAAAGGCCTGGTCATCGGCCGGTCTGAGGATCGAACGCGCTGGGAGTTCAGCGACACCCACTTCATGGGCTGGCAGATCGACTATGCGGTCCGCGATCCGCGGAACGGCCGGATCCACGTCGCCGCCAGCCACATGCAGTGGGGACCGCACATCCACCGCTCCGACGATGACGGGGCGACCTGGCAGGAAGCTGCCGCGCCAGAATTCCACGGTGAGACGTATGCGTTCTCGGACTGGGATATGGAGAACGACACGTGGATGCCGGCGAAAACGCACGAGGCATCACTCGAGCGGGTCTGGACGATCCAGCCCGGCGCAGCCTCGACACCGGGCGTGCTCTACGCCGGCGTTGACCCGGCAGCGCTGTTCGTCTCGACCGACGACGGCGACTCCTGGGACCTATGCCGATCCCTCTGGGACCACGAGACTCGCCCGATGTGGGTGCCCGGCGCCGCCGGCATGACCCTGCACCACATCGCCATCGCCGAAGACGATCCACAGCATCTTTATGTCGGCATCTCCTCGGCCGGTGTCTTCGAGAGCCTCGATGCGGGTGCGACGTGGACCGCCAAGAACCAGGGCTGCATCGCTGAACATCTACCCGACCCGGAGCCCGAAGCCGGCCAATGCGTGCACTCGCTCCACCTCCATCCGCGTGACACGTCGCGGCTCTTCCAGCAGCATCACCCCGGCGTCTATCGCTCCGACGACGGCGGCGGACAGTGGACGCCGATCCACGACGGCCTCCCCGGCAAATTCGGGTTCGCCTCGACCATTGACCCGGCGGATCCGGACACCTTCTACGTCATCCCGTTGCAAGAGGATCAGGCGCGTGTCCCCGCCGACGGCGACCTCCGTGTCTACCGCACGACCGACGCCGGCGCCTCGTGGGAGCCGCTGGGCAACGGACTCCCTGACGGCCACGTGCTACAGGGCGTCTACCGCCAGGCGCTGGCGAGCGACGGCGGGTCCGCGAGCGATCCGCTCGGGTTGTACCTCGGAACCAGCGGTGGTCACGTCTACGCGTCGGTGAACGGTGGCGATCGGTGGTCAGAGCTGATCGACCACCTGGCGCCGATCACCGCCGTGCGCTGCACGGCGATCACCTAGGCCCGGAAGCGAGCCCGGGAAAGAAAGACACTTCAGGGTAGGCAGCGACCGGCGACGCGGACCCCATCAATGGATGTCGTCATCGAGCCGCTCGTCTCCGATCGACCCGACACCCCTCGTGACCTACGGTCGGACGCGCTCCTCGTCGAAGTAGTCGAGACGATCGAGGGGCATCACGACGGCGGACAGCAAGTTCATGAGATGGGCAACGATGCGCTTGTAGTAGCGGTAGAGCAGGGCCCGAGGGACCGCCTCTTTTCCCTGTCGTTCCGTCACGACCAGTTCGCTCACGTGCTGATCGAACTCATCGAGGAGAATGTCGGCCTCGCGGATGAACCGCCGCGCGCCCTCGCGATCGTCGTCCGCGAAGATCGTGGAGGCGCTCGAAATCATCGAGGAGATGCGCTGGCCGTATCCGGTGAGGATCTCGCTATCCGGCGCATCGGACAGATCGATGCCCTGGGCGGCGACATCGAAGATGTTCTTCGCGTAGTCGCCGATTCGCTCGACGTCCTTGACGACGCTCATGTACACGAGGATCGCGGCAACCCGCGACGTGCCGTGCACGCTCGCGTGGACGACCAGCGCCTGCCGCAGCTCGCGTTCCGCCCGGTTGACCCGCGCGTCGGTCTCCCTCAGGTCGGGACCAACGATCGAGGTGTCCGCACCAGTCAGCAGCGCAGATGTGGCGACATCAAAGCTGTGACGGTCATCCGCCAGCATCTGGACGAGCTTGGCCTCGGCTGCCTCAAGGCCAGCCGCGTCGCCGGCGCGGAAGAGATCAAAGACCACCAGCTGGCTCCCAGTCGTCCGCCGTCACGTCGTTCATCCGAACAATACTAGGCCGACCATCGGCACGACCAGGAACGATCCGACCACATACGCGCCGACCAGCAGATAGTTCCGGGAGGCGGTACGGGCCAATCGCTCGGCGAGCTGGACCGGAATCTGGCGCACCGCCGGGATCGGGTAGATCACGAGGATGCCGAAGAGATTGAAGAGTGAGTGCGTCAGCGCAACGACGAGGCCAGCGCGGAGGTCGACCGCCAGCGACGCGAGTAGCGCCGTGACCGTCGTCCCCAGGTTCGCACCGAGGGTGACCGGGAACGCGTTGCGCAGCGTGAGTACACCCGCCCCCACCATCGGGACGAGAATCGAGGTGGTGATACTCGAAGACTGCACGGCCACCGTCATCACGAGGCCCACCGCAAGACCTGGGACTCCGGCGCCGCGCGAGATCAACGAGTTCATTGCACGCTCGACGCGGTCCGCGATCAGGAGCCGCATGCTCTTCGTGATGAAGGTGAGAGCCAGGAAGATGAGCGCGAGCCCGAAGACCATGAGCAGCCCGCCCAGTACCCGGTCGGAATCCGTGACGGAGCTGAACACATCCTCTGCCCAGGAGACCGGCTCCTTGACGAACGTCTTGACCGGGCTGTCTGCCTTGCCGCCCTCGACGCCGCTGCCGGCCAGGAAGTCAGCCAGCTTCTCGGCCGTGTCCGACAAGAACCCGGTGCCCAGCTGGATCGGTAGGAAGATCAACACGGCGATCACATTGAAGATGTCGTGGACGGTGGCGGCGGCAAACGCGCGGCGGAACTCGTCGCCTCTCCGGACGTGCCCCAGCGACGCCAGGGTGCTGGTCACGGTCGTGCCAATGTTGGCACCCATAATCATGGGCACCGCAGCGTCGACGGTGAGCGTCCCCGCGCCCACCAGCCCGACGATGGTCGAGGTCGAGACCGACGATGACTGAACGAGCACGGTCGCCAGGATCCCGGCAAAGAGCCCGGCTACCGGGTGATCGACCCGCTCGAGGAGGCCTTCCTGGAAGTCGGCACCGAGCGCCTTGATGCCTGCTTCGAGCGAGGACACGCCAACCAGGAACAGGTAGAGCAACGCGATCACGATGACCGCACGCGGGATCCACGCGAACGCTTGAGCACCAGTCGGCGTCGGAGGACCAGCGGCCGGCTGCGTCACGACGCCCACTCCATCACCCGCGGAGAGCCGCCTCCGCGGAAGCTCATCTGCGTCAATGATCCGAAGCTGGGTGAACGACGCCAATGGCGTCTTCAACGGACCGTTGCCTGTATAGCGCCAAGGCGCTCTACGCGCTCGCGCAAGGCGGACAGCGGTTACTCAGAACGCGGGGCGGAGGGACGGGATGCCGGGACCGGCGGCTCATCATTCGAGGCCTCGTGCTATTCCGTTACCTCAAACACAGCGACCGGCGCCTCGAAGCCCTTCAGCTCGATCGCTCCCAGGGGCTCGAACTCGAACCCCTTGCCGATGAGCAACTCCCGTACGACGTTTGAGCACCGCACGCGCCCCGGCTCTCCCCAATCCCCGAGCCGGGCGGCAAGGGTGACGCTCAGCCCAAACAGATCGTCGTTCTCGGCGATGGGCTCACCTGCATTGAGACCGAATCTGACGAGAACTTCCTCTCCGGGGTGAGTGTCGTTGTAGGTCATCAGGTCACGACGGACGGTCAGCGCGCATTGCACGGCATCCGTTGCCGAATCGAAAGCGGCCATGAGCCCATCCCCGGTGTGTTTGATCTCTCGCCCCCGGAAATCATTGATCGACTGACGAGCCGCTGCGTCGTGCGCACGGAGGATCTGGTGCGCCTTCTGGTCCCCTAGCCGCGATTGGAGCTCCGTGGAGCCCGCGAGATCGGTGAACAGAATCGTCTGCACCGCTGCCCCAGGCGCCGCCGCGGCTGCCGCGTCGAGCGCCATGGATACGTGCGGGAGTTCAGCCAGAAACCCACCGACGAGCGTTCGCCACTCTGCGAGGTCTTGCTGCGCCGGATTGTGGCGGTCGCTCTCAAAGGTGTGGAAGCGGGCCCCAGGAATCCTGCGGGCCAGCTCCAATCCAGCGTCGTACGGGACGATGCGGTCACCGCGTGCATGAGAGATCAAAGTGGGACAGGCGACATCATCCAGAACGTCGCTCACGTCCATCTTCGGCATCGCTTCCCAGAGAAGCGCCGCGTTCTCGGCGGACGCGGCTCTGAGTTGCATCGTCCTGAACGACTCCGACTCTGCCGGAGTCGCGCCAGGCTGAAACATGTTGTCCAGGAACTCGGCCCCCATGCCCCACTCGGCGCGGATGACGCGAAGCAGCGCGTCCTGGACGCTCGCGGGGCGGAGTTCGCCGTGGGCGTAGCCTCCGCTGAGCACCATCGCGAGCACCCGATCAGGATGATCGACGGCGTAGCGAATTGACATTGCTACGCCCTCTGAGGCCCCTTGGAGCACGAACTGCGAGAGCCCGAAATGCTCAACGACGGCCTCGATGTCTCGCGTGCGGGTCTCCACCGTGTAATCACCGATGTCGCTGTCGGACATTCCCGTTCCGCGCTTGTCCATGGCGATGATCTGCACCGGGAATCCGTAGAGCCGCGAGGTGTCCTCGGGGTATCGATCCATGATGACTTCGACGGCACTAATCCACGCTGGCATCACGACGATCGGCAGGCCTTCACCCAGGGAGGCACAGGCGATTCGTACCCCATCCGGTGCGACCGCGAACTCGATCTTTGCTTTCGCCATCGCGTCCCTCGTGCATCTGACCGGTCCGGCGCGCAGTGCTTCGACCCGCCAGGCGACACCGCTGGTCAGGCCACCGGGCGCCGGCGGTATCACAAGAGAGATGATAGCGAGTGAAAGGTCAGGCTATCTGAGCGGGGCCGAACGGATCTCGGACTCGACTCGCTCGGGTACGGAGCCAACACGATCACGGGTGGGTGAGCGCCGCGGCTCACCCTCGAGGAGTGATCACCACTGAACGAACATCGGTATGACCGTTCCTTCGTGATAAACGACGGCGTGAGTGGCACGCCGTCGTCGTCCACGGGGATCACACCGCGCACGGTGGCTTCGTCCTTGCTCGCCACCACCTCGATCTGCAGCGCCTCAAGGATCAGGTCGCGGTCGGCCTCGTCGGCGTCGTCGATGAACGCCCGCACCTGCTCGCACACCGCCGTCAGGGCGGTCTGATCGAGGTCGTCAGGCAGCCCCGCGTCCGCCGGGAGCTGCTCGGTCCGCGCCTCGATCCCGGCCCGTGATGCAGCCGCCTCCGCCAGCTCGCGCTCGATGACGGGTTCCTCCACGGAGCCGAGCGCGTAGAGGCGAACAAGCCGCTCTTCGCGCCCTCGCAGCTCCTCAAGGCGACGCTCCACCCGACCACGTTCCTGCTGGTACGGATCGGTATCGCGCTGGCGCTTCAGCTCCTGGAGAACGATCTCCGGCGACGCCAACACGGTGCGCACCTCCCGCCACAACCCGGCCTCCAGCGCATCGGCTCGAACGTAGCGGGCCGAGCAACTGCGAGCGGTGTTCGAGTCGTAAGCGTGGCGGCAGCGGTAGTACGAGTACGACTTGCCGCGCGCGCTCAGCGTCTGGCCAACCATCGCGCCATCGCAGGCGGCACAACGCGTCCGGCCCCGGAGCTCGTAGCGGCGACCGGTGGATCGACGACGGGTACGCTCCGGGTCACTCAGGATGGCCTGGCATCGCTGCCAGAGCGCGTCGCTCACAATGCGGGGCGTCGCGCCCGGAATCTCGACCTGCTCGGACTCGGGGCGCTCAACACGACGGGTCCCGCTCAGGCCGGTCTTCCGAAACACGGTGCGTCCGGTGTAAGCCTCGTTCAGCAGCAAGCGTCGCACCGTCAGCGGGTACCAGCGGCCTCCGCCGAACGCGGGAACTCCATCGGCGTTCAGCGCGCGAGCGATCTTCGAAACACCGTGATGCTGCGCGAACTGCTCGAAGATCGTGCGAGCGACCTCGGCCTGCTCCTCGTTGATCTCGCGCTTCCCCGTCTCGCGGTTGTAGACGTAGCCGTACATCCCGCGACCGGTGCCCTGTGGCAGGCGGCCCGAACGTGCGCGCTCGAGCTTCCCGCGTGCGGTCCGTTCCGCGATCTTCTCTCGTTCCAGTTCCGCCGCGAATGCCTTCGCTGAGCGGATAAACTGACCGACCGCCGAGTCCTCGAACTCCTCGGTCACAAAGGCGAGGCGAACTCCTAGCTGATCCATCTCCTCGACGAGCAGACCGAGCTGGGTCTGCTTCCTGCTCAGACGGTCGAGCGCGTAGCCGAGCACGACATCGACCTGCCCGGTCCGCGCCAGTTCACGCACGCGGTCGAGTCCGGGTCGCTCCAGCGAGAAACCGCTCGCGGTGTCGCGGAGCTGCTCCACGACCGTCCAACCCTGTTGCTCCGCGTGCTCAACGGCGGCGCGCTCCTGGCTGTCGAGCGACGTCCCGTCCCGCTCCTGCGCGTCGGTGGAGAGATCACCGCTCGTGTCGTCATGACTGCTGCTCCGTCTGTGCTGGCCTGCCCGGAGGCCGGATGTCGTCGCGTGTGCCGTACGCGCCGTCGATCGCCTCGCGAACGAGCCGCGTCACCGGCAAGTCGCGCTCGAACGACAGCTGTCGCAGCGTCTGGAACTCGTTTTCGCTCAGGGTCAGCATGATTCTTCGCATATCAATAGAAGTATACAGGGCGTCGAGGACAGACATGCCGATCCGCAACCGCCAGATCGCACTGCCAAAACTGACAAAACCCCGGAGTCACCCGCGTGCATATATAAGGTGCGCTAGGCGACGAGCAGAACGATGCCCGCCGCGACCACGATGAGGGCCACCAGCGAGCCGACGACGAGTAGTCGCCGAGCACCGAGCCGGTCCGAACCCGTGAGCCGGGTCTGGCTCGCAGCGGGATCGAGGATCACGAGCATCTGCGGGTGGTCGGGCTCGAGGGCGAGTGCCTGACGGGCGAGTGAACGAGCGCGAGTAAGGTCGCCGGAGGCGTGTGCCGCCTCCGATAGCTGGACTAGACGGTCAACCCCACGACTTCGGTCGGCCACCGAGACCCCCGTAGCAGGATGGTGGCACGGGCGCGCTCGTCCACCTAGTCGGGTCGCTGGTGAAAGCCTCGCTGCGCGTCACGAACATGCCTTAGTGTGCGCGAGCCTCCTCCGTCTGCCTCCTTCCGCCTGGTCCGACTGGTAGTGTCCGCCCAAGAGCGATTGTCGGGCGGATAGCGGCCACGGCCTTCGTTTCTCCCCGACCGGACAGCAGGGATGTCATGAGCGCAGCCGATAGCTATGCCGAGGCCGTCGATCGTGTTCTGGCGCAGCGAACACGGTTTCGCGGCGAGGAACCGCCGTCCGATCCGTACGCGGACGTGTCTCCCGGGCACGTGCTGATGCGAGCCGATCCGAAGCGACCACTCACTCCCAATCAGGCAGCCATCGCCGACTACGTCGAGTCTGACGACGTCGTTGTTGATGTTGGCGGCGGGGCTGGCCGGTACTCACTGCCGCTGGCGTTGCGTTGCCGCGAGGTGATCAACGTCGATTCTTCCGCCGCGATGGGGCGCGCCTTCCTCGCGAACGCCGAGGCGGCGGAGATCGCTAACGTGCGTTTCATCGAATCCGACTGGGACACGGTCGAGCCACCGCCGGGGACTCTCGCGCTCGTCAACCACGTGACCTATCTGACCCGCGACATCGTGCCATTCATTGAGAAGCTCGAACGCTCTGGTAAACGACGAGTCATCCTCACCGTGCACGCGCCGCCGCCGACTGGGCGGCAGCACCGACTATTCGAGCTCGTACACGGGGAACCAGAAGCCCTGGCGCCGGGGCATGAGGCATTGATGGCGGTGCTCTGGGAGCAGGGCATCTTGCCGGATCTCAAGATGCTGGGCGGGGTGCCGCCGGGGGCGGCTCCCCGTGCGAGCCGAAGCGAGGCGATCGACGCTGCTGTCGAGAGCTTCAAGGCGGAGCAATGGGCCTTCTGGCCGTACGAGCCCGAGATGCAAGAGCGCATTGAGGCGGTACTCGAAGCGGACTTCGACTCGCTGTTCGTCGAAGAACCTGAAGGCTTCCGTCCGACGTGGTCGGACTACGGAAGAGATGTCCTGATCACCTGGCGGCCGCGGGAGGATCGCCGGTAGCCAGGCGCGGCCTCGGCACGAAGTTGCCATCGTGTGCGTGGCCCTGGTCTGTTGCCGAGGCGGGTTACACCTGCCCGGCGTCAGTCCAGGTCAGCCAGCATCCGAGCACGATGACCACGGCGAAGACGCTGAGTGCACCGAGGAGGAAGGGGAGCCAGAGGAGGTCGATCCCAACGATTAGGCCCATCACCCCGACGAGCATCACCCCGGCGGCCGCGAGGGTCGCTTGGCCAATCCAATCCGGACCGAAGCTGGTTCGTCGATAGGCGAGTCCGAACCCGACGAGACCAGCAGAGAAGGCTGCCAGGCCAAAGAGACCGAGCGATTCTCCGGTCGCAGCGGCGTCGCGGGCGCTGAACCACACCGGGTCTCGAGGCAGGCCGCCGTTGTCACGGTAAACCTCTGCGAGCGTGAAGAGCCGGATCCCAAATGCCGTCTCAGCGAGGAAGAGCGCTCCGGCCACCGCCAGGGCAATCCCACCGGCCAGCGCAGCAACTGGAGCCTGTGCCCGGAGCAGGCTGAACATCAGCGCACTCCCAACGAGCATCAGAGCAGCGAATGCGAACGAAAAACCGATGTGCACTACTGCTTTCCCGAGGTCGTTCACGTATATCGGGAACTCCTCAGTGAAGTAGGGCTCATCGCCCCCTACCTGGGCTCCAAAGCCGGAATCGCCAACGGCGACGATCGCGATCATGAGGAGGAGCACGATCCCGGCGGAGCGCCCCAGCCCGAGTTGGACATTCACGGCGAGACCTCCTCGCTCAACACGCCACGCGACGTCGGCGGGCGCGCCCTTCATCGTGCGCCACAGCAGGTCCGTGGCCAGTTGGCGCTCACCTCCGCCCCCCGCATCTCCGTCGTTCGCCTGCTCCCAGATGTCCGATGCGATCACAGCACGACGTTCGCCGCGGAGGCCTCTCCGGCAGGCGATTGTGTAGACATTGACCCAGCCGAGGCTGACCCGCGTGGCCGCTCGCACCAGGCTGCTAGTCACAGCTGCGCCGACCTCGGGCGCAGCGATGGCTGCGCTGCCGGGCGCTCGCGTCGGGCGGTGTCAGCTGCTGCCTCTCCCGATGCGGTCAGCTGATAGAGCCGCCGACGAGGACGGCCCTCCGCCGCAGCGGCTTCAGCCTCTTCCCAGTCACTCGTGAGGAGCCCGGCCGCCTCGAGACGATCGAGGGCGCGGTACATCGTGCCATGACCGGTGAGCCGCCGAGCATCGCTCCCGTCACGCACGAGCTTCGCGATCGCGTAGCCGTGGAAGTCGGTCTGGCCCCGGGCCATCAGCTCACTCGCCGCAACGACGATCGACTGCTCGAGCGGGACCAATGCGCCGGGCTTGCGTCTCATGCCAGAAGTTATAAGCAGATATCTGCGGTTAAGCAACTCACCATCGTTGATGGCGTGGCGCATGCTCGCAATCGGACGTGTCGCCGTAGCACGCCAGGTGGATAGGGACGCGATACGGATGTCGGTCAGGCTTCCGAGGCCACGAACGAGCCATAGTGTGTGCGCCCCCGGGACGGGCACCTTCAGTTGGCCCGCTCTGGGGCGTCGGGCCGCCACGCTAAGGCAGGACAGTCACCTTAATCGCGCCGCTAGTCTTGTCTACAGACGCGGCGAATGCGTCGGTGGCTTGCTCTAGCGGGAACGTGTGGGTGACGAGCGGGGCGACAACGTCGTGGTACTTGTCGAGAAGAGCCAAGGTGTCGTCGTAGTCAGGGTGTGGGCTGCCATCGTCGTAACCCCAAGCCCCCACGATATCTAGCTCCTTTAGCCAGATGCCCGTTGTCGTGATCGGCTGCGGCCCTTGGTGGATGCCAAGCAGCAACACCTTGCCGCCGCGGTTGGCTAGATCGATCCCTTGTTGAAGTGTTGGCGCAGACCCGCCAACGGTTTCGACCACGAGGTCCCACCGCTCACCAGCGGCGTCGCTATCAGGACCAACGTTGCTGGGGTCGTAGACCACGTCCGCACCGAGGGCTCGCGCCGCTTCAGCTTGCTGCGGATAGCGGGCCGTCACGCCCAGATAGGCTGCACCAGCATCGTGCGCGACCAACGCGGCAAACAACCCGATCGTGCCGGCACCCAAGACCAGTACTCGCTGGCCTCGGGCCATTTGAGCCCGTTTCATGCCGTGGAGGCTGATGGCACACGGCTCTGAGAGTGCTGCGACGGGCCAGTCCATGCCGTTCGGTACGAGATATAGGAAGTCGTCCTGGGCAAGGAAGTACTCGCCCATCCCGCCCGGGTAACTCCCTCCGGCGACGCGCAGTTCCCTACATAGCTGCAGGCGTCCCACTCGGCAGAACTCGCACGTCCGGCACGTACGGAGGGCCATAGCAGCGACACGTGTCCCAACAGGCGGTCCTTGGACGCCTGGCCCGAGGGCCGCCACTTCACCGGCAAGCTCGTGGCCCGGTCCGATTCCTGGAATGTGCCGTCGCGGAGCGTCGCTGTGAAATGCGTGGAGGTCGCTCCCGCAGATCCCGGCGGCGCGAACCCGTACCAGAACCTCCCCGGGACCGGGCGCAACCACCGGTACGTCCTTGATGCCAATCACGTTGTTGTCGACCCAAATCGCGCTGCGGGCGGTCTTGGGCAGGCTGTGGCTAGAAGTGGAGTCAGTCACGGCGGGCCTCGTTAGCTAGATTCGCGAGCGTGACGTTGAGTGGCCCTCCCACGTTGGTGAGCCGGTCGCGCGCTCGTAGATCATCTCATGCGTTGGTGGACGAGCCTCGCGAGGACGGGAGTCGAACTGAGCATCTACGCCCGCCCGGCGGCGCATCCGCCCAGGAGTCGAGTTTGCGCCCCCGAGATCTCCCCGATGCCAACGCTGATCGTCCTACACACGATCGCGGGTTAGTGACTGGCGACCACCTCCGGTCAGCGAGGAGTCCGAACTAGTCTTCGGAATCAACCCGTCCCAGCTCAGGCTGCTGATTATCTTCCAGCAGGAGCTTCCGCAAGGCCCCGTTAACCTCCTAGGGACCTAGCACTGGGCCCCGGCCGCCACCGACCCGCTGGCGACCTCACGGTCAACCAGTTCCCGTAGTCCGATCAGGCTGTCCTGGAAGTCTGACCGCATCCGTCGCTTCATTCTCCCGCTTATCAGCTTGGACATCCCGGTCGCGAGGGCCCTCTGTACACGACTGCCTAGAAGCTGAATCTCGGATACCGCGGTCACCACACGAGTCCCAGCGGGTACCTGGGAGAGCTGATAGGTGAAGTGCATTCGCATCGCGCCCATCATCGGCACCGGAATGGTTGCCTGGTACGTCACGTAGTCGAGGGGGCTGAAGTCGACGATCTCGAGGGTGAATGACTGCTTCCCGTGAGTGCAATGCCCAACGGTGCCTCGTCGAGTGCGACCGTCATCTGCACCCGTGACCGTGGCGCTCTCAACACCGCTGTACCACTGCGGGAAGGTCTTCGGCTGACTCAGGTACTCCCACACCGCGCCCGGCGAGGCCTCGATAGTCGCTTCCACGGCATCGATGCCTGAGGATCACTCCCATCGACGTAGACCCGGCGGTGCCCCTGGTGGGCCGCCCACAGCTCGCTCATGTCTTGGACGTAGCAGTCCACTTTGCCCAAGTGGTCGTATTGTTCGACGTGCGTCGCCATGCGCGCATCGAAGTACTCCTGCAAACCCAGAGCCTCGACCGCAGCTGCGGTGTAGAGCCCGTACGCCCGCATGCGGAGCTCGTTCTTCAGTAGGCGGTGAATCAGGATCACGTTCGGGCCGCTCAGCTCTTCTCGGTTGCCGATCTCCAGTAGCGAGAAGTCTCCGTAGTGCACGAAGAACTTGGGGTCGAGATTCTCGATGTTGGCGCAGGCGCGACACTCGCAACTCGTGTGTCGGTGGATGTTCTCTCGGAGTAGGCGGAACTTGAGGTAGGTGTTCTCAATCGACTCCAGCAGCGACTGCCCCTCGGAGAAGCTAACTGCCGGCGCATACGAGAGGATCGCGTCCCCTTCGAGCTTGTTGACGACAAGCGGTGGGGTCGTGTGCTCGAGCAGCACCCTGAAGAGGTCTTGGAGGATCTCTTCTGCATGGAGCTGTTCTGTCCCAGTCAGGTAGGCCGTGTACCCGGTGATATCCGAGATGACCAAGAATCCACGCTGCTGCAAGGTCGGTCTCCCGTCGAAGGGGACTCTCGACGCATCCGAGGGCGATTCGCGAGGCATTCGATCCGGATCGAAGCGGCCGACGGCAGTATAGGGCGGCACTCTGGGGCCGCAGCTCCGACCGGCCAAGCCCGTGCCGGTCGGAGCGGTTGGAGACACGCGACCGCGGCCGCGATCTGGTTATGGTGTGACCGCCTGCGAATGGTTCCAGATCGACTCAGAACGTAGATGGCAAGTGAAAGGCCCGCTGGCAGAACCAGCGGGCCTTTCACGTTGAGGTCGTCGCAGCCGGCGGCCTTCGCACCGACTGACCGATCGATGCCGAGCCTAGAAGCCTCCGATGGCCGCCCGAATCCGCTCGCTGAGATCCGCTGGCGGCAGCACGCTGCTCGAGCCGGCTGCGGGCACACTCTGGAGCCCGTCGCGGATCTGCTGGTTCAATCCCGTCGGCGGTGGCACACTGGTCGACCCGGCCGTTGCGGCCCGTCCGAGGCCGGTACGGAACTGCTCGTTCAGGTCGGCCGGCGGCAGGACGCTGGTCGAGCCGGCTGCGGTCACGCTCCCGAACCCACCGCGGAACTGCTCGTTCAGGTCCGCCGGCGGCAGGACACTGGTCGAGCCGGCTGTGGTCACGCTCCCGAACCCGCCACGGAACTGCTCGTTCAGGTCCGCCGGCGGCAGGACGCTGGTCGAGCCCGCCGTCGAAACCGTATCGCTCCGCGGTGAGCCGTCAGTACCAATCGTGCTCACAGCCGTCACGGCGATGCCGATCACGAGCCCGACCAGGCCGGCGGCGAGGCCGATTGCGATCTCTCGGTAGTGATGGCTGGCGGTGGTTCCCAGAGTGCTCATCATGTTGCCCTTCGTGGTGGCGGCGGTGTCACCGCGCGTTCTTGTTGAGAGCACTTTCGTCTGCTGCGAGCCGGATGCCATCGACCAATCAGCACATCTTTCCGTGCCCCGTTTTGGCCTCATATGTGCAGATCTATGTAGACGGGGGAGCTGCACTGGGCGCTGCAGCACGAGGCGTACCGCGCTCGAGGAGAGAGTTAGAGCCCGACAGCCTGGCGGGGCGCGTCCGATAGACCGTTCTCCGCCGCGTAACGGGCGAGCTCGGTCCGATTCGAGAGCTGGGTCTTCTTCAAGATGTTGCTGATGTGCCGTGCGACCGTGCCTGGCGCGATGACGAGCGCCTCGCCGATCGCCGCGTTCGTCAACCCGGCAGCAATCTCCACCAGGACCTCTAGCTCTCGTGAAGTCAGGCCGTCCGGCTGAGCGGTCGGCGTCGGCCCCTCTGCCGACAGGGCGAGCGGAGTGTCCGCGAGCCGATCAAGGCGATCGAGCCAGGGTTGCGCTGCTTCGATCCGTTCGTAGACGGAGCGCGCTGCCTCGAACTCACGCTGAGCGCTGCTCCGGTCAGCCAATCCGAGGAGAACACGACCGCGGAGCAGGTGGGCATCGGCCTCCTGCCAGGGGAGCTTGAACTGCTGGTAGATGGCGAGCGCGGCGTCGAACTGGGCCGGCCCCCCGGGATCGCCATCGGCCGTCGCCATCAGCGACTCGGCGAGGATGACTTCGCCCTCGCGCCCATACCACTCTTCACCCTCGAACATCCCGTCACGGCAGATCCGAGCAGCGTCACGCGCTTCCGTCCACATTCCGGCGGCGATATAGATCAGCGCCATCTCGGAACGACAGGCGACAGGTGGGAACAGTAGCTCGGCGTCAGGCAGAGCCCGCTCAGCGGCGGCCACATCGCCGCGTACCCGGGCGAGCCGCAGCAGGCCGATCGCGGGGAACGCCATCGCCAGCTGATAGCCAGCGGTTTGGTAGTCATCAAAGAAGACGCGCAGTAGCCCCTCCGCTCGATCCCACTGCCCTGCGAGTGAGGCGAGCTGCGCCGCGTGCGTCCGCCTGTGCTGGTCCCGAGAGCGAACGAACTCACCGTGCGCGACGTCAAGGTCGAGGCCCTCAAGGTCTACCGTTTCACCGCGGAGCCGTGCCGCAGCGGCCGCCCCGAGTTCGATGGAGGCGACCTCGGAGAGGTCGTGCCAACCGAGGCCGATCTCACGCTGCGCCCACCGGGAAGTCTCGTGGGGCCAGAGAACAATGTGGTTGCCGTACGTGCTGCCGATGTACTCGGCATTCCTCGTGGCTCCGAGCCGCCCCCCCAGAGACGAATCGTCTTGATCGATTGCGAACTGCCAGTACGTCTGCAGGCCGTCGTAGAAGTCGCCGACATGCCCAGCTTGGCCGTCGCGGAGTAGACCGTGAAGAGACTCTGGACGTACCGGGACGCCCAGTCGACGTCCAAGCTGTTGCTCCTCGTCGCGGGCGGCTTCCACCGCATCGTCGTCCAGGCGCTGCCACGCCTCGATGACGATGCCATCAACGAGTTCCAGCGCCTCCCGCTCGTGGCCGAGCTCGATGAACTCGTCGATCGCCAGCCTGAACTCCCGACGTGCCCGCGGAAAGTCGAGGTGACTCGGGGGATCACCCCAGACCAGCACGCTAGCGAGCAGCGTTCGCGCCCGCGCGAGTTCAAGTCGCGTCCCCGTACGCTCGAAGATCCCGAGCGCTCTTTCAGCGGCCGCCGCAACTTCGTCGAACGGCATCACTGACGTCATGGCATATGGCACGACCTCCGCTATATGGCGCCCCACTTCCAGTGGCTCCGAGTTGCTCGCTTCCAGGATCTCGAGCTCTCGGCGCCAGAGCGTGCAGCCGTCCTCCCAGGCATAGCTGCTGTTGGCATGCAGCCGCGCCGCGTGCGTGTAGTACCGCGCCTTGTCGTGCTCACCGCTCTGGTAGAAGTGCTCAGCCAGTTCGGCGATGAACTCCTCGGATTGTCCTCCGAGCCCCTCGATCGCCTCAGCGACCTGCCGATGCGTGGAGCGACGGCGCGGCAGGGACAGATCGACGAGCAGTGCTTGTCGGATCAACTCATGCACGAACTCGTAGCGCGCCTGGCGGGCCGCCGAAGCCGGCCGCACCAAGCTCGCGGCTACGGCCTCATCAAGTGGATCGAGTAGGTCGTCTGGATCGGAACCGAGCGCGCTCGCCACGATGTCGAACTGGAAGCGGCGGCCGGCAACCGCGGCCGTTGTCAGCAGGCGGCGACATTCGGAAGAGAGCCGTTCGAGTCGGCGTCCGATCGCGAGCTGAACCGAAGGCGGAATGTGGCCGTCATCAAGGACGAGGTCGGTCCGCCAACGGCCGTCGGTTTCGAAGAGCCCGTCGCTCTCGACGAGGTGGCGATAAACCTCCTCGGTGAAGAAGGGGTTGCCCTCGGTTTCCTGGTAGAACGCGCGCGCTACAGCCGCGGGCGGCTCTGTGCCTGAGCGCTCGCGCAGTATGGCCGTGGTCTCCGCGAGGTCGAGCCGGTGCACCGCAACTCTGTGGCGAGTCGCTCACGCTCGAGATCATGCAGCACCTCAGCGAGGGGCGACCCTGACCGCACTTCACCGTCGCGGTAGGTGGCGACGAGGAGCGTCGAACGCGCCGCCGCCCTGCGAGCGAGCAGGCGGAGCAAGGCCAGCGACGACTCGTCGGCCCAGTGGAGGTCCTCGAGCAGGAGGACAAGCGGGCCGCGATCGGACAGTCGCTCGACGATCTGCTCGAGCTGGCCGAGCAACTGCACGCGGGTCTCGGACACGGGATGCGGAGTATCGGCCTCGTTCGGATACGTGCGCTGGAGCTGCGGGGCCAGCTGGATGGCGAGGGAGAGTGCTTCGCCGAGGACGACTCGGGACGCGTCTTGATCCAGCAGACGCGGCAGTTCTCCCAAGATTTCGGCAAACGGCTCGAATGGCCGCTGACCAAGTTGGTCATAGCTGTGGCCGACGACCGCAAGCGCGCCTTGACGCTCAGCGGGGGCGAGCAGCTCGCGGGTGAGCCGTGTCTTGCCGATTCCCGGCTCGCCGCTAATGAGGACCAGAGCCCCGGTGCCATCCGCCAGGCCCTGCAATAGCCTGCTGACAGTCGCTCGTTCGAACTCCCGCCCGACGAGAGGCGTGGCCTCATTGGGCGCGAGCTTGCCGAGACTTGTCAGCTTGCCGGGTTCGGTGGCCATCGCGGCACCTCGGCCGCAGTCTGACAGACGGGCGCACACGACTACAATCGCAATCGGGCTCTGGGGCCGATCTTAGCCTCAGACCTGACGGCTCCGCGTACCGGAACTGCGACCCACCAGCCGGCGAAGCCCGCGCCTAGACCCGATCCGGTGCCCACACAATCGGTTCTTAGTGTGCATCCCAGCCTTGGCGCACGAACCAGACGGTGTGGCCAACCTCTGGTCACAAGCACCCAGTACCGGTCACCGGTGCGCCGTGACGTTCGGCAGCGGATCGGGCCCGTGCCCGGATCTAACGTGGGTGAATGGGACGAGTTGGCTTCCTGATCGCTGCCGTCGTGATCCTGTCAGCGGCCTGCGGTGAGGACGAGGCACCTCCAGATCAAGTCACCGTTCGGGTCGCGCAGCGCTCGGGATCCGGTGAGCACGCGGAGTTCGGGATGCCGCTGCTCAGCTATGCCGAACACCACGGGTTCGCGACACTGTCGAGTTCCGTCGAGAGCACGTGGAATCGGTTGGAGCCATGTGCGTGGGAGCCGGTTCTCTCCCCGGACGCTCAGTGGGTGGCTTGTAGCTCCGCCGACGCACTGCACCTGATTGGAGTTGACGGCTCAGTTGTCCAGGTTCCCGGCGCCTGGATCTGGCCGGGCCGTGTCGCCTGGTCGCCCGACAGTCGGATCTTCGCGTTCGTCGCTGATGATGTCCTCACGTTGCTGCGTGTCGCTAACGGATCCACCAGCTCCGTTCGGGGCGTCACAGCTAACAGCGGCCCATACCTGCGCCAGGTATTCCCACAACTGTCGTGGTCGGCCGACGGCTCACACATCGCGTTCACCTGCGGGCGCCCGGGTGCGAGGGGTGTGTGTGTCGCCGATGCGTCCGGGCGATTCCTCTACGAGATCGATGCTTCAACCGGGGCGCCCGCCTGGAACCCGGCGGAAGACCTCGTTGCCTACGAGTGTGTGAGCGGCGTGTGCATCTCAGAACTCGGGGATGCCAAGGGCGCTGAGCTGTACGGCCAAGCCGGGCGTCCGATCTGGTCGCCGAGGGGCGATGAACTCGTCGTTTCCGAGTGGGGAGATCGCTGGTACGAGGACTGTAGCCAGCTTCTCGTGATCTCACGCCGCGGTGCTCTCAGGGCAAGACTGACCGCTGATGAGGAGTGCGCCAGCGCCGCGACTTGGTCACCGGACGGATCCCACGTTGCGTTCACCATCGGCGACGAGTTCGGGGACTATGGCGTCGGGATCGCCTTGCGAGACGGAACGCAACACATGGTGCTCTGGATGGGCGGCGTGCACGTCAGCCGACCGATGTGGTCACCGGACAGCGCGTTTGTGGCCTCTTCCCGAACGCGGATGGTCGACACCGGAGTGAGTACGACGGAAACGCTGATCGATTCCGCAACCGGCTCGGCGTCCTGGCTCCTACCCGGCTGGGAGATCGCCGCCTGGCCTCAGGCTGCAGCAGTCGACGGATCCACGGCGTGGCCGCAGCTTCAAGAATGGACCCGACCGAGCCCCGTCGATCACGAGCCCCTCGAGCCGAGCGACGGGTTCATCGTTAAGCCCGAGGTCGATATGGAGGAGCGCTGCATCTACGACCGCTGCCTGGAACTGACGGCCGATCGGAGCTGGCTGATACCGGACGGCGGATTCGCAGGGGGGTATGAGGGCGAACTCTCCGGATACCCGATTTGGAGGGCTTCGGGTTGGTGGAACGACTATGAGTACGTGTCTGGGCCTGGCGTCGACCTAGTCCGGGCAAGCCCAACTGGATGCCCAGCCCTGAATGCGAGCGCGCCCGAACTGGGCAGTGATCCGCTCGATCGACCGACGGTCGCCGGAGGCGGGTCGCGGTTCAGCGGCCAGGCACTGTGCGACCGCGCCCCCGTCTCCGATGGCGTCTGGGTTTACCTCTACACGCGCAGCCCAACTGCTGCGTTCGTATTGCAGGGCGCCACTCAGGTCCTCGACGGGCGATGGGAACTGGTACTCAACGTGGCCGGGCAGAGCGCGTTTCGAGCCGAGTACGTGACGCCGGACCATCGAATCGAAGCGCTGCCTTCGTCCGGGATCGATGGGCTGACCGAGACCCTGCATCTCGCCCCGGAGAACAACACCTTGCGCTGGCTCCTCGAGAGCGGGCTCACCACCGCGGCGGCTGTTGAAGCTGACCTCGCGCGCCTCTCCGGTCGTCGAATTCGAGCGAAGGCCGGCGAGGTGGAGCAACTGGCTCCCGCCTTCTATCAAACGTGGGTCAAGGTTGGCGGATCAGCATGCTGTCGAATCGCGCTCCGCTTCGAGCGGCTCGGTGACGTTGCGTGGGCCGAGGTTTGGGACCGAGTGGATGGGGTGGTCGTGCCGTGGACGGCGCCGGCCTCGGTCGAGCTGAAAGCTCACTCCGACTGGGAGGCGACGGTCGACTGGACCTTCCTCAGCGTCCACGAGCAGTTCGAGCTTCGACTGGTGACTGCCACGCGGCTGGAGGTGGCGGAATCCGCGACCTTCCCCGATCCGGACGACTCCTATGAACGTTCGTTGCTCTTCGAACCCGGTCCGGTCCCCACGCACTAGCCTGGCAAGTCTGGCACCAGCTCCAGCGCCCACGAATACCGTTGATGTGGGGCGTACTTCCGAGCGATTACAGCTGAACCAGGGACGCGCGACGAGGCGGATCAGCCCTGCGATGCATCGGCGGGGAAGAACTGTGTCTGCCTCGCGCGTCGTAGCTCTGCTCGATGGTCCGGGTGAGCGATGGCAATCAGCTCCTCGGCTCGTTGACGCTGGCTCTTGCCCGCGAGCCGCGCGACACCCTGCTCGGTCACCACGTAGTCAGCAAAAGACCGCGGCACTGTCACGAATGAACCGTCAGCCACCATCGAGACGATGCGGCTGGCCCGCCCGTCGTCGTAACTCGATGGGAGCACGGTGATCGCCTTCCCAGCGGGGGCGATTGCCGCACCAATGTGGAACTCAGGCTGACCGCCCGACCCGTTGTAGACGGTTGTCCCACGCGATTCCGCGCAGATCTGCCCAGTCAGGTCCACCTGGAAGGCGTTGTTGATCGAGCACATTCGCTCTTGCGCAGAGATCGATCGAATCGAGTTCACCTCGCGAACCGGGCGAGTTTCGATGAGCCCTGAGTCAGCAACCCACGCCTCGGATTCAGGCGTATCCGGGGCCACCAGCGTCGTGACGGCGAGGTTCCTGTCCACGGTCTTCCGACTGGAGTTGACGACGCCGTTCATCATCGATCGGACCATGCCCTCGGTCGTGATCTCCGAATGCCAGCCAAGATCGCGCTTGCCCTCGAAGACTCCGCAATCGGGCAAGAAGGTTGCGGTCCGACCTGCGCCAATCTGAACCGTGTCCCCGTCGTCGATGATCTCGTTCACGAACCCGGCGATGGTCACGGCCTCCGGCGGCGGTCCCGGCATCACACGGGTCGGTCGCTCCGGCAGATCAGTCTCGACGAAATGCGTCACCTCGGAGACATGCAGACGCTCTGTCGTCCGGCAGCGTACGAGCCAGGGAGCGACCTCGAGGACTGAGATTCGGGCGCGGCGTACGAAGTCGCCCTTGTGCCATGGCGACGCACCGAAATCAACGTAGCCGTCTTCATCCGGGGGAGTACACGCGGCCGTGAACACGTCGATCGGCTGTACGTCGCCCGCCCGATGGTCGTACACGTTGAACTGATTCGAGAAGAGATTCGGGGTGTAGTCCGCGCGTCGATCTTGGAGGGCGTCGCGTCCAACGGCTCCACCGAAGATCTCGAGTCCGAGGTCGATGTTCAACCCAGCGAGATCGTCGCTGAACCACTCATGCGCCTGCTGTGGTGAGCACGCGCGCACCTTGATCTGACCCTCCAGCGCGATCGCACGCGGTAGTAGATGGTTCAGAAAAGTGACAGCGTCGCCGCCGATCGGCGTGTAAACAGCGTCGCCCGCTTGCACCAACTCGGCCGCATCGGCCGGGCTGATCAAGCGTGCGCGATACTCACTCAACCAGTCCGAGTCCAGGCTCATTTCGCTCCTTGCGCGCTGGCGCATGCTACTAGCAGGAGCGATGGGGAGTTCCGCTGCGAGACCACGCAACGGGGGCAATGCACGTCCTTTGCCCGGAGCTCGGTCAGGTCCTTCGGTCGGTTTGAGCCTCGAACCGGTGCCTTCGAACGCCACCGAGCCCGAGCGGCCGGCCCGCACGAAGCGGCGATAGTGTTCCAAGTAGATCCCTAGGCCAACTCTGGCAGCCCGTCTTCGGTGTCGGCTGCTTCGCCGGGCTCGGTCGTGACCAGCATCGGGAGCGAGCGATAAGAATCGAGCGGGCCTTAGCGGTCTTCGCCCCCGATGATCCGCCGCACGAGGCGCATCATCGCCATGTTTCCCAGGAACGGGATGGCCACCAGAGCGGCGATGACGAGGATGATCACCACTCCCTGCCAACTTCCGAGCACCAGCCCGAGCGCCATCAGCCCGAGGGCGACAATGCCCCATTTCTTCACGATGTTCCCCCGTTAGTTCGCTTGGCACAGCTGGTCTGATGGCGATGAACGGCCAGCGGGGCAGGACTTCCGTCTGGCCGCGCGATGTCGGACGACGCGGGAACTGGCACAACCGAGCTTCTCTCGTGTGAACGGCCCAACTGCCAACGCGACCTACTGCGAACTGAAAGACCACTCTAGGATGTCGTGATTCTCTCGAAATCCGGGTTCCGTCGATGCTGTGAAGCCGACCCAGGCTGCTCCGTCGTCCAGGCTGAGAGTTGCCGCGATGTCCAATTCGACGGTGAGGATGGGAAGATCGGCATCGTCTAGATATACCCGCAGGCTGCCCGGGGAGTAGTTGACGGTTGCGAAGTGAGGTTCCCCATCAGCCAGGAAGATCGGAGGATCGACGCTGCCGAGCGAGGCGCTCTCATGGGAGGTGTTCGGACTCGTCCCCTGCGTGTGAACGCCGAGGTGCTGAGCTCCAGGATCACCGGAGTAGTCTTGGAAAGTCGTATCGAATTCGACGGCGATGCTGTTGGGCATGCCATCGTAGCCGATACCGTACGCCGCCTCACCCAACGCTCGCGCTCCTGAGTTTTGGATCACGAACGCGAAGCCGTCGCCCGCGTTCTTCTCGAGGCCAGAGATCTGGAACTGGAACGTTGAGACAAACCCTTGGGCTACGTTCTGCTTCTGAGTGAGCCACGCCGCGCCGGCCAGCAGCTCATCCCGCGAAGGTGTCAGTCTGATGCCTGACCCAGAAGGGGCGGCGCTGCCGACTAGCCTGATCTCACCAACGTCTCCGAAGTCGATGAGACTCGGGACCGGCGGTGCTGGGACGCTAGCGAACTTCCAAGCATGGATCTTGTGCGCGGCGTAGAAGTTGGGCTCCGTAGCCGCAGTGAATCCGACGTAGGCTGAACCGGCGTCGAGCGAGAGCGTCTCTGCCAGATCAACGTCGACAGTGAGCACAGGCGTCTCGAATTCGTCAACGAATACGGACAGTCGACCGGGCACGTACTCGATGTACACGACGTGCGGAGCTCGATCCGCGAGCGTCACCTCTTCGAGGTCCGCCCATCCGACGGATGAGGTGATGTAGGTGGTGTTCCCAGCCGTGCCCCCGGTATGGACGGAGACGTGGTTCGCGAGCAGCTCGGGAGCCCCGGCCACATACGCCTTTGGATCTCCCTCGTAGCTATGGCGAAGCGTGTCGAACTCCACAGCGATGCTATTCGACATCCCCTTGTAGCCGATGCCAGAACCCGCTTCGCCGACTGCTGCCGGGTCGGCGTTCTGGATTACGAAGGCGAAGCCATCGCCGATGGTGAACCAGGACCACATCTCGAGCTGGAAGACGAACGCTGTCTGGAAGCCGTGCGCCACTTCGACCCGCGGTGTCCACCAAGCAGCCCCGGCTTGCGCGTCCGGGCCACTCGTCGGCGCAAGAGTCGTGAGTGAGAGCACCTCGTTGCGATGCTGGGTTGAGCCGACCGCCCTAACGACCTCCCACGAGGACGACCCTGGGAAGTCCACAAGTGGCGCACTATCTCCGAACGCTTCGGCCGCGAGAGCATCAAAGCGAGCCCTAGCGAGCAGTCGAGACCCGGTCAGAGCGCCGAGATCCTGAGCCCAGAGTCCGCAGACATAGCTCCGCTGCCCGTTGTGCCACCGGGCTGCAGCTGGGTATGTGAGGACACCAGCCTCCAAGTCGTCGATGCGGTCACTCCCGACCCTGCTCGCGAACGCCGAGCCGCAGAGGCCGTCGGCGTATGAGCGGGCTTCGTCGGCTCCGCGAGTAAACTCCGCACCCAGCTCGGCGGGACTCTTCAGGACCGCGTAGACCTCCGCGTCATGTCCGGATGCGCAAGGTACTAGCCGCACGAGGTCGAACCAGTTGGTGGTATCGAAGCAGTCCCCTTCCTCCAAGCTGGCCGCGGGGACGAGACCTGGTGGGACTATCGACCCGCCGTTCCGTGCAGAACCGCTCGCACGTTGTTCGTCGCCTCGCACGAGGTTGCAGGCGATCCAGCGTTCGCCGAGTGACCAGTCGAACTCGCTGGCCACAGCGACGGTGTAGACGTAGCCGGAGTCGAGGAACGAAGCCCCCACGTAGTCCGCGAACCAATCCGCGCACGAAACTAAGCTGAACTCGAGAACCGCCCCGAGCCCCGGATAGGCTTCCTGAGGTCCGGCTGGGTGCTGGATCAGAGCGAACGTCTCCTGATCGTGAAGCTCCTCGCACGGAACAAACTCGACGTTATTGACTGGGGTCGTCCACGAGCCAGCCTTGTTGAAACATGACCCTACGACGGTCTCACGTATTGCTCGGGTCCCAGGCGGGACTGCGGTTGATGTTGGCCTCGCCAGTGACGTTGCCAGAGTCGACGTGTCAGACGTTGCTCGAGCGACGGGCGACTTGTTGTCGCCACTCCCACCACCGGCCGACCCGGCTCCGACGATCACGAAGGTCAGGACGGCAAGAGAGCCAAGCGAGGTGAATCCCCAGGTGAATTGCGCCAATCCTGAGCCAGAGCCATCGTCGAGCGATGCCTCAAGGTCGTCGACGGGCCCAGCTCGCTGCTCCTGGTCCCCTGTGATCTGGAAGACGATCACGGCAAGCAGAAGGGCGGCAACGATCAGCAGTCCATCGCCTGCGGCCTCTCGCCAGAGGTTGAACCTCAGCCCGTCGAGATCGTCAGGCTGCTCCCAAATTGCCTCGACGCCGATGCTCACAAACCCACTCAGCACCCATGAGGCCCACCAGACCTCGATCCAGGGCGCAGCATTATCTGAGACCTCGGAAACGACCCGGTACGGCTTGAACAGATTCGCGATCGGCACAAACCACCAGAGAAGCGCGCCCCGCGACGTGTACTCGGAGGAGACGCCGAGTGCTTCGAGGTTGCGGTGGGCCCGCCACAGCCAACTGAGGAAGAGGAGGGCGCTTCCCGCGAACGTTGCGATGTAGAGCAAGTCGGAGACGTCTGAACGATCATCCGCCGCAGCAGCGGCGACCGGATCGAGTCGCTGCCCCCGGAGCGCGTCGCCAACAAGGCTGAGCTGCTCCCACGTGGCCCAGATGGAGAAGCAGGCGGCGATTCCGAAGAGGGCCAATGCGGTGTAGACCCAGAGCGCGCGCACCGATGCCGATCGATACTGGGTCGCGTCCGCTGCGCGCGTGTCGACCATGCGACGGCCTCAATGCGCCGGCCCACCAGGGCAGGCATCGACCGCTTACTGCTCGAGGGGCCAAGCACACAGATCGAAGAGGAACGTGGCTCAACTTCGTCGTAGGACGCGAGTCAGCTCGCGGGCACCAAGGCTGCTCTATTACAACGCCCGCAAACAGGGCCGAACGTCCGCTAGCTGCGGGACATTGCTGAACCTCGCGGGTCCGCACGATTGTTTGATCGTGTGTTCGGTTGAAGGCTAGTTCGCGTCACTCACTAACAGCGCCGCTAATCCGCTCCAGCGGCACCGCTACCGCGAGCTGCGAGCTATCAGGCGACCACCAGACGCTCGCCCTGTGATCGACTTCGCCTTGTCTAGGCCGGAAGATCCACCACCCTCCACCCGATGGGTCCGTCGGTCGGACTTGGAAGCCGCCACCGTTGATCCCGACGTGGGCGACCACGTGGGCTCCATCGGGCGATACGAACTGGCTGACAGCGCGAGACAGGGGCGTTCGGTCCGGCAGCAGGACCCACGTCTGCAGGTCGATCACCCGGTATTCGCCGGTTGTCGCCTTCCAAAGGAGCGCTTCTTCGTCCAGCCACTTCAGGGTGAAGGCGCTCGATGTCCAGGCGACAGGGCTTCCGCGGGTCTCGATCGCCCCGCTCTCGACGTCGATGAACATCACCTGGGGTTGGAGATACTCGACGCGAACCAGAGACTCGATTCCGGTGAAGCTATCCCGCCGACCACCCGAGCGACGCTCCTCCCAGATCGGAAGCAGGATCGCGCGACCGTCGGGCGACCACGCGAGAGACCCAAACTTGATGTCCGAAAGCGGGTCAGCCAGGGGGTAGGTTGTGATCAGCATCTCGGGCTCGTCCGCCGCTCCGCGGACAACCTGGCCGACACGGAGGAACCGGCCGGCGCGATATGCGAACCGCTTACTCCCCCGGTGCACGACCGTGCTCTCGGCGTTGAACACATTCGCGATCTCGGTCCAGCGTCCTGACGCTGTCTTCGCAACGATCGAGAGTCCTGGCGACGAGGAGGCGACCGGCTCGAACTCGTGCAGTCCAAGCAACGCTGCGTCTCCGTCCAACAGCCAGTGCACGGCCACATCACCCGCCAGCGGGACGCTCAGGAGGCGCTCCGCTCCGTTCACCGGTAGCAGCGAGGTCTCACGGTGTGAGGAAACAACGACGAGACCTCCGTCCGGTGACCAACCGACGATCGTCCCAGTAGCAGAGAGCCGGCGAGTCTCGCCGTCGGACAAGTTCACGAGCCTTGTGGCCAGTTCAGAGCCGATCGCGATTGCCAGACCGTCTGGAGACCAGGCAAGGCTGAAGCGGCTGCCCGGCATCGTCGCGACGTCAACAAGATCGTTGCCGTCGGCATTGACGACATAGATCCGGGTCTCGCCAACAGGCGTCGAGGTCGGTGATAACCGCGGCGCCGGCCCTCCTGCACAGGCTGTCATGAGGCAGATCAGGGCGAGCAGCCCCGTTGCTGCCTGTCGCTGTAGGTCGCTCGCGAAAGCCTGGTGACCCAAACGCATCCCCCGAACAGTCCACGATGCGAGGCGGCCGGGTGGCAGGGGCTTTCGTCCTGGAAGCAGTAGGAGCAGGGGATTCGAACGTGACGCTGGCCGTCACACGAATCTTTGATGGTGTGCGGTGGTTGATCAGCCGGCGCGCGTGGCGGCTCGCCACGAGGCGGCGGCGTTCAGGGCAACCCAACCGGGAAACAGGAAGAAGATGGGCGCGACCGCGAGTGACATCACGGGAAGCAGCCCCGCGATGACGTAGCTCGGCCAGCGCACCCATCTCGGATGAGGCTGAAGCCGGGTGATCGACACGATCATCACGGCCGCTGGAACCATCGCTCCGATCGTGAGCGCCGCATAGCCGAATTGGGGCAGCACGGCGCGGCCATCAACGAACGCCGGGTCATCGTAGAGTCGCCCGATCTCGATGCTGAGTGGCGTGGTCGCGAAGGCCAGCCCGGCGAAGAGGAGCGCGGCGCTACTGAGACCGCCCGCAGCTCGTGCGACCGCACCGTACCCCGCCCAACGCGGACATCCAGGGCTGCTCTCGGTCACGAGGAGCTGAACGAGGCTGAGCAGCGCGATCGCTGCGACGACCAACAGGACCGACCCGACGATGTCCTCGACTCTCTCAGACGAGCTGTCGAAGTGTCCTGTAAACCATGCGTCCGGCTCGCCAACGGACCCGGCCAGCTCACCGAGAAGAGCGAGCCCGGGTACGAAACTGACGATCACAAGAGCGCTCGTGATGAGGGTTGGGCGGAGTGAACGTTCCAACGTGGCTCCTGATCTCGTCAAACAACCTCGCCGATCAAGCCAGTCGCCACGCAGCCCAGAGCCTCACCGATGGGTGCCTCGGAGAGCAAGGGCCCGGCGCGCCACGGCCGCTCATCAGGCAATGGCCTCGGCGAGCGATTGGACTAGTCATCGAACGCCGTCAAAGCGAGCGAGTCGTAGACGAGGCCCCACGGCGGACGAAGGAACCCGAGCGCGCGCACGTCCTCAAACCAGTAGCCAAACGGGGCGTGACGAGAGAAGGTGCCGCCTCCGAGCACACGGCCGATGCGACGCATGCAATCCTCCGCCAGCTGGGCAACAGCGGTCTTGGCAATGAGCGAGCTGCGCAGCGCCTGCTGTCCGCCCTCGAGTTCACGCAGCAGACCCTCGTACGCCTGCTCGATCATCCAGGCGTCCTGCTCCGCGTTGGTCCACTCGACCTGCTCATACGGCCGGAGCGAGTCGCGGCGGGCAAGCTGGCTGCGAGCCTCAGCCAGCGCGGTCTCCACGATCCCAAGAATGACTCCGATGAAGGTGCCGAGCACGAATGGGCCAGCGCCATTGGATAGCTCACGGAAATGGCCCGGCCAGGCCATCCGAGTCGCCGGGAAATCGGTGAACTCGATCCCATGACTCTGGGTGGCGGTCATGCCTTGGCCGTCCCAGGGCGCCACCAGGCGCATGCCGGTGTCACCCTCCCAACCGCGTCGGACGTCGAGGAGGAACCAGTCGGGCTCGGCCTCGTCCTGAGGGAGTCCCGACGTCAGGACGTAGGAGGTCTGACCCGAGCCACTGCCGAAATGCTTCTGACCGGTGATTGCCCATCCGCCCTCGACGCCGGGACGCTGGATGGCTGCTGACTTCGTGTTGGCGATGTCCCCGCCACTCCCAGGCTCCGAGGTGATGGTGCCGAACCATGCGCCGTCGCGAGCGAGAGACGCTACCCGGGTCCGCTGCTCGTCCCAGGCAGCTTGGTGCTCCGCCGAGACTCGGGACGTCGCATGCCAGAAGGTGAGCACAGCCGGATGCATCGAGCAGACGAGCGCAACTGACGGGTCGCCGTGAGCCAGAGCGCGGAGGAGCTCCGCCGTCGGACGAGCAGATTGGACCGTGTCGCTGAAGAGCCCGCCCTGCTCGATCGGGACGCCGGTAAGGAGAAACCCAGCAGAAGCGAGCGCTTCGAAGTCGGCAGGATCGAGCTCGCGACGGCGCTGACGCGCGCTGCGGTCCTGCGTAAAGCCGGTGGCAATACGCTGGACCTCGCTGAGTATGGCTGCTGCGTCCAAGCGTCGCCCCCCAACAGCGAGCAGATGCTAGCGAAAACCACGGCCGCGTAGGAGCAGTCCAGCTCCGAAGGAACGACTTCGAGGCGCCGGTCGCTCCACGTATGGGGCAACTTGAGTCGGCCGCCGGCTCGCGATCTGTGTTTGACGATCGAGACACTACGGATCTAGCGTCAGCGCCCTGGTCACCGGCAACTCCGAGTGTGGGAGGCGATCATGCTTCGGACAGCGTTCACGGAACTGGTGGGCTGCGAGATCCCGATCCAGTTGGCGCCCATGGGCGGCGTGCCCACGCCGGCCCTGATCGCCGCGGTGAACGACGGAGGGGGGATGGGTGGCTTCGGCGCGGGCCCGATGCCGCCCGAGGCGCTCGAACCGACGCTCAATCAGATCCGTGATCTCACCGAGGGTCCGCTGGCAGTCAACATACTGATGCCGTTCGTGGACCCAGAGGCAGTCAGGATCGCGGCGGAACGTGCCACGGTTGTCGACTTCTATCATGGCGTCCCGGATGCGCAGCTGGTGAACCTGGCCCGCGAACACGGCGCGCTGGTCGGCTGGCAGGTGGGCTCGGTGGATCACGCGCAGGCTGCCGTTGGATCGGCTCGCCTGAGTCGCTCGATCGTCACGCTGTGCTGACCGTACAGGTCCCAGAGCCCGCGTCTGAAGGCCAGGCCATCTGGACTGTCGTTGCGGTAGACCGCGCGGAGAATCAGCGAGGCGTAGTACTCGGTGCGGCCCTCGGCCGGGATCAGCGCTCTTCTATCTGCACCCTTGGGCATCGAGGCCTAGATCGACTATGGCTGACGAATTCGAGCGTATAGGAGATCGTGAACGGCACCCGGCGGATCAAGCGCCGTTTCTCACCATTGAACGAACATGGGCATGACGACGTGAACGAACGCATCGTCGCCGACGGGGCGGATGACGCCCGGGCTCGAGGGCGATGAGGTCTCGATGAGCGCGCGATCGGCGTCGAGGACCTGGAGCACGTCCATGAGGTAGCGGCCGTTGAAGGCGATCTTCGCTTCCTCGCCGTCGACGATGGCGTCGATCTCGCCTTCGTTGTCGCCGACTTCCTCGGCGCGGGCGTTGATCTGGAGGCGACCGGGGCCGCCGTCGGCCGGAGTGCCGATCAGGCGGACGATGCCGGAACCGTCGCGCGCGAAGATCGAGGCGATGCGCGTCTCACGGGTGAGCTCGCCGACGGAGACCTCAGTCCGGGTCGTCGTCTCCTTCGGGATCAGCTGTTCGTAGTTGGGGAACGTGCCCTGGATGAGCTGCGCGACGAGCTTGGCGTGACCCAGGTCGAACTGCACCTGGGTGCCAGCCGAGTTGAAGGTCATGGTGACCGCACCATCGACCTCGGGCAGCAGGCGGCCGAGTTCCCCGAGGGCGCGCGCCGGTACGATCACCGCGCGCTCTTCGACCTCGTTGTCGAGTGCCATCGTGTGCACGGAGAGCCTGAATCCGTCGGCCGCCGCCAGGCGAACCTCGCGATCGTCGATTGCGAAGTGAACGCCGGTGAGGACGGGCCGCGAATCGTCGGTCGCCGCGGAGAAGACCGTCTGGTTGATTGCCTTGCGCAGCCGGCCCGCGTCCACCTCGACGCGTGCTGCGTCATCGACCGGCGGGATCGGCGGGAAGTCGTCCGGATCGAGTCCGCCGATCGAGGCGGTGTTCCGGGCGCAGCTCAGGCTGACCTGTCGCGAGCGCTCCGCCAATGTGAGCTTGATCTGCTCGTGTGGCAGGGTCGCGATGAAGTCCGAGAGCAACCGCGAGGGCATGGTGATCGAACCGGGCTCGTCGACCGTCGCTGCGATGCGATAGGTGATCGCAATCGTCTCGGCATCGGTCGCCGAAAGCACGATCGAGTCTTCGAGCGCCTCGAATAGCACGTGCTGGGTAATCGGAAGCGTGGTCCGCGCCGGAATCGCTCGAGCGACGGCGGAGAGACCGCGGTGCAGATCTTCTTGTTCGCAGGAAAGGCGCATGAGGCGTCGTCGTCTGGGCGATCTGTTCGATCAAGAAGATCGAAAGAAATGCTTATTCAGGTTCTCATTTACTTGACCAGTATAGGGATATGACAGCCTCACAGCAATGAATCGGCTGATTTCAGGCGGTTTCGTCGCCGAACGCGTCAAGAATCCCCAGCAATGTACTCACGGTGAGATCGGGAGTTGGGAGGCGACTGATCATCTCGCCGTACCCATCGGCCGCTGGTTGCTCAGCCGCCTCACCGGCTGCTGGGGCCGGTGTTGCCGCCTCTTGAGAGCGACGCACCCACACCGTCCGCAGCCCAGCGTTGTGGGCGCCACCCACATCCGCGATGGGCGAATCGCCGACGTACAACGTCTCGTTGGGCGCCGTTCCGAGCCGTTCACATGCCGCGAGAAACACAGCGCGATGAGGCTTGTACGCCCGTAGTGATTCCGAACTCTGGATCATCGAGAAGCGCAGACGCGCGCGCGACAAGGCACGCTGCAGGAAGTCCTCGTCGGCGTTCGAGAGCAAGCCAAGCGTTAGCCCGCGGGCGTCGAGGCGCTCGACCGTCTCATGCGCCTCGGAGAACGGGTCCGCTTCGCTGAGCTCGTCGCGCAGGACGTCCGCGGCGCGGTCCGGATCGCCTTCGAGTCTGTGTTGCTCGAGGGCCGACGCGAACTGGCGGCGCCAGATCTCCCACTGCGAGTGCCAGGCGGGGAGGGGGCCGTTCAGCGAGTGATCGCGATACGGCAACTCGCGGTTCGGCGACTGTTTGCCCCAGACGCCGGAAGGTGAATAGGCCTCGACCCAGCTGCGGTAGAAGGCCTCAAAATCGGCTTCGATGCCCTGGTCCGCGAGGATCGTCCCGGTGGCGATACGGAACTCGGGCGTGCCGTACCTGAAGAGCGTGCCGTAGGCGTCGAACAGCACCCCGCGGATCGAGGACAGATCGAATGGGGGTCGGGGGTCGGGCGGGACGGCCGGGTCGGTCATCGTCCCGACTCTACCGGCTCTCCCGCAGACGGTCAGCCCTGGTCGTAAGCGGCCGAAACGCCAACAAGCACGCGGTCAGCGAGCGCGGCAATCTCCTCGCGCGCCCTCGAGGCATCCTCGTCGGTCAGGCGATGGCGCTGGGAGAGTTGCTTCGCGGTCTCATCCAGCGAGCGGCGGAAGAAGACCACCGCCTGCATCGCCTGCCCGAGACCAACACCACGGCCGTACAGCTCGTTCCCATAGCTCGCGCCGATCTGGTCGACCTCGTCGTCCAGCTGCTCGCGATCGCCACGGCCGGTGAGGTAGTCATCAACGATCTCCACGAGGCGCCGACCGAGCGGGCGCAGCGCTTCGCGCTCATCTTTGCCGAGTCCGACGTACCAGGGCGCCGCAGCGGAGCCGGCCCCAAGCTGGCGGCGGATCCGGGACACCGCGGCATTCTGGATCTCGTGAGAATCGGCGGTGCCGTTGGTGATCGCGATCAGATCAGATTCGGCGAAGCGCCGGTGTCCTCCGGGAGTCCGGAAGCAGCGGATCTTCTCCGAGTCAGCCCATCGGCGGACCGTCGATTCGTTGACGCCCAGGATGGCGCACGCCCGCGCCAGGCTCACCCAGCGGGTCTCTTCCGAAGACTGGTCGGTGGTCGGTTGCGTCACGATCGCTCCGTTTTGGCGCCAGAACAGAATCTATCAAATCCAGATCGGACGAATTAGGTTTAACCAGATTTTTCGTGAGCCACCGTGACCTAGATCCCTCTCGACACCGCGTCATCGCCAAACCGCTCGCGAAGCGCGTCCAGCGTCTCGTCGATTCGATCCTCAAGCAGTTCGCCACCCAGTTCCCCGTCTGAGCCGGCGATCAGGTCGTCAAGGCCGAGCTGCATCTCATCCTCGACGAGGTTGGTGGCGCCGAGCCCGATCAGCCGCACCGACCGCGACAGCTCATCGTCACGGGCTGCGCCGGCCGAGCGCGCAGCCGACGAACGCAACGCCTCGTCCAGGAGCAGCTCGCCGGCCTCGAGCAGGCCGGCGGTCGACTGGACCGGCCGGTCCAGCGTGCGGCTGCGGGTCAGCGTCTCGAAGTTGTTCCAGCGGAGCTTCAACGTAACCGTCCGCGCGCGCTTCTCGCTGCGCCGCAGATCCGCTCCGACCCGTTGCGCGTGGCGGCTCAGCGTCCGCCGCAGCTTCCGGGGATCGACGACGTCCTCGCCGAAGGTGATCTCGCGCGAGATCGAGCGGTTCGGCCGGGCGCCTGCGCGCACCGGTGTCGCATCCTGTCCGCGCGCGTGCTGGTGGAGTACCTCGCCCGATCGACCGAAACGGTTCTCCAGCCAGCGCGGATCGAGCGCGGCCGCCTCGCCGATCGTCGTGACTCCGGCGGCCTGGAGCGATTCGCCCAGTTTCGGTCCAACCATGGGCAGCTCACGAATCGCGAACGGCGCGAGGAACGCAGCGTCCTCCCCCACCGGCACCTCGATCAGCCCGTCGGGCTTCGCGCGGTCCGAACCGACCTTGGCGGTCGTTCGGGAGCCGGCGATGCATACCGAGACGGCGATCCTCAACTCGGCGCGCACCTGCAGGCGGACGTCCTCGGCGATCGTGGCGGCCGCTGAACGACCGGTCGGTGGTGCGCCGGCCGGCATGGTCATGCCGGTGAAGTCGACGTAGGCCTCGTCGATGCCGACGGACTCCACGATCGGAGAGGCATCGCGCAGCATCTGGTGGAACAGCTTGGAGACCCGTCCGTATTCGCGGCCGTCCGGGGACACGACGATCGCCTGCGGGCAGAGCCGGAGCGCTTGCGACATGGGCTGCGCGGAATGGCAACCGAACGCGCGCGACTCGTAGGAGGCGGCGGCAACAACGCCGCGGCCACCGCGCCCCCCGACGAGGACGGGCTTCCCGATCAGGGACGGATCGCGCGCGCGCTCGACAGCGACAAAGAAGGTGTCGAGGTCGAAATGGGCGATTCGCCTGGGCAGGACCGGCGGTCGGCGGGAGGTCACCCCGCGGGAGTCAGTCATCTCATGCGCAGACTAGAACCTTCGTTCTAGGCGGATCAAGACCAGACGGCCCGATCGGATCGCGATCGGTCGGTATGGAGTACTGCTCAGCGACAGCGAGCGGCTAGTCGACGCGCGCCGGGGGAATCTCTTCTGCCGTCGAGTCCTCGCTAGCTGCCTTGCTCGCCTCGGCAGCCGCGGCCGCAGCTTCCTTCGCCATCTGGGCTCGGGTCTTCACGCGTTCGAGCTGCTGCAGCTCTTCCTCGGTGAGGCCGGCGACCGCTTCCTCGGCGGTCTCACCGCCACGCATCCGTCGCGCGATCGCGACACCCGCGAGGATGACGAGCGAGGAGGAGATCGCGGCGCCGCCGGCGATCACTTTGTGTCGGCGAACGAGGTCGGGAAAGCGGTCGAGCGCCGCGTGCGCGAGGCGAATCGAGTCGCGGGCGACGTGGTCGATGGTCTCCCCGCCGCTCGCCTCTTTCACATCGTCTGGTAGCCAGTTCATCCTTGAGCCCCCGCTCGACGGCGCATCATGCGCCGCCGGTTGTCCGCAGCTTGCGGAACAGATTCGCCATATCGATCGCAGCGCGCATCGCGTCGCTGCCCATGTTGGTTTTCGCCCCGCCCGATCGCGCTTCAGCCTGTGCACGATTCTCGGCAGTCACGACGCCGAAGGTCACCGGCAGGTCGTACGCCCGCGCCACTTCGGCAATCCCGCGAGCCGACTCGCCCGCTACGTAGTCGAAGTGAGCGGTCTCACCTCGGATCACGCAGCCGGCGCAGACGATCGCGTCGTAGCGACCGGTCGCCGCGAGTTCTTCGGCGGCCATCGGCAGCTCGAACGCCCCGGGAACGCGGATGACCTCGAGGCCCCAGTCGGGGACGCCGTGCTCTGCCGCCGTCTCGAGCGCCCCCTCGAGGAGACGTTCGGTCAGGTCCTCAGTAAAGCGCGAAACGATTACAGCGATGTGAAGTCCGGCCCCGTCGAGACCGCCTTCGATGATGCGCGCCATGCCGCTACGCGAAATCAGGCATGGGGCTGTCGAGCAGATGCCCCATCTTGTCGCGCTTGGCGGTGAGGTAGCGGACGTTGTGCTCGTTCGGCTCCGTCTCGATCGGCACCCGCTCGACCACCTCGAGCCCGAAGCCATCGAGGCCAGCGCCGCGGAGGGCGCCCACCGTGTTCAGCTCACGAATCTTGACCGGGTTGTTCGTCATCAGGCGCAGTTTCTTCAATCCGAGGTCAACGAGAATCTGCGCGCCGATGCCGTAGTCGCGGTTCTCCGCCGGGAGACCAAGGGCCTCGTTCGCCTCGACCGTGTCGAGGCCTTCGTTCTCCTGGAGGTCGTAGGCGCGCAGCTTATTGTGCAGGCCAATGCCGCGCCCTTCCTGGTCCATGTAGACGATGACGCCGCGCCCGGCTTCGGCGATCTTGCGCATCGCCGACTGGAGTTGCTCCCCGCAGTCGCAGCGCATCGACCCGAAGACGTCGCCGGTCACGCACTTGTCGTGCACGCGTACCAGGGCCGGCTCGTCACCCGCGACGTCGCCGAATGTGAAGGCGACATGTTCGCGGTTGTCGATCTGCGACTTGTAGCCGATCGCCGTGAACTCCCCGACCTCGGTTGGAATCGTCGCTTCGCCGGCGCGCTCGACCAGACGTTCAGTGCGCATGCGGTAGCGGATGACGTCGGCGACCGTCGCGATCTTCAGGTCGTGCCGTTCGGCGAACTTCTCGAGGTCGGGCATGCGGGCCATCGACCCGTCGTCCTTCATGATCTCGCAGATCGCGGCGACCGGGCCGACGCCGGCGAGCTTGCACAGGTCGACGGAGGCCTCGGTCTGGCCAGCTCGCACCAGGACGCCACCGTCCTTGGCGCGCAGCGGGAAGATGTGCCCCGGCCGCGTCAGGTCGTTGGCGGTGGACTCGCCGTTCGCGAGGACCTCGATCGTTCGCGCGCGGTCACCCGCGGAGATGCCGGTGGTGACACCGGTCGCGGCCTCCACGCTGATCGTGAAAGCGGTGCCCAGCGGCGCGGTGTTGTTCTCTGTCATGAGCGGGAGGTTGAGTTCCTCGGCACGCTCGTTTGGCATCGGGACACAGATCAGGCCGCGCGCCTCAGTCGCCATGAAGTTGACCAGCTCGGTCGTGACGAATTCGGCGGGGAAGGCGATATCACCTTCGTTCTCCCGGTCTTCATCGTCGACGAGGATGATCGGCCGTCCGGCCTTGAACTCCTCGATCGCCTCTTCAGTGGAAATCAGACGTCCGGCCCCCGCCGCATCGTCAGCCATGAGATGTCGCTCGCTTCCTGCGTCGGCGCCTTAGGCGGTCGCCGCGCGTGCTTCGAGTAGCTGGTCCACGTATCGAGCAAAGATATCGGTTTCGAGGTTGATCTGGGCGCCCGGCTCGTAGCCCATGAGGTTGGTGTGTTCCTGGGTGTACTGCACCAGCGAGATGGAGAACGACTCGTCGTCGCGGGCCATGACCGTCAGTGAGACTCCGTCGACCGTGACCGGGCCCTTCATGATGATGAACTTGAGGAACTCGGGATCCACGCGGTAGCGCGCGATGATCGCTTCGCCCTCCGGCGTGAAGCTGTCCAGCGTGCAGGTGGTCTCCACGACGCCGCGGACGATGTGGCCGGAGAGACGTGTGGCGCCTGTGACCGAGCGTTCGAGGTTGACGCGATCGCCCGAACCGAGGCCCTCGAGATTGGCGCGACGGTAGGTCTCGGTCATCACGTCGAAGCGGAGCGCGTCGTCGTCGATGGTGCGCACGGTGAGGTCGACGCCGTTGACGGCGATCGAGTCGCCCAGGGCGGCATCAGAGCGGATGAGGTCGCAGGCGATGACGAGTTCGCCGCCCTCGTGGGACCGAACCGTGCCGACTTCCTCGATGATTCCGGTGAACATGAGCCGAGTCTAGCGCTCCCCACTCTCTGGGTCGCCGTCGAGCGCGGCCCAGTCCGGTACGCCCGTGAACAGTGTGTCTTCACCCAGGCGTTCTACGATTATGTCACGTAACCGCACGGCATCGCGCATCCGATCCGCGCCCTGGCCGGCGACCGGTGTGGGCGCGTCGGCGGCACCAACGATGATCGGCGCGATCACGGCGTGCACGCGGTCGACGAGCCGCTGATCAAAGAGCGAACCGAGCAGCACGCCACCGCCCTCGAAGAGCACGGTGAGCAGGCCGCGGCGTCCAAGTTCTTCGACGAGCGCGGTGAGATCGACGTGTTCGAGGTCGCCGCGACCGGTGCGTGCCGGCACGACGAGTACCTCAGCGCCGGTCGCCTCGATCGTCGCACGCCACGATTCTTCCGAGGCGGCAGTGGTTGCCACGAGCGTCGAGGAGGCGCCCAGGAGGATGCGCGCGTCGTCGGGGATCCGGCCGCGCGAATCGACGACGATGCGGAGCGGCTGGTGTACCTCGGGATCGACGGGCCCGGCGGGATCGCCGGGTCGCGCGGTCAGTTCTGGATTATCAACGACGACGGTATTGGAGCCGACGACCATCGCGTCGAGGCCGGGCCGTTCTCGATGCGCCCACCTCAAGGTTTCGGGGCCAGACACCCAGCGCGAGTCTCCCGAGCCCGCCGCGATCCGTCCGTCGAGCGACGCCGCGTACTTGACCACCACTAACGGCAGTCCAGTCCGCTGATGCTTCAGGTAGCCCGCGAGGAGTTCACGCGACTCGGCTGCGCCGTCGCCGTCGTGGACCTCGATGCCGGCGGCTTGGAGCTGAGCGTGGCCGCGCCCGTCGACCTCGGGAAAGGGGTCGCGAAGCGCGTACGTCACGGAGCGGACACCCGCCTCGATCAGAGCGTCGGTGCACGGCGGCGTGCGGCCGTGGTGCGCGCACGGCTCGAGCGTGCAATAGACGTCCGCGCCACGGGCGCGCTCGCCGGCGGCGCGGAGCGCCATGACCTCGGCATGTTCGGCGCCGGCAGCCTGCGTGCGACCTCGGGCGATCAGCTCGCCCTCGGCAACGACGACGGCGCCGACAGGTGGGTTCGGTGAGGTGGTACCGCGGGCGACTCGAGATTCCTCGAGCGCGGCCTGCATGTGGGAGGAGGGCGGCATCGAGTCGCTAGTCGCGCTGCTCGTAGTCGCGGTGGATGCGGCTGGCGGTGGGAAGGGTCTGGCCCTGGTAGCGCGACTTCAAACCGGGGTGCCCGTACGGGCGGTCGGCCGGGGTGGTGAGGTTCTGGAACGAGAGCTGCCCGATCTTCATCCCGAAGTAGAGGCGAATCGGCAACGTGGCGACGTTCGACAACTCCAGCGTGAGTTGTCCATCCCAACCGGGGTCGACGTAGCCAGCGGTCGCGTGGACCAGCAGGCCGAGCCGGCCGAGCGATGATTTGCCCTCGACGCGGGCGACGAGGTCATCCGCCAACTTCACGCGCTCGAGCGTCGAGCCGAGCACGAACTCACCCGGGTGCAGCACGAACGGCTCGTCATCGGCGATCTGGTGACCCTCGGTGAGCTCCTCGCGGTGCTCGCGGATATCGATGTACGCCTCGCGGTGGTTGCGGAAGACGCGGAAGTGCCGGTCGAGCCGGATGTCGACGGAAGCCGGTTGGACGGCGTCCTCGCCGATCGGATCGACGACGAGTCGACCCGTCGCTAGCGCTTCGGTAATCGAACGATCGCTGAGAACCACAGAAGTACCTTCGGGGTCGGGGAGACGCCTCGCGAACCGCCGCAGATCCGCTGACGCGAGACTAGCACCGGCCGCTCGGCGGGATCGAGGCGCCGAGCGGTCAGGTCGGCGCGTCGCGCCTCGGGCTAGCCGGTACGGCGCAGCTTCTTCAGGCTCCTCAGCTCGCGCGGCGGGTCGAGGTGGCTGCCACGGATCGTGTACGAGACCTCGCCAACGTAGACGTCGCCCGCCTCGTCGACGGCGATACCGTGCGGCGCGATGAAATGCCCGGGCTCCTCGCCTTCCTCGGGGTCACCGAAGCGGCCGAGGAGGTTGCCGTCGGGATCGTAGGCGGAGATTCGATGGCCGATGCCGAGGGCGCCCTCCATCAGGGCGACGCCGTTTAGCTCGCCCACGTAGATGTTGCCGTCGGGCGCGACGGTGAGTGCACACGGCCGATGGATGTCGTTCCAGGTGGCGACGTGGTTGCCCTCGAGGTCGAATACCTGCACCCGTAGCGCCTCGCGATCGGCGACGTAGATCCGGTCACCGTTCAGACCCAGGTTGTGCGGGCAGAGGAATCGGCCGGCATCCACGCCCGGCTCGCCCCAGGAGAGCAAGCGTTCGCCCTCGGCGGAGTACTTGTGAATCCGGGCGTTGCCGTAGCCGTCGCTGATGAAGATGTGGCCGTCGGCATCGACCACCATGTCGGTGGGACGGTTGAACGGCTCGCCGGAGAACTTCGGGGCGGCCTCGCCGGGAGTACCGATCGTCATCAGCAGCTCGCCGTCGGTCGTCCACTTCGTAATGGTGTGCGCGCCGTCGTCCGCGCAATAGATGAAGCCATCGTGAGCCGCGAGGATCGCGTGCGTTCGGCTGGTGAAGGTGCCGGCGCCGAAGGTGCGGAGGAAGTTGCCGTCCTGGTTGAGGGCGATCACGGGGTTGTCGGTGTTCCGGGTCAGGACATAGACCGTCCCGTCGGGCGCGACGCTCACGCCGGGTGTCTCGTGGAGAGTCATGCCGGCCGGAAGACGCTCCCAATCGGCGAGCGCCTCGAACGGCAGGGTCGGCGGCTGGGCCGTCATCGTCATCGCGTACTCCGATCCGGACGCGAGCCGCGCTGGCTCGATGACGTGAATGTACTGGCTCCGACCTCGAAGCAACGTCGGGCGGCGAGCAGCGCGACGCAGATCGCGTAGGCACAATGCGGCGCGGAGGCCCACGCGTGGCGCAGACTCCCGTCCAAACCGATTCAGCCTCGGCCATCGAGGACCCGCCGACCTCACAGCCTCCGATCCCGCCGCGTGGCCCGCTCGGTAGCTGGTTCGATCGCACCTTCGACAGCATGCGGAACCGCAACCTCCGCATCCTCTGGATTGGCACGTTCCTCAACTTCGCGGGCGTGATGATGAACATGACCGCGCAGAGCGTGGTCGCCTTCGACCTCAGCGGTAGCAACCGCGCGGTCGGCGCAGTGATGCTCGGGCAGGGCATGTCGCTGCTCGTGATCTCGCCGTTCGCGGGGACCGTGGCCGACCGCTTCTCGAAGCGGACGACGCTGATCATCTGTCAGGTGATCCTCGGGCTGACGTTCTTCCTGATCGGCCTGGCGATCGCCACCGACGTGATCAACATCCCGATGCTCGCGGTCGGCTCGTTCATCGCCGGCACGATGTTCGCGATGATTCGACCGCTCCGGAACGCCTACATCGGCGAGCTGGCGGACGTCGGCCAGCGCGGGAACGCGGTCGCGGTGCAGCAGCTCGCGATGACCTCGATGCAGATCATCGCGCCGTTCGCCGCCGGCATTCTGCTTGGCTGGGATGCGGTGGGCGCATCCGGCACCTACTACGTGATGGGTGGCGCGTTCGTGTTCGCCATCGTGACCGTCCTCCAGCTCCCACCGACTGAGGCGCCGGTGCGAGCCGTCGGCGGGCCAAGCATGCTTGCCGACACCTGGGAGGGCATGCGCTACGGCTGGAAGCATCGAGAGATTCGCTGGGTGCTCGTGGGGTTCGTGATGCTGACGCTGGTTGGCATGCCGTACATGACGCTGCTCCCGGGGTACGTCAACGAAGTGTTGGGCCGGAGCACCGCCAGCCTCGGGGTACTGCTCGGCATCTCGGCGCTCGGGGGGTTCCTCGTCTCCGTCGCGACGGCCTCGCTCGCCGACTCGCCGCGCGCGCCGCTGGTGCTGACGATCACCAACGTGCTGTTCGCTGGCGCGCTGCTGGGCTTGAGTGTCGCGCCGAACTTCGCGGTGGCTGCGGTGGCGGCCCTGTTCCTCGGAGCGGGAGCGAGCGGGTTCCAGATGCTCAATACGGCGATCGCGCTCCGTGCCGCCGACCTCAACTACATGGGCCGGGTCGCATCGTTGACGATGATGACGTTCTCGCTCAGCGGCATCGTCGCGTTCCCGATTGGCGCCGCCGCCGACGCCTGGGGTCAGCGCCCGGTGCTGGCGGTCATGGGCATCGCCGTCCTGGGGGTCGCGGGCGCACTCGCCGTGTGGAAGCAACGGATGCTCCGCGCCGATCGCGCCGCGCTCGCGGCGTAACGGTAGTCCCAGGCACGCGCGACCGGCCGAAGCCTATGTGTCCTCGATTGCGCGGATGTAGCGATCCGCGGAGCGACGCACTGCGTCCTTGGCACCCGTCATGACGTTGCGACGCCACCAGCCGCCGTAGATGCGGTCGAAATCGTACGGCTCGACCGCGTCGACGATCTGACGCACGACGCGTGCCGAGGTGGGGATGATGTTCGGGAAGCTGAACATGAAGCTGACGTAGCGCCGGTCCTGCACGACCTGGATCGAGTCACCGACCATCAGCGCGCCACTGCCCTCGGCGCCGTCAGCCCAGTGGAGAACAGCGCTGCCATCGAAGTGGCCGCCAGTCTGAATGAGCGTGACGCCGGGGACGATCTCGCGGGGGGCGCCGTCCCAGTAGTCGATCACCGGATCGGGCCGGGGCACGAATTTGCGATCGGCCTCGGGGATCACGATTGGGCAGCCGCCGAAGGCGTGGCTCCAGCTCACCATCGCGTCATAGAAGTGTGGGTGCGAGAGCGTGATCGCGGCGATGCCTCCGCGCGCCTCGATCGCGGCGTACGCCTCGTCGTCGAGCATGCTGACGCAGTCGTACAGCACGTTGCCCGCGTCAGTCTGCACGAGGAGCGCGCGCTGCCCAATGCTGAAGGACGGTGTGATGCCGATGCCCGTCAGCCCCGGCTCGAGCTCTCGCACCTCGTTCCGTCGGCCGCCCTCGATCAGTTCGTCGCGGGTGGTCCACTGCTGACCGTCCCAGCCGACGTACTGCCGCTCGTCGTCACAGATGACGCAGTTCGGAGGCGGGTCGGCGCTGTCGGCGTACTCGACGCCGCAGGTGCGGCAGATGAAGAGCGTCACATCGGTCCTCGGTTACGACCGGCTGGCGGCGAGCCGCGCCCGGAGCTCGGGTTCGTAGGCGAAGAGGGCCGGTGTGCCGCCGGTGTGGATGAAGAGGACAGTTGAGCCCGCCTGCAGGACTCCGGCGCCGGCGAGATGAATCAGGCCGGCCATCGTGCGGCCGGTGTACGTCGGATCGAGGTAGAGCGCCTCGGTGCGGGCGGTGAGCGAGATGGCCTCGAAGACCGCGTCATTGAGGCGACCGTAGCCGGGGGCGAGGACGTCGTCGAAGACGCGAATGTCCTCGTCGCTGACGATGCCCTCGGAACCGAGCAAGCCGGCGACCTCGGCGCTCTTGCGGGCGACGCGCGCGTGCTGGCTGACCGCGTCACGGCGCACGCAGATGCCGTAGACGGGCACGCGTTGATCGAGGGCGCGCAGGCCGACGAGCAGCCCGGAGTGCGTCAGGGAGCTGCCCGAGGGGACGACGACCGCGTCGATCTGCTCGGACAGGTCGGGCATCTGCTCGACAAGCTCAAGGGCGGCCGCGACATAGCCAAGCGCACCGAGCGGCGGGTTATCGGGGCTCAGCGGAATGATGTAAGGACGCCGGCCGGCCGCAGTCAGCTCCGCCGCGAGCGCGCCGAGGGCGGCATCGGCACCGGCCTCATTCTCGCCCTCGGGGAAGCTGTGCCGAACCGCGCCCAGCAGATCGTCGAGCAACACGTTGCCCGATTCGTAGTACGTCTCGCCCATGTCGGGGACGCGTTCCTCGAGCTGGACGTGCGCCTCCATGCCGAGCCGGGCGGCGACCGCCGCCGTGGCGCGCGCGTAGTTGGACTGCACCGCGCCGGTAATCAGGACGGTGTCGGCGCCTTGCCCCTGCGCTTCGCCGAAATAGAACTCGAGCTGCCTGACCTTGTTCCCACCGAACGGGATGCTCGTGAGATCGTCGCGCTTCAGGAGGAGACGCAGTCCCAGCTCGTCTCCGAGGCGGGCAGTCTCCTCGACCGGGGTCGGAGCGGTCGCGAGGGTGACCCGCGGGTAGGCGGCGAGACGGGCGGCGACATCTAGCACGGCGGGCTTCCTCGAGATGGGCGATCGGATCCCGACGATACCGGACCATCGCTTCCCTCGATCGCCCCCTGGGCGGGGCGCTCACCGACGGACCATCGGGGCTGCCCTTCGTATCATCTCGAAGCTGGATCCCGAGACACGGCGAAGCACGAGGCTGACATGGGCGAATCGACCGACGTCGCGATCATCGGGGGTGGCATCCTCGGACTGTCGAGCGCGATGCATCTGTTACGCGAGCATCCTCAGCTCAAGCTGACGGTGATCGAGAAGGGCGACGACGTCGCCGGGCAGCAGACCGGGCACAACAGCGGCGTGATCCACTCGGGGATCTACTATCGCCCGGGCTCGCTGAAGGCCCAGTTCTGCGTGAACGGCCGAAGCTCGATGGTCGAGTTCGCGCAAGCACACGACATCCCGTACGACCGCTGCGGGAAGCTGATCATCGCGAACCGCGCCGAGGAGCTGCCCCGCCTCGAGACGCTGTACGAGCGCGGACAGGCGAACGGCGTCGAGGGCCTCGAAATGGTGGGACCGGAGCGGATCGCGGAGATCGAACCGCACGTGACGGCGATCAAGGCGCTCTGGTCGCCGGCGACGGCGATCGTCGACTTCTCGGCGGTGACCCGCGAGTACGCGACGCAGGTGCGGGACGCCGGTGGCGAGGTGGCGTTGAACACTCGCGTCACGGCGCTGCAGTCTCGCGCCGACGGCACGGTGATCGAGACCGATGGTGGCGAGTTCGAGGCGAAGCACGTGATCAACTGCGCGGGGCTCCACGCGGACCGGATCGCCTCGATGATGCGCGTCGAACACGGCCTGCAGATCGTGCCGTTCCGAGGCGAGTACTACACGCTGCGGAAGGACCGGGAGGACCTGGTCCGCGGGCTAATCTACCCGGTGCCGGACCCTGACCTGCCGTTCCTGGGTGTGCACTTCACGCGCAACGTGAAGGGGTACGTGGAGGCGGGACCGAACGCGGTGCTGGCCACTGCACGCGAGGGCTACCGCAAGCGCGACTTCGACCTGGGGGACTTCGCGGAGACGCTCCGCTTCCCGGGCTTCTGGCGCGTCGCCGCACGCGAGTGGCGTACGGGCCTCAATGAGGTGAACCGGTCGCTGCGCAAGTCGGTGTTCACGCGCGACCTGCAGAAGATGATTCCGGAGATCGTGGCAGAGGACTTGACGACCGGTGGGGCCGGTGTCCGAGCGCAGGCGGTGCGACGCGATGGCACGCTCCTCGACGACTTCGCGATTGAGCGGACCGCGCACGCGGTTCACGTGCTAAACGCCCCATCGCCGGGTGCCACCTCATCGCTGGAAATCGGGAAGCACATCGCGGGCCTCGCGAGCGAGTCGTTCTCGCTGAACTGACTTCGCGGGAGGCGTCCGGCGCTGAAACGAGAGGAGCCGCGCCGCAAGGCGCGGCTCCCGGTGAAAGTGCACGACGGGCGGGCATCTCCCTGGGCGGGTCGGGACCCGCCCGCCGTGCGGCTGGTCGCGTGGCGGTGGCGGTGCCGCCGCGGGCTAGTTGACCTCGAAGACGACTGAGACGTTGACACTCAGCTCTTGCTCGCCCGGGGAGATCGAGGTGGCGCCACCACCGTCGAAGGCCGCCTCGGGAACCGCGAACCGCTGGTCTCCGACGAACGACGTCGATTCGGAGATTGAGCGGACCGCGCCGAGGTCGACGCCTGCCGCGTCGGCGAGCGTTTCGGCGCGAGCACGGGCGTCGGCAATCGCGTCGGCGCGTGCCTGGTCGAGGAACTGATCGGGCTCGTCGACCGTGAATGAAATGCCATTCACGCGGACCGCGTCACCACCGGCGGCGATCGCGGCGTCCAGCACCTCGGATGCGCTGTCGATATCGCGGACGGTCACGGTGACCTGGTTGTTGACGGTGAAACCGACGATCTCCGGCGCTCGCTCGTCGCGGTAGTTGTACTGCGGGTAGATGTTGAAGAAGCGCGTCTTGACGTCAGCTTCATCGACGCCGTTGTCGTCGAGGGCATCCATCACCGCGTCCATCGCGTCAGCCGCCTGGCCGCGGGCCTCTGCCACCGTTCGACCGGTGACCTCGACGCCCACTTCGATGCGCGCGATGTCCGGGGTCACCGAAACGCTGCCGTTGCCGCTGACCGAGATCCCGGTCTGCTGCTGGCCACTCAGGGTGACCTGCGCCGCGGGCTCGTTGAGGACGGCCGCGAGCGCGATGATCAGGAGCGCGACGACGGCGACGATGCCGCCGATCGCACCCATGGTTCTGGGGTCTGACATGTTGGTGTTCCCTTCCAGTTCACATGCTCCCTGGTCGCCGAGTCGGGGGACCCGGGCCAGGTGGCAGGCCTAGACGGGACCAGTTGCCCCACCCCGACGGCGCCACCAGAGCAGACCGGATGCGGCCGCCAGCGCGGCGGCTGCCGCCCCGAGGGCTGCTGCGAGGCTCGAGACCTCGCGACCGTCCTCGGTGAGTGCGTTCGCCCCTGCCGGACTTTCGGCGGCTGCGGACGTCGCTCCGGATTGAAGGCCTAACGCTGCCTCGGCGGCGGGGGTTCCCGCCGCGGCGTCGCTGCCATCACGTCCGGAATCGCTATCCCCGGTCGCCCCCTGCGGCAGGTCTTCGACGGGTGCCGGTGGGGCATCCGGGCCGGGCTCGGTGTCGGGAGCAGCGGCGGCGGGGGGGTCGGCCGGCGGGTCCGAGGGGTCATCGACCGCTCCACCGGCGTTTGGCGGCAGCGCGCTCGGACTGCCTTCCTCGCTATCGGCAGCGGCGTCGCCGCCCCCATCGCTCGGACGGTCGTCGGCCGCCGCGCCGGACGCCGCAGGCGGCGCCGTCGGCTCCTGGGTGGCGTTCAGCTCCGAAGAAGCCGCAGCCGCCTCGACCGTGGACTCTGCATCGAGCACGGGCGGAGCGGCAGCCTCGAGGTCCGCGGTTGGTATGCCGTCGAGCGTGGCTGCCGGCGCAAGGTTTCCGGCTGCATCAGCGTCGGTGGTAGGCGAGCCGGTAGTCACGGCAAGACGCTCAAGCGTCTCGGCCGTCGCCGCATCCAAGACACCGTCGTCCGCATCAGCGGCCGCGCCGGCGCTCGAGAGAGCGACGCCGCTGGCCGCCTGATCCACGATCGGCGTGCTGTCGTTCGAGCTGCCGGAGAGGTCGCCCGCGAGGACCGCAACGAACGCGACAGCCGCAGTCATTGCACCGATGCGGGTTACGAGGTCGATCCGGCCGAACCGCCGTGTTGCCGGCGCCGGTGGCGCAGTGATCGCGAATGAACGCGGCGCACGCACGACCTCGAGCGTTGCGAGCGTGTCGCGGACAACTCGCATCCCGTCGAGGGCGGCACGGAGATCCCCGTGCGTCGCGAGACGCGCCTCGAGATCGTCGCGTTCGGCAGGCGCCAGATCGTCGTCGAGGTAGGCGGACAGCAGGTAGTCCTGCTGCTCTTCAGGGGTCATCGGCGGGTCGGCGTGGATCGCCGATCCGTCGGATTCAGAGGAACGCCTGCGTCGTAGCCAGCCCAGCATGGGGATCACCGCCTTCCTCCCAGACGATCGGGCACCACATTTGGTTCCGCCGTGGCGGCGATGATGTCGCGCAGCCGGCCTCGCGCCCGGCTCAGCCTCGATTTCACCGTTCCCAGCGGCAGCCCGGTGATCGAGGCGATTTCGTCGTAGGCGAGGTCTTTCACGTCCGAAAGCACGACAATTTCACGCCAATCATCGGGCAGCTGAGCGAGCGCTGCCTGCAGCAGCGCTCGCAGGTCACCCTGCTCGGCGACCGCTTCTGGCGAGGGCCCATCGTCCGCCGGGTCGAGCGATGCACGATCTGGATCATCGCGTGCTGCATCCAGCGATGTCTGTGGCCGTCGTCCCCGGCGGCGTAGCTCATCGCGGGAGAGGTTCGCGACGATCGTGAACAGCCAGGACTGAAATCGCCCGCCGCGAAAGGTGTCGATCCGGCGCCAGGCGCGAATGAACGCCTCCTGCGTCGCGTCCTCGGCCGCCTGGGGCGAGCTGAGCATGCGGAGCGCCAGACTATAGACAGGATCCTGGAAGCGGACTACGAGTGAGTTGAACGCGGTCAGATCGCCGCCGCGGGCGCGGTCGATCAGCGCCTCGAGCGCTGCGTCATCCACCGGTTTGTTGGTTTGGGGGGGGTCGGCCATGCCTGTTCGCGTGCCCGCGGCGCCCTCGCTCCGGGCACAGTCGATGCCGCGTCCTCGTCCCGCGCTACGTCGGCCGAGCGTAGCAGCTACGGGGCCACGCACCACCGGGATCCTCCTCCGGGCGCTCGCCGAGAACGGAAGCGTGCGAGGTCTATACTCGAACGATGCAGCAGCCCCCGGGCGACGGCGAGCTGGCCAGCCCAGCACCGCTCCGCGCGCCGTTTCCAACCCACGCCGGTCTGGATGATGTGGATCCGTGGATCCCGGCGCCGCCGCGTCATCCGATGCGCGCGGTCTGGCCGTGGGGCCTTTCGCAGCTGTCGGAAACCCTCGAGGTCGTCGCGCTGGCGATCCTGATGTTCCTTGCCGTGCGCGCGATCGGCCAGAACTTCATCGTCGACGGCGAGTCGATGCGCCCAACGTTCGAGAACAACCAACTGTTAATCGTGAACCGGCTCGCTTACGCGTCGGTTGACCTCACCTGGTTGCCCGGAGTCGACAACGACGAGTGGCGTCCATTCGGCGAACCGAAGACCGGAGATGTCGTCGTGTTCACCTTCCCCGGGGACCTCGATCGGGACTTCATCAAACGCATCATCGCGCGCGCCGGGCAGACCGTGTCGATCCGCGACGGAACGGTGCTCGTCGACGGCGTTCCACTCGACGAGCCCTACCTGGGCGAGCTGACCAGCGGAGATCTCCCCGAGCAGACGGTCCCCGACGAGATGCTGTTCGTCATGGGCGATAACCGCGGTAACTCATTCGATTCGCGCAACTGGGGGATGCTTCCGGAGGCGCTGGTGATCGGCCGCGCCGACGTTCGGTATTGGCCGTTCGATCAGATCGGCCTCGTCGAGCATCATCACCCTGGCGCCGCGGTCACCGCCGAGTTGACTGCGACTCAATAGCAACGCGCACGCACGATGCGAGGGGATCCGATGGACCAGACGACGCTCGAGGGACTCCGCCAGACGCTTGAGGCGCGCTGTATTCTGCGCGGCGATTTCACCCTCGCATCCGGTAAGACGAGCCATTACTACTACAACGGCAAGGCGGGCATGCTCGCCGGCGCCGCAAAGGTGACCCTCGCACGCGCGCTCTGGGATCTCGCAGCGGGCATCGAGTTCGACACGCTCGGTGGTCCGGCCGTCGGCGCGGTACCGCTGGTCGAACACATGGCCGTCGTTTCCGCACTCGAGCGTGATCGCGAGATCGACACGTTCTACGTTCGCAGCGAGAAGAAGGACCACGGGACCGAGTCAGCTGTCTTCCAGGGGCTACAGGAAGATGGCGCCGAGCTACTCGTTCCCGGCGCGCGAGCACTCGTCGTCGAGGACGCGTTGACGACGGGCGGATCGATTCGAGTCGCCCTCGAGGCTGTCGAAGCGGCAGGAGCGGTGGTCGCCGGGGTGTTGCTGGTCGCCGATCGCCAGGATCCAGATGCCGATTGGCTGCGGAACGGCTACGAGTACCGAGCGTTGTTCAACGTCAGCCTGGACGGCGAACTAGAGGTGCCGGCGGTTCCCCAGACCGCGTAGCTCCACCCTCGATCGCTGTCCTCACGCTGGTCTTCGCGATTCGAGATGCCCGTCACAACCGCCTGGTCGCGGCGCGATACGATCTTTATGTCCGTTCCCACCACGCGCGGGCGGTTCGCCCTCCGCGCACGAACTGGACGGGAGTGACAGATGTCTGCTCTCCGCTGGGAACAGCCTCACAACGACCTCGGCCCGGCCGAGTCACTCAGCTTGCAGACGGGGCCGGCCGCCGACCCGCGCCTGGCGACCATCGAGGATGATGATCCCGCTCGAGGCATCGTCCTCGGCGTCGCCGTCAGCCTGATCGGCTTCTGGTTGCCGTTGGCCACGGTCCTGGTGTTCAGGTGGGCGCGCTAGCGTCGATTCGCGACTGCGCCGACAGCGCTCCGGCCAATCGGGCCGCCCTCGTCATAGAGCGCGCAGGAGGCGACGGCGACGCCGTCGGTGCTGTGATGCGACGTTGCCTCAACGCCAATCCATTCGCCGACGGGTAATCGGTGCAGGTAGAGCGTGTAGTCGGCGTTCACGAAATCCAGGCCTTGATCACCGGAATTCGCCAGCGGGTTCGTGAAGTCGGCGGCCATCGCGCCTCGGACCCACGGCGTCAGAGGCCGGCCCTCGACCAGCTCGCGCACCTCGCGCATCCACGCGCGGCGGCGATCCGCCGTTCCCTGTCCCCCCGAGATCCAGCGGGTCTCCCAGACGGGGGTGCGCTCTCCCGCCGGAGCTTCGAGGGCCGCCGGGACCGGAACTTCCCACGGCTCCCCGGTCCAGACCGAGCCGTCGGGGTCCTCGGCGCGGCGGAGCAACAAGGCGGACCCACGCGCGATCTCGACGCCGCCGGCCTCCAGTGATGCGTCGATCACGCGGACCCGCTTGCCCTCACGAGCGACGCGGGTGGTGATCGTCACCGGCGCGTAGCGCGGCGACCGGAACATGTCGACGGTGAAGCGGGCGGGCGTGAACGCCTCGTCGCCATGTGCGCCCTCGATGACATGGGCCATCAGGCCGCCGAGGACGTGACCGTGCAGCGTCTCGTGGCCCCAGGGACCGCGGGCGGTATCGGTCGGCTCAAAGAGCCCGCCCGCGGTCGGCTGCCGAAAGAACGGCTCAGGTACGTCCACGACTCCTCCATCACAGCGACCGCCATCAGATGACGGAGGTCGCATACGGTCGAGCCCGTCGGGCCGTTCATGCGCGGGACGCTGATTTCGATCTGACTGATCGTCGCCGTCGGCGATTCGCCTCGACAGACTCCACGAGCACCCCCACTCGCGTTGACTTCGATGCGCGCCCGAGTCGCGAGGATCGCGCCGGAGCGAACCGAGCAACATCGACAGCACCGGAGCTTCGCAGAGGGACAAGGGACCGACATGGAGACTCGCATGTGTAGCGTTACCTCTGGCGAAGCTTGGAGGACACACACCAGTCGGGTCCTGCTAGCAGTCACTGCCCAACTCGTTCGGACGATCGGTCCAATCACGGGACCACCCGGATGATCGGACCGACGATCGGCTCCGTCCCCGCCACTCCGGACGCCTCGAGGTCAGCGATCGCACTCGCGTCCAGGCCCAGCAAATCGCCAAGGACATAAGCATTGTGTTCGGCAAAGCGAGGAGCGGGGCCGGCGACCTGAGCCGGGGTGCGACTGAACTTCCATGGCATTCCGGCGAACGACAGGACCCCCGCCTCGGGGTGTTCGATCGGGATGTAGAACTGCCGCCGGTGGAGGTGCGGGTCGGTGACCAGCTCGTAGTTCGCGAGGACCGGCGCGGCCGGTACCCCTGCGGCCTGTAGCCGGTCAGCAGCGTCGCGATGATCGAGGCTGCCCGCCCACTGGGTGATCGCGGTGTCGAGCTCGTCGTGACGGGCGCGCCGCCCGCCCGCCGACCGTAACTCCGGATCGGACGCCCAGTCCGCCCGCCCGAGGACCGCGCAGAGCGCCTGCCACTCGGCTTCGTCGCGGACCGTGAGCACCAACCAATCATCGTCGCCGACCGTCTGGTAGGCACCCTGGGGCGCGTCAACCGGGTGCCGGTTGCCGCGCCGCGGGGGTAACTCGCCGGACCGTTGGTGTTCGACGAACGCGTCGCCAAAGAAGCTCGCCGCGCACTCGTTGAGCGAGAGGTCGAGCCACTGACCACGTCCCGAGGCTTCACGGGCGTGGAGCGCCGCGAGGACCGCGATCGTCGCGAAGTTCCCGGTAATCGGATCGGCGTAGAACGTGTTCGCCCGATATGGCGTGTCGTCGTCGTGGTAGCCGGTCACGGCTGCCAACCCGCTCGATGCCTCGATATTCGCGCCGTAGGCCACATAGTCGCGTTCCGGGCCGGAGGCGCCGAACCCGGAGATCGAGGCCATGACGAGCCGGGGGTTGCGCGCGGACAGCGCGGCCCAGTCGAGCCCGAGGTTTGGCATCACCCGCGCGCTGTTGTTCTCGACGACGACGTCGGCCTGCTCGACGAGGTCGAGAAAGAGGTCGCGGCCCTCCCCGGTCGACAGGTCGAGCGACACGTCCAGCTTGCTCCGGTTCAGGTTGTTGAAGTAACCGGCTCGGTTGTACGGCCGCTTGCCGGGCTCGTTGCCCGGGTACCACAGCCCGCGCGTCGCGGGACGCTGAGCGTGTTCGACCTTGATCACCTCGGCGCCAAGGTCACCCATGTGACGGCCGACGAGTGGGCCGGCCCAGTTCGCCGTGACCTCGATGACGCGGAGGCCGGCGAGCGGCCGGGCGTCGGACGCCGTCTCCCGGGGTGCGATCGGCCGGCGCGGGGCGACCGGTTCGAGGTCGTCCGCGTGCTCGTCGAGGCGCGGCGCCGGACGGCCAACGGACGGCGGCGGCGCCGTGAGGCCGTGCGGCGGAGCCGGGTATCGGAACTCAGGCGCATCGGGGTGAGGCGAGACGAATCCCTCGCGCACGACGAGCTGTTCTGAACCGAGCAGGTCGGCAACCGTGTTCACCGGGGCCACCGCGATCCGGAGCTCTTGAGCGCGTCGATACACCTCGAGCATGGGTTGTGATGCGCACCATTCGCGCACGACGTTCCACAGCTCAGACTGCGGGTCCCGCCACATCGCGAGTTCGGCGAAGCGCGGGTCGTCCAGTAGATCGTGGCGTTCGATCAGGACGAACAGGTTCTGCTCGTTGGCGCGACGCATCCAATGGACCCAGCCGTCCGCGCAGCGGAACAGATCGGAGCCCTGTCGACGGAGCACCTGTCCCGCGTGGGTCCAGGCGACCGCGTTCCAGGCGTGCGTCGTGAGCGCCGCTTCCTGGACTGAGACATCGATGTGCTGACCGAGTCCCGACCGATCGCGCTCACGCAGAGCGGTCATCGCGGCGATGGCGACCGCCTGCCCTGCGTGGAACTCGGCCTGGTAGCCAGGGAGCATCAACGGCGGACGAGCCGGGTCGCCAGCGAAGTACATGTAGCCGCTCATCGCCCAATCGACGATCGGCGCACTCTTCCATCCGGCGCGTGGACCATCCTGGCCGAACGGCGTGACCGAGGCGTGAACCAACGCCGGGTGAGCTCCGGCGATTCGCGCGACCTCGAGCGTGCGGCCGGCGACGGGGCGCTCGCTCTCGATCAACAAGTCAGCCTCAGCAAGCAACGTGGACAGTCGATCTTGGCCAGCGCTGGGCGCCAGGTCGATCACGACCCCCCGCTTGTTCCAATTCAGGTAGTCGAAGAGCGACCCTGGCTCACCGTCGCGATGCTCGGGATAGAGGCGTCGCGAACGATCACCTCCCGGCGGCTCGACCTTCACCACATCCGCGCCCAGATCCCCGAGCAGGCGGGCAGCGAACGGTCCCGCGACGCCTTCCGAAGCGTCGATCACGCGGACGCCAGCAAGCGATTGATTGGGGTCAGTCATGCGATATCCCAGCGGTTCCGCGCGACCGAGTGTCCGGTGCTGCCGCGCGATCTAGGAGCCGACGCCGTGCCGTTGTCAACGACGACCCGCTACACCCATCGGCGCCGACCTCTCAGCGGGCCGCGATCGAAAGCGGTATGGTGTCGCCACTGCGCCCGGCATTCGTCGGGGGCGGGACACGGAGGCCGAGGTCACGCCTCGGCGCCGGGCCGGCTCGGAGACGTGCCAGCTCAGGCAACGGCGGCGGGGTTTGCCGACCGTTCAGCTCAAGCCTCGGGAGCGCTCCCCAGCGCGGCATCATGTCGTGCACTCCGAGGCAGACGAACGCATGCCTGACGGCGCACGGACGGAGCAACAGCATGGCGAAACAGCAGGCCCAGACAGAGGAATGCGTCCACCACTGGATGCTGCCCGCACCGAGCGCTGGAGGCACGACCGGCGTCTGTAAGAGCTGCGGCGCCGAGCGCGAATTCGTCGATCACCAGTCCGGCCCGCAGGGCCGCTGGCTCCGCCAGCGCGGACAGAACGCCCCTCAGAAGAAGAAGTAGAACTCGCCGGGCGCCATTCGCCCGGGATCGATCCTCACACCAGCAATGCACCAGGAGAGGCGGCCTTCGGTCGCCTCTCTTTGATCCGGGACATCGTCGACGGAGCGAGATACCAGCACGGGCCGAGGTCGAGCGCCGCTCGACGACGACGCGCCGCATCCTGACACGAGGGGGGGCTACATGGCCGGGTTCGCATTCGCCTCCGGCCTCGAGCGCGCGGCGGACCTCGAGCTGTTCATCGATCGGATGGCCCGCGGTGCGGCGCACCGCGGTGAGCCTCGAGGTGCAGTAGCGGTCGACGGGCGAGCGGCGGGTGCCGCGCTCGCGGAAGGGCGCGGCGCTCACGTCGCGACCGACCAGGCCGGCCGGCTGATCGTGGCAGACACGCGACTGGATGACGTGGAGGGGCTGGCTCGGCGGCTGGGCGATGACGGTCGCTCTGGGAATGAAGCCGCGTTGATCCTCGCCGCCTATGCGCGTTGGGGTGACGATTGCGCCGATCAACTACGTGGGGACTTCGCGTTCGTGATCTGGGATGCCCCTCGATCCGCGGTGTTCGCCGCACGGGACGTGTTCGGCATCCGGCCGCTGTTCTATGCCCGGCGGGCAGATCGTTTCCTCGCGGGGAGCGAGATCGCACAGGTCCTCGCGAGCGGTGTGGTGGAACGCGCGGTCGACGAGCGAACGGTGCTGGCCTCGCTCATCGGGCGCACCCAGTCTCCGCGGTGGACGCTATTCAGTGGAGTCCGCCGCCTGCCGGCTGGTCACATCCTGCGCTCGGATGCGCAGGGGACGCGGACGCGTCCGTTCTGGAGCCCAGCTCGACGGGCCGCGGATCGTCGGCTCACCGGCCGCGAGTACGCGCAGGAGCTGAGCGCGTTGCTGATGGAGTCAGTGCGATCACGCCTGATCGCGACCGAGCATCCGGGTCTCTTGTTGAGCGGGGGCATCGACTCGACGAGCATCGCGGCAACGGCCGCGGGGCTGGAGAGCGAACCGAGCGTACCGACGCTCGCCACCTACAGCTTCGGCTACGACGACTTCCCCGAGGCAGACGAGCGGTCGGTGAGCACTGCGATCGCCGAGGCGAACGGCTTGCCGAATCAGATCGTGCCGGCGGATGACGCGTACCCGCTCGCGGACTTCGGATCCGCGATACCGGACCTCGATGGTCCGGAATTCCTCCAGAGCTACGCACTAATGCGGCGATCGTTCAGCCGGGCTCGCGCGGAGGGCATCGAGCTGATGATGACCGGCCACCGCGGCGACGCCCTGTTCGGCGAGGGCATCTTTGACTACCTGGGTGTGCTCGGAACCGGGGGCCCCGCCGCGCTCTGGCGGCAGCTCGGCCAACAGGCCCGCCACGAGCAGACGACGACCCGCGCAGTGCTGAAACGTGACGTCCTTCGTCGTCTGCCGGCAGCAGCCTGGCCTCGATATCGAGCGACGCGATTGCGGGACTGGGTGCGGCGCGCAGCGCCGGGCGGATGGAGCGGTCCGCCGTGGATTCGTGGGGAGGCGGTGAGAACACACGGCCTCGAGCAGCCGGCACCAGACGCTGTGCCCGTCTCAACGCTGCGCAGCGACGCGCGCCGCCGCCGGCACGAGGCGCTGATCCAACCGAGCCACGGCTCGAGCGCAGAATACCTCGAACGACTGTGCGCTCAGGCCGGTCTTCGCTACACAGATCCATGGTCCGACCGCCGCATTGCGGACTGGCTCCTCGAGGTGCCGCCAAGCCGAATCACCGTCGAGGGCACGAACAAATGGGTGCTGCGTGAGGCGACGCGCGGCCTGCTACCGGAGTCCGCGCGAGATGGCAGCTTCCTCGCCCACCCGACCAGCTTCTACCAGCACGGCGTGATCACCGGCGGCGCAGCGGCGGTCGAAAGCCTGCTTGAGGACTCCGTCACCGCCCAGCGCGGCCTCGTCGACCCGGTCGAGCTGCGCCGGTGTTACGAGCACTACCAGAGCGGCGTCTGGCCGGGGATCATCGAATGGAACGCCTTCTGGCGTTGGGTCTCGACGGAGCGCTGGCTCCGCTCACGCAAGGAGGCCTAGGCCACTGTGTCCGCAGTCGGCTTTCCTCGGACCCGACGGGCGTGAATACTGCTCATGGGCCCGTAGCTCAGTGGTAGAGCAGTGGACTTTTAATCCATCGGCCGAGAGTTCGATCCTCTCCGGGCTCACCAGCGATTCCCCCCGCCACTGCCGATGAGCGACGACGGCTCATTCGCCCGACTCGACCTGGAATCGCGTGCTGTCGGATCGGCCGAAGACCTCGGGGAAGAACTCCTCCTGCGCCACGGCGGGGGCGACGAAGAAGTCGCCGGGGGTCGTGGCGCGCGCGAAGAAGACGTACTCATGGACGCCGCGAGGCAGGCGGGTGGCGAACATCGCCAGGCGTTCGTCGCGGATCTGGACGTCGTCCCAGGGGCTGAGGTACCAGGCGAACCAGGGTGCTGCGTACTCCGGCGCGTCTCCGAGGATCGCCTCGGTACGCTCGTCCTGGAGCTGCTCGACGAGGTAGGCCGGCACGATCTTGAGCTGCGGGTCGATCGGCTCCAGGCCGGCCGGGAGTGCGTCCTCGAGCGTGACGAACTTGCGGTCGGCGTCGCTCAGGACGGTGAGTTTGATACGGACAATCTCGCCCAGCGGGGCGCTCGAGATCGGTGTCTCCGGATCGTCCAGCAGCGTGTACTCGCGCGAGACGGAGATGCCGCGGTTGAGCGATTCCACCTCCTGCGCCGGCGTCTGGTAGAGCAGGTTCATCGTGTAGTACAGCCGGCCGGGAGCGTTCGTCTCGCGGTCGAAGAGGAAGCGACTGAAACCGCCGAGGGTGAGGCCGGTCAACGGCGCTTCGACCTCGGCCGCGTTCTCGCCGCCGCGCGGGCGGAACTCGCCGGCGAGCAACTCGTCGTCGCCGACGAAGATGGCGTACTCGAAGTCCCCAAGCAGCTCACCGGTCGAGTCGGCGTAGGCGCTGAGGGCGTCGAGTGCCTGCGCGCGCTCGATCTTGATCTCCCAGTCGTTCGCTGATCGAGCGACGACGAGCCAGCGAACGGTCTCCTCGATCAGCGGGTGTTCGGGGGCGACCTCGGTCAGCGCGCGGAGCACGAGCGACGTCGTGCGCACGTCCGTCTGGAGGTGGACGGAGGCTCGCGGGTCCTCCCAGTGCGAGCCGTTCGCACTGGAGATCACGTTCACGGCGAGGTCGTTCGTAAGCGCTTCGATCGCGTCGCTGTTCCGCGGGTCGTACGCGTACTCGGAGAGGGCAAGCAGGAGGAAGGCGCGGCCCCAGTTCTGGAGCTGAGCGCGGTCTTGCTCGAACATCGCGCGGAGCGCCGACGGGCCGAGGCCCGGGTTGGCGCGCACCATCGCGTAGCGGAGCATCGCCCGCCAGCTCGCGTCGTTCTCCGCCGCCACATCGGTGGCCCTGCCAAGCTCGCGCGAGAGGTAGCGCGAGCCCGCGAGCAGCTTCGAGGTATTCACCCCGTTCCCACCGCGTTCCGCCTCCGTCAGCGCGATCAGCACCCAGGCCGTCACCGACGGGTTGCTGGCGCAGGTGCCCGAACACCACGGCCAACCGCCATCACTGCGCTGGCGGCTTTCCAGTTCGGCGACGTCGCCGCGGAGGATCAGTGAGCGGGCCTGATCGGTGGAGCCCTGCGCCTGGAAGATCGCGGAGTAGGCGACGATCCGACTCGCGATGCTCGTGGTCGATTCGCAGCGGCGACCGCAGATCGCTGGAATCGCGAAGTGCCGTGTCTCAGCGTTCAGGACGCCGACCAGCGAGGCCTGGACATTGACTTCGATGCGGCCGTCGTCGACGAGGGCGTAGTCCGGAAGGTAGACGGCCTCGATCGCGGGCGCGTCGGTGACGACGCCGCCGGTCGCGGTCGCCTCCGGCGTCACGTCCAGCAACACCGGCAGTGTCAGTTCGACGGCGTCGGTACGTCCATCCTCGTCACTGCCGGTAAAGCGGATCCGCGCGTCGCCGGCGGCGAGCGCGCGTGCCGGCCACGCGAACTCGACGGAGGCACCAGGCGCGATCGTCTTGGTCTGTGGACCGGGTTCGTCGACCTCGAGTCCATCGATGTCGAGGCCAACCGTGACGTCCGAGGCGGTCTCGGTCCCGTTGCGCATCAGGACGCGCAGCGTGAAGTCGTCGCCAACCCGCAGGAAGCGAGGCAGTGCAGGACGTGCGAGCAGCGGTCGGGTGACGAGCAGCTCGACGACACCATCGCCGACCATCGTGTCCCCACTGACCGCCCGGACCGACGTGCGCCAGGTGGTGAGGTTGTCCGGCAGGGCCACCTCGATTGTGGCGCGCCCATCGGCATCGGTTTCGACCTGACCAGCCCAGAACGCGGTGTTGCGGAACTCGCTGCGCAGCGCGTCTGAATCGGAGCCACCACCCTTGCCACCGCCAGCGGGCTCCTGGATTACGTCGTTCGTGCGCTCAACCGATACCGAGACCGAGGAAGCGGTGCGCACCGCGAGGCCGCGTTCGAACCAGAAGGCGCGCAGACCGTCGACACCGCGCTCGTCGGCTAGTGAGAGCACCGCCTCGTCAACGACGGCGATCGACAGCTCGGCCGCCTGACCGACACCCTGGGTGTCCGTGACGTGGACCTCGTACTCGACGGTGTCACCGGGGCCGGCGCGGCCCGAGGCGGGCGATACGTTGACGACGAGCTGCCTCGATTCGGTGGAGACGGGCAGCTCGACGTAGCCGACCTGATAGCGCGGCAGTGGATCGGTCGCGGTGGGTGGGCGGTAGATGACGGTGCTGACGAAGATGTTGGGGACGTGGCGGTCGACGATCGGCACGGACAGCACGTCCGAGGCGGTCCCGATCACGCGAACTTCACGGTCGATGATGTGCGCCCGCTCGAGCGTCACGAGGGCGTTCGATCCGGGGTAGCTGGTCGGGACGAGCACCTGCGCGACGTCGCCCGGCTCATAGGATTCCTGGTCGGCGACGAGTTCAAAGACGTCGTCGTTGCGGACCTGCCAGCGCACGAAGTTGCCGCCAGTCACCCACATGAAGCGGTTGGCACGGGCGACGCGCCCCTGGGCGTCGGTGGCCTCGGTGACGAAGCGGAGCGTGCCCGGCTGCGCCGGCGTGTAGCTGAGTGTGGCCTCGGCGTTCTCGTCGGTGGTCGCCGAGAGCGTGGCAACAAGCGTGTCGACCGGCTCGCTGCGGTAGAAGCGGCCACCGCCGCCGGTCTGCTCCTTCGTCGTCACCCACTCGCGCTCGTAGACCTTGAGGATGACATCGCGGTTGGCGAGCGGCTCGCCTTCGAGATCGACGGTCACGAGGCTGATCGTCGTCGGCTGGCCCTCGATCGCGACGTAGCCTTCGGGCTTCAGGCCGGCGTAGTAGGAGGCCGGGTGCACCGTGACCGAGGTGCTGTCGGCAACGAGCTGAGCGCTCTCGTCTTGCACGCTCACGCTGACCGCGAACGACTGGGTCCCCTCGTTCCCTCGGAGTTCCGCCGGGAATGAGAAGCTCGCGACGCCGGCGGCGTCGGTGGTCGTCGAGCCGCTGCCGCGGAGCGCGTCTTGCACGATCGAGCTGGCGTAGTAGTCGAAGTTGCTGAAGGAGTAGCCGGGGAACGCCTCGGAGCGGATCGAGGTCGGATTCGCGAGGACATTCCATTCGACATCAGCGCCGGCCACCCCGCCTCCGAAGAAGAAAGTCGCGTCCGCGCCCGCCTCGATGACGTCCCCGTCGATCACCTCGGACCGTGCTGCCGTCGCTTCGACCTGGAACTCCGGGACGCGGAACTCGGCGACGGTGAACCCGACCGACGTGAGATACCAGTCGCGCTGGGTGTTGCTCTGGTCGTAGCGCAGATCGAGGGAGTAGAAGCCGACATCGGCTTCGGCCGGCAACTCGAACTCGAGCGCGAAGGTGCCGAACTCGTTCAACGTGACCGCGCGGGTCTCGATCGTGTCGTAGTCCGCGCCGCGGATCACGAGCTCGAGGCCGGGCGGCGGCGCGTCCGGGACTTCGTAAGCCGCATCGTCGTCCGACCGCACCACGCCCTTGAGGTTCACCGTTTCGCCGGGCCGATAGATCGGGCGGTCGGTGTAGAGGTGGCCGACGTAGGCGCGGGCCGAGTAATCGAGCGGAATCTCGAGCTGCCACGGCTCGGAGCCCCACTGCCAGTCGGTGTGCGTGGCACCGAAGTGGCCGTTGTCGATCAGGATCGAGTACGAGCGTCGGGTGTTGCGGACCGAGGTCTCGATGGTGGATGGCACCTCGAAGCTCGCGAGTCCGGAGGCGTCGGTCGTCGCGGTCATCTGGTCGACGGCGCCCAGTCCGCTCGGTTTCGGACCGAAGGCCTCGACGGTCACACCGGACAGCGGCTCTCCGGTGTCGTAGTCCAACACCCAGACCAGCAGTTCACGCTCCGCCAGCTTCGTGACGATCGCGGTGTCGATGACGCTGAAGGTGAGATGTGGGTCGGACTCGAAGGGGAGTGCGGCGCGGACGTAGTAGTGGCCGGTCGGGAGCGATCCGCCGCCCGTCAGCGACGTCGAGAGGAGTTGCTGCGTGTTCGCGGGGCCGACCACCGGAACCGTCCAGGTCCGGATTGGGCTCCCGCCCGGACTGAGATCCCGCCAGGGGTCCGCCATCCGCGTCCGCGCCTGCGGCTCGCTGATCGCGAAGAGTTCGAAGGTGACTCCCTCGTAATTCGTGGTGAAGAAGTACAGCTCGGGTTCGGATGAAGCGGCGTAGGTCGCGTACCGGAACGGGACGGATAGCGTCACCGACGGTCGGAGCGATCCAGTCTCGAACGAGAACTCGTGCGGCGGGACCGGCAGGCCCTGTCGGTCGAGCGCGCCGGCGCGCAGCGTGACCGTGTAGTCGGTGTCCGGCTCAAGGCCGATCGAGACCGACACCGTCGTGCCGTCGTAGCTGTCGATCTGGAGATCCTCGTCGTCGATCCCGCTGATCGAGATGTTCCCGGCGAAGGTCTCGACGTCGATCGGCGCGGCGAAGTCGATATCGACGCCCCATCTCGAAGCGTTCGTGGCGCCGTCGTTCGGGTGCGTGCCGACGACCGTTGCCTCGGGCGCGGTCTGGAAGGTGATCTGGCGCTCGGTCGCCGTGGCGCCATCGGTCGCGGAGTCGATGCCGGCCAGCACGCGGACCTCGTAGCGCGCGTCGAGCTGGAGCGGCTCGGCGGCGGTGAAGGTCACCTCGGTGCTGGCAGCGTCCCACGAGAACGAGCCATCGACCTGCGCGTCGTCGGCATCGAGCAGAAGCAGGCCGTCCTCGACACTGGCGCGCGACATCGGCTGGTTGAAGGTCACGACAATCGGCTGATCGCGGGGCGCGAAGCGATCGTTGTTTCCGGGGAGCACGGTGCTGACGGCCGGGCTGACCGTGCGGAAGCTCCAGGTGACGGCTTCCTCGAGGACGCCGTCGACAGCCGAGGTGAGGCCGGGCTGGACGGTGATCGTGTATTCGGTGCTCGGCTCCAATTCGGCCGGCTCGAAGCGGTAGAGCGAAGTGCTCAGCCATTCGCCCGCGCCACTGATCGCTGGCTCGAACGTCAAGACGGCGTTCGTGTCCTGCTCGCTCAGCAGTGTGAGCGGGACGACGGCGCGATTGAACTGCACCAGGATCGGCGCCTCGACCGGCACCTCTCGGTCGCCCTCGCCGGGGATCAGATAATCGACACGGAGTTGGCCCTCGACGGTGAACGCCTGCGTGACGTCGTCATCGACGCCAGCGCCTGCAGCGTCGACGCGAATCACGTACTCGCCCCCGCGTAGCAGTCCCGGGAACGCCGGCTGGAAGAGCAGTGTCTTGCGGTCCTCGGACCAGACGTACGCACCCTCGACCGCCGGAGTGACCGACACGAGTTGCGAGGGGTCTCGCTCGGTTGGCTCGTTCAGGAAACGGATGACGACCGGAGCGAGCCGCGCGACTTCGTCACCGCTCGGATCGATCGTGACTGCCGCCATCGGCACGTCGGGAACGGCGGGGAGAGCAGCGCCGTCCTCGCCGCCGAGGGTTACCAGGGCGAAGACAAGCGCAGCGACGAGCGCGAGCGCTCCGGCACCGCCGGCAGCGGCGAACCACGGACGGGCACGCAAGGCAGCGATCAGGCCGGGACGCCTCGGTGAATCGTCGCCAGCATTGGTGGCGTCGTCGTCCAAACCAGGCTCCGCGGTCGCGGACTCGCCGGACTGCTCGGCGTGATCGCTCTCAGGAGTAGTCACGGTGCTGGTCGTCTCCTCGGAAGCCGGAGCGTCCTCGATCACGTCGGCGGCATCGGCATCGGACGAGTCGTCAGGCGGGTTCACGTTCTGCTCAGACTCGGGTCGATCGCTCATCTCACCGCACCTCGAAGGTCGCTCGGCCGTCGACCGAGCTGCCGTCCTGAAGAATCGCCGCGACGCTCAGGGCGTGAGCACCCGGCGTCAGCACCCAGCGCAATCGAGCGTCATCGCCAGCGATCTCGCCCACTGATTCACCGTCGATTGAGAACGTCACGCGCACTGTCCCCGGTGGTACTGCCGCTCGCAGCAGCGCCTCTGACCCACCGAACTCCGGCGCGAGGTAGAGCACGCTGCCTGGCGCTGGGTGAACGATGGCAACGCTCGACTCGTTCCCGGCTCCCGGTCCGGCCGTCGGAAACGGCGCCGTCGCGACGGCGGCGTCGAGGGCCCACGGTTGGGCATCGACAGCCGGCCGCTCGGCAACCGTTGCGCCGGCGGCGACGAAATAGCGCTCGGTCGCGCCGGGCGCCGTTCCGAGCGCGAACCAGTCCTCGCTGATGAGCGCGCAGTTCGCGCCGGGCGCGAGACCGGTGGGAGCACATACGTCGGCGCGGACGACGTCCGGCGGCACCTCGAAGCCCGACGACGGGCGCGACCGTTCGGCGGCGCTCATGACGTCACGCCAGATCGGCGCGGCGCCGGCGGCGCCGGGCAGATCGACCATCGGGCGACCGTCGGGGTTACCGACCCAGACACCGACCGTCACCTGCGAAGTGAACCCGACGGTCCAGCTATCCCGGAATAGCGAGCTCGTTCCAGTCTTCACAGCCGCGCCGTAGGGCGTCTCGAGTACCGATCCTTGCCCGAACGCCGGAATCCGCGCCAACGGATCCGCGAGGACGTCGCGGATCAAGAACGCGTCCACCTCGTCAACCACGGCGCGCCCGGGACCGGCGCTGCGCTCGTAGAGCACGGCACCGGTCGCTGCGTCGCGAACTCGGGCAATGGCGTGAGGTTCGTGTAGGCGACCGTCGGCGGCGAGCGCCCCATAGGCGGCGGTCAGGTCGAGCAGCGCCACCTCGCCACCGCCGAGCGTCAGCGCGAGGCCGTACGCCTCGGTCGCTTCGAGCGAGCGCAGGCCGACGCGGTGCGCAAGTTCGGAGAAGGCGTCGATGCCGATCGCGTCGAGGGTCCGCACGGCGGGGACGTTGAGTGACGAAGCCAGCGCGGTGCGGAGCGGGACCGGGCCTCGGAACTTCAGGTCGTAGTTCACCGGCTCGTAAATGCCACCGTCGCTGGAGAAGGTGCTGGGCACATCCAGCAGTGGCGTGGCTACGGTGTAGCCACGCTCGAGCGCCGCGAGGTAGAGGAACGGCTTCAGCGTCGAACCGGGCTGCCGCAACGCGAGCGCGAGGTTGTTCTGACCGTCAGGCGCGGCGTCGAAGTCGACGCTGCCGACGAGCGCGAGCACCGCGCCGGTGCGCGTGTCGAGCGCGACCACCGCTGCGTTGCCGGCTTCATGATCAGCGAGCGCCGCGATCCGCAGCTCCGCACTCCGCTCGGCATCCGCCTGGAGCGCCGCGTCGAGCGTCGTTTCGATCAGCAGCCCGTCCCGGCCAACAAGGTTGGGAGCAACACGCGCCAGCTCGTCGTAGACGAAGCCGGTGAAGTGCGGTGCCAGGACAGGCGTGTCGATGTCCGCGAAGGCGAGCGGGACGGCCGTCGCGGCGGTGCGCGTCGGTTCGTCGATCGCCCCGGTTTCCTCGAGGCGGTCGAGCACGTAGCGCTGGCGCTCGCGGGCCGCTCCGTCGGCGGCTGGATCACCGAACAGCCCCGGCAGCTGAGGTAATCCGGCGAGGAAGCTGGCCTGCGCGAGGTCGAGTTCGTTCGCGCCGACGCCAAAGTACGTGCGGGCGGCGGCTTCGATCCCATAGGCGTTGCGGCCGTAGTAGACGTCGTTGAGGTAAGCGTCGAGCAGCTCGTCCTTCGAGTAACGGGCCTCGAGCTGGGTAGCCAGCAGCAGCTCGCGCGCCTTGCGGAGCAGGACCGGCGCATCGTCAGCCTCGAGGTAGAGGCGACGGGCAAGCTGCTGCGTGATCGTGGAGGCGCCCGAGCGCTGATCGCGGAACTGGACGACGGCACGAGCGATCGCGATCGGATCGAAGCCGGGGTGTGCGACGAACCGCTCGTCTTCAGCCGCGATCGTGGCATCGATGACGATCGGCGCGACCTCCTCGAGGGTCACGGGGATCCGCAACCCCTCAGCGCGCTCGGTGAAGAGCACGCGACCGTCGGATGCGAGGACGGTGGAACCGCCGGGCCGCGCTCGTTCCTCGAGGGGGTCAATCGGGACGAGGAAGGCATAGGTGACGAGGGCCAGCAGAACGCCAGCCGGCACAGCCAGAGCGATGAGCAGACGGGACAGCCAACGCCGAAGGCGGAGCCGGTTCACGCGACGAGCCGATCGATTGGCATCTTGCACCTCGACCTACGTCAATCATGACGCCTTCGGCCAACCGATGGTTCCGCCGTTGCTCCCGATCTGTCGCGACCTTCGGAGTCTCCGTCGGGCAGCCAGCGGCGTATGGGCTATGCGGAACCGCCGGATGAGCGGGGGCGTCGCGGCGCCGCGCCGTCCAGGGACCCCGACCGGCCGGGGCTAGGCGGGTGCGGAGGCCGCTTCAGCAGCAGCCAAGCGACCGCTCGCCAGGCGCGAAGCGTGGGTGGGCGCGTCGGGCACGCCGGGCGGCCGCCCCTGCGCGTTCTCGCTGCGGAGCGCGGGCACGATCTCCGTGCCGAGGATTTCGATCTGTTCGAGGACGGTCTCGAGTGGCAGGCCGGCGTGATCGACGAGAAAGAGCTGCCGCTGGTAGTCGCCGACGGCCTCGCGCATGCCAGCGTAGCGATCGATCACCTGCTGCGGACTGCCGACCGTCAGCGGCGTCGTGACCATGAAGTCCTCGAGCGAGGGGCCGTGGCCGTAGACCGGCGCGTTATCGAAGTAGGGACGGAACTCGCGGACGGCGGCCTGGGAATCGGGGCGGACGAAGACCTGGCCGCCGAGGCCGACGATCGCGTGGGCGGCGGGCCCGTGACCGTGTTCCTCGAAGCGTTCGCGGTAGCGGCGCACCATCCGCGCCACGTGGTCGATCGGCCAGAAGATGTTGTTGTGGAAGAAGCCGTCGCCGTAAAAGCCGGCCTGATCGGCGATCTGGGTGCTGCGGATGGAGCCGTGCCAGACGAACGGCGGAATACCGTCGAGCGGGCGGGGCGTGGACGTGAAGGCCTCGAGCGGGGCGCGAAACTGCCCATTCCAAGTCGCCAGGTCTTCACGCCAGAGGCGGCGGAGCAACGCGTAGTTCTCGAAGGCGAGCGGGAGGGCCTGGCGGATGTCCTGCCCATACCACGGGTAGACCTGCGGCTGGTTGCCGCGGCCCATCATCAGGTCGACGCGGCCGCCCGCCAGGTGCTGGAGCATCGCGTAGTCCTCGGCGATCCGCACCGGATCCGTCGTGGTGATCAGCGTGGTCGCAGTGGAGAGGATCAGTCGCTCGGTGCGCGCGGCAATGTAGCCGAGCATCGTCGTCGGCGACGAGGGAACGAACGGCGGGTTGTGGTGCTCGCCTGTGGCGAAGACGTCGAGGCCGACCTCCTCGGCTTTGATGGCGATCTGCACCATCGACTGGATGCGCTCGGCCTCGGTCGGGGTGCGCCCGGTCGTGGGGTCGGGCGTGACGTCGCCGACGGAGAAGATGCCGAACTGCACGGGTGTCCTTACGAAAGAGAAGTGAGCCAGTCGGCTCAGTGTACGACGGCCTCGAGGGGCACGGTGCCTGCGGGTGTCAATCGATCTCGAACAGTCGGGCGGCGTTGCCGAAGAGCCACTTCTCTTTGACGGCATCCTTGAGCGGGAGGTCGAGGTAGGCCTCGATCATCGCGGCGTAGGGCTCGCCGAGGGTGGCTGGGGAGAAGGCGGCCAACACCTTGTCCTGGATCAGCGTGTTCCCGAACTGCATGAGCATCTCCCAGCCGGAACCGGGCGTCGCGAAGTACCTGGGGTGATGGGCGGCGGTGTCGACGTAGAGGTTCGGGTGGCGGCGGACGAGCGCGACCATCTCGTTGATCCACGGCCAGCCACCGAGGCCGGCGATGATCGGCGTCTCCGGGAAGTCGCCGGCGACCTGGTCGAGGTGGCTCGGGTGACCGAGGTCGTACGGACGATCAGTGGCGTAGTTCATTGTCGAGTAGATGCGGATCGGCAGGCCCAGTTCGGCGGCCTTCGTGTACAGCGGGTAGTAGCGGCGGTCGCTAGCCGGCAGGCGCTCCTCGAGCGGCTGGATCATCAAGCCACAGAGTCCGTCCTCGCGGACGAGACGCTCGAACTCTCGGACGCCGAGCATGCCGTCGTACGGGCTGAGCCGGGCAAGCCCCATATATAGATCCGGGCGTGCGCGCACGGCGGCGACGGTGATCGGGTTGGGGTGGGCCATGAAAGCCTTCTCGACCCCGTTCGCCTCGAGTTCGGCGTTGAACTCCTCGAAGCTCTGCTGGATCGGGCCCGCCTCGCCGTCGCGCTCGCGGCGCGCACCGAAGATTTCGTCGTAGTTGTCGAAGCCCCAGCCGGGGCGTTTCTGCGGCTCCTGGCCCATCCAGCTGAGGCCAGAGCCCTCGGGGTGTCGGGGCGGTGTGGTGTCGCCCCATTGCTGCACGGCGGAGGTCGGGGCGCTGCATTCCATGTCGATCACGCGGACCATGGGAACCTCCTCGGCGAGCGGGCACTGACGGATTATCGCGCGTCGTGGCGATGGCGTCGCCGGGTCGGTTGCCGCGCGTTCCGGTGAGCGTCATGCTGCGGACTCACCGCGTTGTCAGGAGCCAGACATGACCTCGGACCAATCGCCCCGGCACCTGAAGTTCGGGATCTTCCTGGCACCGTTCCACCCGGTCGACGAGGACCCAACAGCGGCGATGGACCGCGATCTTGAACTCGTGGAGCACCTCGATCACCTCGGATACGACGAGGCGTGGATCGGCGAGCATCACTCGGGCGGGTACGAAATCATCGCGTCGCCGGAGCTGTTCATCGCAGCGGCGGCGGAGCGTACGAAGCAGATCCGCCTCGGGACTGGCGTCGTGTCGCTGCCGTACCACCACCCGTTCATGACCGCCGACCGGATGGTCCAGCTCGACCACATGACTCGGGGGCGGGCGATGTTCGGGGTCGGGCCGGGTGCGCTCGCGGGCGACGCCTACCGGATGGGGATCGATCCTCGGGATCAGCGGCGGATGATGAACGAGGCGATCGACGTGCTCGTGCCGCTGGTTGAGGGCAAACAGGTCTCCGCACAGACCGACTGGTTCACGCTGAACGAGGCCCAACTTCAGTTGCCCTCGTACTCCGAGCCGCGGATCGAGATGGCGGTCGCATCGGCCGGGTCGCCGTCGGGCGCCCTCGCGGCCGGGCGGCATGGCCTCGGGATGCTCTCGATCGGCGGCACCTCTGACGAGGCGATGGAGCGGCACATCCACAACTGGGGCGTCTACGAGGAGGCGGCGGCCGAGCACGGCCAGGTCGCCGACCGGTCGATCTGGCGGCTCGTGAGCTTCGGTCACATCGCAGACACCCGGGAGCAGGCGCGGGAGAACGTGCGCTTCGGGATCGAGCAGTGGGCGCAGTACTTCCGCGACGTGACGACGTTCCCGATCGTGCCAGCCGACATCGATGACGCCCTGGAGTTCCTCGTCGAGAACAACATGGCGGCGATCGGGACGCCCGACGACGCCATCGCGCATATCGAGAAGCTACTCGAGGGCACGGGCGGCTTCGGCGCGTACATGGAGCTGGCGCACAACTGGGCAGACTTCGCGGCGACGAAGCGGCACTACGAACTGATGGCCCGCTACGTGATCCCGCACTTCCAAGAGAAGAACGATCTCCGGCGCGAGAGTTACGACTACAGCCACCGCAACCGCGAGGCGTTCATCGGCTTCGCCCAAGAGGCGGTCCAGAACGAGATCGACAAACTAGCGGCGAAGCGGGCTGCTGCCGCGGGCGACGACTAGGGCCTTCGGGGGCTTCGACCTCTTCCTGACCGTTCCGGCCGGACTGCCAACTTGAGAGCTGATCCTCGGAGGACTCGTGAGCTTGTGGGCGGACGAGGGACTCCGGGTTGTGGAGCTGGGCAGCGGAATCTCGGCCGCGTTCGGGGCGCGCCTGCTCGCGGACTTCGACGCGCAGGTGATCAAGGTCGAGGCACCTCGTGGCGACGCGTCGCGGGCAAGCGGGCCGTTCGTCCGGGATGAGCCCGACCGCGAGCGCAGCGGCATGTTCCTCTACCTCAATCACGGCAAACGCGGAGTCGTGCTCGACCTCGACCGGGACGAGGGCTGCGAGCGGTTGGCCGCGCTGCTCGCCGAGGCGGACGTCATCCTCGAGAACCTCGGCGCTGGGGCGTTCGACGCGCTGGCGGGACGGATCGGCGAGCTGCCAGATCACCTCGTGGTGTGCTCGATCAGTCCGTACGGGCAGGACGGGCCGAAGGCGGACCGGCTTGGCTCGGAGCTGAGCGCGTATGCCTCGAGCGGGATGATGTACATGACCGGAATGGCGGACCGACCGCCGGTGAAGCAGGGACTGCACCAGGGCGAGCATCTCGCGGGCGTGAACGCGGCGGCGGCAACGCTGGCGGCCTCGATGCTGGCGAAGCGCACCGGGCGCGGGCAGCGGATCGACATCTCGCTGCAGGAGACGGTCGCGCTCACTGGGTTCCCGGCGCTGAACGTCTACTCGCACACGGGAGCGGTCGTGCAGCGCGCGCCCTCGACGCTGGCGCAGCTCATGACGTCCCAGGCGATGCGCGCGAGCGATGGATGGGTGATGCCCTCGGACGCGGGGATCGACGTGTGGTGGGACGCCTTCGCCGGATACCTCGAACGGCCGGAGCTGCTGGAACCGCCGTTCGACACCTCCGCCGGGCGGCGCGCGCATCACGAGGAGCTCGACCGGATCACCGGCGAGGCGTTCGCGCTGCGGACGAAGGCCGACCTGTTCCACACGGGGCAGGCGTTCGGGCTGACGATGAGCTCGATCCAGACGCCCGAGGAGATCGCGGCGTGCCCGCATCTGGAGGACCGCGAGTTCTTCGTCGAGCAAACGCATCGGGCGGCGGGCACCGTGCGGATGGCTGGCGGGGTGCCGCAGACCGGCGGCGTGGTCGATCGATCGATCCGCAGACCGGCGCCCCGCCTCGGCGAGCACAACGCCGAGATCTTCGAGGCGCTCACCACCTCGAAACCCGACGACCGCCCCGCCGCCGCCGGCGGCGGCAGACTTCCGCTCCAGGGCGTTCGCATCCTCGAGCTGGGGATGGTGTTCGTGCTGCCGTTGGCGATCACGCCGCTGGCTGCCCTCGGCGCGGACGTGATCAAAGTGGAGGCCGAGTCGCGGCCGGACAGCGTGCGCTGGGGACCGCAGCCCGGGAATCAGTTGCACGAGCAGTACTACAACGTCGGCGGCAACTTCCATCACCTCAACCGCAACAAGCGCGGTATCACGCTCGACCTGCGGAGCGACCGGGGGCGCGAGCTGCTGTTGGAGCTGGTGGCTGAGAGCGACGTCGTCGCGGAGAACTTCACGCCGCGGGTGATCGCCAACCTCGGGCTGAGCTACGAGGAGCTGAAGGCGGTCAATCCGAACATCATCCTGCTGTCCTCGAGCGGGTTCGGGCAAAGCGGGCCGTGGCAGAACTACAAGGCGTACGGGCCGATCACGGAGTCGGTCGATGGCCTGATGCACCTGACTGGGCACCCGGAACAGCCGCCGTTGCGCGGGGGCGCCGGTGGCTGGGGCACGGCGTTTACCGACGTCGCCGGCGCCTACTACGGGACCTACTCAATCCTCGCGGCGCTCGAACGACGGGAGCGGACGGGCGAGGGGATGTGGCTCGACCTCTCGCACTACGAGGCCGGCGTCGCGACCGTGCCCGAGGCGATGCTCGAGTTCGAGATGAACAGGCGGGTGCAAGAGCGGAGCGGGAATCGCGACGCGGAGCGGTGTCCGCAGGGGGCGTATCCGTGCGCGGGTAACGACGTGTGGATCGCAATCTCGGTCGCCTCGGACGATCAGTTCGCCTCGATGTGTGCGGTGCTCGCTATCGAGGTCGGAGCGTCCGCGACCATCTCGGAGCGGCGCACCGCCGAGGACGAGCTGGACGAGGCTATCTCGAGGGCGACCCGTGGGTGGAACGCGACCGACCTCGAGGCCGCGCTGCAGGCAGTGGGAGTGGAGGCGACCGTTGTCGCCAGCCCGCCGGACGTCTGGCTCGACCCACAACTGCGGCACCGAGGGTTCGCGCAGATAACCGAGGCGCCCCCCTACGCGCCGGAGATCGGGCCACGGCCATTCCCGCGGGCGGCGTGGCTGATGTCGGAGAGCCGGCCCGAGGCGCGCCCGGCGCCGGCGTTCGGCGAGCACACGCGCGAGGTGCTCTCGGGCGTCCTCGGGATGAGCGACCTCGCGATCGACGAGTTGTACGAGGCCGGCGTGGTCGCGGCGGCGCCACGCGACGGCCTGGTCAACCCGCGCGTCCTTGAACTGGACGAGGCGCTCGCGGACGGGCGGCTCGCGGAGATCGACGTGAGCTATGGAGCGCGCTTCGAGTAGTCGCGGTCAGTCTTCGAGCGCGTCGAGCGATTGTTTCGCCTCGGTCCAGGCGGCGAGGATCCGGTCCTCTCGGTCGTAGTCGATGCGGCCGTGACCACCCGGCCGGAGATCGTCCTCATTCGGCGGGTGTTCGGCGAACCAGCGCGCGGTGATCCGCGTCGCCTCCTCGACCTCGACGAGGTCGCGATACCCAAGCAGCGCCCGCGCCTTCGACATGTCGAGGACCATGTTCGACTTCTCGGCGAGCGGGTAGGTGCCGCGGGCGTAGTCAGCCGGCACGCCGATCAGCTCGATGTCGGATTTCAGCTCATCACGAATCAGCTCGGCGACGTGACGAGCGCTGAGCACTCGCTCGTCGCCGCAGTTGAACGCCTCGCCGGCGGCCGCGGGGTGGGTGGCTGTGAGGTAGACGAGATGAGCGGCGTTGTCGATGTAGGCGCGCTGGAAATAGGCGAGCCCGTCGTGGGGCAGGAGCATGAACGGGCGCCGGTCGAGGATCCGGCGGATCACCGCCCACTCGTGATTGATCGTCGCGCGCGGTCCGAAGATGCCGGGGTAGCGGACGATCGCCACCTCGAAATCGCCGTTCGCGTCCTGCTCGAGGAGCTGGTCCTCGCCGACCGCGACGCGGCCCGTGTAGTTCGAGGCATCCGACTGGCGGGGGGCGTCCTCCGGGACCGGAATCGGAATCGTGCCCGCCGGCGTCCGACGGTTCGAACCCGCGTATACGGGCTGACCAGTGATCCCGACCAGCCGCGCCGTCTTCCCGGCCAGATGCTCGGCGAGCGCGCGTAGCCGGCCCGAAGTGCAAACAGCGATGTCCCACTCGCGGTCCCCGAGGTGCTCGCGAATGGCCTCGGGATCGCGCGTGTCACCGTGAAGATGTGTCACGGGCGCGGTGAACTCGGCCTCGTGATTGCCGGAGTGGAAGATCGTGACGTCGTCGCCGGCCGCGAGGAACTCGTTGACCAGTGGGACGCCCGACGGGCCAGTGCCGCCGACGACCAGGACGTTCCGCATGGTGCCTCCGCCGCAGAATCTAGCAGCGGCCGCCAGCAACGCCTAAACGACCAGCGGTCGCTCACGACGAGCTGGAGCGGCAAATCGAGCGCGACGGCCGAACCGGCTGAGGACCCAGCGGAGCGCCCGCTTCGTGACGCTCGGCCCGAGCCGCGGGCGCGGGCGACGTGCGCGCTGCCGCTCCTGATCGAGGAGCTCGGCTCTGCGCTTCGCCGCCTGCCGGAGTGGTTCCTCGAACATGACGCCCTCGCTGCCACCCGACGCGAGTCGGGATGGATCCAGCGAAACAGCGACGGCGGAGGGCGACTTTCGGAATCTTGCGGGGAGGTCAGGACCTAGTCCGCGGGCATCGGTGGCCCCTGCGCGCGTACCGCGCTGGGCGCGAGGCCGAACTCGGATCGGAAGGCCTCGGCGAAGTGGCTGTGGGTGGAGAAGCCGAGGTCGAGCGCGAGGTCGCCGATGTGGGACTCGCCGTCGGCGAGGCGGCTATAGGCGGTGCGTAGCCGGAGCTGACGGCGGTAACGGTGGACTGGCAGACCGGTGCGCTGTCGAAACACGCGGCTCAGTTCGAATGGGGACCAGCCCACCTCGGCGGCCAGCTCGGCGAGCGGCAGGCGGTCAGCGACACGAACGGCCACGAGCTCCTTCACGTTCTCCACCAGTTCGCGGTGGACCCGCTCGGTGGCGGCACGCGCGAGACGTGCCGGCCCCTTGGGCAGCGGCGCGCTGAACAGCTCGGAAGCCATATGCAGGGCGCGTTCCTCGATGGAGAGCGGGCGGTCAGGGTCGCCGGCATCCTCGGAGAGTTCGCGGAGCAGGGTCCAGTGCTCGCGGAAGGCCTCGGTGCTGACCGCGCGCACGGTCCAGGGGACATCGCGCACCGCGGAGACCGCGTCCGGCGTGCTGGTGAGTGCTCTCAGGCTGGCCTCGGGAATGGTGACCACAGTGCAGGCGTCCGCGCGTCCGTCCGGATGGCGCGTCTGGTATTCGAGGCCCTGACGCAGGAAGAGCACGCTGTTCGCGTCTGCGATGTGCTCGCGGCCGCGGGCCTGGTAGCCGAAGAGCCCAGTGCGGACGATACAGAGCTGCGCACCGTCGACGATCTCGATGTTGCCCTGGCCGTCGCGCCCCGAGCAGTGGAACTCGCGGACGCCGATCGCGGCACCCTCGAAGATCGCTTGCTCGCGGTGGTGTTCGATCGCCGCCGACATCGCCTCTGCTCCTCGGGTAAGTCCCCCAGTCTGACACGCATCGAGGGCGCACCGGCTGTCGGTTTCTTGCGCGGACTAGCGGAACGCCAACCACACTGCGCCTCACGACAGGCCGAACGGCACCAGTCGCCTTCGCTATGCTCCCCGCCATGTCAGCGATGACCGACTCCGACAGCTCCGGCCCGCTCGCGGGCATCCGCGTGATCGAGGTCGCCGACGAATCGGCGGCTTACGGCACTCGCCTGCTCGCCGACCTCGGGGCCGACGTCGTGATCGTCGAACCTGCCGAGGGCGGTCCGGTCAGACAGCTCGCACCGTTCGTCGACAGCGAGCGGGATGTCGAACGCAGCTACGACCACCTGCTACTCAACGCGAACAAACGCTCCGTTCGGCTGGAGCTCAGCAACGCCGAGGGCCAACGACGGTTCCTCGACCTGGTCGCAACGGCGGACGTGCTCGTCGACGCCGGACGGGCGGACCCGCTGCCAGCCGAGCTCACAGACGAGGTGCTTCGCTCCGCGCGGCCGGACCTGGTGCGGGTTTCGGCGCGACCGTACGGCCTCGAAGGGCCGTGGGCGGGACGGACGGGGGATCATCTGACCGCGCTGGCCTCGGGTGGGCTGCTCTGGCTGACCGGGCACCCCGACGACCCACCGACCAATGGGCCGGTCGACTGCGGATTCAAACTCACGGGCCACACGGTCGCGACGGCCTCGATGCTGGGGCTGCACGCGCGCGACCGCGACGGGACGGGTGTTCACCTCCATATCTCGGTGCAGGAGGCGGTGGTCTTCTCGATCACCCAGACCGCGAACCCGAACATGTACACGCAGGGCGGCAAGATCACGCACCGCCCCGGGCTGACGAACGCGATTCAGTGCGGAGACGGCGGATGGGCCGGCGCGAACGTCCGGCCGAACTTCTTCGCCGACTTCCTGCGCCTGATCACCGAGGCGGGCGTCGAGCACGACCTGACCGAGGACGATTGGGACCGTGGCCTGGTCGGGCCCAGCTCGCTCGAAAACCTGAACATCCAGCTTGCGCGCGAGTACGCGCAGACGGTCGGTCGCGACCAGTTCGTCGACAACATGCGGGCCGCCGGACAGGTGGTCATGCCGAACTACAACCTCGAGGACGTCGCGGAGGAGCCTCACTATCGCGAGAACGAGCAGTTCGTGGACGTCGAGCATCCGGCGATCGGCCGGACGTTCAGCATCCCGAAGAGCCCGATGGGCAACTTCGGCGTTCCGGTGCCGCTTCGGGCCGCGCCGATCGTCGGGAGCGACGACGCACTCCTCGAGGCGGTGCCGGCGCACGAGAAGCGGGAAGCGGCGCCGCTGACGACCGACGCTTCGCGACTGCTCGATGGGCTGCGCGTCGTCGAGCTGACATGGGTCCTCGCGGGGCCGATCTCGGGACGGATGCTCTCGAACCACGGCGCCGAGGTGATCCGCGTGGAGTCACGGGTGCGACCAGACTCGCTGCGCAACGCGGTGCTGGCGGACGGGACGCGGGATCCGGACCTGCCGGGGCTGTGGAACTGCGTCAACACCGGGAAGCAGTCGCTCACCCTCGATCTGACAACGGCACGCGGGAAGGAGTTGCTGCGCGACGTGATGGCGACAGCCGACCTGGCGATCAACAACTACGCCCTGGGCTCGTTCGATCGGATGGGGCTCGACTACGCCTCGTTGGCCGAGCGGAACCCGGGACTGGTGATGATCCACATGCCGGGTTGCGGAACGCAGGGGCGTTGGGCGCAGGAGCGGACGCTCGGCAACCTGCTGATGGCCGCCTCCGGCATCAACTCGCTGATGGGATTCGAGGGTCGCGATCCTCGAGGTGTTGGCATCGCCTACCCGGACTTCATCGCGCCGCACATGCTCGTCACGCTCGCGTTGGCCGCGATCCGGGAGCGCGATCGCACCGGACGTGGGAAGGAGATCACGATCGATCAGCTCGGCGCGACGATGTCGCTCCTCGGTTCGGCGTGGATGCGCTACGCCGAAGAGGGCACGCTGGCGCCGAAGCCCGGGAACCGCAGCTCGAACGCCGCGCCGCACGGCGTGTTCCCGACCACCGGCGATGACCGCTGGATCGCGATCGCCGCGCATAGCGACGAGCAGTGGCGCGCCCTCGTGGCCGCGATGGGACAGCCAGAACTCGGCGACGATCCGAGGTTCGCGACGTTCGAGACGCGGAAGGCGAACGAGGACGACCTCGAGACCTTGATCGCGAAGGCGACGGGAGACGACGACCGCTGGGAGCTGGCGGAACGACTGCAGGCGGCCGGGGTACCGGCGGCCGCGGTGGAGGATCTGAAGGATCTCGTCACGGAAGACCAGCAGCTCGAGGGAGTGGAGCACTACCAGGTGACCAGGCAGCCGACCGCGCCTGACCTCGAGATCCTCGTCGACGCGGAGCCGATACGCGTCGTCGGTGGCGAGCACATCCTCGAGCGGTCGCCGGCGATCGGAGAGCACAGCGAGCACGTCCTGCGCGAGGTCCTCGGGCTGTCGATGGACGAGTTCAACGAGCTCGTCGTTGACGGGGTCGTGAACTAGCCCGCGACCGGTTGTGACCACGGTCGCATGCGCGAATGGCCTCGGAGCTATGGTTCGCCCAGCAGCAGAAGCGGGGTAACGATGGCAGGCGAGATTTCGGCGGCGGACAACTACGAGCGGAAGCGAATCGCGGTGCTCGACTCGGAGATCGCGTACGCCGACACCGGCGAGGGCGACTCGATCGTGTTCCTGCACGGGAACCCGACCTCCTCGTACCTGTGGCGGAACATCATTCCGTCGGTCGAATCGATGGGGCGCTGTCTCGCGCCGGATCTGATCGGGATGGGCGAGTCCGGCAAGGAGCCGAAGGGGTCGTACCGGCTCGCCGATCACATTCGGTACATCGATGCGTGGTTGGACGCCGTCGACGTCGGCGATCGGGTGACGTTCGTGATCCACGACTGGGGATCGGCGCTCGGGTTCCACTGGGCCTCGAAGCACCCCGATCGGGTCAAGGGCATCGCCTACATGGAGTCGATCGTGCAATCGATGGGGCCTGAGCCGACGACGATCTTCGCGCTCGCGCGCACGCCCGAGGGCGAACGGCAAATCCTCGAGGAGAACTTCTTCGTCGAGGGGATTCTCGGGAACACCGTGCAGTCCCAGGAAGCGATGGACGTCTACCGGAAGCCGTACCTCGAGCCGGGCGCGTCGCGGATGCCGACGTTGCAGTGGCCTCGCGAGATTCCGTTCGACAGCGGACCGGCGGACAACGTCGCGCTGATCGATGAGTACGCCACGTGGTTGCGAACTTCAGAGGTCCCCAAGCTGTTCGTGAACGCGGAGCCGGGCGCGATCCTCGTGGACGAGCGGCGCGAGTTCGTGCGGTCGTTCCCGAACCAGACCGAGGTGACGGTCGCGGGCCGGCACTACATCCAGGAGGAGTCGCCCGCGGAGATTGGGGCCGCCCTCGCGGAGTGGTACGGGCAGCTCTAGCGGAGGGCACTTGGGTCGCCGCTAGACTGAGGTGCGCCGGCGGAGGCTGCGATGACCAAGGTGCGCGACCTCGATCAGTTGCTTGATGTGGCCGCTCGTCTCTTCGGCGTGCATGGCTACGAGGCGACGACGCTGGAGCAGATCGCGCAGGAGCTGGGGATCCTCAAAGGGAGCCTCTATCACTACATCTCGAGCAAGGCTGAGCTGCTCGACCTGATCAACCGACGGCGGTTGCAGCAGCTGATCGCCGAGGCCGAGTCGATCGATGGCCTCGATCTCCCCGCCGACGCGAAGCTGGAGCGCGTGCTGCGAGCGCACCTCGCCACGCTCGATCAGTCGTACCCGGAGTCGTCGCAGTGGTTCGTGGAGCCGGCGCCACCTCGAGGCGGCGCGAGCGATGCAGAACGGGCGGCCGACGCGCCGAACCGCGACTATGAACGACTCGTGGGCCGGATCATTGCCGAGGGCATGGCCACCGGCGTCTTCCGCTCGGACCTCGATACCCAGGTGGCGGCTCTAACCTTGCTCGGTAGCTGCAACTGGCTGACCCGCTGGTATCGCCGTGGTGGCCGGCTGTCGATCGAAGAGATCGGCGACACGATCATTCGCCTGTCGCTCGACGGGCTCTCCGTGGGCGGCGCGGTTCGCGAGGTCCCGACGGCGAACCTCGTCGAGCGCAACTAGCCTTCGTTTGCGGGGCCGCGCGCGCCACTGGTAGTTTCACGCGGCTCGCGAAAAACAAACTCGATTCGAAAACGGCCTCGCGAGCGCCTACAGGGCGGCTCGCCGTCGCCGCTCCCGATCCGGAGCCTAGGACGACACGACATGGATTTCCGTTTCACCGACGACCAGGAGGGCTTCCGCCAGGAGGTCAAGAGCTTCATCGCTGAACACGCTCCCGACGGTCGCGTCGGAGCCGGCGACGAGGAGAGCAACGACGCCGGGCACGAACAGGTCCTCCAGTTCCAGAAGGCGATGGCGCAGAAGCGCTGGCTCACCCTGGCGTGGCCGAAAGAGATCGGTGGCCTGGAGGCATCACACTGGCAGCAGATGGTGCTGAACGAGGAGATGGCCTACCAGGGAGCCCCCTCGAGCCAGAACATGGGCACGATGTGGGTCGGCCCGGCGCTGATGCTGGTCGGCTCCGAAGACCAGAAGTCGACTCACCTGCAGCGGATCGCTGACGCCGAGGACGATTCCTGGTGGTGCACGCTCTACTCAGAGCCGGGTGCCGGCAGCGATCTCGCGTCGCTCCAGACGCGCGCCACCCAGGACGGTGACGAGTTCGTGATCAACGGCCAGAAGATCTGGACGTCCGGCGCGCATCGCGCTGACTGGGGTTGGCTCGCGGCGCGCACCGACCCGGACGCGCCGAAGCACCGCGGGATCTCGATGTTCCTGATGGACATGAAGTCGCCGGGTGTCAGCGTGCGGCCGCTGGTCAACATGGCGAACGACCACTCATTCAACGAGGTGTACTTCGAAGACGTGCGGATCCCCGCGCCGAACCTCGTCGGCGAACGCGACCGCGGGTGGTACCACCTCGCCGTCGCGCTCGACTTCGAGCGGTCGAGCATCGCCGGCTTCTCGGGCAGCAAGCGCACCGTCGAGGCCCAGATGGCCTATGCGCAGGACCACCCAGAGGACCTCGAGCGCACGCCGCTCGTACGCCTGGAGTTCGGCGACCGATTCACGGAGATCGAGGTCGGGACGAACCTCGCGTATCGGATCGTGCACCTGCAGACGAGCGGCATCATCGCGAACTACGAGGCGTCAGCCGCGAAGCTGTTCTCCTCGGAGCTCTCGCAGCGAATTGCGGCGACCGGCATGTCGATGCTCGGCCTCTATGGGCAGCTGGACGGGGAGCAGTCGAACGCGAAGCTCGACGGCGGCACCGGGAAGTCCTACCTCCAGAACGTGTCCGCGACGATCGGCGGCGGCACCTCCGAGGTGCAGCGAAACATCATCGCGACACGTGGGCTAGGCCTGCCTCGTGGCTGATGATTCGGCTACGCCGGTGGGAGGTTAGGAATCGGGCTCCGCCGGTGGGGTTAGCCGCGATAGCGGGCGGGATTCTCCGGCGGCCATCAAACGGGGTCGAAGACCCCTCAGCACTATCTATCGCCATGGTCGGTGACCGGCCACGCGAGTGAGGGAGTAGCAGTGAGCGAACGAACGATCCGCGGCAAGACCGCAGTAGCCGGCCTGGGAGAGACGACCTACTACAAGCGCGCGCAGGCGCCCGACCCCGAATTCAAGATGGGCGTCGAGGCCGTCCTGCTCGCGGCGGAAGACGCCGGCATCGATGTCCGCGAGATCGACGGCTTTGCGTCGTACTCGAATGACCGCAACTCACCGGAGCGGATCGCGAGTGCCCTCGGGATTCCGCACTACGGCTTCAGCAACATGTTCTGGGGCGGCGGCGGTGGCGGAGGGTCGGGAGCGATGGCGAACGCTGTCGCAGCGATCGCGGCCGGCTACTCCGACGTCGTCGTCGTCTACCGCGCGCTCGCGCAGGGCCAGTTCGGCCGCTTCGGTCAGGGCGCGGCCGTGCCGAAGGTCACCGGCCAGGGGGCGTTCACCGCGCCGTACGGCTTGATGTCCCCGGCACAGACATTCGCGATGCGCGTCCAGCGCTTCATGCACGAGCACGGCGTCAGCCAGGACGTGCTGCGCGCGATCTCGCTGACCAGCTACGCGCACGCGCAGAACAACCCGCGCGCGGTGATGCAGGGCCGCGAGCTCACCGAGGAGATCTACGAGAACTCTCGCTGGATCGTGGAACCGTTCCACCTCTTCGACTGCTGCATGGAGAACGACGGCGCGGCAGCCGTGATCGTCGTCTCCGCCGAGCGGGCGAAGGACTTGAAGCAGAAGCCGGCGTACATCCTCGGTGCGGCGCAGGGCTCGTTCCTGCGGCAGGGCGCCAGCGCGCACAACGCCCCGGACTACGCCACGTCGAACTTCAAGACGGTCGCTCCGAAGCTCTACGCGCAGGCGGGCGTCGGTCCGAAGGACGTCGACGTCCTCCAGAGCTACGAGAACTTCACCGGCGGCGTGCTGATGAGCATGGTCGAGCATGGCTTCTGCGAGCCCGACGAGTGCAACGAGTTCTTCACCACGGAGAACTTCCGCGCGCCCGACGGCAAGCTCCCGCTCAACACGAGCGGCGGCAACCTCGCCGAGTGCTACATGCACGGCCTGGAGCTGATCACCGAGGCGGTGAAGCAGATCCGAGGTACCTCGCCGAACCAGGTCGAGAAGGTCGACGTCTCGATGGTCACCTCGGGACCGATGGTCCAGCCGGTGTCCTCGATGATCCTCGCCAGCGAGCCGAGCTAAGGGGCGTACTGATGACGACTGAACAGAAGTACGCGCTCCCCGAGGGCTTGCCCGCTCCGGCGCCGGATGTCGACGGCCTCGGTGCTGAGTTCTGGGACGCGACGAAAGAGCACAAGCTGCTCGTGCAGCGTTGCAACGCCTGCCAGGGCTGGCAGTGGGGTCCCGAGCACATCTGCTACCAGTGCCACTCCTGGGACCTCGGTTACGAGGAAGTCGCGCCAACCGGCGTCGTCTACAGCTGGGAGCGGGTCTGGTACCCGGTCCACCCGGCACTGGCGATGGGCCTGCCGTACATGACGGTGCTGATCGAGCTGCCGCAGGCGGGCAACGTCCGCATGGTCGGCAACCTCGTCGGCCAGGACCCGGAGGCCGAGATCAAGATCGGCCAGGCGGTGAAAGCCGTCTTCGAGGACCACGGCGAAGGCGAAGACGCCTACACCCTGGTCCAGTGGGAGCCGGCGTAGCGAGCTCCGAACGCGAATCGAACAACAACCCCGTCGCTGACGCGACGGGGTTGTTTCGTGTCAAGGGGAGACGCCTAGGGGCTGGGGTCGCGGTGCCCCCTCGATCTCCCCGAGTCGGCTGCGGCTCTGGCGACCGACGCTGAGCACATGGGCACCTCACTGGCCACTCGGCTGATCTCGCTCGGAGCTGTCGCGCTCGTCGCCGTATCTGTTGCGTGTGGCAGCTCGACCAGCGACGCGTCAACACGGGTGCCCACTGCGACCGCGCAACCGGTGGAGCTGCGATCGTTCTCGTACGAACTCTCGATCGTGCTGACCGGCGGAGCGAGCCCGTTCGCGTTCGAGCAGCACGGGGACGTGCAACTGCCGGACCGCGAGCAGGCGACCCAGACCTACGAGGTCTCATGGGTGACAAGCGCAAGCGACCGAATCACGGTGGGCGACCGGGTCTGGTTCCGCGGCGATCTGCCGTGGATCGATCTCGGCGCATCGCCGCTGGGAGTGATCGGTCAGGGCAGCACCACCGCGGCGAAACTCCGGGAACTGGCTGGCGTCGCTGACCACCTGGATGGCAGCTCGGCGACCCGCTACGACCTGACCGCGGCGGAGTTCGTAGCACTCGCGGGAACGCCCGCTGGCGAGTTCAGCGAGGGGACGACGGCTTCGATCTGGCTGTCGGACGACCTTGGAATCCCGCTCCGAATGGAGATGGCTGCCGACGAGGACGGCGCCACGCTCTCGCTGCTGCTGACGATTGCTGACATCAACTCCGATCGAATCGCCATCGAGGCACCGCCGGCTGCTCAAGCGGCGGCAGCGAACGGATCGGACCGATGAGCCGCCTCATCCTCGCGACCCTCGCCGCGCTGATCCTCGTCGGCCTCTTCGCGTCGGCAACCGTCGCGAACGCGGACGGCCACGATGATGCCGAGGTCGAGTGCGTGGTCGCGGGCTCGACCGTCGTCGACTGCGAGGACGAAGGCATCAACGACGAGCACGGTGAGAATTGCGAGGTCGTCCATTACCACGGCGACCTCAACGGGGTCGGCGATCCGGACGAGTACGGCTGCGGGCATGGCGAGGTCACCGAACAGGCGGTCGAGGACGAAGAGGACGACAGCGGTTTCCTGAACACCGTCTACGACTGGTTCGACGTCGCCATCCAGGGCCTGACCACCGGCTTCTCGCCCAAGAGCGTCCAGGAGTCCGTCGAGATCGTCGAGGACGCGGCGCCGAGCATTGCCGAGAACGCCGAAAACGCCGAGGAGTACTTCGAGGCCTACCCCGACGCGCCCGACCGCGACCGCTACACACTCGAAGATGAGACCGAGGATCACGGCTGGCTCTACAACGCCTTCTGGGGCCTCTTCGAGTAGGCCTCTTCGAGGCCGTCCTGACGCTTCGCGCCTTCTCACGACGATGGCAACGATCAGGAGAGGCCCGGCATGCAGAGCCCGGCCGTTGCTGTCAGCTACTCCATCACGCGCAGGGTCGACGGGATGTTCATCCGCGACAGCTTGCGGAAGGTGAGCAGCGGGGCAGCGGCCACCGCGACGATCCCGAGGGCGAGCACCATCGCGAGTGAGCCAAAGGAGAGCGTCGATTCGAGCGTGATGTCCGGGAGTGTTTGCGGCAGCAGCACCTCAACCGTCCACACGAGCATCAGGTAGCCGCCCCCCAGTCCGAGGACTGTTCCCAGCACGCCGATCACGAAGCTCTCGACCACCGCCATGCGCAGCACGGTACGCAGCGGAATCCCGAATGCCAGCATCGTTGCGTTCTCTCGGGCCCGTTCATCGTCGCTGATGCTCGCGGCGTTGAACGCGATCAGCACCGCCAGGAGCAGCGCGGCGCCCTGGATCACCTGGAACACGCCGGTGAACTCGGCCATCGCATCCCGGATCGCATCGGTCGTCGCCGTAACGCCCTGGACCGAGGCAATTCCGACGGAGCCGAACAACGCGCGCTGCACACTGCCTTCGTCCTCGCCTGCAGCTGGCCGTGCATAGAACAGGTTGGTCGTGCCGTTAAGACCAACGAGGTCCGCCTGCTCGACGTCGAGGTACGCGACGAACCGGAACGGGTGCGGGTGAATACCAACGACCGGCAACTCGGTTTCGACGAGTTCGAAGAGGGTCGCATCGGTGCGCCTCGGGTGGCGCAGCGTGACGCGGTCCCCAGCTCCGACGCCCAGATCGCCCGCCGCGCCGCTCGAGAGGACGATGCCGGGCTCGCTCGACGCGATACCGCCATCAATCACGGTTGGTCGCCAGAGCTCACTCTCCGGATCGACGAACGACAGGAACAGGTCGATGTCGTCGTCCGGGTCCGGCGCGACCAACGACGCGCCCGCCACCTGGAGCACCGGCTCAACCTCAGTGAGAGTGGGCGACTCGAGCACCAGCGACGCGGCCTCCGAATCGACTGGATAGAACTGATCGAGCGTGATCTCGATGCGGTCCGGTGCGCCGGTCAGCAGCTCTTCGTCGCTGCGGTCGATGGTGCGGAACAGGGAGTCGAGAATCCCCACGATGCCGACGAGTACCGAAAGCACGGCCGCGACACCGAGAATGGTGAGGAACGCACGCCGCGGCGAGCGGAGCAGATTCCGGAACGGTAGTTGGGCGAATGTGTCGCCGGGAAGTGGCACACGCCGCAGCGCCGCGACGAAGCGGTTCCCTCGGGCAGCAAGGTGCGTCGGCTTGATCGCGTCGACCGGGTGCACGCGGACCGCCCGCAGCACCGGGTACATGATGGCGAGCAGCGGAACCGCCAGCCCGATCAGCGCGACAGTCGCGAAGAGCTGGAACTGGAATGGTGCCTCGAACACCGGGAGCGCCGGCTGGACCTCCTGCAGCAGTCCCTGCATGGCTTGCGCGATCAGGACGCCGACGATGACCCCAAACAGGACTCCGAGCAGCGCGATCTGGATGCCGAACAGCAACGGTCGCATCGCGATCGATCGCGGTGAGATTCCGATCGCCATCGCAATGCCGATCTCGCGGCGCTGGGCCTCGATCATGCGGGTGGTGAGGTTGAACGCGGCGAACACGGCGCCGCCGAAGATGGCGATCGCGAACACGTTGTAGAACTGCTGGTCGCCCTCGGGATCCTCGGTGATGATCCGGAACGAGGGGTCGTCGAGCGGCTCCTGGATCGTCGCCCCGACGTCCCGCAAGGTGGCGGCGAGTTCCGAGGCGGCCAACTCGTGATCGGCATCAGCGGTCAACAGCAGCACGAGGTCGTTCACCGCATTCGGCTGGCCGGAAAGACGCTGCGCGGTTTCGATCGAGGTGAACAGCCCGGCGAACGTGGACTGAGCGAGGAAGCCGCCGCCCTCGGTGATGACCGTGAAGTATTCCGGCGTCGACGCGTGCCCCACGTAGCGGATCGGCCGTTCGCCGGCGATCAGCAGCTCGCCTTCGACCGGAAGGGCGTAGTGATCGGCGAAGTTCAACTCGAGGAGCGCCACGTCCTCGTCGACGTCCGCTTCGGCAAGGTCGCGCCCCTGCAAGGCGAGCACGCGGTTCACCTCGGGACCGCCGCCGGTGAGGTCGATACCGACGATCTGGCCGGTCACCAGGATGGTCTCGTCGTCAGTCGAGGCGTCGATCTGGGTCGGGACGAGCAGGCGCTCTTCAGCCGCTTCGATCCAACCGCGCGCCTCGAGGTCGTCGAGCGCGGCGGTCAGCGAGCCCGCCTCGACAAAGCTCCCAGCGGGCAGGCGGGCGCGCAGGTCGTACATCCGCGTCAGCTCGAAGCTGCGCTCGGCGGCATCGACTCGCCAGACCGTGAGGCTGGACAGGCCGGCATAGCTGCCCGTGCCGAGCGCAATCACGAGGGCGATCGCGGCCACCTGCACCCACCGCGATCGGAGATCGCGCCAAGACCAGCGGAGCCAGAGGCGGAACATCGCTCCGCCTACCAGTGCAGGTCGCTGATCGGCACGCGGCCGCCTTCGGGCGGACCGTCACTCACGATGCTGCCGCTGCTCAGCTCGATGACCCGGTCGGCGACACGCGATATCTCGCGGTTGTGGGTCACCACCAGCACCACGCGGCCGGGGCCGGCTTCGGCACGCAGCAGTTCGAGGATCTGGGTCCCCGTCCGGAAATCGAGTTCTCCGGTCGGCTCGTCAGCGAGCAGAACCGGATTGTCGGTCGCGAGCGCCCGAGCGACCGCCACCCGCTGCTGTTCGCCACCCGAGAGCTGGTGCGGGAAATGATCGATGCGGTCGCCGAGTCCGACGTCTGTCAGCACGGCGGCGGCCTGGGAGCGGTCGCGACGGCCGGAGGCGTCGATACCGAACTCCACGTTCTCCCGCGCGGTAAGGCCGGGGAACAGGTTGAAGCTCTGGAAGATGAAGGAGACGGTGCGCCGCCTGAAGGCGAACAGGTCACCTCGGGAGGCATTGCTGATGTCCTGTCCACCGACGACGACCGAGCCCTCGGTCGCGGTGTCCAACGCGCCGATCATGTTGAGCAGCGTGGTCTTACCGCACCCAGACGGACCGAGGACAACGACGAACTCGCCCCCGTCGACGGTCAGATCGACCCCGGCTAGCGCGGTCACGGTGGCCGGACCAACCTCGTAGCGTTTCGCGACGCCGGTCAGGTTGATCAGCGACCCGGAAGCAGCCCCGGCTCCCGCTCCGGATACGGCTGTAGTCGACTCTCGGACCATGGTTCGCCTCCCTCGCTAGGCTGACCGTTGCCTTGATGCCAGGCCAGTGACCCACATCCCCCGTGCCGTAGGCCGTTCGGCACCCCGCCCGACGCGGACCCGGGTCAGCGGGGGTAGCGATCGTTCCCGATGATGGCACGCAGCTGGCTGAGGTGAGCGCCGTCGTGGATTCGTTGGAAGGCGAACCAGGCACGGGCCGGCAGCTCGCCGAAGTACATGTGCGGAAACGTCCGGTCGAGATCCGGATCGGCCGGTAGCCGACCCGGGAGCGCCGCGAACGAGATCGCATCGTCACGAAGCGCCGCTCGGAGCAGCTCGAACGAGCCATCGAACTCCGGAGTCACTTCATGAGCCGTCAGGTCACCGGGGCTGTCATAGGGGGTGTCCGCTCCAGGGACTCGCCCGGCCGCGAGCTCCTCGATGATCGATATGACCCCGGCAGACGACGGCAACAGGTGACGCACGGTCTCGGCAATCGACCAATCGCCCGCCTCCGGTTTCCAGGCCGCTTGCTCATCGGAAACTCCCGAAATCGAGCTGAGGACGTCGAGGCGGATTCTGACCACCTCGGGCCAGAGCGCTGACCAATCCTCGCTACCGGCGCGGCTCAGGAGCCGCTCACGGACGGTCGTTTGCCAGTCGTTCGGCCGCGGTGTCGTCGTCATGACCACGATCTCGCGCCGAACGACCCTATTCGTCAACTCTGGTCCGAAACTTCAGTCTGAGCAGACGCGTCTATTGGGTCGTAGATCAATTCAGGAACTCCACGAGAGCGTTGCTCGTCGTACTGTCGATAGGGCGTGAGGTGGAGCGACGGAAGGACCCGGCGTGACCGTGGCCGAACCTGAGGGATCATCAATTCCCCGACCAAGACTCGAGGCGACGCGGGACGCGATCCGACGGATCGTGGGGCCCACCTTCTTCATCCTCGCGGTGGCGACGCTGGTCGCGTTCGCTGGCGTCGGGGGCTATGTCGCGCGGGCAGACGAGGTCGACCGACTTGACCGACAATTCACCGCGCTGACGACGGAGGTCGGCGAGAGCAACGACTTCGTCGGAACCGCGACCGACCGGATCGTCGAACTGTCAGACGAGAACCAGCAGCTCGCCGCGGATCTCGACGCCAGCAACGACCTGGCCCAGGATCTGGCCGCCCGACTCGCGAGCGTGGAAGCTGCGGTGCAGAGCACGGTGGACCTCGAAACGAGCCTGGAGGCGCTGCTCAGTGAGCGCGATCAGCTCCGCGATGACCTGTCCGAAGTGCGCAGCGCCCTGGACATCCAGGCAGATCGACTAACCGAGCTGAAAACAGTCGAGTCGTTCGGTCCGATCGGCAATCCGCTGCTGTTCGACGAGTCCACGGACGCCTGGGTCACTCAACCGGTCTGCACCGGCAGCATGGAACCGACAATTGGGTGCGAGGACCTGCTCGTGGTCTACCGGCCGACCGTGACCGATCTCGATGTCGGCGACATCATCATCTTCCAGCGGCCCGGCCTGAACTGTCAGGGCTTCGTGCCCGGATCGTTCCTGCTGCATCGGATCACGCGCGTCGTGAGTTCGCCGACGGATGGACTGATGTTCGAGACCCGCGGCGACGCGAACATCTCCGTCGATCCGTGTCGCGCGCCGGTATCGAGTGTGACCGGCAAAGTGCTGGCGATCATCCAGAACTCGAGGTTGCCGGGATAACGAACCACACCAGGCAGCGAGTTCCAGTTACGCGTCAAGATCACGTCTCGTTATGTCGTATTATGACATTTCGAATATGGTATGATTCTCCTACGAAATACTGTCCAGCCCTGTTCCCTGTCGGCGATCCGCCTCGGATCTCCACCTCGCGGACGCTGTTCTACAGCGTCGCTGCCTCCGGACGTCGCACCTCGTTGCGGCCTCTTGAGCCACTCGCGGTGGAGGCCCTTGCACCCCCGACACTAACCAGAGCAGACCGAGGGATTGAAGGACGATGACTCAGAAGACCTCCTTCGATACGGGCGGCGGCGAGCTCGAAGAGCTGCTGAGCCGGCGCTCGCGTGATCAGGCCGTAATCGCGGAAGCGCGCAAGGTGGCCGAGCAGGCCGGTATCGACGATCCGGTTCGCCAGTACCTGAACCGCATCGGTCAGGTCGCGTTGCTGACCGCCGCCGACGAGCGGCGCCTCGCGCGGCACATGGAAGAGTGGCTGCACCTCGAGGCGACCGAGGAAGAGGTGCGCGAGGCCGAAGGCCGCGACCCGACGCCCGGCGAGGTGCTGGTCCAGCTCTTCCGTCAATTCCGCCAGGAGCGCGACACGTACCGCTCGGTGAGCCGCTTCCTGGAGCTGCCGCGTCAGTCCGCGAAGGACCGCATCCAGGACGAGCAATTCCGCAAGTGCGTCGACGTCGTCCTGGACGAAGGCGCGCAGGCAGCGCTGATGAAGGACATGGGCTGGGACGAGGCCCGGACCAAGGAAGCCCTCTACAAGATCTCGATCCTGACCAACATCATCCGGCCCGAACATTTCGACTGGGCGACCGATGTTGTCGGGACCGAAGCCAAGGTGCTCTCGCCACCGGCCGACCTCGCCGGGAAGCTGCAGGAGGCTCACGGGCCGACGCTGCGCTTCTACTTCGAGAAGATGCGCTACGACGGTGAGCGCTCGAAGCGACACCTGACCGAAGCGAACCTCCGGCTAGTCGTCGCTGTCGCGAAGAAGTACCTCGGGCGAGGGCTCTCCCTGCTGGACCTGATCCAGGAGGGGAACATCGGCCTGATGCGCGGTGTCGAGAAGTTCGACTATCGCCGTGGCTTCAAGTTCTCGACATACGCCACGTGGTGGATTCGCCAGGGCATTACCCGTGCCCTCGCGGATCAGGCACGCACGATCCGTATCCCCGTCCACATGGTCGAGGTGATCAACAAGATGGTGCGCGTCTCCCGTCGGCTCCAGCAGGAGCTGGGCCGCGAGCCGACACCGGAGGAGATCGGCAAGGAGCTGGAGCTCCCGGCGCTTCGTGTGCAGGAACTGCGCAAGATCGCGCAGGAGACCGTCTCGCTCGACACTCCGGTCGGCGAAGACGAGGACTCCGATCTCGCTGACTTCGTGCCGGACGAGACCGCCGAGCTGCCATTCGACCAGGCCTCGTACCAGCTGTTCCGGCAGCAGGTCGCGGACGTGCTGTCCTCGCTCACGCCGCGCGAGCGGCGTGTGCTGGAGCTGCGCTTCGGCCTCGAAGACGGCAAGGCGCGGACCCTCGAGGAGGTCGGTCGCGAGTTCAGCGTGACCCGGGAGCGCATCCGCCAGATCGAAGGGAAGGCGCTGCGTAAGCTCCGCAGCCCCACGCGATCACGGCAGCTGCGGGACTACCTCTCGTAGCAGCGGCTCACGCCATCAAATCCAACAGGCCGCCTTCGGGCGGCCTGTTTCGTGTCCGCCGGTCAGGCATCGAGCAGCGGAATCTCCTCGTGCACCCAGACGCCACGCTGGGTGACTCGGCAGCGGAACGCGTAGGCGCGCACCCCCACGGACCGCGCTTCCGCCAATGTTTCGACGAACAGCGAGTCGATGTCGGCGAGCGGCCGGAACGCGCGCGCGTCGCCACGTTGTCCGACGAAACAGATGGCGGCCTGCTCGCCGGACTTCACGAGATCGATCAGCGTCCGGAGGTGGCGTGTCCCTCGTGCCGTCGCCGGGTCCGGGAAGCGCAGCTCACCGTTTCGCGCCAGCGTGGTGCACTTCACTTCCATCCACAGGCGCCGCTCCCCCCGTCTGAGCAGCAGGTCGAGGCGTCCGCCGTCGACCGGCGGCTCGCGTCGTTCGAGGCGCCAACCGCGGAATCGAGGCATCCGTCGTCCCTCGATCGCCTCCGCGATCACGTGTGCGGAGACGTTCGCGTCCAGGGCCACCCAGCGTCCCCACTGACGCGCAAGCACCAGGTGATACGGCAGCTTGCCGCCAGGATTCGGTGCAGGGATAACGCGGACCTCCGCGCCGGGGACCAGGATCGACCGCAGGTTCCCTGTGTTACCGAGGTAGGCCCCGACGGGTCTCGCTGGGCCATCCTCGATGCGAACGCGCACGGTGAAGCGGTTCGGCTGATCGACCACCCGGGCAGCGAGCAGCGGCTGGCGGTGTAGCATCGGCCCCCTTCGGAAAGGCGCGGCACCGGACGAGGAGCGAGCGTGGCAGATCGGGTCAGCGTGCGCGACGTAGCGTCGAGCGATCTCGAGGTCTGTGCGCGGTTGCTCGCCGCGCGCCACCAGCGCGACCGCCAGCGGACGTCGCTGCTACCCGACGCCTTCGAGGATGAAGCTCGTTGCCTTGAGCTCCTCGGAACGCTGCTGGCCGAGCCACTCGCGAACGGCGCAGTCGCTGAGGTCCACGGCGAGGTCGTCGCGTTCGCATTCGGACAGCGGGCCCTGCACGCCGCCGATCACTGGCTCGCGCAGTACTTCCCGCCTCGGTCGATCGGGATTCCGTTTCACGGCCATGCGGCGTCCGATTCGATCGAGACCGCCACGGCCTACCGCGCGCTTTACGGATACCTCTCGGACGACTGGGTCGCGGGGGGATTCTTCAACCACCGCGTCGACTTCCTTGCGGGCGACGATGAACAACGTGAGCTGTGGTTTCGCCTCGGGTTCGGGGCGATCACGACCTACGCCGGACGTGACGTGTCACCGATCGAGTCGGGTGCCCTCGCGGCCGGAATCGAGATCCGGCGAGCGACGCCTGAAGACCATGCGGAGGTCGATCGCCTCGAATCGGTAAACGGACGCTTCCACAACGCTGGGCCGGTGTTCTGGCCTTACCTCTGGGACGACGTGCGCGAGTCCGCGAGCGGGCTCAGCAAGTACGCCCTCGAACGCGACCGACATGGCATCTTCCTCGCGACCCGAACATCAGCTGCCGGCCGGCCGGAGACGCTCGGCATGCAGATGCTGTTCTCGGGCATGGCCTTCGGCTCAGCGGTCGCCACTCCTGAGCGAGCGGCCTACCTCTTTCACGGGATCGTCGATCCCGATCTGCGCGGAGGCGGGGTCGGCAGCGCCCTCCTCGAACATTCGCTCGACTGGGCGCGGGACTCCGGGCACGAGTACGTCACGCTGCACTACGCCTCGATGAATCCGCTTGGCGGTCCGTTCTGGGAGAGCCGGGGGTTCGACGCGATCACGTACAGCGCGGAGCGCCGGATCGACGAGCGCGTAGCCTGGGCCCGGCCTCAAGATTGATGGTTCTCACAACCGCGGACGTCGGGCGCTCGCATTCGTGATCGACCGCCAGCACGCAGGTGATCCGCCCGGTACCATGAGGCGCGCGCGGGTGGTCGTAGACGCTGTATGTCCCGACGCGCCGGCTTATCTCAAGACCCAACGGAGGGACCTCGAACGATGAAAGCAGCGGTGCTGAACGCCCCACAGACCCCACTCGAAATGGTCGATCTCACGCTCGAAGATCCGGGCCCGGGCGAGGCGCTCGTACGCGTCGTCACCGCCGGGGTCTGCCACTCCGACCTTCACTTCATCGAGGGCACCTACCCCGGCCGGTACCCGATGGTCCTCGGCCACGAGGTCGCCGGCATCGTTGAGGCCCTCGGCCCCGGCGTGACCAACGTCGCCAAAGGCGACCGCGTCATCATGGGCTTCGTGCAGCCATGCGGGCACTGCAACTACTGCGACTCCGGTCGCCCGAACCTCTGCAGCACGCCGACGACCCCGCGGCGTCCCGACCAGCCAATTGCGAAGCTGGGCGACCAGCCCGTCTCGCTGATGGCCAACGTCGGTGGTTTCGCCGAGCAGTCCGTGATGCCGGCCTCCGGCCTGCTGAAGATTCCGGACGACATCAGCCTGGATGTCGCGGCGCTCGTCGGTTGCTCGGTGATGACCGGCTACGGCGCGGTCGTGAACACCGCGAAGGTTGATCCGGGTTCGACGGTGGCCGTGATCGGTGCCGGTGGTGTTGGCCTCAACATCATTCAGGCGGCACGACTCGCCGGCGCGAGCCAGATCATTGCTGTCGACATGGTCGAGCACAAGCTCGGGATCGCGAAGGACTTCGGCGCGACGGACACCGTCAACGCCGGCGAGACCGACGCGGTGAAGGCCGTCCAGGAGCTGAGCGGCGGCGGCGTCGACTTCGGTTTCGAGGCGATCGGCCTCAAGGTGACGTCGGAACAGGCCTACGAGATGGCGAAGCGTGGTGGCACCGCGGTCGTCGTCGGCATGGTGCCGCCGATGGACAAGATCGAGGTCTCCGGCATGATCTGGATGCAGGAGAAGACGCTCAAGGGCAGCTTCTACGGCTCCGCCCGGTTCCACACCGACATGCCGCGCATCCTCGACCTCTACAAGCAGGGCAAGCTCGACATCGACGGGCTGGTGACCAAGCGCTACCAGTTCGACGAGATCAACGAGGCCTTCGACACGCTGAAGAGCGGCGAGGTCGCCCGCTCGGTGCTCGCGATCGGCAACGAGTAGCTCGCGTTCCTCGCGACGGACCTCAGCAGCCCCGGCCGCCTGGCCGGGGCTGTTTGCTGTGCGGACGCCCGCTGGTTGACCTGACCCGGAGAGCCGAGACAATCGGCGGGCGCGAATGGAGCCGCAGATGACCCTCACCCGCCCGACCGTCGGCGTCTCGATCCAGGCCTTTGATACGCCCTCATTCGTCGCCCAGATCAAACAGGCCGAGGACGCCCGCATCCCGGTCGCATGGACGACGATCGGCGGCGCGGCCGGTGGCGACCCACTAACCGCTGCAGCGGCGGCGCTCGCCACGACGACGTCGATCGACTTCGGCACCGCGATCATTCCGACGTGGCCTCGACACCCGGTCGTGATCGCGCAACAGGCGCTCGCCCTCGAGCAGATCGCGCCGGGCCGTCTGCACCTCGGGATCGGACCATCGCACGAGCCGGCGATGGCACCGAATTTCGGTGTCGATTGGTCGGCGCCGCTGACCAACCTCCGCGAGTACCTCCAGGTGATCCGCGCCCTCCTCACCGAGGGCTCCGTCGATTTCGAGGGCCGCCACGTCACCGCGAAGGCCCAGATCCGAGGCGCCTTCGACGTCTCGCTGATGGCCTCGGCACTGCGGCCACGCTCATTCGAGGCCTGCGGCGAGCTGGCAGACGGTGCGATCTCGTGGATGTGCCCGAAGCCCTATCTGATCGAGGAGGCGCTCCCCGCAATCGCGCGCGGCGCCGAGAAGGCCGACCGCGAGGCGCCGCCGCTCGTCGCCCACGTGCCGATGCTCGTCACCGACGATCCCGAGGGCGTGCGCAAGCTGATCAGCCAGCTCGGCCGCTATGCACAGGTCCCCTTCTATCGCGCGATGTTCGAGGCCGCCGGGTACCCCGACGCGGCCGACGGTTACTCCGACGAGCTGCTCGCCAATCTCGTGGTCTCCGGTAGTGAACAGGATGTCGCGGAACGGCTCGCTGCGTACGTCGAGGATGGTGCCGGCCATGTGCTCGCCGCGCCCCTCATTGAACCGGACGACCGTGACGCTTCGATCACGCGCGCATTCGCAGCGATCGCGCGTGCCGATGCGCTGATGGGCGGCTAGCGGTGCGGATCCTCGTCGCCTACGACGGCACCGACGGCGCTCGCGAAGCGCTACGGGTTGCACACGGCATCGCCCAGCCGTCGCGCGGCGAGCTGGTGGTCTGTTGGGTGATGAATCCGCGAATCGACGCCGCCGACATCGTCGCGGCGACCACCGACGAAGCGATGAAACAGGTCGAGGCCGACGCCAGCGCGGCGATCGACGAGGCGCTCGCCGGGCTCGAGACAAGCGCGACGGTTCGCATCGAGACCGTCGCCCGCGGCGAGGACGTCGCGGAGCACCTCGCCCGAGTTACCGCTGAGGAGCAGGCGACACTCGTTGCGATTGCGAGCCGGCGAGCGGTGGGGCTGCGCGGCGCCTTGATGGGCAGTGTCGCCCAGGAAGTGCTGCGCCTCAGCCCGTGTCCAGTCGTGATCGTCCGCCCTCCGGATTAGCCCGTCTGCCCCGACCGCGCGAGACGCCTTGACCCGCATGGGATGCAACGCCTGGTGATGGATGAGGGGCAGCCATGGACTGGGAAGAACGAGTCGCTGAGCTGTGGGCGTCGATCGATGCGTACGACGCTGAGCAGTTCGTGGCCGCGATGAACGCGCTCGCCAGCGAGCGTCCCGAGGACGACCCGGTGGCCAGCTTTGAGCGAGCCAGCTCCCTCGACTCGACGGGCCGCTCCGAGCGCGCTGTCCCGCTGTACCGACAAGCGTTGGAACTCGGGCTCGACGGCTCGCGACGGCGGCGTGCCATTATCCAGATGTCCAGCTCACTCAGGAACCTGGGGCGTGCAGCAGAGGCCGCCGAGCTACTCGGCGCGGAGCGCACCGCGCAGCCGGACGAGCTGAGCGGCGCCGTCGACGCGTTCCTCGCACTGGCGCTGGTCGACCTCGGGCGAGAGCGGGAGGCCGCGTCCATCGCGCTGGAAGCGCTCGCGCCGCTGCTACCGAGGTACCAGCGCTCCGTCGGGAACTATGCACGCCTGCTCGTGAACTGATCCCCGTAGCGGGCGGCTACGAGGCGCGCGCCTCTCGCAGCTCACGCCATTCGGCACGCGCGCTCGCAAAGAGCACTCGGACGTCGTGGCGGTTCAGCACGAAGATCAGCACCGCCAGCGCGAGATAGACATAGGTCATCGCCTCTCGGATGCCGTCGAACGGGATGAAGAACTGAACCAGGAACAACCCGAGGAGGCCGATCGCCTCCTGGCGGTTGAGACTCAGACTGACCAGCACCGCCACCGCGAACGCCGACTGGGCCGCGGTGAGCCAGACCTCCTGCTGCTGCCGAGCATCGAGGGGCAGCGCCTCGAGACCGCCACTCGACGCGGAGAACGCAACCGGTAACCCGCCGAGCAGCAACGTCCACTGGTTCACCTTCGACGACAGCAGGGCGCCCATCGCGACCGTCGCGCGCCCTCGGTACGCGAGGATGCCCGCCACCAGGAACTCTGGAGCTTCGGACGCCAGCGGCGCGAGCCACTGCACGAGCAGGAACTCGTCGACTCCCAGTTCGACGCCCGTCTCGATCAGGCCTTCGGCGAACGGTTCAGCCGACAGGAAGATGCCGAGCGCCGCGAACACGAACATCCCGATCAGCACGACGCGCCGCTGCGCGCGAGGTAGGGCGCCAATTGCGCGCGCGGGGCCGACGAGCTCCGGTTCATCGCTCTCAAGTCGCGCGATCACGAGGATGTAGAGCACGAAGATGCTCGTCAGCACCGCGGTGTCGATCAGCGAGATGCTGCCCTTCAGGGGGATCGTCAGGGAGTACAGGGTCGCCGCACCGAGCGCGATCACATCGATCGAGTGACTGCGATCGAGCTTCAAGAACTTGCCGCGTGTCCGGTACCAGAACAACAAGAAGACGAACGACCAGCCGAGGCCGATCAGCAGCCGGTTGCCGCCCGTCATGTTGGCGACGGCGAACGGTGCGAACGACGGGTCGCTACCGGCCTTCCAGGCGAAGGTCATATCGACGGCGTACTCGGGCAAGACGGCGATCAGCGCGATGAACGCCACCGCGAGGGCCTGCGAGATTTCGACCTCTGCCGCCTCGGCGGCCCAGGCCAACAGAAAAGCAGCGGAGACGATCGCCAGCCCAAAGATCGCCGTGTCCGCGACCACACCGAGGTGGATTCCCCCGAGCCGCAGCACGATCGCGGGGAGCTCAAGCGCGCCGATCGCGACGATGATCGGTGCAGCACCAAACGAACGCCGGGACAGGCGGATGGCCTGGGGCTCCTGATCGCTCATTGGCCACCGATCGATCCGTGGCTACGTCGGACTGACATGATGCGTCCATGACGAACGACAGCGGAAGCGACGGACAGTCCCTCGATCAGGCGCGACTCCTCGACCGCGGCGCGCAGGCCGAGATCTATGAGTGGGGCGACGGTCGCGTCCTCCGGCTGATCCCTCAAGGCGACGGCGCTGCCGAGATGCTGGCGCGTGAGGCCTCGGTCATGAGCGCAGCGGCGGCAGCTGGCGTTCCGGTACCGGCGGTGCACGAGCTGGTCACCATCGAGGGACGCCCGGGCCTGGTGATGGACCGGGTGGACGGCGGGCCGATGCTGTCAACGATGCTCGGACGCCCCTGGCGTCTACTGCCACTCGTCGGGCGATTCGGGATGATCCAGGCAGAGATCCATGCCCTTGACGCGCCGGACGAAATCGACAACGTGCAGGACTGGAGCCGCCGTCAGCTGGCAAAGCTCGCGGTGGCCGACGGGGACCTGGGATCGCGCGCGGAAGAAGAACTGGAGCGGCTGCCGACGGGTAGATCGCTGCTCCACGGCGACTACCACCCGCTGAATCTGCTGATGGCAGAGAGCGGTGAGCCGCAGGTGATCGACTGGCCCGCCGCTGCAGCGGGGCCACCGGAGGCCGACGTCGCGCGCACGCTCGTGCTGATCGAGGCAGCCGAGCCACCGAACGGCTCGCCCATCATGCTGAAGCTGCTGGGTGCGTTCCGCACGCGGCTATTCATTCCTCGATATCTGCGGGCCTATGAGCGGGTCCGACCATTGGACCGGGCGCTCGTGGAACGCTGGCGTCTGGTGCGGGCAATCGAACGCCTGGCCGAGGCACCGCCCGGCGAGGAGCGCGCACTGCGCGAGATGATCCAGCGTGCTGCCGCATCCGAAGTCCGCTGACCGCAGGGGAGCAAGCGCACCTCGTACTGTCGGCTCCGGCGATAAACTCCCCATCGAGGGATATCGACTGTGAACCGGAACGACCGTCCCGACTCCGAAGACACCAGCGCCCCCCGCCGAACCTTCGACGGGAAGCTGATCAGCGAACTTCTCCGGATTCTGCCGTATGTCGCAGCGCTGCCGCGTCACCCTCAGTCCGAGCCGGCGGACGAGCGTGATCCAGATGACCCTCGATCGATTCGGGAGCAGCTGGAAGACACGATGCGGCGCCACAATCGCCCGTGGTCGCCAGCTCCCGACACACCGGACGGGCAACGAGGAGCTCTGACCCTCGATCCGGCGATCGACGAGCTGATCCGCGAGTACGACCAGAGCCGGAGCTCCTCGTTCGACGTCCCGGCAGGTTGGACTGCGCTCTGGTGGTGGGCGGCGGTGTTTGGTGTCGAGGACGCGATGGATACCTACCTCGACGAGCGACGGCGCTCGATCCGGATCGACTCTCCGCTGGAGCGCCCCGGCCTCCGAGACGCTGGGGGAGCTCCGGACCTCGGCGCCGATCGCCCAGAGCGGCTCTACGCGATCGTCAACTATTTCGAGCGCGTCGATCCTCAGGTCGCTGTCGGGGCGGCGTATCGAACGCCTCGTGACATCGCGATGCAGCTCCAGTACGGCCAGCGTTTCGAGGGTCTCCAGCGCTGGCTCGGCGATTCGCCGCCCAGCTGGATCGGTGAGATCGACGACGCCGAGCCCCCTGAGCCGGAGTTCGGTGACGCATTGAACGAGCAGCTGGACCAATTCGTCAAAGGCGACACGGCGCTCGGCGATCTCCCAGCCGCCTGGCTCTCGATGTGGCAATGGGCGCACGTGTTCGGGCTTCAGGACCGGTTCGCCGGCTACCTCGACGACCGGCGCCGCGTCCTCGGAGTTCCATTGTTCCCGCGCCCCACCGAGGAGCAGATGTTTGGGCCCGCCGACCGACCCGAGCGGCTCAGCGCGATCATCAATTTCTACGAGGAGATTCTCGAAGCCGACCCGACGCCGACCACTCGAGCGCTCCGCGACTTCACCGTCGGCTCGCTGGCCGAGATGCAGGCCCGTCTCTACGAGGACCTTGAACTCCTCACACGGCCGCTCGATCAGGCTCCCCCGGAGCGACCAGTCGTCGCGCCGCCAACGATGGAGCTCGATCAGCCGGCCGCTGAGGACGACGACGACCCGCTCTCCTCCGATCGCCGCAAGGATGAGCACGACGACGACGATGACGATTCAGACCACTACGACGACGACGATGACGAATCCGGCGCCGTACAGGTCAATCCCGTGAGGCTCGAACTCGACCCCGATCCGCGAGAAGGCCTGGACTCGGCGGTTGACGACTCGGATGGGGGCCGAGTGGTCCTCGATCGGCCCGTCGGGGCTCGACGGCCGCCAAGACCGCTCGGAGCCGGCCAGTGGACCGGACCGCGCGCGCCCGGGTCGCCCTCGTCCCCACCGGCGCCGACGAGCGCGTCGGAGAGCGCCAGCGGCCCAGGCACCGGATCGGGGGACGAAGAATCACCCGGCGAGCCGCGCGTTTCGATGACGAAGACGGACGTCGAGCGCGCCGCAGCGGCGGCGTCGCACCGAGACATGCTGGAGCAATCGCTGGCGGAACCCCAGGAAGAGATCGACTCCGCCGTTGACGACTCGGAACCCACCGGAACGCCCGGGCGTGGCCTCGAAGTCCCGCCGTACCGGCGGAACTCGGACGCCAAACCGGAAACTCTGCCGGGGGATTCAGGCGTCGATGATTCTGATCCGGTCACTCCGCTCGCCGACAGCGGCGGGTCGCTCGGGAGCGACACCGGCCAGGTTGTGATCGAAGTCGCGCACGTGGGCGTCGACGACCAGTTCAACAAAGAGATCGGCGTGGACCACGACATGGAAGTCGCGGGCCCGGGAGGCGATTCGCCTGCGGTGGTGGCCACGGCCAGCGGCGCGCAGGCGAGCGACGATATGCCCTCGGGGTTTGGGGTCGATCTCGACCTGGCGGCCACGAAGCCGGCCGTCGTGTCGTCGAGGCCGAACCTCGGGCGGATCGGCGCGCTGGCAGCGGTGCTCGTCCTCGTAGTGATCGCCGCGCTGATCGCGCTGACTCGAGGCGGCGACGACGCGACCGAGGCCGTCGTCGGCGACCCAGGCTCGGCCGCGGCCTCGCCGACCGCGGCGGCAGCCGCACCCGATGGGCCCACCGAGGCAGCGACCGAAGATCCGGGATTCCAGATCGCACCTGTGGCAAGTCTCGTGATCTGCGCGAGCAATCCGGAGGCCTCGTTCAGCGGGTTCTTGCAGCCCGACGGGACCTACCTCGACGCAGACACCGGCGAGCCGAGAGGGTGTCCGACTGACTAGCGGTCCAGCGCGCTACGATCAGGCGGTGAGCGACACCGTCACGCCTTCCGAGATCGAAACGGCGCGCGAGCGAATCGCGGAGTTCGTGCGGCTCACACCCACGGTCGCCAGCCAGTCGCTGACCGACGTCGCCCAGGTCCCGGTCACACTCAAGCTCGAGAACCTGCAACGCACCGGCTCGTTCAAGGTCCGCGGTGCGAACAACGTGCTGGCCAGCCTCAAACCGGCGCCCACCGGCGTGATCGCCGCGAGCGCTGGGAACCACGCGCAGGCGGTCGCCCTCGCCGCCTCGCAACGGGGGGTCGGGGCGACGGTCGTGATGCCCGAGACCGCCCCCGCCGCCAAGCAGCAGGCCTGCCACAACTACGGTGCGACCATTGAACTGGTCGAGGGCTCGCTCGCAGCCGCCCAGACGCGGGCGCGCACGCTTGCCGAGGAACGCGGGCTCTTCTACATCCCGCCGTACGACGCTCCGGCAATCGTGGCAGGACAGGGCACGCTCGGGCTCGAGTTACTCGACCAAGTGCCGGAGCTCGAGACCGTGATCGTGCCGGCGGGCGGCGGCGGGCTGCTCGCCGGGGTGGCGCTCGCCGTGAAATCGAAGCGGCCGGACGCGCGCGTGATCGGCGTCCAGACCGCAGCGATGAACGGGATCGTCGAGTCCCTGCAGGCGGGAGCGCCGGTCGCCGTTCTGCCGCGCCACACGATCGCCGACGGCGTGGCGGTCGCCGGCCCCTCCGAGCTGACGCTGGCCTTGATCCGCGAACACGTCGATGACGTCGTCGAAGTCAGCGAAGAAGCGATCGCGCGCGCGATCGTCTTTCTCCTCGAACGGGCACGCGTCGTCGCGGAAGGCGCCGGCGCGCTCGCCGTCGCGGCGTTGCTGACGGGAGCCGCGCGGCCGACCGGACCGACCGTCGCGGTGGTCTCCGGCGGGAACATCGACATCAACGTGCTGGACCGCCTGGTCGACCGCGGGCTGGAAGTGGACGGCAGGCGGCAGCGGATCACCGTCGCCACAGCGAACGTGCCAGGCGAGCTGGAGCGGATCAGTGGGGCGATCGGCCGCGCTCGTGCCAACATCATCCACGTCGAGCACGATCTGTCCGCACCCGACCTCCCCGTCGAAGTGGCGCGACTGACGGTGATCCTGGATCTGCCGGAAGCCACCGCGATCGAGCTGGTCCGCGGCGAACTGCTGGCTGACGGGTTCGCCGAGGGCGAGCGGACGGACTTCGAAACGCCGGCCGCCGCCAACTGGCCGAGCTGAGAGCCATCCGAATCGGAGCCCGCGTGCACGACGACCTCAAGGCCAAGATCGATGAGCTGTTCCCCGGCATTCAAGCTGACCTCGAACGGCTCGTGCGGGTGCCTTCGATCAGCCTCGACGGACCCGACACGCCGCCGTTGCGGGCGGCAGCCGACCTCGTCGTCGAGCTGCTGACCGACGCGGGCGCGCCAGCACGCAAGCTCGAGCTGCCGGCTGCGCCGGCAGCCGTGTTCGCCGAAGCGGCCGGTCCGACCGGCGCGCCAACGGTTCTGCTCTACGCGCATTACGACGTGCAACCTCCAGGCAACCTCGACGACTGGAGCGGGGACCCGTTCGAGCCGGTCGAGCGCGACGGTCGTCTCTACGGTCGGGCCGCCTCCGACGACAAATCGGGGATCGCGGCCCACCTGGCCGTGTTGCGTGCCTTCGGCGGCGAACCGCCGGTCAACCTCAAGCTCTTCGTGGAGGGCGAGGAGGAGATCGGGTCGCCGAACTTCGCCGGCTTCCTCGAGGCCTACCGTGATGAGCTCAGAGCTGACGTCATCGTGATCGCGGATTCGGAACACTGGCGCGTCGGGCAGCCGGCGCTGACCACGTCACTGCGGGGCGTGATCGACTGCATCGTCGAACTGCGCGTCCTTGAGGCGGCCGTTCACAGCGGGCAGTTCGGCGGAGCCGCACCAGACGCGCTGTCTTCGATCTCGCGCTTGCTCGCCTCGCTCCACGATGATCAGGGGCGCGCAGCAGTGGACGGGCTGGTCGGGGGCGACGCCGATCCGCTTGACCTGACCGAGACGGAGCTGCGGGAGCACGCCGGTGTACTGGACGGGGTACAACTCGTCGGCGACGGCTCGCTGACGGCACGGATGTGGCGCCGCGCGGCGATCTCGGTGCTCGCGGTCGACGCGCCGCCGATCGATCAGGCGGTGAACGCCCTCGTCCCGGTCGCCCGGGCCAAGGTCAGTGTCCGCCTCGCTCCCGGGCAGGACCCGGCGACGGCGATGGCCGCGCTCACCGCCCACCTCGAAGCGAACGCGCCCTGGGGTGCACGAGTCGAGGTAACCCCAGGGCCGGGCGTCGCTGAGCCATTCGAACTGGACACCTCGGGCCCCGCGTACGACGCGTTCCGGAGCGCCTACCTCGAGGCATGGGGTCGCGAGTCGATCGAGATCGGGATCGGCGGATCGATTCCGCTCGTCGCCGATCTGCAGCAGGCGTTCCCAGAGTCGAGCATCCTGCTGACCGGAGTCGGCGAACCCACGAGCCGCATCCACGGACCGGATGAGAGTCAGAACCTCGAGGAGCTGCGTCGAAATTGCCTCGCGGAGGCGATCGCAGTCCGTTTGATTGGCGCGAGCACCGCCCTCTGAGCCAGGCTGCTCAGCCCTGAGTCGTGAGTCGGTCGCGTGCGACGCGTACCCGCTCGATCAACCGGAGCGACGAGAGCGCTGCCAGGCCCCACAACGCGAGTCGAGGTCGCCGCGCGACTCCGAGCAGCGCGATCGTGAGCAAGCGGCCATCGCGACTACCCAACGGCATGACCAGACGCTGCCAGCCGCTGGCGGCCTCGATGCGCTGGGTCTCGACTGGCGCCACGGCTTCGGCAGCGAGTCGCTCCTTCACCACGCTCGCGGTGACGATGCCATTCGCGGCGATCAAGGCTGCCGCCCAGTCCGTCGTCCGTCCACCTGCGCCACGCGCGAGACCGCCGAGGAGCGCCACGTCCGCCGTCCGATCGAGAGCAAGGTCGAGCAACGCGCCACTCGGACCGGCGGTGCCCTGCGCTCGCGCCACCTCACCATCTACGCCATCGAGCACGGAGCCAGCGTGAACGAACAAGGCGCCGAATCGCGGTAGACGGATGGCGAACGCGAGCGCTCCGACCAACGTTGATGCGAAGGCGATCCAGGACCAATCGTCGGCGCTGCGCGGCCCGTCACCGACCCGAGCGCTGATCAGCCTCGAGACCGGGCGGTTGAGGTAGCGCGACACCGGACCGTCAACGCCGGACACGCCTTTATCGGCCGCGTCCGCTACCGGGTTCTCCATCGTCAGGCTCTCGCTACGCGGTCAGAGGCGCTGACGATGCCTCGATGCATCTCACGCTCGAGAACGCCGCGGACGTGGGCGAGATCCTCAGGCGTATCAACATCGCACCAAAACGATCCGTCGGAACGGATGGCGCGCATCAGGCCCCGCCCGGCCAGGCGCTGCACCGCGCCGGACAGCTCTCCGCCGCCCGTACCGACTTCGCAACGGAGCGCGTCGAACACCGCACGATCGAAGATGAACACCCCGGTATCGACCGCATCGAACGACGCCAGCTGCTTGCCGACCGCACTAATGCGCGAACCATCGAGACGCACCTTGGTCGCCTCGGCGAGGTCGTGCACGTCCCCCAGGTGCTCGTCGACGATGAGTAGGCCTGAGGAAGTCGCGAGCTCCGCCGTCGCGGCCGCGCGGACAAATGCCGGCGGCGTGAGGTGATCGGCCATCAGCACGATCAGACGGTCGCCAACGGTCCGCTCCGCGGCGAGCAACGAAGCCCCGTTGCCTTCGCGCCAACGCTTGCATTCGATCACGTCGACGTCGATCGGCAGACCAGCCGCCACCGCGTCGGCATGCGCACGGACCTCAGCCGCGCGATAGCCCGTCACGACGACCGCCCGCTCAAGGCCCGCATCACAGACGGATTGGAGGGCGCGGGCGAGCAGTGACGCCCCGAGGAGACTCGTCAGCGGCTTCGGCACTCGGGGAGCAGTACCGCCGAGCCGGGTGCCGGCGCCGGCGGCGAGAATGACTGCGGTCGGCTGAACGCGGGGGTGGTCCATCGTCGATCTCCAGGCAGCGGTTCGGGCCCGAGCATGACCTCGCGCACACGGGGCGGCCGAGCTCCGCTCCGATCGAGGCCGACCTCAGAACACGCGCGGGTCGAGCGACGCACGGGCGTTCGTCGGGGCCGGGAACGCGCGGGTCCGGCACCGTCGCGGGCGGGAGCGTAGCAACGCGTCAGCGAACTTGCCACGGCGCACAATCCCGCTCGGCGGCCCTCGATACCGAGCGTCGGGCCGGCTAATCGACCGAGGCGCCCCGTAGGCGGAGCGAGTTCGTCATCACGGAGACCGATGACAACGCCATTGCTGCCGCCGCCACGATCGGATTGAGGAACCCGCGCTCGCCGAAGATCGGCTCGAGCACCCCGGGGACCGAAGCGCCATCGAGCACCTGGTCGAATACGAGGAACCCAACTCCCGCCGCGATCGGAATCAGCACCAGGTTGTAGCCGAACGCCCAGCCGAGGTTCTGCCACATCGTCCGCATCGTTGAACGACTGATCGAGATCGCAGTCGCGATCCGTCCAATGTCCGGCCGCACCAGAGTGACCGGCGCGGCCTCGAGGGCGACGTCGGTTCCCGTGCCGACGGCGATACCAACATCCGCAGCGGCCAGCGCGGGCGCATCATTGATGCCGTCGCCGACCATGGCGACCGTGCCGCCCTCGGACTGGAAGCGGCGGACGAGTTCGGCTTTGTCCTCGGGACGGACCTCGGCGACCACCTCGGAGATGCCAACGCTATGCGCGACGGCGTCCGCCGTCTGCTGCTGGTCACCGGTGAGCATGACGACCCGAACGTCGAGTGAGCGGAGCCGAGCGATGCCGTCCGCAGCGCCCTCGCGGATCTGGTCTGCGACCGTGATCAAACCCGCAGCCTCGCCGTCGATCGCGACGCGGATCGGGGTCTCGCCTCGTTGCCCGGCTGCCTCCGCGAGGCCGTTCAGCAAGTCGCGGGCGTCCGCTGGTACACCTCGAACGGCGAGCAGTTCGTCGTTGCCAACGAGCAGCTCGTGGGCATCGAGGCGGGCGACCACACCCTCGCCCGCAACTGCCTCGAAGGTCAGCGGCCAGTCGAGGTTCACCGCTCGCTGCTCAGCTTCGCGGACGATCGCGGCGGCGTACGGGTGCTCCGAACCGCGCTCGGCGGAGGCGACCAGACGGATCAGTTCGTCCGGCGTGACCGACGCGCCGTCGAGCAGCCAGACGCTCACTACCTCGGGACGGCCTTCCGTGATGGTGCCGGTCTTATCGAGGAGCACCGTGTCGATGTCGCGCGCGAGCTGGAGCGCCTCGGCGTCGCGGATCAGGATGCCATGCTGCGCGGCGCGGCCGGTGCCGACCATGATGGCGGTCGGCGTGGCGAGGCCGAGTGCGCACGGGCAGGCGACGATTAGGACCGCGACCGCGTTGAGGATGCCGAAGGTCAACGCCGGCGATGGGCCGAGCGCCCACCAGAGGACGAATGTCAGCGCAGCAATCGCGAAGACAACGGGCACGAACACAGCGGCAATGCGATCGGCCAGTCCCTGGATCGGCGCCTTCGAACCCTGCGCATCCTCGACCAGCTGGATGATGCGGGCGAGCGCCGAGTCGGCGCCGACCGCGGTCGCGCGAATCTGCAGCATGCCCGTCGTGTTGAAGGTGGCCCCGAAGACCTCCTCGCCAGGATGCTTCTCGACGGGGACCGACTCGCCAGTGAGCATTGATTCGTCGACGGCGGATGCGCCCTCGATCACTTCGCCGTCGACGGGGATCTGCTCGCCGGGCTTCACGAGGACGACGTCGCCGGCCTGAACCGCGCGGACGGGGATCTCGAACTCCTCGCCGTCCTCGAGGACGCGCGCCGTCTGTGGGCGGAGGGCGATCAGTTCGCGAACCGCGTCGGAGGTGCTGCCCTTGGCACGCGCCTCGAGCAGGCGGCCGAGCAGGACGAAGAAGATGATGGCGCTCGAGGTGTCGAAGAAGACGGCGGCCTCGAGACCCTCGACGGATTCGAAGACCTGTGGCGCGAACGTCGCGACGATCGAGTAGGCGAAGGCGGCTGACGTCCCGACCGCGATCAGCGTGTTCATATCGGTCGAGCCGTGGCGGCCGACCCGCCAGGCGCCCTCGTAGAACTGGCGGCCCGCCCAGAGCTGGACCGGCAGCGCGAGCGCGAAGAAGAGCGGATGCAGGAACCAACGCGGGATGTCGTCGAGCGGACCGACGATGTGGCGCAGCGCCATAAAGCCGACGAGGAACGCCGCGATCACGCCGGCGAAGATGGTCTTGCGGCGGAGCAGATCGAACTCGGCGCGGCGCTCAGCCTCGAGGCGGTCCCGCGCCTCCTCGTCGTCGCCGGCAGAGACCAGCAGGTCGTAGCCGGCGCGGTCCACTGCCGCGCGCAGCTCCTCGAGCGGAACGTTGGCGACGTCGACTGTGGCCTCATCGGTGGCGAGGTTCACGCGTGCGGCCTCGACGCCGTCGACCGAGGACAGCGCCTTCTCGACGCGGCGGACGCACGACGCGCAGGTCATTCCTCGGATGTCGAAGCGCAGGGAGCCGGAGGCGATTCCGGTGGGCGCCTCTGGCGATGTGACCTCGTCAGCGTCGACGGTCATCGGGGCTACTTGTTCGCGAGCTCGTAGAGCTCGGACAGCTCGTCGAGGACAGCGGTGTCGCCCGCCTCGATGCCTTCGACCACGCAGTGGTGGAGGTGACCGTTCAGCATCTTCGCCTCCATCTTCTCGATGGCGCGGCGGATGGCGTAGGTCTGCTTGAGCACGTCGACGCAGTACTGGTCCTCTTCGACCATCTTGCGAACGCCCTTCAAGTGGCCCTCGATGTAGGAGAGCCGCTTGAGGACGTCGCCGTGGGTGGTGTCGTCCACGCGCTAGGCCTCGACGGGGATGGCGATGGCGGCCTGCATCGGCTGGCCCCAGGGCATCTCGACGGTCTGGAGGTCGAAGCGGTAGTCGCCGCCGTTGAGGTCGGTCTTGAGTCGCGCCTCGGCGTCTGCCGGGGCAACGAGCATCTGACGACCGCAGCAGCAGCCTTCGGCGTGCTGGTCGGCGACCGAACGGTCGAGTGCGAAGCCCGCGGTGCAGCCGCACGGACACGAGTAATTCAGGTCGGCGCCCTTGTCGGTCGCGGTGACGGTGTAGGTCGGCACCCAGTTCGGATCGACCGCGGAAGCCGCATCGCCCGCGGCAGCCGTCGCGTCGCCGAGGGGGTAGCCCTCGGATTCGGTGGCGGCGGCAATCTGGTCGACGACAGCGCCGGTTGCGATCTCGACGACGAAGGATTTGGCGTCGGGGTCGCCGGAGACGAACGTGGCGCCGTCGACGGTTTCGACGGCGCCTCGGATGGAGGCGATGCAGTGGTCGCAGGTGACGTCGGGGGCGTAGAGGGTGAGTTGCACTTTGGGATCCTTCGGGTCGGGGTGAGCTAGAAGGTGATCATAGCACACCCCCTCCCGGGGGGTATGGGGAGCATGTGGGATTGAGGCGCTGACTTGGTCGCGGCTGGTAGTACGTCAGGTGACAACGAGTCGAGTAAGTGCCGAGGGAGGTCCTGATGCCTCGATTGACGCAGGCCGAGGTCGACGAGTTCCTGGCGACGCGCGGGGTGCTGATGCGGATTGCGACGGCGGACAAGGCGGGTGATCCGCATGTGACGCCGATCTGGTTTGTGTACGAGGAGGGGCGGGTGTGGTTCACGCCTCGTGAGCAATCGGCGTGGCTGGGGCACATCCGTGTGCATCCGCGGATTGCGGTGACGATCGACGAGGAGGCGGCTCCTTATCGGAAGGTGATCGTTGAGGGGGCGGCGTCGGTCGTGCATGACCTCGGTGAGGACGACGTGTGGCGGGATCGGTATCGACGGATTTCGGGGCGGTACACCTCTCCGGAGGGGGCCGAGGCGTACGTCACGAACACGATCGATCAGCCTCGGGCGCTGATGGCTCTCGAGCTGGGGAGCTGCCAGGTGACGACGTGGCGGATGCCCCGAGCGGGGGAGGAGCGAACCGGGATCTGGCACCGGCGGTATTACGCCGAGGGGTCGAAGTACGCCGGCGAGGCGGATGGGACTACGTAGGCCGACGGGGAGAGGCGGGCGGAGTCCTCGGATCGCGCGAGCGCGGGGTGTCGTCAGGTCGCGGCGACGACGCGGCCGGCTCCGATCGGCGGATCGGCGGCGGGAGCGGGAGCCGCGACATCGGGGCCACGCATGGCCGCGCTGAGCTCCAACAACCGCTGCGATGCCGGGGACGGCTGGCGACGCTGAAGCCGAGCGCGCAGGACTCGCTGGGCCGGTAACTCGACGGCCAGATGGATAACGGTCGCGGCAGCGAGCGCGATCAGGAGCGGGACCGCAACGAGCACGATCGGGTTGTCGATCGAGGCGCCCTCGAGGCGGTGGATGACGACGTAGCCGACCCGCTGGTGGATGAGGTAGAGCGGGTACGAGACGGCTCCCAACCAGAGGAGCGGACGGACGGCGATCGGACGCAGCCCACCTCGGATCAACAGCGCGAAGAGGACATAGAAGCTCACGATCAGCAGGAAGGAGTCGGGACGCAGGACCGCCTCGACCAGCAGGGTCAGCAGAAGCGTCATGACGAGCGGCCTCGTCACGCCGTCCCGCAGGCGATAGAAGACGATGCCAGCGAGGAACAGGTTGGCGAACGCGGCGAAGAGGAACGCGTAGATCGCGATCCCCGTGCCGGCCGCTTCGGCGCCCGGCACCGCGCTGAGAGCCGCGAGCACGATGACCACCCCACAGCCGACCGCCACCAGTGCCGTCGAGGCCCGCCGCGGTTGGTTGAGCCAGCCACAGCGGAGCAACAGCAGCATGACGGAGTAGAACGCCAGCTCAACGACCAACGTCCAGTAGACGCCGTCGATGTGGGGGATACCGATCGCCCAGTGGAGCAACGTGAGGTTGGCCAACGCGTCCGCGACCGAGAAGTTGTAGGTCAGCTCGCCGATCGTTTCGTCCGGGAGCCCGAACGCGGCCAGCACGATGAAGGTTAGGAGCACGGCTGCCCAGTAACTCGGAGCGAGTCGTGCGAAGCGACTGACCGCGAATGAGCCGGGGGTGGGACGACGTTGGAGCGACATGTAGATGACGAACCCGCTGACGATGAAGAAGAGTTTCACGCCGTGCTGGCCCAACGCGAACGCGCCGGGGACGTCGAAGCCGTGGCCCCACTTTTCGCCAAACATGGTGGTGTAGTGGAACAACACGACCATGAGTGCGGCGATCCCGCGCAGGGCGTCTAGCTCGTGCAGGCGAGCTGGTGGGTCGCTCGGTTCAGGTGACGTCATCTTGAGGCTCAGTCTGCCATGAGTCTGACGCCGCAAGGTTGCGGATTCATCAGAAATCGATCAACCGAGGAGTCGACACGCCCGGGCTTCGGGTGAACCGGCGGTGCCGGCCCTCGCTTGAGCACTCAGCACGATGAACGGGCGGCGGTCGGCATGGGCCGACTCTGGGTTTACTGCGAGCGACGTGGGTCGCTTCGGCGGATCGGGAGTGCGCCGCCGGACGAAGAGTCTGCTCCCGGGTTACTGAGCAGGACCGATCCTTGAGGTACCGCCGCGTTCAGGCTCGCACGCGCGGCGATTCGTCGATCGCGTCCGTGGCCCGCGAGCCCAAGCTGCACCTGACGTGCGGGCGGTGCAGCGCGAGGCGCGGTCCACAGCCAGGGGACAGGAGGGTGCAGAGGAAAGGACTCCAGGGTGGAGAGATCGAGACGCTCACGATCGAACGAAACGAAGGACTAGTCCTCGGCAGCGGGCGTGTGCTGGACCGGGGCAGATGTCATGGACTCCTCGACACGGCGGACGGCGGGGGCACGAGCGATGAGAGGGGCGACCACGATGACGGCGGCGATGCTGAGGAGGCCGAGAATGACGAGTGTGGGGCGCTCGCCGATGGCGTCGGCGAGGAGGCCGACGGGGTAGCTGACGATGAGGAAGCCGGCGAAGGCGAGGAAGGTGAGTGAGCTGACGCGGCCGAAGTAGGCGGGGTCCGACTCGGTGATGATGATGGCGCTGTTGAGCGTCTGGAAGGCGCCGAGGCCGAGCCCGAAGAGGAACATGGGCAGCAGGACGATGAGGAAGCTGGGGGCCAGGCCGGTAAGCGCGAGCCCGACGCCGCCGAGAATGCCGCCGACGCCGTAGATGGTGAGGGCGCGCGGCGAGCCGGCGATCGAAGCGACGGCGAGGCTGGCGATCAGGCCGCCGATGGCATTCGCGGTCTGGAGGATGCCGAACTCTTCGACGTCTCGATCCAACTCGTTCTCGAGGAGGCCGGGCAGGACGGTGGTCGAGGAGAGGCCGAGCAGGATGAGGAGAAAGAAGAGGGTGAGCATCCAGCGGAGCCTGGGTTCGCCGGCGACGTAGCGGACGCCGGCGGCGATGTCGCCGAAGACTGAGGGGCGATTCGGGTTCGGGCTTGGTTGCGCGGCGGGGACCCAGATCAGCGTGACCTGAGCGATGACGTAGAGCGCGACCATGACGAAGTAGGCGCCTTCGGCGCCGACGACCGCCCACGAGACCATGAAGCCGCCGATGGCGGGCGCCCAGATGCGGGCGGCGTTGAGCGCGACCTGGTTGAGGGCGATCGCGTTGCCTCGGAGGTCCGGGTCGAAGAGTTCGGCGACCCAGGCCTGCCGGGCGGGGCCGATGAAGGCGAAGCTGGCGCCGGTGAAGAAGGATCCGACGACGAGGTGCCAGAGTTCGATGCGGTCGGCGGCGAGGAGCACGCCGATGACGAGGAAGACGACCATGGTGACGGTCTGGCCGATGACGTTGACGAGTTTCTTGGAGATGCGGTCCGCGACGGCGCCGCCAAAGGGGCCGAGGACGGCGGAGGAGATGCCGTTCCCGAGCAAGACGAGGCCGACAGCGCTGTTCTGTCCGGTGAGGTCGAAGGCGACGATGGCCTGGACGACGGTGGACATGAAGAAGGCGGTGATAGAGGTGAGTGAGCCGATCCAGAGGATGGCGAAGGGGCGGTAGCTGAAGGCGGAGAAGGAGCTGCCCACTGGTGGTCCTTCTGCTTCTGCTCGGTCGGGTTTCTCGGGAAGTGGGGCTCGCCTCGATGCGATGGTGCAGCGTAGCGCGGGTTTGGTTTGCGAGGGCTGTCCGTGCTCGCCTCGGACTGGGCGTATCGGGCGGCTCTCGGGCGGCTCTCGGGCGGGTGGGGTACACGTTCCGGCTTGGCGCAACGTACGTGCGGCGCTGAGCCTGGGGCGGCGGAGGCCTTGCTGCGAGGGACGGTCGCGGGTCGCCATCGGATCGGGGCTCCGCCCCGTCCCCCGGCCGGGGGGCTCCTGGTCGCCCCCCAACACCCCTACCAAAACGGCCCTGTCGTTGGCAGGAGGTATCCGGGGCGCGGTCGTGGGGCCGCGTCCCCCAGCCGACGGATCCTTGAACTGGCGGAGTGGCCGGGCCTGTGGCGAGCGGCGATGGCACTAGCCCGTTGAGCGCTCGTCTACGCTGTCGCTGCCGGAGAACACTCAGGGCAGCACAGGTGAGGCAAGCGATGACCGATGAGCAGCAGTATCCGACGTCACTGATTCGGGTACGCCTCGGGACCGAGGACGCGCACTACGGTGGCGGACTGGTGGCGGGGGCGAAGCAGATGGAGATCCTCGGGGACCTCGCGACGGAGTTGGCGATGCGCTACGACGGGGACGAGGGACTGTTGCGCGCGTATGAGTCGGTGGAGTTCCTCGCGCCGCTGTATGCGGGGGACTGGGTTGAGGCGCGCGGGACGATCGTGGATACCGGGAATACGAGCCGGAAGATCGAGTTTGAGATCTGGAAGATCGGCGGGGCGCGGGCGGATGTGAGCGGGTCGGCGGCTGAGTTTCTCGCGGAGCCGGTGCAGACGTTGCGGGCGGTGGGGACGACGGTGGTGATGAAGGATCATCAGCGGGTGAGGCGGTAGGCGTCGCCGACCTCGCAGTCGAGTGAAGTCAGAGAAGAGGACGCGGGCGATGCCCGCGACTGGATTCTGTTCCCACCCACCCGCCCTGTTTCTTTTCGGGGGCAAGCCCCCGACGACCCCCCGGCCGGCCAGTCGCCCTGCGGGCTCGGCCGCGGATCAGCCGGCTACGGTCGTCGTCACGAGCACGATGCGACTCAACTCGGCGCGACTCGCCCTGCACGACTCCCTAGCTCACACAACCCCTGGGATGCGACCTGGGACAACTCCGTGGGCCGGAGCGTTGGCCGACATCCCTCGAACGGGTCGTTGACGACGGAGATTCTAGGAGGGTGATTCACAGATGCCGACTCGGATACCACCGCCGTGCGGTCGACGCGCAGAGCACCGTCGGCCTAATGGCAAGCCACGTCGGGTCAGCTAGCGGACGGCGGCGGTCGCTCGGCTCGGAGTTTCGATGAGGGAGGCGAGATAGCGGGCGACGGCTTCGGGGCCGGAGCGGCCGGCTTCGAGTTCGACGGTGGGGTTGTAGTTGGTGTTGGTGTTGATGTCGTAGGTGACGAGGCGGCCGTCCTCGGATTCGATGAATTCGATGCCGGCGATTCCGATGTTCCATTGGGCGCAGAAGTCGAGGTAGCGCTGGATGATCGGGTGGCCCTCGAAGTTGTCGCGCCAGTGGAAGAGGCCGCCGTCGTCGCCGTCCTCGGCGGGCGGGGGGATGATCTGGATGGTGCCGTCGGCGAGGGTTTCGATCTCGCAGTTGTCGGCAGGGCAGAGGGTGAAGCCCTGGCTGGTGTCGGCGCGGAGGGCGTAGAGGAATTCGCCGCCGACGAGTTCGACGCGGGTGATCGTGCCGTCGGCCGGGCGGACGTATTCCTGGAGGAGCGTGATGCCGTCTACCGGTTCCTCGAAGTCGGGGCCGGTGACGTAGGCCTCGAAGGACGCGAGGTCCTCGAACTTCTGGACACCGAGGCCGCGGCCACCCTGATTGTGCTTGGTGATGAAGGGGAGCGGGAGGCGTCGCGCTTCCTCGATGAGCCGAGCGCGACCGACGACAGCGATGGTGCGCGGGACGTCGAAGCCGGCGGCGCGGAGGGCGGCGTGCTGGTCGACTTTGCTCATTTCGAGTTCGACGACGCGGCGGCCGTTGACGACGGTGCGGCCGTGGGCTTCGAGCCAGCTGAGGACGGAACGGGTGTAGTCCTTGGCGTGGGGGTGGTCGCGGGTGTGGGAGCTGGCACTCATGCGGGAGTAGAAGACGCCCTCGGGGGGTGGGGCGTCGAGGTCGATGGTGCCTTCGGTGAGGAGCCACTCCTCCCATTCGACGCCCTCGGCGTCGAATGCGGCGGCGAATGGGGGGAGCCATTCGGAGTTTTCGTGGAGGACGTGGACGTTGGGCATGTGGGGGGCCTCGGGAAGATGGGACGCCCTCGGGCGTGGGATGTTGAGTGAGTTGGTCGTGTTTGTAGCGTAACACTCGGGGTCAGCGTGAACGTCCCTGATCAGGCGTGGGCGGCGACGGGCCTGCTGCGCGACGCATTCTCTCAACGAGATCGGATCAGGGTGGCTTCGCCCCCCTGCCACCCCCCAGCCGGGGGGACAAGGCTGTCCCCTCACACCCCCTCGCAAGCCGTGGTGGTTCCTCGGAAACTGCGGTTTGCCGATGGCGGCAAGTGGGCGCGTCGGAAGCGTCTGTACGGATGCATCGCGAGAGGGCTTCTCACCGTGCGCCTTCGCGCCCGGGGGAGTCGGGTTGGTTGCACGGACGGAGTTCGGGAGGGGGATCGCTCGACGGGGTAGATGCGGCGAAAGCGGTCGAGAGCGCAGGGGTCGCCGGGCGCACGGACCTCCGGATGGGGTGGCGATAGACTCCGGCACCTATGTCAGTCACCCCTTCCTCGGAAGTAGCAGGGCCATCTGAAGACGTCGACTTGCGGTCGGTGTTGCGGAACGAGGCGTTCCGGCGGATCTGGGTGGCCGGGATTCTGACTTCGATGATGCGCTGGCTGGATTTGCTGGTGCTGGGGGTGTTCACGTTCGAGCTGACGGATTCGGCGGGGCGGGTGGCGTTGGTGCTGGTGGCGCGGATGATTCCGCGACTGTTCTTCGGGGTGGCACTGGGGACGCTCGCGGACCGGGTGAACCGGAAGCGGATGTGGGTGGCCTCGAATGTGGGACTGGGGGTGGTGGCGGCGACGCTCGGGTTGCTGATTGCGGCGGGGGAGGTGGTGTACTGGCACCTCCTTGTCGCGGTGTTCGCGACGGGGATCTTCTGGGCCTCGGAGTTCCCGGTGCGGCGGGCGTTGTTGGCGGACGTAGTGCCGGACGAGGCGATCGGGCCGGCGGTGAGCATCGATTGGACGACGGATTCGCTGAATCGAATGATCGGGCCGGCCCTCGGGGGCGGGCTGATCGTGACGGTGGGGGCCGAGGGCGCATACCTGCTGATGGGTGGGGTGTTCGCGATGGCGGCGCTGCTGGCGACGCGGTTGCGATACACCCCGCCGGTGCGGGCGGCGGACGATGTGGAGGCGCCGCTGCCCTATCTGATCAGCGGGCTGAAGTACGCGCGGTCGAGCCGGCTGATCGTGGGGGCGTTGATGGTGACGGTGGCGTTCAACGCGGTATTTCCTTCGTACCAGAGCATGATTCCGGTGATCGGGAAGGACATTCTGGGCGCTGACCCGGTGGGGGTCGGGTTCTTGAGCGCGACGGAGGGACTGGGCGCGGTGATCGCGGCGCTGCTGATCGCGAACCGGTCGACGACGCGGCAGTATCCGCGGATCTACTTCTTCGGGACGGGGCTGTTCCTCGTGTGTGCCCTCGGGTTCTCGCGGTCGGAGGTGTATGCGATCTCGGCCGGGTTGCTGTTCGTCGCGGGGTTCGGGTTCTCTTCGTTCGCGACGATGCAGACTTCGATTCTGATGCGGGCGAGTTCACCGGCGATGCGGGGGCGGATCCTCGGGGTGTTGTCGCTGGCGATCGGGGCGGGACCGCTCGGGGCGTTGCAGGTGACGCCGCTGGTAGCAGCGGTCGGGGAGCAGGGGACGCTGACGATCGTGATCCTCGAGGGGTTGGCGATGATGGCGGTGATCGCGGTGGTGTGGCCGCAGATGCGGCGGGCGTGGCGGGTGCCGGCGCAGCCGGGAGTGCCGGAGGCTCGATGATTCGATCGGCTACGCTCGCGACCAGCCGACGGGGACCAGGGTCGAGCTGCGGGGGACGCGATGACACCGGTTGAGCTGCAAGACGGCGAAGAGGTGATTCACCTCTCTCGGCGGCACTGGGTGGTGCTATATCCGCTGCTCGTGCTCGACGCGCTGCTGGGGATCGTGCCGTTGGTCCTGGGGATCTGGATTGCGGGGAAGGCCGATGGAACGCTGCGGTTGGTCGTGATCGGAGCTGCGGTCGTATGGGCACTGGCGATGGCGGCACGCGGGTACTTCCGCTGGTACCGCTACCACCACGATGTGTGGCTGGTGACGAATCAGCGGCTCGTCGATTCGCTCCGGCGGCACTGGTTTCATCGACGGGTAGCGTCGGCTGACCTGGTGGACATCGAGGATGTGTCGATGGAGCGCGACGGGATTCCTCAGACGATGTTGGATTTCGGGAATCTGCGGGTGCAGACGGCTGGGGAGCAGGAGAATTTCGTGCTGGCGAATATTCATCATCCGGCGGATGTGTTGACGACGATTGATCGGGTGCGGGATGCGGCGCGGCAGGGGTTGGGGCAGCGGTCGGTTTGATCTGCCGCCCCCAGGGCGGTCCGACGAGGGGAGACTGGCGCGACTCTCGGTGAAACGCCTCTCAACCGTCGTGTCACGACTGGCGTTTGGCCAACGCCTAGCAGCGCGCGATCGAATCAGGACTACCGCTAGAAGACCCGGTTGAGACCGGGAGGGATCGAACGTCCGGGGTTCGGCGTTTGGCGGCTGTAGTTGTGCTGCGCTAGGAATGTGTGGACGTTCGGATCAGGGGGCGTTGCCCCCTGCCACCCCCAGCAGGGGACTCCTGGTCGTCCCCTACAACCCTCCACCAAAACGGGCCAGCGAGTGGCAGCAGGCGTTGCGGTTCTCGCGGCCGTGGCCCGCGACCCCGAGCTGCCGAGCATGGGCGCTTCGGAGGTGACTGCAGGACCGGTTCCAGTCGCCCGAGGCGGGCGCCTGGGGGACCGGATCGAGGGACAGGGATGGGCGCGCGCCACGGGCGCACGGGGAGAGCCTCGTGCGGGGACGCGGGGTGGGTCGGACCGGGCGTCAGAGTCCTAACGTTTCGAGGAACAGGCGGCTGTAGCGCTGGTGGTCGACGTCGGTTGCTACCTCGATGCTCGCGTTCATGGGGGGTTGCCAGGGTTCTTCGCGGCTGGCGGTGGCGGCGGGGCGCTGGTCGACGACGGTTTCGCCCCGGGTCCAGGTGCCTTCGAGTTCGACGCGGACGGGGTGGGTGGCCGTTTCGAGCGGGGCGGGGTCGATGACGCTGGCGACGCAGCCGGCGTCGCCGAGGCCGGAGGTGTCGCGGTCGAAGGCGTCCATCCTCGAGAGGAGGAGGCGGCCGGCGAGCTGGGCGGCGCCGGCGGCGGAGGCGGCTAGCGTTTCGGCCTCGGGACGGGTGAGGCGGACCTGACCGAAGACTTCGAGGCCGTACATGAGGGTGGGGATGCCGGACTGGACGACGATGTCGGCGGCCTCGGGATCTTGCCTGACGTTGAATTCGGCTGCCGCCGAGGCGTTGCCGCTGCCGATGGCGCCGCCCATGAAGGCGATGCGTTCGATGTTGTCGCGTACCTCGGGGTGGTCGGTGAGGAGGGTGGCGATGTTGGTGAGTGGGGCGAGCGGGACGAGGGTGATGGGGCGTTCGGCTTCGAGGATGCGGCGGCGGAGGTAGGGGACGGCGTGCTCTGCTTCCGCTCCGCGGGGGGAGGCCTCTAGCTCGAGGTCGCCGAGGCCGTTGGTGCCGTGGACGCCTCGGGCGTGACGGGGTGGCTCTTTGAGGGGGCGGTCGGCGCCGGCTGCTACCGGGACGTCGGTGCGGCCGGCGGCCGCGAGGACGGCGAGGGTGTTGGGGAGGACGTGGTCGAGGGGGACGTTGCCGTGGACGCAGGTGACGGCTAGGAGGTTGAGGTCGGGGGACCTCGATGCGAGGAGGAGGGCGAGGGCGTCGTCGACGCCGGTGTCCACGTCGAGGATGACGTCGGTTGGCATCTGTGGGGCTCCTCGGAGCTGGCGGTTCGGGTAGGACGAGAGCGAACGTAGCGCAGGGCCTGGGGCTGTCGGTAGGCGTCGAGCGGGCGGGGTTGGCTGTGGGGTGGCTCTGGGTGTGGCGCGCGAGGCGAGGGTGGGTCCGGGCCACGGCAAGGGGCTTCTAGCATTCTTCGGGAGCATCGGGACGGAGAGAACGTGCGGCGGACGGCGTGTGGCGGCTCTGGGTGTGCTGCGCGCAGGAGAGGAGGTCGTTTCTTCGGATCGGGGGCGTCGCCCCCGGCCCCCCAGCAGGGGGCTCCTGGTCGCCCCCTACCACCCCTACCTAAACGGGCCAGCGAGTGGCAAGAGGCGTTGCGGTCCTCGCGGTCGTGGCCCGCGTACCCAGGCTGCCGGGCAAGAGAGCTTCAAGGGCGCCTGGGGCGGGGATCGAACGTTCGACGGGGGGCGTGTGGCGGCTCTGGGTGTGCTGCGCGCAGGAGAGGAGGTCGTTTCTTCGGATCGGGGGCGTCGCCCCCGGCCCCCCAGCAGGGGGCTCCTGGTCGCCCCCTACCACCCCTACCTAAACGGGCCAGCAAGTGGCTAAGGGCGATGCGGTCCTCGCGGTCGTGGCCCGCGACCCCAGGCTGCCGAGATCACCGTGCGAGGCTTCGCCGCTGCTCGTTCACCCGTGTCCGAAGGTCTCGGTCACCTAGACTCAGGCGATGTGGAACCTCATTGCCGTGCTGCTGTTCCCGGCCGTTGTGATGGCTTCATCGGCTGCTCGGACTCTGGGCTAGAGGAGCGGGTCGCGACACTGGAAGCTCAGGTTGAAGAACTCCAGAAACGAGCGGAGGAACCGGCAGTCGCGGCGATCGTAACTCGGGTCGTCGAAGCTTCAGATACCTCGTGTCCGGCAGGTCGGGGATCCGAGACGACGTTAGTTGAATGGGTCATCGCCGGGGTTGAGGAAGGCATCTGCCAGGCGCCGACCAGCGCATGCGCGAGAACTGCTCTGATTGGCCAGACCCTGCAGCTCTCCTGCCGAGACTGAGCCAGCCTCGCCCCTAGGGATCGATCAGGACTCCGGGGTTGAGGATGCCGTTGGGGTCGACGGTTTTCTTGGCGGCGCGGAGGGCGTCGGCGAAGAGGTCGGGGCGTTGGCGGTCGTACTGGGGGCGATGGAGGCGGCCGACGGCGTGGTGGTGGGTGATGGTGCCTCCGTTCTTCTCGATGGCTTCGGAGACGGCGTGTTTGATGGCTCGCTCCTGGGCGTCGGCGTCGCCGCCTTTGTAGGCGCCGGCGTAGGTGTAGTAGGGGGCGGGGCCGTCCGTGTAGACGTGGGTGAAGCGGCAGTTGACGGTGCCGCCGCCACATTCCTCGTCGAGGACTTTGCGGTAGGCCTCGCGGATGGCGTGGTCGAATTCGGGCCAGCGTTCCCAGGTGATGGAGGTTTCGGTGGTGCCACCGACCATGCCGAGGCCAGCGGCGAGGCCGCCGCCCTTGGGGATGAAGGCGTCGCGCCAGGCGCCGACGGGGCCTTCGCGGCCGGTGGGGTTGCCGTCTCCATCGTCTACGACGATCAGGTCGTCGGGGATGTGGCCGCCGGCTCCTCGGGCGATCTCGATCGCGGCGGCCATGGGCTCGCGCTGGGAGAGTTCGGCGGATTCGAAGCCAATGATGAGGAGGGTGGTGCTGCCGTCGAGGCCGGCGCTGCCACCGGCGAGGAGCGGGTCGAGGATGCGGAGGTTGGCGGGCCAGAGTTTGGCCTGGACGATCTGGCGCGTGGCTTCGTAGCCCTGCTCCCAGGTGTCGAAGGTGACGCCGGCGGTGGCGCGGAAGGTGGGGCGTGCCTGGATGCGCATCCAGGCCTCGGAGATGACGCCGAGGATGCCCTCGGATCCGATGACGACGCGGTCCGGGCTGGTGCCGGCACCACTGCCGGGGAGGCGCCTCGACTCCCACCAGCCGTTGGGGGTGAGCATGCGGGTGGATTCGACGAATTCGTCGATGTGGGTGTGGTTGGTGGCGTAGTGGCCGCCGCTGCGGGTGGCGATCCAGCCGCCGAGGGTGCTGAGCGCGAAGCTCTGCGGGAAGTGACGGAGGGTGAAGCCGTGCGGGCGGAGCTGGCTTTCGAGGTGCGGGCCGTAGACGCCGGCCTGGATGCGGGCAGCCCTGGATGTGTCGTCGATTTCGAGGACCTGATCGAGGTGGTCCATGTCGATGGTGACGACGGGGCCGGCGCCGGGCGGGGGGTTGGTGCCGTCGACGACGGAGGATCCGGCGCCGTAGGGGATGGCGATGATGCTGTTGTCGGAGGCCCAGGTGAGGACGCGTTCGAGGTCTTCTTCGGTGCGGGGGTGGGCGACGGCGTCGACAGGTTCGGGGTATTCGCCTCGGATGGCGGCTTCGCGGTTGAGGCCGTAGGAGCTGTAGGTGTGCATGGCGCGGTCGTAGTTGTCGGTGCGGGTGAAGGCGGCGATCGCATCGGGGATGTCGATGCGGGGTTTGCGGAGTTCCAGGTCTTCGGGGGTGGGGATCTGGGGGGCTTCGAGGGTGGTGCCGAGTTCGGCTGAGAGGCGGGCGGCTTCGGTTTTGCGCTCTTCGAAGGTGGGTTCTTCGTCTTCGTAGGCGAAGATCCAGCGGCTGCGGCGACGGTCTCGGTTTGGATTTTCGGTCATGAGCGCGTTCCTCGGGATCTTTGGGTGGCCTCGCGGTGCGGGGTGCAATGTAGCTGAGGCGCGGCACGTGGGCAGTGCCGGGCGGGGATCTCGGAAGTCACGCGCGGCGGGTGGCGTGGGGCGGCTCTCGGTGTGCTGCGCGAGCAGGGCGTGGACGGGTTGGAGGGGGGGGGTGGC